>SDBU01000498.1_pt1 | contig 54638 bp, 81 predicted proteins | sample 2277071 | NCBI WGS metagenome assembly SDBU01 (sample SAMN10397929, study PRJNA504765) | marine sediment metagenome | isolation source: marine sediment core GS08_GC12, 126 cmbsf | place: Arctic Ocean: Gakkel Ridge, Loki's castle | collected 2008 | reverse complement strand
GTGGAAAGAACCTTCTTGCGGGGATGGAGCATATTTAGACTGCGATGGACACGGAAATTATGCGCATTTCTTTTTTACCGGACCTGACTTCGGCTGCATTCACCACGAAGAAAAACAACAAGGAGACTGAAATGAAAATTAAAGAGATAAAAAAAGAGATAAAAAAAACCGAAGCGTTTCTTATTAAGCAATCCATTCCACCGTCGTTTTTTGTTAAGCTAATGACGGTTTGCAGGGCATGGGGTAACGTAAACTTTTGTACTAAATGTGGCCTTATGGGCAAGTCCGAAGACTTCCATAAATCTCACCCATGCCCTAGGTGTGGTTGTGTAAATATAAAAGAAAAGATCGGTCGGTGGGTTCAAACAGGGCTGGATGGACGGGGGTTTTGGCAGATGAAAAAAGACACATGAAAAAGAAAATATCAGATGAAAACATGGTTCGTAGAATTATGATTATGCTAGAATTATTTGTAGCATTTTGCGAAGTCAAGGGTTGGAATCCTTCCGATAAAACTTGTGATAAAACAGTAGAGTTGGCATTAAAAGAATTGAGAAAAGAAGGAATAACAAACACTGATCGAATAAATAAAATAATGTTGATGGTGAGTGAAAGAATATGAACATGGAAATAAAAATAATAATGACCTGTAAAGACTGCAAGTGGTGGGAAAATACTCCTGAGATTAAGCCTAGTTTAAATCACCAAAACATGGGCGAATGTGAAAATCCGCTCTTGGAGGAAATTGGCAACGACTGTCTTTCTGCTGGAGAGGTATGGGGTAGTCCATGTACTCCGGCTACCGGACCCGACTTCGGCTGCATCCACCACGAAGCTAAATGAATAAACGACTCATTCTAGTCCTTTCCTTCTGTAACAAGGACAAACACCTTGCAATGGAAATGCTCACCTTCCTGAAAGAGATCGGCTTTAACAAGGCCGGAAGGGGAAAGGGCCGCACGATCGTTCTCGCTCATTGCCGACACTCGAACGTGTCCGGACTGTCATCTCTGGCTAAGACCATGTTCGAGACGGTGGAGGAGTTCACTCCCAAGGATCAGCATGAACACGGTTGGCCCCAGGCCTGCAACCACCAGTTCGTCCGGGTCGCTGAAATGATGAAGCCCAAGGGCTTCCCCTGGTTCTTCCTGGAAGCCGATGCAGTAGTCCTTAACGTCGATTTCCTCGATGTTCTGGAGCAGGACTACTACCACAAAGCAAAACCAATCCTCGGGCGTTTTGTTCAGATCAGCGATGAAGGAACAAAGCACGTTACGGGGATCAGCGTCTATCCACCGGATGCTCTTTCCGTGATCGGGCGTATCAATGTTTCGGGGGAAGCATGGGACTACCAGTGTCGAGACCGGATCCTTCCGCAAGCTGCCGACACCCGCTACATTCAACAGATATGGCAACGTCCTCCATTTAAAACCCTGCTCGAGCTGAAGGACATCGAACCCGATGCCCGAATCTTCCACCAGTGTAAGGACGGGTCCCTCTACAAGCTCCTCCGACAGAACCGCGACGGGGTGAAAAGACAGCAGAATCTCCTTTGCGTTGACGATCGTGAACTGCTCACCCAGATGCAGGAAGACAATCTTAACTTGCATTCCCTCTTAAAAGAGGTATTAGATATAAGGGAGGGAACGGGTCGCAATCCAAGGATAGCAATTCGCGCTCTCGATAAATGGATCAACGAGAATAAACACTTCATCTAAAATATCATGACTCTTAAACAAGGCGCAACACCCGCATCGATGAAACAGGGAATGGCTCATGTGAGCAAACTGCCGGGCAGTCAGACCCGAGGACCGAATGAACCTCCCGGCGCAAGAACAAAGGGACCGAGTTCAGCCGCCCATATCCCGACCGGAATCAATAAGTAGTTAATCCTTCGGGTTTTCTTCGTCAATCAGAACTCCGGCTTCTTTTTCTTTCCTGCCTTTACCTATCATGGCAGCAACGCCGCCCGTTATTTTTTCAGGGCGATGGCCGAACAACTCTATCTTGCCTGCGGTTCCTATATTAGAAATCCACTTACTCAACAAATCTATCTTTTTACGGTCGGGTAGTTTTGCCCAAAATGGACTCATTATCCAATTATGAAAAAGGTCTCTCGTTAAGCGTCCTGTCCACTGTTGATACTGGCTTCTTTCGTCCGGGGTAAGTATCTTTTCCTCTTTATTGATTTCAAGCGAAAATGGAGCCTTGCGCGGGAACTGGGTGCTTTCCCCTGTTGCATCATAAAGACGCAAAAGTTCTTCCCCGACCGGATCTTTATGAAGTTTTGAAACCAAGGCAGGATTCAGGAAAATATTAAACCATGACTTCTGCTCAACATCAGGAAATCTTCTTATTACCTCACCCCATACTTCTCTTTGAGCAGGGTAGCCCATTTCTTCTACGATATTAGGAATCCGGTTTGCTACACGTAGATAAGAAGTCTCAAATTCGTCTGGTCCTCTTGTATCACGGACAATGTTATTCTGAAGTTGTTCTAACTGGTTGACAAATGTCGGGACAAACGAAGCTGGCAGATCCCTTATCATGGCCTGTTTTGTTGCTTCCCATAAATTACGTGTAAAAAGCGTTTCCCCGAAAGAATTAAGGCTTTGAAGAAAAGACATTTCTCTCAATGTTGATGCCCCTGCCGCAAACGCCTTTATCCAGTCGGCTGTAGTTTCTGAAGGCTTTTTAAGCTTTTGACGTTCTTCGCGTTCCTTCGCATAAAAAAGCTCTGCTCCCATAGCGAGAGGCATTGAAAGGGGTTGCGCCCAATCGTAGCTTACAATGGTGTCTCCCTCTACGCCCTGATCTTGTCCTCCATGAAAAAATGTAAGCATTTTACGCTTCAACGCGCTTGCATTCAGGCGATATGCGTTCATGCCCATTGTTCGCTGATAAGCTTTTACGTCCGGGTCTTCGTCAAGGGTGGAAGTTATGATACCTTCCTTTGCCAACCAGTATCCCATTCCAACCAGACCAACGGTTCCTGTAGTTGCTCTACTAATAGCCTCTACAAATATCCTCTGATCAAACTTTTGGCTCGGAAACATATCACCCGGAATTGATTGATAAACCTTGTAAAGAGCTTTCAAATATCCGGCAGGCGAATATTCCAGTCCTCTTGCGGCCAAGGTTGCCGGGATCTGAGCAAACGGGATAAGAACATCTCCGGGTCCGAATTTAACTTTTTCACTGATATTAAGCAATTTTCTAGCCTTATGCGCCCACTTGGAAAAGGCATTCTCGTCCTGAAAAATAGCTGTCGCGCCATCTAAATATGCCCGTTCGATCATTTTGTTGGTGGGTGAGCCAATAGATACGCCTGTATTGATTTCAAACACACGCATCTGGTTGTCGATTGAACTGCGAAAGGCACTCCACCAGAAGGCCCGGTCAGGAATACCCAATGTAATGGCGATGGCTTTTTCTAAGTTCTGCGCTGTAGCATCTTCAAAAACCCACCTGTTAATATCTTTAACCGCCTGCATCTCAAACTTATTCTGTGAGGTGAGCTTGCCGAGAACGGCCACGTATTCCAAAGCATTATCCAACGCCTGTTTCTGGGCCGCCAGACCCCCGTAGAATCCGCCTTTAACTTCATCTGGAAAGAGTATTCGCCTTCCTTCCGCAAACTCGTCTAACGGCTTGATCAGTCCCTTTACTTTTTCTGTAAAAGAGGGAATGGTCTTCGTTCTGTAAATTCTTGGATCTGCCCCTGTCCATCCAGCCCTGAGGAAACTCACGCTTATGTCTACCGGAACGTCCAGATAATCATTTGCCATGTTAGCAAAAAACAAAAACTGGTTGCCCCCGATATTCCTGATGATGGTCTTCGGGTTCGCAAGCATGGATATGATACGAACTGTTCTGAGCTTCGTCATCATATCAACCTCGCCGGTCATGCTGTTAAGGGCCATATCCTGTACGGCCGCTCTGTAAAGTTTCTCCGTATCAGTTTTTGCGCTCAGGGAATCTTTAGCCAGCCGAGTGAGTTCTTTTTGCTGTTGGTTTGTCAGAGATTCCGGGATGTTTCTTTTCGGATATAATTTTTTGAGCTCATCCAGTTTGCTTTGCGCGACAACAAGAACGCCTTCAGGACTCATCCTGTTCCACATACTCAATACCTGAATAGCCTGACCTTGCGATTTAGCTGAACGAGCAATAGCCTTTGCGATGTCTGGAATCCTTTTAAATTCTTTCCGATTTTGTAAGCGCCGAATAAGATCCATGCCCATTGCGTAGGTGATAGGATCTCCGTGTGTTACGCTGAGAACTTCAGATATAGCGTCTGCCTCACCGAGTTCATCGATCCTTTCCTGTGCAATTTTAAGGGTCTTTTTATCAGATAACTGGCTGTAGGATTCCGTCAGTAGTTTATCAAACGGGTCCTGCTTCAGTCTTGCGTCCGTTCTGGGAGACTCCTTCAAAGTTTCAAGAAACTGAAGTTTTCTTTCCGGTGCATCATCCAGTATTATTTCAAATTTAGGAACATCATCGGGTGGTGGTCTTCCAATAGCATCGGTTGAATCCCGTGTTATTCTGATCTCGGTATCAGGTAATTTTGCAACAACGTCTTCAGCATAATCAACATAGACACCGGACATATCCACCAATATTTCCTGCCTTGTTTTCCCTGTTCTTTCTATTAGAATTTCAACCGTATCATCAATCGGCAAACCGCGCAATTCCGTTGGTTCCACCCCGAATTTTTTGAAAAACCGACCACCTAAATCCCCTACGGCATTAAATGTGCCATCAAGAAACATAGCCAAGAACGCTCTTGTTGCCCCTGCTCCCAGATGATAGCCTTCCTGAACAAAGTTCAAAGCAGCAACATCCTGTATTAATGGTTCTGCCGTTAAACTCGCAGTACCGGAAAACAGGGCTGCTTTAACGAACCTTATAGCAGCAGCTTTCAGAAATGGAGTTCCCGGAGCGGCACCAAAAACGGGGATCGCGGCCTCTCCGGTCAACGATGCACCTAACAAATAACCCAGTAAAGCCGCAGTTCCTTCACGAAATCCCTCCCATCCCGGAAGCGCGGAAAACCGTCCGGCCCTGAATGCCTGTACCATTATTCCATCAAAGTCAGCCTGTTTTGCTTTTTCATCAAGGATGGGAATCTTAGCCTCAAGCTCGTTAATTTGTTGACGAAGAAAAGGCGTGGGCCATTCAGTATAGACCGGGTTATCGTATACGTTATTCAGTCGGCCTTCTCTAATATCCAACTCTCTCTGCATATTCTGGAGCCTCTGCATTTCAAGGAAGGCTGCGATTTTCAATCCCGTTCCCATTTCGGCGCTGCGAAACAAGGCTCCGGCAGAAGTTGGAATTTCCTCAATTCCGAGCCACGCATTTTTAAAGTTCTCAGCAAATCTCTCTGTTAATAAAGGTCTGTCAGAATCAAATGATTCATCGATTTGTTTAATCACCTCTTGCTTTTGTGCCGTATCAAGAATGGGCGAAAACTCCATGACATTGATCAAATTCTCTCTGCCTTCCTCCCTGCCGACAATTAATCCGGTTTCAACATCGCGGATTATATTAAACGAATCATAACCACGCTGAAACTCATCAAGGATTTCCCGCTTCTGGCGGTTGTCGTATCTGTCGCTTCTTTCTAAATTATTGATAAAAGGAGACTGATACCCGAACTCATAACCGTCATCAAGGGCAGGAAGGGCATCAAAGAATAAGGGTTCTTCAATCCCTGGTGCCTCTGCTTTTTCCTCCGGTGTAGCAAGTCGGGCTTGGATTGTAATGGGGTCTGCCATTTTTACTTGCCTGTGCTTCGTGCATTACGTCCATCGGGTAATTTGTAGGTCGTTCCTGCAACTAATTTATTTCCTATCTCAGGCACAACTCCTTTCCCGTTTACGGTCTTTGTGAGTGGATCATAGCCCGGAACGCGCCTTTTATTTTCTTTGTCCACTCCACTTTCTACGCCTAATCCGAGCCTTTCTTCCACTGAAAGCTGCCTTGTTCTAGCCGATGTGATACTCCACTGTGATGTCCCTGGAATCGGACGAATCGAAACATCCAAACCCTGTTCACGTAATTCGTTCGCTTTTTCTCCTGCTTCAAGAAGATCATCGAATAACATGTCCTTGGTAATAATGGGTTTTTCCAATGGGACCTTCGCAGTAGTCGCTCTGTAAACTACATCTCCTACTTCATTTCTGCCAACAATGGCTACATTTCCACCGGGTCCTGCTAACCGTTCAGCCTCGACTTTATCGGTAGTGAGAACGCCTTCTTCGGGTTTGCTTGTGTCGAGCTTTTCAGCTCCACCCGAGAACACGATTTGTCTACCAGCAAATTCTCCTTTTGTTCCGTCGGGGTTAGTAAAAAATATATCGGTAACAACCGGAGGATTAAGCAATGCGAATTTCCTGTCATAAACCCTACTGAGCGAATCATATTTTCCAAGGATGTAGTCGAATCCCTGTTCCTGTGAAATATCCAATAGCTGCTGTGAGGTTTCCGCATTCAGCACCTTCTTGATAAAAGCATCGCCCGTTGTGTGAAACAGTATTCTATCGTCCTTTTCGTCAACGATTTTCTGTAGGTTTTTATCCTTATTGTATGCCGCATAGAAGCCGGGACCCTGCTTGATCCTTTCATAATCTTCAACCGAAGCATTCGGGATCTCGTCCATCAGTTTGCCCGTAAAATCAGCCAGAGCTAAGTCTTCCATCTGCTTTTTAAGAGTGGCTTTTGCCCTGGAAACCCCCAACTGGAACTGCGAAGCCACCCTCAAAGCCTCAAGGGTCTTGAGATCCGTCCTGAGCAACGCGCTCAGGACCTCAATGTCACGCTCCTGCTTCTTGCGTTGGGCGGCTCCCTGTATGACTCTCATCATACCGACACCTTCCTTGAATCCCTCTTCGAATCCAACGGTGGGATCAAATGGAGCTGGTTTAAATTGTGGTCCTCTTGGCATTTTAAATTATTCTGATGGTTCTACTCATCCAAATGGTCTTGCTTCACGCCGACTACTTAGATTCAAATTAGCACTTGTTGTCGGTGCTGGTGATCCGTAAAATCCTGCTTCAGCCAATTGCCCGCTTATTCCTCCTAATGCACTTCCAACTGCTTTTGCCATTGCTGCTCTGTTTACATTACCAGCAGCGACTCTAGCGGTTTCTTCGGATTGAAGGATCTGCTGGTTGATGTCGGCTTCACGCGCCCTGAGATCAGTCACATTCTGTGGGGAGAACATGAAACTAGCGGGGTTGATCGGGCTGAAAATCGGGGTTGCTTCTCTTACCTGTCCGAAGATGCTGGCCGCGTCCTGAATGTTCTGCCGCCCGAACTCAAGGCTTGTTATGCCGAGATTCCTTAAGAGGTCAAATGAACCGACACCGCTACGCACATCCACCCCCGAAACAAATCCCCGTTCGGCTGATACCCGAGCCAACTGGTCAATAATTTCACGCGGAAGTTCAAAGGGTTTTTCCGTCCGTTCCGTGGCGAACCCGATAAGCCTTTGCTGAAGATTTCGGAATCCGGGAATGAGCCGGTCGAGGGAAGCAAGGGCGGCTTCGTCCGTAATCTCCGATGAACGGCTGATCAGTTGCTCGATCTCGTCGAGGTTGGCAAGGTTGACGTCCAAGGCTTCCTGTGAGGTTGCCCCGATGTCAATTTGTTCAAGTGGAACGGCTCCGGGGGCTTTCTGCTTGCCAAGGGCGGCTGCCCCGATTTTAATTCCTCCCGCTACTATTGCTGCTACTACTGCTGGCCATGCCATAATCTTAATCCTTCGTTAACCAAACCAAAACTCTTACGGGGTGAAGGTTGTCAAACGGCGTTCCTGTTCCTACTGATCCGGTATCCCTTGAACCTACTGAAAAATTATCAGCACCCGAACCCGGACCTTCAACTGATGTTCCCACCCCCGTATGTGATCCCGGACCCGTCAATTGATTAGTAAGTGAATGATCATGGGCTGGAAGGTTCGCTTCTGCTAAAGTTACTGTTTCCTGTCCGTAATCCGTGAGTGGAGTTCTTGCCGTTAAGCCAGCCCCTGTTCCGCTACCCATCGGGCTGCGACCATGACCTTCAATATATTCGCTCCAACCAGGGTTCTGAGTGAGAGCAGCGGCAACCGAAGCGGCTGTGACATGCTTAGTGTCTCCCGGAACTCCTGATTGAGTTCTCCACATTCCCCTTTCAAATATCAACGGGCAGTTAATGTCGGTATCGAGGTAAAACTGTCCGACGGTCGGGGATGCCGGTCGGTCGGCGGTTGATCCTGAAGCGACGACAATCGGTAACGGTGTCCATGCTGCCCCGTCCCACACGTACCACCCAAGAGGATTGTCAGCCGCGTCGGTTCTAAGCCACGGCTTATCCTGATCGGATACGGCCGGGGTCTCGCTTCCCGTAACGAAACTGGCATTGCCCTCAATGCCCTCAATGCCTAAGTAAGATGCAAGCCAATCCAGTAGATCCTGTGGGGTGGGAGGGAACTTCTGGTTTAAAGGAACTGTGCCGGGTACTAGTCTTGGTGTTGCCATGTCTTAAGAGTCTCCACTGTAAAGGGGCCATGTTGAAGGTGCTGCGGGAATCGGTATCAGATCGGGATCGGGTGAATCAGTCGGTATATCACCCTTAGCATCACCGGGTGCGTAAGAGTCAACAGGGGTAGCCGTAAGCCACATTTCTTCTATCTTCAGTTTTCCCCTCCACTCGATTTTGATCTGAAAGTGGTATCCGACATCAAGATAGCCCGTGTTATCGCCTTCAGGAAGCTCCGGGGCGGTCTGTGAGCGTATCCTCACGCGGTATTCAGGGTAAACTGTCTCGTAGCGGTCGATCGTTGCCTCGTAAGTTGCAACGGGACGAATGTAAACTTCCTGTTCCATGTTCCATTTGATCCACTCGGGGTAGCGGTCGGGCCTCCAGTAAACCTGAATGTCCACCTTATCGAGCAGACTCGAAACCCAGATGTCGCAACCGACAAGGGTCTTCGGAACCCTCGGGTCGGTGAAGTCCATCTTCCGGTATTCAACGTAACAGGTGGGTCGTCTCGGGCTTGGAACATCGTAGCTCCAGTCCGTATCCCAGTCGTCGTCCTTGCTGATCTCGTAAAGGAAGTTGCTCCCGTCCAGTTCCCTTGCCGCAATGAAGCATCGTTCCTCTCCGCGAATACGTCCCTTAAAGAGTTTAACGGGTAGAGGTCCGTCCCAACTGCCATCGTAAGCGGGGGCTGATTTCTGACCCATCTGCTGGATGTTGGCAAAGTCAAGAGACCCCAGACCTTGATGAAATACGGAACCGTCCTCGGAACTGATCAAGGGGCTGTGGGTGAAGTGGAGACGATTGTTGAAGTAGACCGCGCTTGACCATTTAAGCCAGCGCTTCGTGTCAAAGTCCAGCACCCGGCTCACTTCCTCGGAAATGGAGGTCTGCCCCGCCGTGTTGAGATCGGGGATAGTGGAACGGAAACTACGCATCCCGTCCTCACTCCTGAAGAAGATGTCCTGATTGACCGCAACCATGCTCTCGCCCGACTCACACCCGATGTTTCCGAAGACGCTTGTCTGCATGGAAGGGGTGGATGCCCACAATGCACGAACGATCACTTCGGCCCGAATAGCTTCGATGAAGTTAAACCCGGTTACGAGCAATGAGCCGAAGCCGGTCGTGGTATCGTTCAGGGGAAGGAAAGCCAGCCCGGTGATCTCATCGGAGAAGTGAAATGCACCCCCCCCTAAAAGGTATTCAACTTCAGTGAAATTGAGGTAGCTTCCGGGGCTTGTTCCGGTGATGTCACCCGCTTTAACCTTGTTTCTTTCCACCGCGATCCAGAGTCGTCCGTTACCAAAAGCCATCCAGGTACCCTTGGGAACTTGCATTGCGGTTGCTCGGACTGCGGTTGCGCCGTCAAAAATAATCGGTCGTGATTCATTGTCTCCTATGATGAAATGTTCTTCGGCCTGAACCAAGTAAGCCCGGTGAAGTCCGGGATTGTTCTGGCCGATCGGAATCTGCTCAAAGGTAAAATTGGTAACGGCTACGGTTCCACGGTAGATATTCCCGTTAATGACCATGATGATCATGCCGTTCTGGATCGAGAAGATACCACCCGCCTGAATGATACCATCGGGGAGCTGAACAAGCTTGCGGATACCGGGACGGTTGTGGGGCTTGCCGCCCCTTAAGGCGACGTTGCGACCCCACGCGAGTTGTCCTTCGCGTATTAATTCTGGATCAATCGCAGAGTTCACGCCGTTATTGGCGAGAATTTCAACGTGCGATAAATCAGTTGTCGGATCGTCGGCCATTGTCTTAAATTATTACGGGAACACTGCTACCAAACCCCTCATCTTGAGCGTCAATTGTCACAACGGGGTCGGGTCGGCCCATGTAGGACTTGGCTTCCTTCTTCATCAGGTCAACCGCGATCGCTTTATGGTTCGCGTATTCCACCGTCTTACCGGCATCCTTTAAAGCAACGGCCTGAACCATCGTTTCAAGGGCCGGAAGATTTGAGATTAAGAGGTAGTCCTCATCAGCCGTTATGGGAACGAAGCGTTTCCTTGCTCTTATCCCGAGTTCCGTCCACTGGTCCTGCGGAAGCCCAGGAATGTAGTAATGCCTGAAACTGGCGGCTGTAGTCTTCGGGGCAAGAATCGTGATCAACTGCTCGGGTTCACTTCCGGTAAAGGCGTAGACCTCAACGTAGCCCCTTGTGACGGACTTCTCTATCGAGGCTATATTGATGTAGAAGTTGGTCGAGTTCACATAATTAGGAAGGGCGTCTCCTCGTAGAATGAACTGTTCTCCCTCAACCCATGTGTTCGTTGCTGTCTCGGTTCTTATCCACTGTCCGTTGTTGTCATAACCCCGGATCGTCATGGTCGGTCTTTCGCCGTCACTGTCCCTTTCATCGACCATCGAATAAATGACAAGGGTGTAATCAAGCGGGTTATCCTCATCGTAGGGGATGTCCCTCATGGTCGGTGTCTCCCCTCTTGAAAAGCAGATCCCGTCGATATTGTCGATGTAGTCCTTCTGGAGTCCGGGTCCGTAAGCGGTGAACTCTATCCACGGGGAGCGAATCATGTAGGGCGTTCTTTCAACCGCAATACCGATCAGCCGGTCAAGGTCAGCCGGAAGGACAAGGTTCTGGTTGAAGACGCGGATCACGTAGCGGTCAACCACGCCGGGCCAATCCCCTTCGTGCATCAGTTCCTCAATCGCCCGGTTGACCGTCGGGATCAATACCGGACTGTTCACCGGAAGCCCCCTGATGGCTGCTTTACGGGCTAACTGGCTCTTGGCTTCTCCGTATGTTCGCTTGATCATGGGTTAATAATCAAGGTTTGCGCTGACAAGAAGCGTCCCGACATGCTCGGTTATGTTTCCGTCTACCGCTACATTAGCGGCTGAGTTCGCTATCACCCAGACCGTTGCTGCTGTCGCTGCTGAGATGCTTTCGGTATTTGCTACAATGTAGGAATTGAAGAGGTAATAATCGGCGGGTGAAGCATCTGCATTAGAGTGAATCCCGAGGGCGTTCGATGTCTTAAGCATACTGTTTTTAATGACAAACTTCTTCCCTGCCGAACCTGCTGTTATATCAATCAGGTTAGTACTCCCGTCGTTTGTGATAAAGTCTATTTCGATCGTAGTGTCACACCCCACGTTTCCCTGATAAGCCGAGTCCCCTCCACCGTCAAGATAGCGTCCAACTATTCGATAGTTTCCGCTTCCTCCTCCGCTTTGATTGATAATTCCAATTGCCCGTTGGAAATTCAAAACGATGTCTGCGCTACCATCGGCACTAATAACAATAGCTGGTTGGGCAACGGCCGTTATAATTTCATCTACGTCTATAAAAACGGTTCCACTTGTATCTACGTCAAAACAAAAATCTGATCCCCCTCCTTCAAATGAAGGACCACCAACAAACTTAGCCTTGAAATTCACATCGGTAGATCCACCAAAAGAACAAATTTCAGCACCCTGAGAAGCACCAACTACGGTGATGCTCAAGAGTTCGATGTTGAAACTCCCGCTTCCTGACAGATCAAAGACAAAATCTGCGGCCCCGGCGAATGTTCTCGTTATTTCAAGATGACCAGAAATATTACAGGAAACTCCTCCACCCCCATCTATAATAATGGCAGCTGCACCGCCCGTATACCTACTTGTTGCACCCGGCATGAAATAAATATCAGTCCCGTTTATCAGGGTAAAAGCCTCATCGTAGACACCGGGCATGACGATAATGAGAACCTGACCCGAGACTGCCGCACTTGAAGCGAGAGCCGCCGTTATGGTGGCATATGGTCGGTCCGGGTCGCCCATTCTCGCGTTAGCATTAACGCCGTTTGTGTCTACCCACATGACCTCCCGATCGCCAACTAGCCCCGCCGCTTCAGGAACCCACGAGTCCACATCGTCAGATACCGTAGAGGCTTTCCAAGCCCTCATAGTTGCAAGGTTTAGAACCTTCTCGCTCGGATATTCGGGCTTGATGTCCAGAGTATTAGGAGTCTCGTAAAGATCGGTATCGTAAATGTAACGGGTGGCATCGGGCATTGAAGCGAACTCACGGTAAGATCCCGCCACTTCGGTGAACAAACCTGTTCCTGAACTATACTGATAAAGACCTACCGCACACACTTCGTCATCGGTGTTGATAACGCGAAGGTTGGCTCCGACACCATCTTCAATAACAACAACCGTTTTAGCCGGATTGGTAGCAGGCTTGTAAACGACCACCGCTAACTGATCACCGTTTTCGATGTAAAAGGTGTCGTCCAACTGGATAAGATAGTTGGAAGCATCGGCTGTCTCTTCAAAATGGAAAATATGCGTTCGCGGATATTGACCAGAGAACCGTGAAAAATCAACCTGACCGAACCTGTTGGTATGGGCTGCGTCGATCTTCCAGACGAAAGGCCCGTGGTTGCGGTAGGTATATAAGCTAGTATTCTGTGCGGTTGAATCATTGGGAACAATGAGATCCCCGTTCTGATCCCTGTTTTCGTAAAACCGTATGTCGTCCGGTATCGGGTAAACATCGGAAGTGACGATGAGCCTTGAGCCAGATCCTTCATAGTGGATGATATTGTTACGCACTACGACATCATCAAGGAATGCATCGGTTCCGGTAAAGCCTTCCTGAACCACGTAGATACCCCAGATCGCTGCCGCCCCTGCTTCCTTGCTTAGAATGTAGTTGTTCTCGATCAGGACGTTCTCGATCCAATGGTGTTGATCGTCATTATCATCGGCAAAGACCTGAACTGCCCGATTGGAATTACCCTCCCACGCATCAAGCCATTGCGTGATTGTATTGTTCTTGACCGTGATATTGGAGAGCTGCGTAAAGCCCGCTCCGTTCGTGTTGAAAGTGGCAATCGACCCGCAGTTGATCAGGGAATTGTCCTGAACCAGAATGTTAGACAGTCTCCATGAATCAATCCGGCAACCATGGGACACATTCTCAAACACGTTGGCCGTTACAAGGTTGGCCGTGGAACCGAAGACCCTGACCGTATCGAGGTAATCGGTTGGACACGTTACGAAGCAATCCTTGACACGACCGGATACCGACACATCGCTGTTTCCGGTTCCGGCATCGACACCAGAGTTCATCGCAAGGAAGCAGGTATAGACATTCCCTCCGGTCTTACCGATCGTAGCCAGTAAAGGCCACTCGGTCATCACGCAGTCCTCGATAATGTTCTCGTTGTAAGCTGAAATGTCCGGGGTGTCCGTATTCGCTGGAGCGGTTGTTATGGTTCCGACCGCACCGGGATACATGATCACGGCAAAGCACTCGCTTGTCGTATCATTGTTCGGGCCTACATGCTGAATCTCAACCTGACGGCAGCTTGAACCATGACAGGCCATACTGATACCCTCAAGAGTCCGTCTGACGAATCCGCCCGCATCCTGATTCTGGTTGTCGAGGTTCCCGTCAATCGTGAGTTTACGGATATGAAAATCGCTTACAGGTTCGGTCGCAACGGAGAGGTTGCTTATCATGCGAACCTTAGTGTTGTCGGGAGCAGCGCCCGCTGGTATCAGATCGCTGTTATCCATCAGCCTGATTCCGCTTACACCAATACCGGCTCCTTCCCATGTTATATCGTGACCCTGCGGTATCAGTGTTCCGTTGATCATTGACCACCCCGGAGGCTGCAGAATCTTCTTCGGGAGGTTCTTGGTCGGATCATTGATGTAGGTTAGAAGGTTGTTCCATGCGTCCGTGTCGTCCGTGACGTTGTAATCAATCCTGGCTCCGGTCATCTCAGGGCTGACATAGCCCTCTAAAAGCCTTTTAAGGCGCAGGGTCTGCACTCCTGTCGTGACGAAGGTGAAGCCGCCGTCATCAGCCGTAGTGGTATCGGTAGCGTCGATGAACAGGTCTCCACCCCCGCCATCGTTCTCCGTCCAGTAACCACGCAGTTTGACCGTATCACCATCGAGCGAACCGGAAAAGTCACCCGCTCTCATAGCGGCCACGTTCTCAAAGGACAGAGCGTTAAGCCCCGTAGCCCCCGTAGTCCCGCGTGCCAAGGTCGGTGGTATCTGTCTGCCTTTTACATCGGTTTGAAATTGTGTCATCTTACTATTCCGATAAAATTACTAACCCTCTAAAATTCGCTTTCGTGACAGGCCATACATCGTTCCTCTTATTATTATCTCCCCTTGTAGTAAAACCATTAGTTCGATGAGCTACTAGTTTCTTTCCGTTCCAATATACTACAATCTGACCCACTTTCACATCCTCAAACCTTGCATCAGAATCGAGAACATACTCACTACCAAAAGGCAGAGTCGGTTCCATGCTCTTACCTATTACCGGAAAGGTATAGACACCAGAGAGGTATGGTGATTCAGAAGCACAACCAATCAATAGAAGCATACAAAAAACTAGGTTCATTTTACTCATCTTCGCCCTGCCCGTCATTGGGTTTCTGTTCAAAATCGACTTCTTGCATTTCATAACCTAACTTCACTAAATCAGGATCAATAAGCTCAACAGACTCAGCGCGTTCCGTGTCTGTAAGCCTCAAAGCCAGATTCGAATACCGTTTCAGCTTATGGTCGAAGATGTCTTTGATTATCACTAACGCCTTGCCGGTTTCTGGATGAACTTGTGGCTTCGCTATTGTAAACGTCTTGGTTGCCGGTTTTGGATAACCATAAAGAACGTCAAGACGATCAATGCAGTCCTGCGCCTTTTTCTCGGTTAAGAATTTGCGGTATTTAATCATAATCCCCACCTCGCTATGAGATAATCTTGAGCAAGTCCTCTGTTTGCGGCATTATGTCCGCCGCTATAATATAAAATTTCAGCGAACTCCGCGTTTGATACATTTGCATCATCAACGGCAGCACCGACCATAATCTCCGTTAGATTTCCAGCGCCCACAACGTCTGTATCTGACGCCCCTTTGTCGAGTTGTATAAATCCACCTATACCGGCGTTATCGAAAATCGTCGTTATAACATGCCACTCTCCAATGGTGCATCCGATTTCCGCGTTTCCAGACCCGTGCCAGACTCTTATTTCCGGTGTTGTATTAAATTGCATCCACCCGTCAAAAGTCCCGGTGCCTAATCCTATTAATACTTTTGTCGATGTCCATGCAATCTGTTTTACTATAGCATATAATGTTCCAGGTTGAGTCTGAGTAATGGTGGCCGGGCCTATTTTTTCGCTTGTGTCCGCCAAAACCGTATCCATCCCGTTTAACCCCCCTACGTTAAGAAGCGGTTGAAAGGCACCCACTCCTTGCGCAAGATCGAAGCCATTTGCTTGGTCTGCCCAATTAGATATGTCTGCTCCGTTAAGCGTAATACCCGCGTCGCCCTTATACCACGCAATGAGGTTGCCTTGATCGGGTGGTTCGGGGTCACCACCTCTAAAAGCCAATCGCCTGTGTGGTAAATAAATCATATCGACAATCCCCACCGCGCGGCCAGATAGTCTTGTGCAAGACCTCTATTGGTTCCGTCATGCGCTCCGTCATAGTAGAGTATTTCAGCAACCTCAATATTGGATTGATTGCTTGACCCTGTATTGTTTGCGCCAACCACAATGACGTTAGCGGCATTTACCCCTCCGTTAGCTATGGTCGCTGTTTCTTTGTCTACCTGAATATGGGAACTTGCGCCGTTAGCAATCGCTGTAATAATGTGCCAACTTCCAATTGCCGGTGTGCCTGCCGCCGTCACACAATCAAGCACTCCCATATAAATTTTTAATTGAGGGGTTGTAGCGTGTTGAACCAGCCCATTCACTCCGCCAGCGAAAGCGATAACGTCGTCAGCAGATCCCCAAGCTATTGCCTTCATTACAACATAGACCGTAAAGGGTTGACTTTGCACTAAGGCAACTTCAAGACATTCAGTAACTCCATCAAACTGAATAGTGTCCATACCATTCAATCCGCCACTATTTAATAGAGGTTGATCGTTTGGCGTGCCTTGTGTCAAGTCATAGCTGTTCTTCTGGTCTGCCTGAACGGACACATCGGCACCGTTAAGCGTAATGCCCGCGTCTCCCTTATACCACGCAATAAGTTTGCCTTGGTCGGGGACCCTAAACGCCAACCTTCTATGCGGTAGATAGATCATATTACCAGATAGTCGGGGCTGTTGTTAAACGCTTGAACTGGAGCGCCACGCCGAATAATTTCATGTCTTCTGCCATGTCGTCATTTCCACCAATAACTCTTGTAATCTCGAAAATACACATTGCACCCAACGCTCCATTTGCAATGCCTATATCTGCACTAGCTGCCGAAATGTGCATATCACCAACTGCAATTACTACATCGTCGGTGTCCACTGACGCAGCGAATGCAACGTCGATTGGATCATCGTTGTCGCGGATCTTTCCAGTAATGCCGATTGTAACTATATCAGCCGCACTTGCCCCGGTTGCCGCGTCCCAATAAAACTTTGCCTTGACCACGCCCAAGTCCCAATTATCGGGAAACGGAAACTTAAACTGGCAAGCTGTTTCTATCGCTTTTTCAAACAACATATAATCCATCATTACATCGTTCGTGGCATATTCCTCTGTGGTTGCTATAGCCCCATTCGTAGTTCTAGGAACCATAGCCCCTGCGTCGATGTAGATGTTTTCATAGTCGAGGCCGATGTCAGCACGAAGTTCTGCAATACTTCTACCCTCAGCACCGTTTGCAGTAAGTCTCATATACTCATCGTCAGCAGCGGCTGCGTCGTCGATCTGCACCATGTTATTATCCGCAATACCAATCGCAACGTCATCAATATTACCAGCAGTAAGTCTCGCAAGAACCGTCTGCACCGCCATTGTAACAACAACCGGAGTGTCATCATTTACAGCAGCAAGAACAGACTGGGCATCGTAAGTTGCTTTTTTCACAACCGCTGAGTCTAACGCTGCTATGTCAATTCCGTCAACGGTCCCGCCTACGGCAATATTCCTTACGATAGTTAGATCACCTGATAATCCTTCATGATAAATGCCTGTTCCGGCAACAGTTAGAAGCGCAACTTTAGAAGCCTTGAACAATATAAGCCCATCATTGGTAATAGTAGATGCTGTAGGTATAGTCATTGCGTCTACTTTAAAAATCCCTGAAGAAATCATAATCGGAGTAACACCACCATTTGCATTCAAAGTTCCATCGACATTTGCATTTCTGAACGCAAGAGCAGGAGAACCCGCTGTGCAACTAATTGTGCCAACATTACATTCATAGAAGTAAATAACTGCTCCTGTATTTCCTATTGAAACTATAACAAACTCACCGGGGCCAGTAAGCGTTAGAGTACAAGCCCCTGTAATAGTCAGAATAGCCGTCGAAGCTGGACCCACATACATCGTAACCGCAGTCGTATCTGTGATCGTTTCCCCAGCAAACGTGCCATTGAGTACTATCGCATCACCCGCCGCGGCTGCTGCGTGGGCTGCTACAATGGTTGCATAGGGTTTTGAAGCATCGCCCCTCACGGCAGTAGCGTTGTTGCCTAGAGCCTCATCCACGAAAAGTGTGTGGTCAACGGGGACACCGGTTACAATGCCGTCACCGGAAAGCTCGTAGACATTATCGGTCAGGTTCATATACAGACCGTCACCAAGGATGGTCAGTTGAGCGTCAAGGGTTTCATTGAATATCAATGTCCCGTTATTCGTCCAATTCATCGCATTGGTGATATTGTTACCAAGACACCAGCAGTTTCCGTATGAGGTCACTACCGGAACGGCTGCTCCTGATGTCACCAGTCCTGCTATAGCGACGTTCCACAGATTGATTGTCGGGGTTCCTGCGGTCACGCTGAGGGCCGTAGTGATGGTCGTCCTGTTCACTTCGAGAACAACGCTCGTATGCGTTATCTGCACCAGACCATAATCTCCAGGTCCGGTTATTTTGTAGGTTTCGCCTACATCAAAACTCAGGCTTACAGTTGATCCTGCGCTAAGATAAAAGATGACTTCCGTTGCCGTTACAATGTTAAGTGTTCCAGCAAACGTGCCGTTCATGTGAATTGCGTCACCGACGTTTGCAGCAGCATGAGCGGTAGGAACATCGGCCCACGGTCTGCTTGCATCCCCCCTCACGGCAGTAGCGTTGTTGCCTAGAGCCTCATCCACGAAAAGTGTGTGGTCAACGGGGACTACGGCTAGATCAGCGATTTCCTGAGTGGTTCCGGCTATGCTCGCGCCTGCTGCGTTCCTCATTAATGGTTTTTCAGTCCCAACCAAAGCAGGTGTAGCCCGGGTGTTTACATAATCAACATATCTTCCCATTTTATACGTCCTCAAATAGAATTGTTATCCCGTCATCTTCATAGAGCGGGGTTACTCCGTCGTCCTCAAATAAAGCGGTTGCGGGTATTGCACCAGCCCCTGCGGGAGTCCAGTAAGGAATCCCCATTCCCATTCCAAGCGACATCGTTTAAGCCTGTATGTTGGTTTTTTGGTATCGGAGCAAGTAGGCCACTCCTGTTACCTGACTGACATCGGTAAACCTTATGCTTGTTCCGGCAAGCGGGTGGTATCCAGGGGCAAGGACGGTTCCGACAATCGTTGCGTTATCGACCCCTGCAACAAGATTGGTATTAAGGGCTGCGTTTGCAACCGTAACCGAAGTCAATACCTGAATCCCGTAAAACCCTCCTACGGGTTCGTGAACAGCGTTATCAATCACCATCTCAGCACCGTTCATGGCGAACTGAGCGGTCAGGTGTTTTGTCATAACAGCAAACTCACTATCGCCGTCTACGGGTTTTGTCGTGAAGGGCCAGCCCCACTGAAATCCTAATGCCATGATATTTTATCCGTTTGAATTTGAAAAAAGAAAGCCCGAGGGAGGAGTTAAAACCCCCCAAGGGCTAGTTTTGAACGATATGAGGAGACCGAACAAAATTACTTTAAGGGTTAATATGAACTCTGCTCTGCCAGAGTGGGAATGCGGAAGATGATGGAAGTCCCGGCTTCGGGGTCCATCGGCTGGGCCGACATCTGAACGTCAACACGGTAGAAGCCCATGTTGCCGAGCGGGTTGTGTTCCATATCCCGGTTGTTGATCCAATGCACCTGACCCGAATAGTTCTGCGGGTCGTAGCGTTCCATTCCGATCGTCAGCGGACTGGGAGGACGAACGAGATCCTTATAGACCTCTCGGGTGTAAACGAAGGCGACTTCGTAGACGGTTGTTCCTCCGAGCATCCACGAAGGCTTGTAAGCCGGATTCGGCTCGAATTTCATTCCGAGTGTCGTCGCGACATTACGGAAGGGGTAAACGAGAGATCCGATCCCACCCTCATACTCCGTGTAGCGGAGAGGAAAGGGATCGATGATCGGGAACATTCCACGGTAGGCTTTGTTAAGGCCGCGGCTGCGGAAGTTCAGAGGCGAGTCGGTCGTGTAATAAACGTCCACTCGGGCTGCGTTCTCGCGGAACAGCATCCGTTTGATCATGGGTCCGAGAATGAACGGGAAGACGATTTCGCCGCCTTCTCCGCGGATCGGGGTTGCGTACCCTTTGCCGAGAGCGGTAAGGTTGTCGTAGACCTGATCGACATGCGGCCAGTCCAGACGGACGGTAGGAGCGGTGTTGCCACCCCAACCCGTAAGCTGGTTACGCACAATCTCGAACGGTTGCGGATCGACGGCCGAAGCTTTGTAATCGCACAGGGCGATATTCTTCAGACGGGCGCGATCGGCGATATACGTGGTTACGTAGTTTGCCAGTGAACGCTCGATTCCGGCGATCTGATCGCGGAACTGGTGAGCAAACTCCAAGTCCGTAATACAGAAGATTTCCGTATCGAATGCCTGAAATTCGATCGTGTAAGGACGCTCGGTTTGACCGAACTGGATTCTTGCGGGCGGCGGATCGCAAGCCTGGTTCCCGACTCCGTTACTCAGGGTGAGGTCGTGGAAGGTGGGATAGGCTTCGGGTAGCGTTCCGGTTACTTCTAAAGCGGTCGGATTCAAACCCCGTTGGGCATCGAAAACGCCGCGCTGAATGATCGACTCGTAAGGGTTGGTTGCGAAAAGATGAAGGTGAATTGTTTCATCGATCTGATCGACCACCTGAGTCAATAGGGCATTCAGGTTTGCGGTACTGGGTACTTCTGCCATTGTTGGATAATCTCCATTTTAAATTCAAGTGATGGAAGATAAGTCTTCCGTTACTTGGGAGATGCCAACTTCCCCTTCAGCCTTTAAGTTTTCTTAAAGTCGTCAGGTCTTAACGGCCCGGTGTTTTAAACCCTTTGATTGCACATATACACGCAATTTAAGGCATTACAAGTTATTTTAAATAAAAAAGCCCCCTAAGATTAATTAAGGGGCTTGAATGGGAGGGTTATGTTCTACGCTAAACAGTTATGAAATCAAGGAAGAACTTACCTTCTCCCGTAAATACTGTCAACCTCCGACCTTATTCTCTGCCTTACCGGAACCTTACGGGCGGCGGCGGCTTTTTCTTCTGCCGTCTGGGCGGCTGGAACGCTTCGCTTTGAGCCCGGCTTAACCCTGATGTATCCTGCAACCTCCTTCTTAAGCGCGACGATTTCCGCGTTGGCAAGAGCCATTCGCCTTCCGAGTTCGGGAACGACGTTCTCCATTACGAAGTCAAATGAAGCCGCTTTCATGGAGCCGAGAGCAAGGGCTTCGGGGTTGTCTTCGGCCAGCCCGAGATGACGGGCATCGGCGTTCACCTTTTCCAGCCCTGCGTTAAAACTGGTCTGGAACTCCTTCTGGGCTTCCGGTGCTTTGCTCAGGTCAAAGGGCGAGAACAAAGTCCCTGTATCAGCAAGGAAACGCTTCTGAACACCATCGTAGGTTGCGACCTTCTCGGCTTCTCGGGCCTGAACCTTGGCATCGTTGCCGGATCGTATGTCGGCCAGCTTTCCTTGAACGTCGGTAAGGACGACACCGCGCTCGGCTCTCAAGGCATCCATATTGGTGACGAAATTGACGAGCTTGTTACCGCGTATCTTCGACATGCTTTCAGCCAGTTCGTCGATCTTAGTGTCGCGTTCCGTTTCCGGCATGGCTAGGAGTTGTGCCGCCGTTACATCGGTTCCTTTCAATGTCGCGTCAAGGGCTTCCGTTATCCTTCGCTCCGGCTCGCTGAACTTGGTTTTGAAATCGTCCGAGCTTTCGTAGTCCAGAACCGAGAGCTGGTTTTTAAGTTCTTCGCTTTCAGCCTTGATCGCGTTAAAGGCTTCGCTTCCGGTTGCTTCCGAAGCGGTTGAGAGCTGCTGCTTAAGGGAATGAACCTCTTTTGTGAGTTCGCTTGTCTTGCCCTTAAGAGCCGACCACCCTTCCTTGCCCTTCGCACTCAAGCGGGCCGGTTCCTCAATGCCGTCAACTTCGGCTAAGGCGTTCGTTAATTCAGCGTCGGGGGCGACTTCTTCTTCAGCTTCCTCTTCCGGTTGCTCAATGCCGAGCTTTCCGAGAAGGTCGTCACCGGCCGGAGGGGCTTCGTCCGGCTTCTCAGTTTCTTCCCCTTCTACGGTTTCTTCTTCCGCTTCTACATCGGGCATTTCGTCCTTCTCGTAAAAATCGTCGACCGCGGACGACCTTTCATCCCTTCGCTTCTGAAGCTCAATGGCGGCTTCATCGGCCTCCGTTCGTGATTCTTTTCCGGTAGAGGCCAAGGCTAGGGCTTCGTTTCTATCCCGCTCCATTACGGCTACGGCTTCTTCCTGTTCGGTCGGCATTATAAGTTCTCCTCTGTTTGTGTTTGTATTCCCGGCTCCTGGTATTCCTCTGAAATATCTTCTTCAGGAGAAGGCGGAATGTAGTTTATGATTCCCTTGATGATTGAATCGTAAGACTCCCAACCCCTCATTTCCCCGAGTCGCATGATGCAGAAGTTTTCATTCACAACGTCACTCGCTCCTCCGGCAGACGACGGTTTGAATATCTCGACAATATGAATGAGATTCTGAAAAGGCACGCTGTTAAGCATCTTGCGTATATTGCCTCTTTTCTGTGTGCTTAACTGTGTCAGGTGTTTTTGAAGTCTTTGCTGCTGTGTCTCCTCGATGTTCATTGCGCTACGGGTTGATTTTCTTCCTGTTCTTGAAATTGTGCGGCTCGCTTCCGCTCCATATTGATGTTGATACCCTCAAGCTTGCCCTTAACCTGCTGGACGATTCCGGCGAACTGAGCGGCGATAGCGCCCTTATTGGGCTGACGTTGAAGCTTGGCAAGGTGAGCTTCCATGTGGGGAACACTCATGCTGAGAGAGGCGTGACCCTGCGGGGTGATCTGTCCGGTCGTATCGTAAAGATCGGCTATGGTTCCGGCTTCCCGCAAGTGAACGGGTAGATGTTCCTCGTCGTCCTGCTCGGGAAGAACAGGCATCCCCTTGCCGTTTTCAAAGGCAATATTCTCCAGTTGGGCGTAACTGGCTCCGTCCGTTAGGTCGGCATCGACATCCTGCGTGATATACCTCTTGGCTGCACTCAACCCGAACTGAGCGGCTGTGTAGTCGATGAGGATATTGCGCTCGTCCATATTCTGGTTGGTGCTTACGGCAATCATGTTGTTCAAAGCCTGGAGACGGTGCGCGGGGTTAGCCATGGTTGAGTCGCCGCCTGCGGTTACGATCACATCAGCGTCGTGAAGGATTTCTTCAGGGACATCCCGCTCAATGCACCGCTCCTGAAATTTCTTGGCTGCTTTACCAGCGGCGCTTTTGCGGTTCTGATCTTTGGCTCTTATACGCCTGAACATTTCAGTCAGGACGTTGGCTCCGAACTGCGAGAGGTAGAGACCGGCCTGAGCCTGATTGATGCTCGCGTCGATGGCGGCGATGATTTCTCCTTGGGTGGCTGAATCCGCTCGGGCCACCTTCTCGGAGGTCTGGGTGTAAACCGCCGAGTTCTCCTGGGAGTTTTCCCGGAAAAGATTTCTGACCCCTATCATCTGCTCGAGGTTGGGACTAAACTTATACTCATCCAATCCGTTCGGGATGACATAGACGGGTCCGAGGAACTTGATCGGCACTTCCTCAACGCCCTGCTCGCGGGTATCCTTAAATCCCATCGCGGAAAACATCGTATAAGTATCGAGCATCCTGCACATGGACCTGTTCTCGACCATCGCGTGATTGAAATTGTCCTGCCCGAATCCCTTGACGGAATACCAGTCGCCCGTTCCGATGCTGAAAAATACGGTTCCAAGCATATTGACCATATCGGGAACGTATTCCGGTTCCTGAAACAGATACTCCTCGGCGCTTTCAATGTCCGGAGTGTTGGCGTAGGCTTCCTCCGCAAGCACGTACTTGGTTATCGTTTCGTCAAATTCGCGGACGTAAATCTCGACGGTCTTAACGTGTCCGATATTGTGAAGGTAAAGGTCGTTGTTGCGGATGCGAGCCTGAACCTTCTCCCAGTCGTCTCTCCCGTAGTCGTTGTTCTCCCCTCTTGAAATGGAAGTCAGGAGTTTCTTGACTTCGGCTATGCTCCAGCCGACTTCGGTTGCCTTGGAAGCTGATTCATCATCCTTGACGAGTTTCCACAGGGCGGTCGGGGATATTTTACGCTTGACGCAGATGACCTCCTGATCCTTGACATCGGCTTTTGATTCACGATCGACTAGCACTTCCGTTCTTCCTACCGGCTCCCATGTCCAGTCCCTGTTGTCGGAAAAGAAAGCCCCGCCGAATCCGAATTTGCAATGCTCATGGTTCAGGGTGAGAACAGAATAGAAGTATTTCACCCATGATTTCACCACGCTGTCAAATTCTTCTTCCATGATGTCGCGCCATAAAGCGGCCTGTTCTTCCTCCCTCCGAACTTCCATGTTCGCCACCTTGGGAGCGGAATCAATCAGTCGCCAGTAGGGAATCTCGATCTTCTCAAGATCCGCTTTAGCTGTTTTAAAATTGTGGTTTGCCCGCCAGCTCTGATTCATCCCCTTGAGCTTCTGAGGATTGAAAGGCTGCCCGCCGTCAAGCTGATTACTGACCTGAGCGCGTTCTCTTGCCCCTACCCGATCAGCGTCCCGAAGGTTCTGGTAATACGTTCTCGCGGTCGAAGCGTTCTTGAACCTGGTCTCGTAAGGCTCATCTGTCTGAGGGTCGATAGTCCTTAGTTCTTGTGTCATGTTTACGCCTTCTGCCAACAATAATGAGGAAACCAATACCCCATATTCTGATTACTTTCAAGTATTTTCTCTTTTGGCAAGTTTGCTTTTGCCAGAACCGAGCAGCCGCATGAGGCGCACGCTCCCGGCGGGGGGTTGAAAACATCCCGTCGTTCCTTCGGTATTATCCGCTCCACTTCCTTGCGAAGTTTGCCGCAACGGCAGGTGTAGAACTGAACCTGCAGGGGGCAACGGAAGCAGGTGTCGACTCTCTGAATGGCGGTATTGATGTCGCACAGTTCCCTCCCTTCGATGAACCATTTAAGAATGGTTTCGGAAGCTTTGAATATCATCACCGGATCGAGACTCCTGAAATTGTACTGGGGTGGAACAAATTCTGTCCCGTCCTCATTCACGCAAGCCCCTTTAGGACTTTTGATGCAGAGCTGGAACATTATCTCATCTTCCAGCCCTTCCGCGCTCAAACCAGCCGTGAGACGCGCTTTAGCAACCTTGCTGACCAGAGAAGGAAATGAAAGCTCCCTGAACCGCTTCTTCAGATCGTAGTCCAGATAGCGGAACCCGCCGAACGGTCCAATCTTGATTGTCTTAAGCGTAACCTTCATAGTCGATCTCACCAAGATATTTTATGCTTTTAATATCATGAACACAACCAGAGGCCATTGATTTAATAAATTTCATTCTTGCTGATTCTATCTCATTTGAATCAGTGGCGATCAAAGATGTGTGCTTTTTAGTTTTTGACTTAATAATATCCGATATTGGGTAATAAAATAATGCCTTTACTTTGAATATGTGTAAGTTTTCCATTGGTCTCCTTTGTTAAGCGTAACTTTCATTGTACGAATATTCTTCTTCCGGCTGAAAAAGGTCTTCTTCCACCTTAGCCAGCCGTCCGAGCTGGGCTTCCGATGAATCCTTCCATTCGCTCTGCCCCTTAAGCTTGGCTCCCTTGCGCCTTAAGAGTTCGACGAACTGACAGGCCGCATCCCCGAGATCGGGGGAACGTCTAAGGCGTTTCTTGTATTCGACCTTGGTTTCGATGGAAAGAACCTGTGCTTCCTTCTTCGCTCCCGTCCTGAATGCCATCGTTTCCCTGCCGAACAGTTCCAGAGCGATGTCTTTTGTGATATTTCCGAACTGACCCATTGCCATAAACTCAGCCGCCGCGAACCACAGTTCCGTCACCTTGCGGTCGTAGAGCTTAGAGCAGGGTCTCCGGTCTCCGGGCATTAGAAGCCTCTCAGAAGCCTTGCCTCCGTATTCGATGGTGTGAACCGCCATGTCCCACTCGCGGCGGATCATGGCGACCACAGCAGCACCTCTGGATGTCCCGTCGATGATTAGATCGTCGGGTTGAACGCGCTCAAGTTTGCACAGATCAATCACGTAATCACGTATCTGATACTCAGGCGCATCGTAACCGGGACCGAGTTTAACGGGAACGTGAACTGTCCTTATGTGCCTGATGCCTAAGAGAGAAATGTCGTTCTTAAGGATACCGTATTCGCCTATTTGAAGGATGCACCTGTCGCCACCGAAACCGGGATCAAGGGAAGCACAGGGCTTGGTGTAAATAAGCTCCAGATCCTCCTTACCTTTGTCGATAACGACTTGCGGAAAGACCCGTTGAATGACTCCTTCCGGGGGCCACCATCCCCTTACCCATGCCCACCATTGCCGTGAATCCTCTCCGGGGTGTTTGCGGATCGCTTCAATGTATTCCTTTGTTATCAGGTAGGGATACGGATTGCCTTCTTCGGCTAAGTAGTTGGGCGATGTAAGACCGTCCAGATGGATGCACACGCCTTCATCCATCTTGGTTTCCCATATCCGTTTGGACACATCCACGCTATCCCATCCTTCGAGCGGTTCGCAGACATCACCATAAGGGCTTACGGCTTCCTCCGGATTTCCGAGATAGACGCAACGGAAGAATGGATCGGAAGACAGATTGTAGGAAGCTTTATAAATCGCATCTCCTGTCTGTTGGGCTTCATCAATGACGACAATAGAGCGGTCGGCGTGATGTCCCTGAATACGTGCCTGAGCTTTCTTGTCTTCGCCTGTGGCAACGCCTTTTATACAATATTTCCGGTCTTTATGTTCTTCTGAATGACAGATTTCCCTGTCTGTATTGCGAACATTAAGAGGGCCCTCTGGGGCAAGAAGCGGTATTGAGGCTGAATCACACGCCTCAAGGATATTGGCCCATAGATTGTTCCTTAGCGAATCAAGGGATACGGTTGTTGTAACAATGCGCGTTTTAGTGGGTTCAACAAGGTATTCAGTGACAATAATATATCCGAAATCAAAGGTCTTTGTTCCCCGCGTGTGACCCATGATGGCGATATTCTTGTAGTTGAGCCATGCGTGAACAAAGAGGTCCGAATATTCGTTCCATTTGAAATTGGGCCAGATCAGCCGACGCGCTTTCTTGAAGAAGTCCTCCCCTGTAAGCCCGGCGCATTCCTCGATCTCCAGCGCCTTATCAGGGTTGCGGTAAAGGAATAGCTCAATCTGAAATTCAGCCCACTGAACAGGCCAGTCTACGCCGTATTTGATCATTCTTCTTGATCTTCCGGATTGATGACCAGACCTTCGATATTGATGTCAAAAGTGACCACTCCGTAATTCGCGCTGTAATGGAAGGATTCGATTCTGATTTTATCGCCTTCCTTCTTCGCTCCGGTTGCTACGATGGTTGCTGAAGTGACGTTCCCCTGCCGGGAATAAGTGAACTTCGTGAACTCGTTGTTCGGGATTTTGTCTACTGCGTCTTCGATATTTATGCAACCCGTAAGCAGGATTGCGATGAGTGATATCAGGTATTTCATGGTTGGTTCCTCTTTTTGTTATGGCGCAAAAAGCAGATCCGGTTTAACGGCTGACGCTCCACCCGTTCTGACACCGCGATAGACCCACCATGCCCGCAGCTTGCTCATGCCGTCCTGTAGGCAGACTTCGCGTAGTATCCGATCGGCACGCTTACGGTCGGTGTTACAAAGAACGCCTTCACGGATCAACTGGTAGAGGGCATCATGGATCAGTGAACCGCGCATGAAATTACGGGAATCGATGGCAGGACCACTAGGCCCGTCCCAACAATACCCATGTTTTATCCTCAACTGGCCGTTGGGCGACAGACTCAAGTAAGATCCGTTGTATCCCTTGTCGCCTTTCAAGCCGGTATCATAGAACAACTCACCGTATAGGGAATATTTATACCGTCTGCGTTTCTTGTATTTCATTGTCGCCCATCAGTATAAACATTCAGGACGGCGGTTCTGTCAAGAAACATCCTCAACTTCAACATCGATCGCTTCCTTGGGGTCGATCTTATTCTGGGACGGATCGAAGCTCTGGGCGATGATAAGATTGATCTGAAGGGGATTGCCCGAACCAGGCTTGTCTTTGTCCATTCCGGTCTGCCTGCGGTAAACCTGGTCAAGCTTGTCAATGCCCTTGATAGCCGCATCAAAATTCCTCGGGTCTCCACCCTTCGCTGCGGCCTTTAGAATCTTTTCGGCATCGGGGTTGACATCTTCGAGAAGGTTGATCTTACCCTTCACCCATCTTGTCTTGCGTTCCTGAAGGAGTCTGATCTCGGCTTCCGTGGACAAGGCCAATTGAGCGCGGTGTTTTTTCCGTTCGGCTACCCAACCCCTTCCCGTAACGAGGCTTGTAATCTGCTGAACGGAATAATTGGTGATCGCTGCGATGGTTGAAAACTTCTTTTCGGCCATGTAGAGAAGCTTGATCCTCATTTCGTCCGGCAATGGGAAAACCGACATTTTAGGTTTTTTTACTATTTTGCTTGACGTTTCCATAAATAAACAAATAAATTAAGTATCACTTAGTAATTTAAAACAAGATAGCTTATGTCAACCGAAAACACAAATCCGACCAAGAGGGTGAGAACGCCGAACCAGATTGCAGCCGACAAGAGGCGGCAGGAAGATTTCGCTAAGGCGAGAGAAGAAAAGAAGATCATGGAGTCACTTCCCGAAGCGTTGCCGGAGCAATCCGTCGATGAGCGCATTCAGGAAGAAGTGAAGAAACAGATGACTGTTCTACAGGAGCAACTGAAACAACAGCCACATGCTTCGGCTGGGGAGGTTGTTCCTATAGCGGTGATCGAACCAGCATTGCCGGTTCCTGATAAGACCCATCCCACCAAGCTTCCGTGGGACAACAAGGATCTGGTCGCACAGATCACGTTCAGTTGTTCGCTCGAAATGAGGGAGTGGCTGCGCGGTCCGGCTAATTCGGAGTTCGGGGTTTCGGCTACCGTTCGCTCTGCTGTCGATGACTATTTTCTGAAAAACGCTTGAAAACCAACAACTGAGGAGACTGAATAAATTATGGATGCACAGATTACACTGAGCCAGAAACGGCAGACCTTTAACGACATGCTTCTGAAGCAGAAGGACCAGCTCGCAAGGGTTATCCCGAAGCACATGAATGCGGATCGACTTCTAAGGATTGCCCAGACCGCGGCCCTGACCCAGCCGAAACTTTACGAATGCGATCTGGCTTCGATCGGTCAATGCCTTCAGAAATGTTCGGAGCGCGGACTGGAGCCTGACGGCTACTACGCTCACCTGATACCGTTCAGGGATAATCGCAACAACCGGATGGTCTGCACCCTGATTTGGGACTACAAAGGTCTCGTTGAGCTGGTGCTACGATCCGGCAAGGTGTCTACGATTTCGGCCAACGTGATTTACGAGGACGAAGCGAGAGACCCCGAGAAGTTTTTCATCGAATACGGTTCAAACGAAAGGATTGTTCACCGTCCCGACATCATGGCGGCTTTACAGAGCCAGCGCAATCCAGTTGCGGTTTACGCTTACGCCACGATGAAGGACGGGGCAACCAAGTTCGACTGGATGCCCTGGCCTGAAGTGATGGCAATTGCCAGAAGGTCCAAGACCTACGACAAGAATAACAAGAACTGGAGGGGTGGACCGTGGGATACGGACACCGGCGAACAGTCCAAGAAGACCATTCTCAAGAGGATGACGAAGCTTCTGCAACTCAGTCCGGAAGTCAGTGAAGTCATTCAGGAAGACAACGAAACCGAATTTGCTGCAGGCGATCAACCTGAAATCGAAACAATGAAGGCGGCAACGCCTGTCATTGACGATGAGCCGGGAACCCCGCAAGGACCGTCCTCACCTTTTGAGGAAGCTTTAAAAAATGACACCCCACCGAAAACAGAGACTACAGAACCGGAAGGAACTGAAGCGGGTCCAGCGACAACTGAAAGCGAACAGCCGGAGGGGTCGGAGCAATCGAAAGTAAAACAGCGGTTGCGCCGTAACAAGGCCGAGCTTGCCCTTTACCGGACGCTTCTGAATGAGTTCGAGACAACCGAGCGTGACCCGAAGAACCTCTTTGAGTTCGGGCTTGCGATTCCGCTTGATCGTTGTTTCATGAACGATCTTGAAATGATCAGGAAGGCTCTGCTTGAAGGCGATCAGGAAGACGCCGGAGAGCCTTCGGTTGACGAAGCGATGGATGCCGAACCTGAAACCGTTAAGCCGGATCCTGAGATCCCCGTAACACCCGAACCCGTGATTGATGCCGATAAGATCCTTGCGGTTTCGGCCATCAGGCAACGCATAGCTACCTACGGGGTCGAGGGTTTGCCTATCAGCGAGGAAGACATCATCCGTTTTGCGGTTAAGAACCATGAGCAGCCTCCTGAATCCGGAAAGCTTGAAGACCTCTCAAAAGATACCGTTGTTTCGATCGGATTCTTTTTCGAGAAGGTTTACAATTGGGTTCAGCAAAATCCTGGAATTACATTTTAACCCCTATCCGGCATGATCGACCAGGAAAGAGGCGAATACCCGTCGGCTTCGGCTGCGGAACGCAACACCTACTGCGCAGGTAGTCACGCCCTCTGTCTCGTAGCCCCTCCCTCCAGAGAAATCCCCGTAACGGGGAGGGGTATTCTTCTGCATGAGCTGCTGTCCCAGAGCGGAGAGATAAGCTTTGAAGGATTCGATGACGGCGAGCAATGGGTGATCGAACAATGTGTCTACATCAAACAGTCAATTCAGGCTCACTTTGATTTTGACGATGCCAAGGTCATTACGGAAGAACGCCTGTTCTACGTAGGGACAAAGAACAAGATCCGCTTCAGCGGAAGGCTTGATCTTCTGGCAGTTGACGAGAAGAACTGCGCGGCCCTTATCATCGACTATAAGACGGGGTGGAAGGGTGGAGCGGAAGCGGCGCGTAACTTACAGCTCCGTTGGCAGGCTGTTCTCGTTCACCGGAATTTCAACGTGACAAAGATTTACGTTGCCCTTGTTCAGCCGATGGTGAGCGAGCTGCCCTATTCGATCGCGGCTTACGATGACACCATGCTGAAAAGAGCGAGAAAGAGCGTTCTGAGGGCGGTCACGGCTACCGAGGAAAGAGATGTCCCCAGAGTTCCGGGTCCCGTTCAGTGTGAGAATTGCGATGCGGCTTCGATGTGTCCTGAAGCCCATGTTGTCGTAAAGCGCATTCCGCACTTTGATTTCAGACACCTTCAGGGAGCAAGAGCGATGCAGTTTATTGATGCCTGTAATACGGCAGGCAAGATCATCGAGGCTTCCAAGCATTACTTCTCGGAGATTCTGAGCAGGGATGAAACCGCTTTCCCCGGCTACGTATCGGCAACGAAAAATACGCCTTACATTCTGGCCGAGGACAACGTGAAGGTGTTCCAGATGTTCAAGGACCATATCGACGCTGAGACCTTCACGAAGAAAATGGTCAAGCTGTCCCTTAAGAACATGATCGACACCATCTGGAAGAGCTCGGGCTGGTCGAGAAAGAGAGCGAAAGAATTTGTTGAAGAAAAACTCGGTGAGATACTGAAGCACAAGGAGAGCAACCCGTTCATGCGGATGGTTCAGGCTAAGGCCGACCGTGAGAAACTGGCTCTGGCATTCGACCCGAATTACAATAAGTGAGGAGACAGAATGAGTGAAAATATAAAAACAGTATCGGCGTTCATAAAATGTTATCAGAACGGAAATCTTGAAATAAACGGTGGGCTTATTTTTCACGACAAAGATTATACGATATGGATTGAAGGAGAATCGAAATTTAAACATCTATTCATTCCCAATCACATAATTACGTTTTGTCCGAAATGGTGGGAATTAATAAAATGGTGGAATTTGATAAGGGAAATACATAAATATACGCGAAAAAATGAGGAGACCCAATAAAAATCATCGGCATTGATCCGGGTCCTGTTAAGAGCGGGGTTATTCTCTGGAACGAAGGGAAGGTTCCTTCCGCTTCGAGCGCAGGCGACAACCATAAGATACTCGAATGGCTGAAGGTGAACTACAATTACAGGATGCTTTCGATCGAGATGGTGGCTTCCTACGGGATGCCGGTCGGTAAGAGCGTCTTCGAGACCTGCGTATGGATCGGGCGATTCATGGAAGCTTTCAAGGGCGACAAGATTTACCGGACCACATTTCCCGAGATCAAGCTCCACTTCTGCCATTCCCCGAGAGCCAAGGAGTCAGCCGTCAAGTACGCCATCATCGACACATTCGGCGGAAAAGACATTGCCATCGGTGGTAAGAAATGCCGGAAGTGCAAAGGCAAGGGATGGTTCGGCGCTGGCCGTAAGGAGTGTCCCGAGTGCGCTGGTCGTAAGTGGGAACAGGAACCGGGGTTGTTCGCTAACATTCGGGGACCGCACGCCTGGGCTGCTCTGGCCGTCGCTTTATACATTGAGGATTTTTATGGAAAGGGTTTACGTGTCTATTCATGCAGCAAGGGACGTAAAGATAGTCTGGTATGACGAGAAGACGGGTGTGCTTGACAACATCGTTCTGGACGCTGACAAGGGGCTTCATGAGCCTTTGAAGGCATTCATGAAGGAGTTTCTGTTCAAGCGCACGCGGAGTATCTACATCGACTATCTTACGGATCGGGACCTTAAGGCCGACCGGAAGGTTAAGGTCATGAACCGCCTGCCGGGCCAGCGTAAATACCGGAGGGTGAGCGTGAACCGTATGGATCAGTCCATTCCCGGAGCGTGGGAAACAAGCCTTCCGTTTTCAAAGCTGCGTTTCAATCAGGTTCGTAATTTCATGAAGGACAGGATGCAGAGTTACTGGCTCATAAGCCGGGCTACATGGCAACGGTGGCACGGGCTGAACGAGATCCTTGTTCCCGACATGACGGCCAATGAGGTCAGTCTTGTTCACCGGGTTATGGCGACTGCACGCTGGCCCCGGTTCAAGGCTAGATATCAGAGCCTGGATTTCACAACGTTTGCCCCTGCGCTGCTCCTGCTGGCCTTCGGGATGGACCGGAAGGAATGCTTTTACGACTACCGGACTTTCAAGCCTAGGAGGTATTTTTGAAAATGAAACCCTACTATCAGGATTCAGCGGTTCAAATATATCACGGGGATTGTCGAGAAATTCTACCCTCCTTGCCGAAGGTTGATCTGGTCTTGACTGATCCGCCGTATGGGATCAAGATAGCATCAAACCCGTTTAGACAGAAACACGAAAAAGCCGACTGGGACGCATATCCGGTCGATGGCGATTTGCTTAAATATGTGATAGGGATGGGAATAAACGCTATAATATGGGGCGGAAACTACTTTTTACTACCGGCGCATCAGAGATTTCTTGTTTGGGATAAGATGCAACCCGAAGATTTTTCGTCTGCCATGTGTGAACAGGCATGGACAAACATTAATGGACCGGCAAAGATATTTAGGTTTAAGGTTACGTCATATTTCAAGCAACACCCGACACAGAAACCTGTTTCGCTTATGAAATGGTGCATTCAGCTTTGCCCAGACAACCCACAAACCATCCTCGATCCATTCGCGGGCTCCGGCACGACGCTCCGGGCAGCAAAAGACCTGAACCGCAAAGCAATCAGAATTGAGATCGAAGAGAAATACTGCGAGATCGCGGCAAAGAGGATGGCGCAGGAGGTATTTAACTTCGGATGATTGAGGTATGGGAAAACAAAGAAAATTTGTAAGGATGTTTCAGCCAAGATTTGCTAAACTAGTTGAGTCGGGAGAAAAACGGCAGACCATCCGCAAGACACCCAAGCGAATGCCGGAGGCTGGTGATCTTATTGATTGCCGCATGTGGTCCGGCAAGCCGTATCGAAGCAAACAACATCACATCAGAACTGAGGAAATATTTGCCATTCACAATATAAAGATATCAGAGAAAGACTTGTATTTAGATGGCGTGAAATTTCATGAGAGTTCTCGAAACTGTGTCGCAAAAAGAGATGGTTTCTTAGATTTTGAAGACATGGTAAAGTGGTTTCAGAAAACGCATGAGTTGCCGTTTAATGGAATTTTGATTGTGTGGTGATGATTGAGGTATTTTTGAGAAAGTTTAAATAATTATTGACTTACATGCAAACACACGTAAATAAGGAGAAATGGAAATGGATGATCAATTTATAAATCTCAGCATCCGCATTGATAGGGGTCTGATGGAACGGATCGACAAAGCTCGGTATAATCTCGCAAAAGGTTTCGAGGTTAAGAAGGCCGAGTTCGTCCGTAAAGCAATCGAGCGTTTTCTTGATGAACTAGAAAACTAAGGAAGGCAATAATATGAATACGACTAATAGAAAACCGGTAGGTAGGAAATTGAAACATAACATTATGGTTCGGACCGAAAAAGAGTTGTTTGATAAAATAGATTTGGCTCGAAAAAACCTGATACCGGGTATCGAAGTTGGTAAGAACGTTTTTATTCGATATGTATTAAAGAAGTACTTCGCCGATCTTGAAAAATGATCATCGACCCTGACTTTCCCGATCACTGGAAGACTCAACTCCTAGTCGAGTTAAGCGGGGATGAAATCGCCGTAAGGTGTCTCCTGCGGTTGTGGTCGTTCTGTCAGACCCGTAAGCGATGGGTATTCACTGAAATGACACCGGCTAAACTCAAATCGATCTGCAAGTGGCCTCATGATACCGAGCAATGGTGGAACGCTATGTTGGAATGCGGTTGGGTAAAGTTCAATGGCGATAAGGAATTAACCGTCCATGAATGGGAAAAATATAATCATCGTCTGATTCATAACTGGAATGTCGGTAAATTAGGCGGGAGACCTTCTAAACCCAAGGGTTTACCCAAGGGTTCTGATAGTAAGGCATCCGAAAACCCAAGGGTTATCCCAAGGGGTAACCGATTAGATAGGATTAGATTAGATAAGAATAAGAGTACCCCCCTTGTACCCCCCCTTAGGGGGAAAACGAGGGCATCAAAACGTAAAATCTTTAAAAAACCCACGCTGGAAGAAACGGGTCAATTCGCTAACAGAATCAAAATGCCCTTAACCGTAGCACGCAACGCATGGGACTACTACGAGTCTAATGGGTGGAAGGTCGGCAAGAACCCGATGAAGGATTGGAACGCTGCCTTCAGGCGATGGTTCAACACATGGAAAGAGGAACACCCTGAATGGAAACCAACAGAGACGGTCTTTGCAGACACGCTCGATATTCCCGATGATTTCGTTCAGGCGCATTACAAGATGAACTATCCGGCAAAAGTGAACGAGTGGCGCGACTGGCAGAAGTTTGATTACATGATCGATGAACTGACGAAGGCTTGGAACGCATCTTCCAGAAATACTGCGTGAAATTCTACAACTACGACTACCATAACCCATGATAAAGAGGACAAATGAATGAGCTGGCTTTATTCGCGGGCGCTGGTGGCGGAATACTCGGGGGAAAGCTCCTCGGGTGGCGAACGGTCTGCGCTGTTGAAACCGACGAATACTGTCGATATGTTCTTATCCGACGGCAGAACGAAGGACACCTTGCGCCTTTCCCGATATGGGATGACGTGCGAACTTTTGACGGAAGGCCGTGGAGAGGAGTTGTTGACGTTGTTTCTGGGGGCTTCCCCTGCCAGGACATTTCAGCGGCAGGGAAAGGAGCAGGAATTGAAGGAAAGAGATCTGGACTGTGGAGCGAGTTTGCCCGTATCATTGGCGAAATACGACCGCATTACGTCTTCGTGGAGAACTCGCCAATGCTTACTATTCGGGGAGGATTGCGAGTTGTTGGAGACCTTACCGAAATGGTTTATGATTCAAAAGGGGGAATTGTGGGAGCAGACGACGTTGGTGCGCCCCATAGAAGAAAGCGCATCTGGATCGTGGCCGACACCGAGAGCAGCAATGACAGGGGCAGCAACACCGGAGAGGGTGGTGGACAAGTTCAACAATCTGGAATCGGTAGTAGCGCGATCCATGTATCCAACTCCTGCGGCCCGGGACGGCAAAGGGGCGAACAGCGAGAAGCATTGTTTTGTGACGGGAAAGGGCCGGAAGCACATGGGCCAATTGGCCAATTTCGTTGTTCATGGTGGGACGAAGATCCGGCAGAAGTGGTTGACTCCGAAGACACCGACTGGAGGCGGGCAGATGGAGAGGAAAACCAAAGGGGGAGGACTTCGGAAACTGGAGGACCAGATAAGCATCGATCACGGAAAGAACACTGGCCAACTCAATCCGGATTGGGTAGAGTGGCTCATGGGGTGGCCCATAGGGTGGACCGACTTAAAGCCATTGGCAACGGACAAGTTCCGGCAGTGGCGGCAACAGCATGGAGAATTTTAACGAAAACCTGAATTAAACCCATGAACCTGAGCAACGAAATGCAGAACAAAGAAATAAGACGCAACGCCGGAGCGGTCGTAAAGCAACGGACCCTGGCCCAGATCATCAATTCCGTCCACACCATGATGCTTTACCACCTCTTCGGTGACTACCTGATGGACAAGGAACCGGACAAGCTCGACGAGATAACGCAGACATGGAGCGACATCCTGAAGCGCAAGTTCGACAACAAGCTGAAAGCCGACGATCGCTCCGGCTCCCTTCCAACCGGGCTTACCAAGAAGGACATGGCCGACATTTACAACCGCAATCTCGATCAGGTTTTTTCGAACATGAAAGAGATGCTTAAACCCGTAACGGAGAAGGAGTGAGCGATGAAATGGACAAGCATAAGGGAAAGGCTTCCCGAAAAACACAGACGGGTTTTGGGAGTCGGCGAAACGTCAGAAGATCCTTTCTTCTGTTATCTTGAAGATGATAACATATTCAGGAAATGTTCAGGTGGATGGAAACGAGATATTACTCATTGGATGGCGGTTGAATTGCCAAGGAGGACTGAGCAACGAGTGAACCAAAATACATGCCTATCAATTTTCTAAACGCAGAGCAAATCTGCGGATATGTATCAAAGAACCTTGAGATACAATTTCAATTGGAGGGCGACGATATGCAGAAAACAGAAGCCGTTGAACACTTCAGAAAACGCAACGCATTGATGATCGTTCGCAATCTGTTAATTGATGAAAGCGAGAGAGTATTCAAGGAGGACGACCTCGATAAGTAAGTTAACATCCAAGTCAAGGAGACCAATGAATAAAGAATTAATAAAACACCTTGAATCAACCGGAGGATGGAGATTCAGACAACGTGTTAGCACCCTGATTGAGCAAATCAGAAGGTCATTCAGCGCTGCTCAGGCTTATGAGGAAGCCAAGGAATGGGGTAACGTATTGATGGAGGTTGATGAAGGGCTTACGGAAGGACACAAGCTCGCTGAGTTGATTGCAGAAAAGGAATATGATCTTACGCCTGAAACAATCGTCGGACTTCTGAACAGAGCAGCAGAACTCGCAGAAACCGCGAACTACACAATAGCACCTAGTGAGTTTCGCAGGATGGCTAGAGAAATCAAGGAGGAATGACCAATGAAAATAGACAGAATCATTTACGAAAAAGGCGGGGATATCGCCGAGGACGTCCGATTCGCTGCCCTCCCGCGCAAGGGTGACGAACTATCGGATCATACCGGTTGGGGCAAATCTCGCACAATCAAATACAAAGTGACCCGGGTTGTCTTCACCCTGCTCAATTTAGAGAACATCATCTTCGTTTACGTCAAATGAACAACAGAGAAAGAGAAATCCTTAAGAAGATACAGGGAATGCTTGATGAGCATTTCGAGGCTTGTGCTTTAATCGTAAAGTGCGAAGACGGAGATGAAGTGACAGCTAGGTCCGGAGACACGACTATGGTTATGGCACTATCCTTCATTCAACTGCTTCGCAATTCGTTTTCCCAACTTGAAAAGATCAAACCCCTAACGGACGACTTCGATGAAGTTGAAAAGCAATGACACCCCCCGACGCCTATACGCCCGTTGACTCACGCTACGAAGGCTCTCACAGGCCCACCCTGGCCGTCTACGGGGGCTGGCAGTACAGCGACTCATTCTACGCCTACGGGGAAGCCCGGCGCTACCGCAACTATCACCAGCGCGTTTTTCCCGAGGGCTGAAAATACAGAATAAGGAGGATTGAGAGATGATCGAATCAGTAATTGATATGGACCAATTGTAAAAACAAATGTCGCACAATGGTAATCAGGTCTAATTTTTCATTCATAGAATTAACCGAAGCAGAAACCTGCGAAGACTTGACTCTTGCCGAAAAGACCAAGAGGGCGATTGATTTGCTGATCGAGCATGAGCCGGAAGAAGGGTATTGGTTAGCGTTTAGTGGAGGGAAGGATTCAATAGTATTAAAGGCGTTGGCGTTGTTGTCTGGCGTGAAGTTTGAAGCTTGGTATAGCAACACCACCATCGACCCGCCCGAGTTGGTTCGATTCATCAAGAAAGAGCATAAGGACGTAAAATGGAACAACCCGAAAATGGCTATGATGAAGCGGGTAGTCGAAAAGAGCACTCCGCCTACTCGGATTGCAAGATGGTGTTGCGAAGAATACAAGGAACGGGGCGGCAGAGACCAGCTCAAGTTGATAGGCGTTCGGGCGTTTGAAAGCACGAGGCGAGCATTGCAATGGAAAGAGATAGTGCCTAATTTCAAGTCGGAGAAGGGAAAGATTATTTGTCCGATTGTGTATTGGAAGGATGCAGAGGTATGGGAGTTTATCCGGCAGAGGGGTTTGCCATATTGCGAGCTTTACGATCAGGGATTTAAAAGGCTTGGGTGTATTGGGTGTCCGCTTGCTGGATCGCGCCAACAGAAAGTGGAATTTGAAAGGTGGCCGCGTTATGGTGCGAATTGGAAACGTGCATTAATTAAGCATTGGGAAAAATGGCATGACAATCCGAGGCTGGACGGCAAGCCGAGGTATCAATCAAATTTTAAGAGTGGCGAAGAATTTTATGAATGGTGGATTTCGGGAACGAGGAAGTTTCCTGAAAACTGCCAAATGGAATTGATGTGGACGAATTAAGCACAATGGTAATTATGTCTGATTTTGAAAGGATACTATGAAAGAAGTAACATTTGATGAATGGGATTCCGGGAAGGTCAAACTGATTGAAAGGAGCGAGAAAATTAAATATGAAAAAATACTTTATTGAGATTAGCGAAGTGACGGAAAACACCGATTTTCCGGGTCGCTGGTGCACCAAAAAGCCTGTCTATGAACAAGTCTGCGAGGATTTGGATGTTCCTCGTGTTATTCGTGCTGTCAATGTGATGGGAGCTGAAAAGCATGAATTGAAAGGAGCGAGCGATGAGTGATAAAAAGACTTGCGATAATTGTGGGGCCGAAGGTGTAACCCACTGGGTATGTCATGACGATATGCCAAGCGGCGAGGTCTGCGAGGAATGCGCCTTAATCGCCATTAATACAGGCGGCAGCGTATGGCTTATAAAAACTACAGAAGCGATCGGCCAACAACTGGCCGCTTGGCTTGAAGAAGCAAAAGAGTGGAAGTGTGAATGCGGGGAAACCTGCGACCCCGCTTCCCCGAAGTGGCGTTTTAACGGCTTGAATTGGGAACACCACCATGGCTACCCGATCGGGCATGTAGAGGCAGAAAGGAGCGAGCGATGAACCCCTTCCCCCCGGTCTTAGCAAGAACTCCGTGAGCCTGATGACCTTAAACAGTAACAGGAGCGGGCGGGTGAAAGGCCCGCGTAAGATTTAACGACACCTCGCAATCCTTAACGAAATGACACCATGATAAACGCAACCGAAAAACACAGGCTCCGCACCGAGCTCATGAACCGCTTCTCTTATGTGATGGTTATTTCACTCATTCAAGATGCAAGTGAGCACGACCCCGATGCCGTAGAAATCGCCCTCCGGAATCTCGACCTCGTATGCAACACCTACTACAACCAGCAAATGAAAGCGGAGGAAAAATGCTTTAAAGAGATTCCGGACATCTTAAAAGCCTTCACCCATGAAATCAACCTGCCGGGCATAAAGGCCGACTACGTTGAAATCATCAACACCTTCAGGGAAGAACTTACCAAAGTTTTTAAGATGATCAAGGAAGGACAATCGTGAAGCTGAAATGCTTCTCAGCGCAGCCATCACGCAACTAGGAAAGGAATAAATTATTATGAAACGAGATACCTACAAATATTACTTGATCCTCAATAATAGGATCGTTCACGGCGGCATAACAGATAACCTGCAACGCCGGTTAGCCGAACATCTTAAGAACTGGCCCGGTTCCAGTATAAGGCAGATCGGCGTAAAAACAACACACAAGAAAGCCCTGAAATGGGAAAGAATAAGGTTGCGCAAGATGTTCGGGCTGTTCTTTTAAAGGGCACCAGATGAGTAGCATACCAGACGTTCCCGATAACTATAAAAAGGCCGTAGACCACGCTCACAGAGGACTCATGAAGCACGCTCGCGCCCTCAAACCTATTCTCGAAGAACTCGGATGCGATAACTTTGATCTGGAGAACGAAAAGGACGGGATCAGGATCGAGGTTTACTACACCAAGAGGGAGAACTGCTGCTTCTGCGGAAAACCCACCGAAATTACCAACCCCCATTTTAAACCCGGCTCACGCTGCGTCTGCCCAGAGTGCGCTAAGAAGGTCTGATTATTATGACAACTGAAAAAGAACGAACCCATTGCGTTAAATGCCACAAACCCAACCCGAACGTCTATCTGGATGCGGTGTGTCCAGTGTGCAGAGCAGGTATTGAAAAAGGAATTAAAATCAAATTTGAACGCGACCCCTCGGACCCGAACGATACCAACGCTGAAGCCACGTTCGAATATGCGGGTGAACGCCACCAAGTATCTCAGCACCCTCCAGTAAGAGAACCGCATGGAGATGATAAAACCGTGTGGGAACAAGGGACAAATGGATTAATCGAAACCAAAACCGGCCCCCTTCACCTCTATTCCAATGAGAATAAAATATGCCCTGTCGTAAACGGCCCCTGCCTTAAGGACCCGTGCCTGTTCTACGGCCTTACCGGCTATACCGAAATTACCGTAAGGGGCAAAACCTACTCAACCTTTAAAGCCAACTACGGCTGCAAGCTGATCGAGCCCAATATTTAGTCAACCGGCAGCCTCCACCGCCTCCCGCAAACTCCCGCAGTAAACACTCCCACGGCTCCACAGCCGCCAGTTGTTGAACCGATACCACCCGTTGCCCTCATCCACGATCCCGAGCCGCCCAGCAGCCTCATGCAGGTCCCTGGGCGCAACCCACCGATCCCGCTTAACAGCGCCATCACTCCCGTCTTTCCCCTCAAAATTAATAAGCGTAACACTCATATCATCCTTAAGCTAAGAACAGCCCCCGCTTAACGCAACCACTAAATTCACCGCTTAAGCTCCCCTAACGCCCTAACCCCCGATTAGTCACGTTAGCACTTTTACCCCATCTGAATTTCACTCCCAGTCAACAACTTACAAAAGATTTCGCTTTATTTGCTTGACAACACCTAAAAAACCCCCATAAGGGGGAACATAGGGGGTTCAGCTACACTCAAACGCAGAGATGCTTCATCTAAATCTCCGGGTTGGCGGTCAAACGTACTCGTATTCTGACATCGGTTTCATATTCCCTTGTACGCGATAAAAGCATACGTAATCGACTCTCAACGCGGCCTCACGTGGAACAGACGTGAAATTTAACGGGGGGTGATATAGATGCTGATGGAAGCTGGAGGGGGGGGGTGCCACCCCGGTGGTGGGGTGTCCGTCAATGGTGTGACGTGGTGAATAGTGGACATAATGGTAGTTGTGCGACATTCCTCGTCGGTATGCAATATGGACAGTTGTGTCTGGATACCAAGGAGTTGCGACTCTTGTTTCACCGTTGTTTCATAAGAATCAGTCACTGATTAGCTTAAGTGGTGCTTAGCGGCCGTTATGCCAGCTGCTTAACTTAGCTGGTAATCTCTTAATGGCAATCGACTGCCAATAAGGAATGCAGTAATCCACTCAAACACCCTATCAATAACAAGAACTATTCCAGATAAGGGCGTGTGTATGGTTACTTAGGTATCTTGTGTCGAATACCATAGATAAGCACGTAATGAGATAATACTTCCCCCAAAGGCAATGCCATTCTTAATAGGCTGTGTGCATATATCAATCTTTTAACAATTAATACTTGACACAAACGGTGATTAATGGAAACATAGCTTTTTCGATTAACGATTAACCATAAAGGAGATCAGGAACATGAAGTATCTGAAAGACTATACCGATCAAGCCATTACCGAGCTGTTCGAGAAGCACGGGGCGTTTTTCGCCTTTTCTGATAAACAGTTGGATGAGGCAAAGAATAAAGACTTACCACGTAGCGCTTATGTCAGCATGGGAGCCGGTTTGATAGCACCCAAGAGCGAAGCAAAGGAACTTGCTTCCTGGATCGATAAAGTAACGACGAAAAGGATTGCATTAGACCTCGAAGAGAATGGTAAAGAAGCAATCATTCTCAGGGAGCTTCACAATCACGAGTGCTTTTACACTGGTGATTACCTTGACCCTAACATGAAAGCCAGTCTTTCCGGTTACGGTTTCACCGATCAGGACATTTACGACGTTTACCGGTCTGAATATCAAAACGCAATGAAATCAGCGTAAACCTTAACCCGGCGCTTTCCCCGAGAGCGTCGGGACTAGGGCTCTACCCTGGAACACGATTAACCAATAAGAGGAGAACGACCAGCGGGAAGGAATAGAACGCGAACGGGAGAGCCAGACAAGGCTTTTCGATTAACCGAAGGAGATTAAAAATGACACCAGAAGAACAAAAAGAATTGGATAGCTTGAATCAATACGTAACGGATGCGATCAATAAAAGAACCGTCTGGCTCGATGAAAAAATGCACGAAGAATCAAAGCTTAAAATCGGCGATGAAATATGGGATCTTGATGAAGGGTGCAAGCTTGGCAATGTCTCAAAACTGAAAAGGTGGTGGAGGGGAGAATTGGGCGATACCAGTTTAAGTTACTACTACGAGTTTCAAACGGGCCCCTACACCTTTGATAATACATCAAGAGTTCAAAGGAGCTGCGGCACGAAAAAAGAAGCTGCGGCAGAGGCTAAGAGCAGATACCAGGAGCTTTGTGACGATTGAGGACGTTTTTAAGGGTCAACCATGCTAGTAGGTCTGTAAGTCGTTTAACGCCTGTTATGCAGCATGGTTGGCCCGACTAAGCGCCTTCAGGACGAGCCTGGAAACGATTAACCATAAAGAGGAGACTGACTAAATGACGAAAGAAATCAAACAAGCCCTGGCGGGCATTGACTTGGCGACCATCGTGGTCGTGACTCGCCACCCGGCACTGGCCAACATAATCAAGTCGGCCATCGGTGACGTTGAAGTCACCAGCCACGCGACCGCTGAGGAGGTCACTGGCAAAGTGGTGGTAGGAGTATTACCGCTGCCCTTGGCCTCCGTGACATCGGCACTAGTGAGTGTCGATCTGAACATCCCCGCCGACAAGCGGGGCGTAGAATTAACCGCCGACGACATGGCGGAAATGTTTACCGGCGTCAGCGTCTATGTGACCCGACGCCATGAAACAGCTTTGGAGGCTCTGCAATCATGAGCCTCCGTGCAGCAGCTTTCCTGCTGGCATCGCAACACCCCGACGTGTTGGCGATGCTGGCATGGGCTCAGTCCAGCTACTGGGCCACGGTCACGGAGGCCGAGGGTGCAGCGGGCAAGTTGGACCATGTCTTGTCTTGCTTAACCTCTGACGGGGCGAGCGACGCAGACGAGCGGCGCTGGATCAAAAGGTGGAAAGATCTTGAGGCTCGGAATCCTGATCCGGTCGAGGATTATCCTTATCCCTTGCCGGAAGGGATTCCCGTTGTCCTCGTCGACGCTGACGAGGCTGCTAACCCCGGATGGGGGTGGGCCTCGCGTCCGCTTGCGATCTGGCGGGTAGCCGTCAGGTTGGCAACCAAAGCGGCCTTATCGGGTGACATTTCCAAAGCCCGTGAATATATCCGAGCCGGTAATAGCGTGCTTCCTTTGGATGGGACGCCGACAGGCCCAGTCGCAGACGAGATCGCGGGCGATTATCGGCGGTCCCTCATGGAGGCCGATCCGTTTACCGGGAAAATGAGGCGGCCCGTCCATACGCATCCTGACTCCCCAGCGGGGCAAATGGACGACTCGTGGGCGTCATACGGGACCGGCGCTAACACGGTTCTCACCGACGAATACAAAGCATATTTGTCGGACATTGGCGTCCGTGTCGCCAAGGTAAAATCACTTTTAAATAACTAAAACCCACCGCCCTGAAGTTTACCGCTTCGGGGTTTCGGGGTGAAAGGATCAATACCAAAGGAGAACGATGAAGCACTAAGAGAACTTTTTTCAGAATAAATTTGACAAGATACGTTTGCATAAACTATTTTAGCTTTTCTCCTTATGGTTAAGGACTGGAGGGTCCGGGTAAATATTCAACAACAAGCGATGGAAGAATAGCAGAGCAGCCCGGACCCTCCTTAACTTTACTCTTTACGATTAACCACCGATTAACGATGACCGACAAGAAACCAGGAACGACCGACAAGCCCCGTATGACTCCACAGGAGAGCGCCCGTAAGGCCGGTAGGGTAAAGAGCCGCCGGAAGACTATGGCGGTCCGTATGACGGGCTTCAAGAGGCTTAAAGGAGATAAGGGAGACTGATGGCAAGGAACGATATAGTCACCGGATTCCTCTGTGCGGCTTGCGGGGAAGCTACGGACAATCCCCGTTGGTTTTCTGGGAATGCTTATTGTTTGCTTTGTGCGGAAAACTTCTTTAACCCGCATCCGCCGCCGCAGGACAGCTATCTTGACGATCATAAGCTTATCCGTCAACTGACCGGCAGGCTGATCGAGCTTGAGAACCGGGTTGAGACTTTGGAGAAACACAGGAGCGATTAACAATGGGACTGAGGGGACCACAAAATGAAAGCAAAATTCTTAGAAAAACTGAACGCTTGCGATGACGCCGTTAAGTGGGCATCTAAGCAGAAGAACCGACAGCAGGCTTGGGATGACTGCGAGCGAGGAGACTGGATGCTCTGGTATGCGGGGAAGTTAAGTGGAGAACCTGAGAGCAACAAACGACGTAAACTTGTTCTTTGTGCCTGTGAGTGTGCAAGGCTTGCGTTAAAGTATGTTCCAAAGGGAGAAAAACGGCCATTGAAAGCAATAGAAACGGCTGAATCATGGGCAAGAGAAGAAGGTGGGGGTATTGAAGATGTAAAATATGCCGCCCGTGCCGCCTATGCCGCCGCCGGTGCCGCCGCCGATGCCGCCGCCTATGCCGCCTATGCCGCCGCCTATGCCGCCTATGTCGCCGCCTATGCCGCCGATGCCGCCGCCTATGCTAGAAATAAAACTCTTTTAAAATGTGTTGATATTGTGAGAAAACATTACCCGAAATATCCAAAATGGGACTGAGGGGACCGAAAGAAAGAGCGTGGCCGGAGCGTGTCTTAAGGGACGTTCGGGCTGATTTCATTGGCGGGCTGACCTTTAAGGAGATCATGGTCAAATACCGGATACCCTCGCGTTGGTATGTCCGCAGGATGGTGCGGCCCGTTGCAATTCGGATGATGAAGAAGTGGATGCGGGCAGAAAGGAGATTGAACAATGAAGAGTAGAAACTTGGCTTACAAAACAACTAAGAAAATAATAGAAGATATGCTTAGGAAATCCCTTAACCGTGGAATCTTAATTGGATTATTCTTGGGAATAGCCCTCACTTCATTATTCTGGAACTTGGTTTTATCATGAAAACAGCGATATTTATACGGACCTACGACGGCGATAACGAATGGCTTTACTTCTGCCTGCGGAGCCTGACTAAATACTGCCGGGGCTATTCGTTCCTTGCGATTGTGTACCAACCCGGTAGCGTGGCCACCAAGAAGCAGGTCAAGCGCTGGCGGTCCGAAAAAGGAGATCGTTACTTCGACGACGGTTGCAGGGAATACGACGACGCTGACGCTACCGGGTGGGAGCATCTGGGCCACGACGGTTACCTTCATCAGCAGGTCTCGAAGATGAGGGCTGATACGTTCGTTCCGCCGGAAACCGACTTCATCTGCCACGTTGACAGCGATTGCACGTTCCTGGAACCTCATACTCCTGAGATATACTTTCATGACGGTAAACCGATCATGCTTAGAACGCCCTACCGGATACTACCGGATGACGTTCCGTGGCAGGCCCCGACCTCCACCGCCATAGGGGAACCCGTTGAGTTCGAGTACATGAGGCGCTTTCCGATCGTTTACCCGGTCAAGCTGTATTCCCTTGCAAGGGATTCTATCATGATCAGGCACAACCGCACCCTGAGCGAGTTCGTCGCAAGCGTGGGAGCCTTCAGCGAGTTCAATTACATGGGAGCTTTCGCCCATCTGTTCATGAAGGACAGCTTTCACTGGATTGACACTGAAACCGAACCGTTTGAGCCGTTGCCCCTTAAACAATACTGGAGCCACGGAGGAATTGACGGTGATGACGGGCACAAACTGGCTGAAACGATTAAGGACTGGAATAAGGGAGACTGAATAATATGGATCAATATCAAGATAGCACAGGTCAACCGATAGGGATAGGAGATGCTGTTCGCTTTAGAGGGCAGACTTATACCATTAAGGATTTCTATCCCGGCGAAGGTCGTTCAGAAACGGCTCGAATTGAGTTCACCCAACCCGTTCATACCAATGAAGTTCCCGATGAGATCAGCGTTGATTTAATAACAGCAGTTCCCGACCACTAGAGATAAACCCAATGCCGATAAGAAAACTTAAATCAGGGCGGTTCAAGATCGCAAACGTGGCGGGAACAAGCCCGACGCATAAAGCCGCCGTTAAGAGATTGCGGGCGGTCAAGGCTTCGCAGGCTAGGAGGGGAAAGAAGTGATTAAAGGAGACGATCAGTGGAATCGACTTAGCGAATTCGCGGAGCTGGCTTTTAAATCCAAATGTTCGGTGAGGAATGGAATGGGTATTCATTGTCCAGGCAAACCAATTCATGACGTTACCCTAAAAACAGGTGAAAAAATAAGACTTTGCGATAAATGTAATCAAGATTACAAAAACGGAGCTTACGGGAGGCACGTATAACCTTATGTGGCTCGTAACCAGCATAGGCGCTACCTGATAGAAAAACTAAATCATGAAAATACACGATAAAGGCTTCGCCGTCCTTGAGGACGATGTGCTGATAAGCAAATGGGCGTGGGACACTGGACGCTTGGATCACGACATTGGAACCCTTAAGGGCTTCCAGAAGTGGATTCCGGAAGGCGGGGTCGTCTTCGACATCGGAGCCTACATCGGGGATCATACCATCTTTTACTCGAAATGCGTAGGGAAGAAGGGTGTTGTCTTCGCGTTCGAGCCCCAGCAAGCCCCCTACGATTGCCTCGAATACAACATGAAGGGTCTAGGCAACGTCGAGTGTTATAAACGTGCCCTGGGCAAAATGGAAAGGCAAGCCGGGATGATTATCAATACGATCAACCCCGGAGCTTCCCGGATCGACTTTCGGCGTAAATGCGGCGTTCTTGTTCAGACCTTGGACTCATTCGTTTACTCCCCGCCGAAGAGGGAGATCCAGCATATTGACTTTATCAAGATCGACGTTGAGGGGAATGAACCAGATGTTCTCTTAGGCGGTCGTCACACCATTATGGACCATCGGCCTGTCATGGTGATCGAGATCAACAGCGGGGCATTAAGCCGTTACGGGGACAGACCTTCGGACATTTTCAGGTTACTGGAAGACATGAACTACGTGTGGCGCACCATTCAGGAGCCAAGCGTGACACTGGGGCCGCAATGGGATGCGGTCTGCTTCCCGATGGAAAAGGAGATGTAGAATGGACGCAAATGCTATATTTGATGCATTTGGAGAATATGCGAAAAAAGAGATGACTCGTTGGAAGCGCGAGCAGAAAATGACCCAGATAAGGTCTGTGGAGTCAAGGCGTTGTGGTAACTGCGATCACTGGATGAAAAGTAGTTGTAAACCAGAAAAAGAACATGGTCAGTTTAAATCTATGAATAGCCCTGGATGCGGTGATTTCATAATAGACTATGGTTCAAAGCAACTTATTGACAAATTTAAAGATGAATTAGAGAGAATGAAGACATAGCAGCAAATGAGATCCCGACGCAACCAGCCCCTCCCAAGGTTCAAGGCGATCATCTCGACCGTCAAGCCCACCACTACGCCGTCCAAGCACGTCTGGGACGCTCTTGACTCATGGGAAACTCTGACCGATAACATCACCCTCTTCAATATTGAGAACGCTATACCGTGGCGACCGACCCGAACCAGTCTCCGTTGGGCTATCCCTAAGAAGGATCCGCCCCAACTGATCCAGCTCGTAGCGGAAGCCGCCCAGTACGGACCCGATGACATTGTGGCGATCATCAATTCGGATATTATACTGGGGCAGACAATCACCAAGCTGCAAAGGCTCGTCATGCTCCAGAAGTGGACGAAGTGGGCCGCTACCTCCCCGCGCTGGACTTACACTTCGGAACGCTTTCAGGATGCCCGGGTGACGGACTGGGGGATCGACATATTCATTGCACCGGGTCAGGTATGGAACGCGGTCTTCGATGAGTGTCCGGACTTCTTGAGAATGGGCTGCATCCTGTGGGACAACTGGCTTAACTGCTGGTTCCTTAAGAACATCGACCAGACCTACGTGAACATGCGGGGCTGGAAATGCGTTTACCATCCCAGGCATGATGAGCAGCGCCACCCGAACATTTACACTGAAGAAGAAGTTAATTCGCTTCAGTTCACCCACAACGGATTCCCACCGAGGGAGTTCAGGATATGAGACATTTTGAATTTTATGTTGATGATGAAAAAGGCGATGACACAACGGCTGACGGCACCCGCCTGCGTCCTTTTAAGACAATAGATGTTGCTATAAAAGAATTGAATAGATTGAACAACGAGGAGACTGAGATATGAGCATTAAAATAAGAAAATGGACGGGAGCGGCTTGTGAAGAATTTGTCGTTTACGTCGGGCACGGATCTTGTAAAATTATCCCGGACCCCGACGAGCATGTCTACAAATACCACCTTGATAGTTATGGGATAGCCCCTAAAAATCACAAAAAATGGGGAGCAACCGGATATGGAGGATGTGGGGTTTCTGGAAATACGGATTCAAAAGAAGTGTTGTTTGAATCAATGCGAGAACAGGAAAAAAGAATTGGACATGCTTGGGTCAACGATTCTTTATGGTCTGAAATGATCGCTGAAGGATGTATTGAAGTTGTGGATAAATTCTGTCCTCGTTGTGGAACGGAATTAAAAAACGTCAGACCATGACGGAGATAAAACTATATAGCAGATGGGTTCAGAAAAAACCACGCAGTATGTGCTTTGCTAACTTTGCGATGCCGATAAAGATCATGGAGAATACCCTTGTTATTTGTGGCTCGTTTAAATGCGATAGAAGAATTGTAAGCAAAAAAGATTTCTTAGAAAGATATGAACCAGAATCTAAATGAGGAGATAAAATAATGTCAAAATGTGAAATTTGTGGACAACCAACAGAAAATGATTTGTTTTCTGCCGTAACAGGCGAGCCAGTATGTTCGATTTGTAAGCTAAAATTCATTGGTGGCTTGCCAACGACCCCCGATCGAATTAAAGAGGCGCGTCAGAAACTCGGATTAGAAGATGGGAAATATTTATCCCAAAACAATCCCGAAGAAGCTGCAAGGATATTGGGCAGAGAATAATGACCGACCGACCGCGCAGCAAGATCAACTACGACACCTTCCATGAGTGGAAGGGCTATTGTTCCGGCGAGACTGCTGTTTTGTTATGCACCGGACCCAGCTTAAAGGATTATAGTCCCAATGTCATCCCTGATCCGTTTAACACATTCCATGTCGGAGTCAACGAAGCGGTGTTTCACTATCATATAACCTTGGACTACCTCTTTTTGCAGGACACCAAGCCTACGCACGAATACGGTCACGCTAAACGTCCAGATCCTTATAACCATTATCCCTGCACTAAGTTCGCCGGTAAAGCCCCCTACATCCCGACCGTCCATACGATTCCGTGGGCCGACATCAAGGAGTTCGGGTGGAAGCCTTACGCAATTGGCCGTGAAGGGCTTTGCGAGTTCCAAACAGACATTGACACCTATTGCCTCGGGGACGGCAACTCAGTGGCGTTCTCCGCGGCTCAGTGGGCTTTGTTCACCGGCATATCAACGCTCTATCTCGTTGGAGTGGACATTATACCTAGAGGAAACATTTTGGGTGAACCAGCGGGAGACTTTCACCCGTACAAGCATTGGGACCACTTGGGTAAGTGGAAGATCTTTAAGGAGTGGGCTGCGACGGCCTACCCGGAGACAGAAATAATAAGTATTAATCCGATCGGGCTGAAGGGAGTTTTCACCGATCTTTACCAATGAGGAGATTGAGATATGAAGATTAAGGAAATCAAGTCGCAGTACCGAAGGGATTTTCGGGCTATTTATAAATGTGAGCATTGTGGGCATACCGAAGAAGGGCATGGCTATGATGACAGTCATTTTCATCAACATGTAATTCCTAACATGAAATGTCCTGAGTGTGGTAAGAAAGCCCCCGAAGATCATCGTCCTCTTGCACCCAAATACTCTGACCGTGTAACGATATGAAGACCGTAGCAATGATACCCTGTCGGCTCGGGAGCGAACGCATCCCTTTCAAGAACCTCCGCTACATGGGGGATAAGCTGCTGTGTGAGTGGGCTGTAGAAACAGCTTTCAGATCCGGCTTATTCTATGACATATTTATCAACTCTGAAAGCGACGTGTTTAAGCAATTCGCTAGAGGTAATAAAAACACATGCTTCCATAAAAGACCCGACGAATTGGCTACATCAACGGCTAAGACCGACGACTTTGTTTATCAGTTTATCACCCGTCAGTGTAGAAATACGCTAGCAGATAGCGACATTGTTATCCTAGTAAATCCCACCTCTCCGCTACTGGCGGGAATGGAATTGGTAGAAGCTTGGAACGCTTTTACTAGAGGCAACTACAACTCCATGAACACCGTCGTAAAGCACCGGATTCATACGATGTGGATGGATGAAGACGGCAAACCTAAAGGCATCAACTGCTCCTTTAAGGGCAAACTCCAGAAGACCCAGGACTTGAAACCCACCTACACAATGGCTTTCGCCTTCATGGGCTGGAGGGTCAGACCCTTCAAGGAAGCCTACGAGCGGGACGGCTACGCTCTTTTTAATCCACCCTGCTACTTTGCCGAAGTGTCTGGTAAAACCGCCGTCAACAAGCTTTCCTGCGAGGAGGATTGGGAAGTTGTCGAGCGCATTCTAACAGGCTCTTATGGCCCTCCTCGGTATCATGAGGCTATTACAAAACTTATTAATTGACCGTCTTAACGAGCCGACTCCTTTATCAAAAGAAGTTTTATTAACACCTGTTAAAGTTGCAATGATGATAGATGCTGCATCGGTATTTACCCTTCCTGTTTACCGTAAATATTGGAATAGTCCATTTCTTGAATCTTAATAATGAAAGTCGTAACCGTAGTCTCATCCACCCACCGGCTCTACCTTGAGAAGTACTTTCTCCCGACCTTCCCCTGGGAGTTCAACATCGATCTCATCATCTGCAACCTGCCCAACCTGTGCCCTTCGGGAAACTTCATGCAGGCGGGCTTCAATGAAATCTGCCGTCAAAAGCTGATAAAGGTGAATGAAATGTGCAGCCGGTTCGCTAATGAGGTCATTCTTTACTGCGATGTGGACGTCATGTTCTACACCCACTCGATCGTCGATCCGATCATGATGGCCCTCGAAGACAAGGACATGGTTTTCATCAATGAGGGCAACAATCAGTATTGCACCGGAGTTATCGGTATGAGGGCTAATCACCAAGTGAGGGGCTTTCTGTGCTATCTTGATGGTTTAATAGGGAAATGCAGGGATGATCAGGATGCCGTAAACCTACATATCAGGGATGAGGGTTTTGAAGACCTTCGACATGGATTTCTACCGGATACCTTCTTCGGGATAGGGAAGGACTTCGGCTACTGGCCCCGCGAGGAAGACGATAAGCCTATCGTGCTGCCGGATAAGATGATTCTGCACCACGGCAACTTCGCTACTGGAATGAGAAGCAAGATGGCTCTCTTGGAGCATGTTAAGTCACTCTGGAAACAGCAATAAATATGAATCTGACAACATTATACCATCGTGAACATTTTGGTTCATGGCTCAATGAAAACGGGTTTACCGGATACGGGGCAGAAATCGGAGTATCCTATGGGGTAAACGCTAAATGGATTCTCGATTCTTGGAAAGGGAAAAAACTTTATCTCATTGATCCTTACAGGAAGCAACCACTGGAAATGTACACTGATGGACATGACTCTCTTGATGATGCTCATTTTAGGGCAAGGCTTGTTCATGCCAAAGAAAACCTCAAGGACCACGCAGATCGTTGCGAATGGTTGCGCTTCAGGTCACAAGAAGTTATTGAGAAAATCAAATCAGGAGAAATCACATTGCCGCCACTTGATTTTGTTTACATTGACGGAACACACATGGCTCCCTACGTCGATCAGGATATAGAGGGGTATTGGCCTTTGGTTCGTATGGGAGGAATATTGTGTGGCCATGACTTCTATGATCTCATAGCCCCTATGGAGGGAGGAACCTACATTTGCGATGTTCAGAGCGCAGTCCTGCGATTTAAAAACAAACACCGATTCGGATTATGGCTAACAGGCCTTTGTTCGTCCTGGTGGATTCCAAAAACAACAGATCAACTTTCATGATCCTCTTTTTATGTAGTTACCCGAGAAGCGGAAACAGTCGGTTTACTACGACCATTCGTACCGCAACCGATTGGAAATATAACGGAGAACCGATAACTCTTAACACCGTCCATATTTTCACTCGTGAACTGGTTGATGAATCACTTGAGTCATATAGAGATCCAGAACAGATTTACTTTATTAAACGACATGGAATGCCCATTGTTGCTCCTCTTGGAATTGATACGAAATCAATCTATATTATCCGGGATGGCAGGGATGCTCTTGTAAGCTACGCACACATGCACGCTGAACTGGACGATAGTAAAACCGGGAATGGCTATGACTGGTGGCTGAAATACCTGACTGAAGGAAAATTTGCTAAACCATTCGGGAATTGGGCAGACCATGTTAAACTCGTATCTTCTGTATGTGATTCCGTAATCCGTTATGAGGACATGAACGAAAAAACCATCTTGGAAGAATTGAAAAGAATAGGCATAACCTGCAAATTAGGAATAATTCAAACATTCGATGAACTGGCAACTCAATGGGGAAACGCTTTTTATCGTAGGGGAATAATCGGAAGCCATAAGGATGAAATGCCACCGGAACTGATTGAGGAGTTCAATGAACGATGGGGCGATACCCTTAGACAATTCAACTATCTGTAATAATGGGAAAGGCGACGAATAAAGAAACCTTCGTGAAACAGTGGACCGAAGCAGGATACAGGGAGAACTTCGAAGTCTACGAGAAGCAATGCGGAATGAGCGAAGAACAGACGTGGACAAATGCTTGCGTCCCTACTTTTGCGGCTATTATTCGTGTCTCGAAATCGGATGCGGGGGCGGATATTGGATGGAAAACTATCTTATATCAAACTTTAAACACACCATCGGAATTGATGTGTTACCGAAATTAGAACTCGATTCGGTATTTACACCATACAATTACATCGAAGCTCCCGACCAAGACTATTCCTGCTACGGAGTTCAGGACGAATCAATCGACTTCATCTGGTCCTTCGGGGTCTTCTGTCATCTCCCATTACACGCGACCCTAAAATATTTGGAGGGTTGCATCCGTGTCTTGAAACCCGGAGGTCAAGCCGTCCTTTTCTTCTCAAACACCGACCGCAGGGACAAGGACCTTCATCGGCCACTCGAATTCACTGGTGACACGCACAAGGTGGGCTGGTGTAAGAACAATTGGGCTCAGACAAAAAAGATGATGACAAAGGCCGGATTTGTTGGTATCAAGGACATTCTACCTGATCACGGTAACACTATGGCTTATGGAGAAAAACCATAGGTGCTTGCCGATGATTGCGATTTCCATAAATTCTAATATAGCACAAGGAGACTGAAATGAAAAGAATAGAAAAACTTGATGCGCCATTCGCCATTACCAAACTCAGCTACATTGTTATCAGCCACGGGGAAGCATTTAATGTGATTTTAAACACAAGCAATGATCCCCAAAAAGTAGAGGGCCAAAAAAAGATCGTGATTTATTTCCCTGAACATTCAGAAAATGAAATAGATCGACCCGTAGTTGTTATTCCTGAAGGGGTTCTAATTGAACATGGAAATAAAAATAATAATGACCTGTAAAGATTGTAAATGGTGGGGTGTAAAATCAATTGGATATGAGCCCGTGGGATGGAAGGCGTGTTCTCATCTGGCATTAAACGGCATGGGCGTAGATGAGGGTAATCTTTACGAGTATGAAGGTAAGAAATATAAGTTCTATGATCAAATTCCTGAAGAAGCGAATGGGAGCATCAAAATAATAGGAAGGTGGAAAGAACCTTCTTGCGGGGATGGAGCATATTTAGACTGCGATGGACACGGAAATTATGCGCATTTCTTTTTTACCGGACCTGACTTCGGCTGCAT
>SDBU01000497.1_pt1 | contig 54802 bp, 44 predicted proteins | sample 2277071 | NCBI WGS metagenome assembly SDBU01 (sample SAMN10397929, study PRJNA504765) | marine sediment metagenome | isolation source: marine sediment core GS08_GC12, 126 cmbsf | place: Arctic Ocean: Gakkel Ridge, Loki's castle | collected 2008 | reverse complement strand
CGTACCCCGTAGTTCAGGGGCACACGTACCCCGTAGTTCAGGGGCACACGTACCCCGTAGTTCAGGGGCACACGTACCCCGTAGTTCAGGGGCACACGTCAGGTGTGCGCCCCTTGTTCCGGCTCCTGGGCCCGCATTCGCCTGCTCCCAGGTTTCCCGCAGGTCGGTCCGCGATGCCATCCGTTGGGCCGTTGGGGTCCTTGCTCTCAGCGGGAGCGGGACGCCTCGCCTGGATGCAGAGATGCTCCTGGCCCACATCCTCTCTCTCACACGTGTCCAACTCTACATTCGGTGGCACGATCCCGTGGGACCATTCGGGGACCAGCTCTACAGCAGCCTTGTGCAGCGAAGGGCTGCTCATGAGCCCGTAGCCTACCTCACGGGAGAGCGTTGTTTCTACGACGTCGCTCTCTACGTGGATCGCCGGGTGCTGATCCCCCGTCCGGAGACCGAGCACCTGGTGGAAAAAGCACTGACCTGGGCCCGGTCGCGCGGCAAGCGCGCTTATCGGATTGCGGACGTGGGCACGGGCAGCGGGGTGCTGGCCATCGTGTTGGCCGAGCATCTCCCACACGCTCAGGTGTGGGCTGTGGACCTCTCCAGAGAGGCTTTGGGCGTGGCTGCACGGAACGTTCGTCGCTACGCGCTGCAAGCGCGGGTCAATCTGGTATGCGGCGACCTACTGAGCTGCCTGAGGGGTCCGTTCGATCTGATCGTGGCCAACATGCCCTACATAGCCAGCGATGCTCTATCCTGCCTCCCTCCCGACGTTGTCGAATTCGAGCCGCGCGTGGCGCTCGACGGCGGCGAGGACGGACTGGCCCTCATACGACGACTCCTGGCCCAGTGTCCGGATCGGCTGGCCACGCCGGGACTGATCCTGTTGGAGATCGGCGATGGACAGGGTCAGGCTGTGTGCGAAGTCGCCCGCAAACACCTGCCCCACGCAGAAACGACGGTGCGCCGCGACTATGCCGGTTTGGAGAGGGTGGTGCGTGTCGAAGCTTAGGTGCCAGCTCGGCACGACACTTTGTCGGGGATGTACACAGGGAATGCCCTACAAACTCATCGCCTTGGACCTGGATGGAACCGTGCTTCGTGAGGACCTGACCATGTCGGCCAGGGTGCGTCGGGCGCTCCGCTTGGCGGCGGAACGAGGAGTCCAGTTGACCCTGGCCTCAGGGAGAGGCTACCCTTCGATGCGGCGCTGGGCGGAGGAACTGCGGATCACTGTGCCGGTGATATGCTATCAAGGTGCCGTGGTGACCGATCCTCTTACTCACCGTTGCCTGCGCCAAAGAACCTTTCCCCTTGCCCTCATTCAGGAACTGGCCGATCTTGCCCGACGGCATGACCTCACTCTGACCCTCTACGCTGACGACCAGGTCTACGTGAAAGACAAGCAATACTCGGACGATTTCTACGAGAAATGGTTCGGGCTACCTTGCCATGTTGTAGATGACCTGGCTCTTGCTCTGCCTACGGAGCCCGTCAAGTGCATCTACATCGCGACGGAGACCGAGCTCGATCGCCTCCGCCCCGAGTTTGAGCGGCAGTTCGCCGGGAGATTGCGAGTAGTGCGTTCCCATCGCTTCTTCTTGGAGGGTCTTCCTCTGGGTGTGGACAAGGGAACGGCCCTGGCCTGGGTGGCCGAGAGACTGGGGATCTCGCGTGAGGCCACGATGGCCATCGGCGATTCCGGCAACGATGTGGGGATGATCGCCTGGGCCGGACTGGGAGTTGCCATGGGCAATGCATCGGCGGAGGCCAAGTCGGTCGCCGACTATGTAGCGCCGTCGGTGGACGATGACGGCCTTGCCGAGGCGATAGAGCGGTTCTGCTTGAAGGACTGAGAGATGCTGCGCCCGCCACATGAGAGCGTGGTTACGCGAACCTATGCCGCATCTGACGAGGAGGCGCTGTCGGAGGCTCTGCGTGCGCTGAGATGCGGGGAACTGGTGGTGTTTCCCACAGATACGGTGTATGGCGTGGGTTGTGATCTGTGGCAGATCGAGGCGGTCGAGCGGCTCTACTGGGCCAAGCAGCGCCCGGCGAACATGGCCATCCCGATACTGGTTTCAGGGTCGGCGCAAGTGATGCAGGTGGCGAGCGAGATCCCCGCCCTCTTCACGCCGCTGGTCGAGCGCCATTGGCCCGGCGGGCTCACCATAGTCGTGCGCCGTCGTGCACTGGTGCCCGACATCCTCTGCGCTGGCAGGGACACAGTGGCCGTGCGTATGCCCGCGCACCCTTTGGCCCTCCGTCTGATCGCCGGGATGGGCGGCGTGTTGGGCGTGACCAGCGCCAATCTGTCGGGGCGCCAGGCGGCCAGGACGGCTCAAGAGGCGCTGGCCGGCCTCAAGGGTCGGGTGGCGATCGCGTTGGACGGCGGTCCGTGTCCAGGTGGAGTGGCTTCCTCTATCGTTGACTTGACGGCCGATCCGCCGACGCTGCTGCGGCAGGGTGCTCTGGATGCCAACACGCTGCGAGAGGTATTGCCCGCGCTCGTCGTTCGACGCCAGTAGGGCGAAGCCTTGTACGATGATGCACGCAAGGATTCCGGTGGGGCTTGCCAGCAGCTTGGCGCGATGCTAGACTACCGGGCGCAGCAAGAAGATGCACGGGCAAGCCCGGCTTTCATCGACTTGAGGGTGTGATCAGGTCATGGCGACCCAAGCTCTCTATAACAGGTGGCGTGGGCAGGTCTTTGCCGACATTCTCGGCCAGGACCACATCACCAAGACCCTGCAGAACCAGATCAGGGCCGGACGAGTGGGACATGCCTACTTGTTCGCCGGGATGCGCGGTACTGGCAAGACCTCGACGGCGCGCATCATGGCCAAGGCGGTCAACTGTGTCGGCGAGACGGAGGCCCCACCGTGCGACCATTGTCACATCTGTCGGAGCATGGCCGAAGGGCGCTCCTTGGATCTCATAGAGATCGACGGCGCATCCAATCGAGGCATCGATGAGATCCGCCAACTGCGCGATTCGGTCAGCTTTTCGCCGAGCGAAGGTCGCTACAAGATCTATGTCATCGACGAAGTTCACATGCTCACCAACGAGGCTTTCAATGCCTTGCTGAAAACCCTGGAGGAGCCACCCCCGCACGTCATATTCATCCTCTGCACGACCGCACCTCACCGCCTGCCCGATACTGTGCTTTCCCGCTGCCAGCGTTTCGACTTTCGCCGTGCTCCCCTGCCGCTTCTACTCAAGAAGCTGCACATGATATGCGCCCAGGAAAAGATCGCCATCGAGCGCGACGCGCTCGAGTTCATCGCCAGGCGAGCCACGGGAAGCTTTCGCGACGCTGAAAGCCTGTTGGACCAGCTTTCCTCCTACAGCGATGGCCTTGAAGAGATCACCCTTGAGCAGGTCCGGAGCATACTGGGCTCGGTTTCGTCCGCTCTGGTCACTCAGTTGGTGCTCAGCATGACGGCGGGCGACCTGCCGGCAGGACTGCGCACGATCAACCAAGCTATCGACACCGGCGCAGAACCACGACAGTTCCTAAAAGAGATCATCGACCACTTGCGAGCGCTGCTGTTGGTCAAGGTTGGTGGCAGGGATGATCGACACGCGCTCAGCGCCCAAGCCCTGGCCGAGATCGACAAGGTGGCAGAGGCGGGGTCCTTCTCGGTGGACTCTCTGGTGAGGGCCATCAAGCTGTTCAACGAGGCTGCCAGCGGCCTTCGCTATGCCGTTCGGCCCCAACTGCCGCTGGAACTGGCTTTTGTCGAGGCAGCGATACAGCTAAGTGGAGTGTTGCCTGAGACTGAGACCGCAGGGGCTCTGCCCACCGAGCGGTCGGCATTGGAGGCAGCTCCGCGAGAGGATGTCGCCCGCCAACACAAGGCCGAAGAGGCCGAGGGGCAGGCCACCGGGGAGCCTGTGCATGTGCCGGTCGAGGTCGCAGCGTCCCCTGGCAAGTCCGCCACGGCGACTCGCGGCTCGGTTCTTGCCGAAGAGGAGCGGCAGCCCTACGCCCTCGGGGTGGCCCCGAGTGGCGATGCCGATTCCCCTCTTGCCATCAGCGGTGAAAACGACCGGGGCACTGCTGTCGCCGCCGAGAAGACTGGCGCCCACGCCGAGGTGCCTGGCCCGAGCCTGACCTTGAAGGAGATACGTGGCAAATGGCACCTGGTGCTGGCGCAGGTGCGGCCACTGAGCCATCGGGTGGAGGCATTGCTCAGAGACACCCGGCCCATTGCTCTTCGCGGTGACCTGATTACCATCGCGTGTGGTTCTCCGTTTCACCATGACGTGCTGTCCGAAGACAAGAACCGCGAGCTCATAGTCCAGGCGGCCTCGCAGGTCCTGGGGATTCCATGTCGAGTGAGATGTGTGCTGCACTCCGCAGAAGACAGCGACCTTAACCCACTGTATCGCAAGAGCCCGGCACCGACCGAGTCACTCGACACGACAGACGCTCCCCAGCAAGCATTCCAGAGGCTACTGAACCACCCTGCGGTAAAGGAACTGCAAAGGCGAGGCGGACACATCTCCAAGGTCAATCCACTCAGGCAGGATGAGCAGGAGGTTGGCGGTGGGTAGCAAAGGCAAGAGAAGGTTCAAGAAAGGTCCCCAGGCCCCGGGGATGAGGCAATTGGAGCAATTGCAGCGTCAGATGTCGGACGCCCAGGATTCATTGGCCGAGACAACGGTGACGGCCACTGCGGGAGGGGGCGCGGTGACCATAGAAATGACCGGCACTCAGGAGCTCCATTCTATCAAGATCAAGCCCGAAGTGGTCGATCCAGAGGACGTGGAAATGCTCGAGGATCTTGTCATGGCAGCGTTCAAGGAGGCCCAGACCAAGTCTCGTCAACTGGCTGCGGAGAGACTCACTCCCCTGGCAGGGGGACTAGACATCCCGGGGTTGTTCTGATGGCCGCGACACCCAAGGCCGTTGACCGGCTGATCGAGGCCCTCAGTCGCCTTCCAGGCATAGGCCCCAAGACGGCCTCGCGTCTCACCTACTATCTGCTCCGCACAGGGCAGAAGGATACCCTGCTCCTGGCCAATGCCCTGGCAGAGCTTCACCAAAGCACAGTGTTGTGTTCGGTGTGCTGCAACATCAGCGACACAGATCCTTGTGCTCTTTGCTTGGATGAGACCCGTGATCGAGCCGCGATCTGCGTGGTGGAAGACGCGCTAGACGTGTTGGCCATTGAGAGGACCGGTCGGTACAGAGGACTCTATCACGTGCTTCACGGCCACATCTCGCCAATGGATCGTATCGGACCGGATGAGCTCCGCATCGGCGAGCTGGTGAAGAGACTTGAAGACGACACTGTCCGAGAGTTGATCCTGGCCACCAATCCGACCCTCGAGGGCGACGCCACGGCGATCTACCTGGCTCGTCTGCTTGCCCGAACTGGGTTGACACTGACCCGACTTGCCCTCGGGCTGCCCCACGGTGGTGACCTGGAATACGCTGACAGGGTCACGCTGGGGGAGGCTTTGGTCGGTAGAAGGCCAATGTAGGGCGATACCATCACGGGCGTGCCCCGAGAAGATGAGCGCTCGGCAACAAGATCGTCGATGGCTTCCCCCTTCGGCTTCAAGGTCGCACCAGCGTCATCGTCCAGGCGAAGCATCTATCGTTCGACAGGATCATGGCCGGGTTGGCCGCAAGTGAGTATGTGAACTCCTTCACGAATGGTTTGACATTCGAAACATCATTGCCTATAATACGTGGGAAGGGCGGGGCGGCCCTTTCGGTCAACGCAGATCGGTGGGGCGCTGCTTTGAGCAAGCGCTCTGTTTTTGCGCCTCCTGAGAAGCTGCAATGCGCGATGGGGCTCGATAGCGCGGAAAGTGGGCCAGGATCGAGTCGCGCATTCCAGATCAGAACGTATGAGCGGGACAGCACCGACCCACACATCACAACCAAAGGACTGGCGCCGCAAAGAGTAGGGCGCGAAGGGCAGAAGACCAGGAGCGATGACGATTGCCTGGGAGGAAACCCGTGTCAGAGTATTTGAGCAAGTTTCATGAGTCGCTCGCCGACGAGAGTACATTCACCGTAACCTGGGAGATCGTGCCCGGGCGAGGAGCCTTCGAGAGAGACCAGGAGCATCTGATCGCTTCGGCCGAAGAGGCCGCAAAGGGTGGCAGAGTGCATGCTCTCACCATCACCGACAATCCTGGGGGAAACCCAGCCGTCTCTGTGGAAATGCTGGGCATCGAAGTCAGCAGGCTCGGAATAGAGCCGATGGTGCATTTCAGTTGCAAGGACAAGAACCGCAACGAGCTGGAGGCTCTCCTGTATGGAATGGAGAGAGCTTCCGTTCGCAACCTTCTGATCATGACCGGGGACTATCCTGCATCGGGGTACAAGGGTCGCTCGAAGCCGGTCTTTGACATGGACGCCACCCAACTGCTCGAGCTTATCGCAGACCTCAACGACGGCTTGGAGGTCCCGACGCTCAGAGGCGCGAAGACTCTTGGGCCAACGCACTTTTTCGCCGGCGCAGTTGTGAGTCCCTTCAAGGCTTTGGAATCGGAATTGATGGGGCAATACTACAAGCTGAGGAAAAAGATCGAGGCGGGCGCCCAGTTCATCGTTCCTCAGCTCGGGTACGACGCAAGAAAGTTCCACGAAGTGCTGCTCATCGTGAAGCACCTCGGGTCTGAGCATGTGCCAGTGATCGGCAATGTCTATGTGCTTGCGCGTGGCCCCGCTCGGTTTATGAACCGCAACGAGGTGCCCGGCGTTGTGGTGACCGACAAGCTTCTGGCCCAGGTGACGGCAGAGTCCAAGGCGAAAGACAGGGGCAAAGCCAAGAGGCTCGAGCGCGCTGCCAAGATGTATGCCTTTATGAAGGGGATGGGCTTTGCCGGTGTGCACATCGGCGGTCACCCCTTGTCCTACAAGGATGTGGAGTTCATTCTCGATAGGGGCGAGGAACTGGCGCCCAGGTGGCATGACCTGGTTCACGAGTTCGACTACCCTCAGCCAAACGGTTGGTACTACTTTGAAAAGGATCCCGAGACGGGCCTTAACACTGAAACGCCAGTCGATCGCTCCCAGAGCCGTCCGCCGGCGCCCTGGTCCTACAAGGGGTTCCGCCTGCTGCATGGCCTCATCTTCGAAAAGGAAGGGCCTCTTTTCAAGCCCATGCGCGCCATGTCCCGGGCTCTCGACGGCTCTCGCCTGGAACACCTGTTTACCCGGCTTGAGCATTTGGGAAAGGAATTCACCAGCGAGTGTATGCACTGCGGAGACTGCGCGCTCGTGGATGTGGCATACCTTTGCCCCATGAGCCAATGTCCCAAGAGCCAACGCAACGGTCCCTGTGGCGGGAGCCTTGAGGGGTGGTGCGAGGTATATCCGAACGAGAAGAAGTGCGTCTACGTGCTTGCATATGACCGGCTCAAGCACTACGGAGGGGAAGACTCTCTTGTGGCGTATCGAGTGCCGCCGGTGAACTACGACTTGCGGTTCACATCATCGTGGTTGAACTTTTACATGGGGCGTGACCATACGGCCAAGCGGATCGGACTCGGCCCCCCCGGCGAGGAATAGATCCACCATTCGATCATGGGGAGGCGAGCCGAGGCTCCAATCCTGGCACAAGCCTTCGAGAAACGCTGGGGTCCGTTGTTTCGAGCTCAAGCAAGGGGCCAAACACTAAAGGAGTGACGCGTTTCGTCGCGCTCGGCACAGCTCAATGGGCCGCTTGCAGCCCTTTTTCGACGGCCTCCTGGCACCACAACCTTTTGACTCTGTGTAAAGTTGTACTATAATAGCTTGCCGCTGGTGGTCTCGGAGGCATCGTTCGACTCTCTCAGCAATCGCCATGGGCGACTCGCCCAGAGCGTGATTCCGCTGGATGGCTCGACAAGGGGCGCTGCTCTGGGCAGGCGCTTCGTTTTGTGTGTGGTCTGCACCGAGGGCCACTAGCATTGGCCTCATTCGGGGAAGTTCGGTTCTGCAGAGTTGCTCGTCCTGCAGTGCGAATGTCACGTCTTGGGGCCTGGCCCAGGAAGGATAGCCAGCAATGTTCACCGAAAAGAGTGTTGACGAGTTCCTCGACGCGTTGGCCTCTAAGGAGCCAGCACCTGGCGGCGGCAGTGGAGCTGCACTGGGAGGCGCGTTGGCCGCGGCCTTGGTCAGCATGGTCTGCAATCTTACCATCGGCAAGAAGGGCTACGAGGACGTTCAGGAGCCCATGGCCGATCTGCTCAGAAAAAGCGAGGCCATTCGAAACGAGCTGCCGCAACTGCTGGAGGCCGACACGCAGGTGTATGGCAAGGTGATGGCTGCCTATCGTCAGCCACGCAAGACGCCCGAGCAGAAACGGGCCCGCAACATCGCCATGCAGGGCGCACTCAAAGAGGCGACCGAGGTCCCCCTCTCCATAGCCCAACGGTGTGCGCAGGTCGTTGAGCTATCGCTACCGGCGGCAGAGATGGGCAACCAGTGGGCGGTCAGCGATGCCGGCGTGGGAGTGCTTCTCGCCGACGCCAGCATGAGAGCAGCACTGCTGAACGTCTACATCAATCTGTCTAGCATCAAAGACAAAGACTATGTTCAGCAGACCCTGGCGCACGTCGAGACCATCACTGGCGGCAAGGATGAGTTCAGGGAGCGTGTCTTGAAGATAGTGCGCGAGAAAATCGGTATCTAGTATCGATGTTGCTCGTGGCGTGCTCGGTGTGGAGACCGACGTAGTCGTCAAGAGGAGGTGCAATGACAGCACAGATTCTCGACGGGCGGGCCTTGGCCAGGACTATGCGCAAGGAGATCGCCGCTGAGGTAGCCCAGTTTCAGGAGGCTCATGACCGGGTGCCGGGAATCGCCGTCGTACAGGTCGGCGGAGACCCGGCCTCTTCTTGGTATGTGAGGCAGATAAGAAGGACATTCTCGCGGGCGGGGATGGGTTTCGCCCTGCACGCTCTGGACGAGACCACTGATTCCGAGGCCCTGGCCGAGGTGCTCCGCCAGTTGAGCGACGACCCACGCACGAATGGCATAATCGTGCAGATGCCCCTTCCCAAGCATCTTCCCCAGTCCATAGTGATCGACTGGCTGTCCCCCGACAAGGACGTTGACGGAATTCACCCCCTCAATGCCGGAAGACTGTTCCAGCAGAGCGGGCACGCTTTTATACCAGCCACGCCTGCTGGGGGCATGGAGATACTGCGTCGCTACGGTATCGCTCTCAAGGGCAAGCGCGCCGTCATGGTGGGGCGCAGCAACATCGTGGGCCGACCGATGGCCTTGCTCATGCTGCACCAGCATGCCACGGTTACCATCTGTCACTCGCGCACGCAGGATCTGGCCTCAGTCACCCGTGAGGCGGACATTCTGGTGGCTGCGGTGGGAAAACCCAAGATTGTTGGTGCTGACATGATTCACCCTGGCGCTGTGGTCATCGATTTTGGAGCGAACGTGATAGATGGCAAGTTGGTGGGTGATGTGGACACGGAGGTAGCCAAAGAAGTGGCCGGCTACATCACTCCGGTGCCTGGTGGCACCGGGCCGATGACCAACGTGATGCTCATGGCCAACACCCTGGCCGCAGCGAGGCGACAGGCGGGACAGGCATGAGTCATATGATGAGGATGCTTGCGTCGCGCAGATCGCAGACGTGAGAAGCCCATAGGAGGGGTATCCGTTCCCTCCCCTATTCCAAACCAAAGGAGGACTACGTATCATGCTTAGCGACCTGGAAATCGCTCAGGCGGCAAAGCTCAAGCCAATCTTGGAAATCGCCGAGAGCGTGGGCCTGGGCCCAGAGGATCTGGAGCCCTACGGCTGGTACAAGGCCAAGGTGCACCTGGACGTGTTGGACCGCTTCAAGGACAGGCCCAATGCCAAGTATATCGACGTGACGGCCATCACCCCCACACCTCTCGGTGAGGGCAAGACAACGACCACTGTGGGCCTCAGCCAGGCTCTGGCCGCAGAGATGGGCAAGAGGGTCTTCACCTGCATCCGGCAACCATCGATGGGCCCGACCTTTGGCATCAAGGGCGGCGCTGCCGGCGGCGGCTACTCGCAGGTAATCCCCATGGAGGATTTCAATCTGCATCTTACGGGCGACATTCACGCTGTTGGGGTGGCGCACAACCTGCTCGCCGCGGCCATCGACACTCGTATGCTGCACGAGAGGCGTTTGAGTGACAGGGCCCTGGCCAGGGTCAATCTCAGAAGACTGAACATCGATCCCTTGTCGATCGTCTGGAATCGAGTGGTTGACGTGGAAGACCGGGCCGCTCGCCAGATCATCATAGGGCTGGGAGGTCTGAGTAACGGTATACCGCGTGAGACAGGCTTTGACATCACGGTGGCCAGCGAGGTCATGGCCATTCTGGCCTTGGCCACCAGCCTGAAGGACTTGCGTGAGCGATTGGGGCGCATCGCCTTCGGAACCGACACATCGCGCAATCCGGTTACAGCCGAGGACGTTGGCGTTGCTGGCGCGATGGCCGTCCTGATGAAGGATGCCTTGATGCCCAACCTGATGCAGACCCTGGCCAACTCCCCGACATTCGTGCACGCTGGCCCCTTTGCGAACATTGCCCACGGCAACTCCTCCTGCATTGCAGACATGATAGCGGTCAAGCTGGCCGACTATGTGGTGACCGAGTCTGGCTTTGGCGCCGACTGTGGCATGGAAAAGTTCTTTGACATCAAGTGCCGCACCAGCGGGCTCATCCCCGACTGCGTGGTCATAGTGGCCACGGTGCGTGCGCTCAAGATGCACGGCGGCCTTGGTCGCGTAGTGCCGGGCAAGCCACTGCCCAAGGAGCTGACCGAGGAGAACCTGGAATACCTGGAGAAGGGTTGCGTGAACCTGGTGGCCAACATCAACATCGCCAGGCAATTTGGTGTTCCAGTGGTCATCGCCGTCAACCGCTTCACCGCCGATACGGACGCGGAGGTCGAGTTGGTGCGCAAGGTGGCCATCGACGCTGGCGCGCAGGACGCCGTGCCCAGCGAGCACTGGGCGAGAGGTGCTGCAGGTGCTCGAGAATTGGCCGAGGCCGTGGTTGAGGCCTGTGAGAAGGCCAACAACTTCCGGTTCCTCTACCCTCTGGACATCTCGATCAAGGAGAAGATAGAGACCATCGCCACCAAGATCTATGGTGCCGACGGCGTCGATTATTCGCCAGTGGCCGAGAGGAAGGTTCGACTCTACACCCGGTTCGGCTACGACAACCTGCCCATCTGCATGGCCAAGACGCACCTTTCCCTCAGCCACGATCCGTCTCTCAAGGGAGCCCCCAAGGGTTGGCGACTGCCCGTTCGGGACATCCGGGCCAGCGTGGGCGCCGGGTTCCTATATCCTCTATGTGGTGATATGCGGACCATGCCCGGTTTGCCAAGGCGGCCCGTATTCATGGACATCGATCTGGATGATGATGGCACGGTGAGAGGACTGTCCTGATAGCTGGTTGGGATGGAGGGCGTAGGGGCGGATCGCCGCGGATCCCGGCACAGCCGGGGCACATGCGGCCCCACACGTGCAATAAACGCACTTGGCGAGCAACTGTACCGAGGAGCTTGAGGTATCCACTGAGCTGACACCGGGAGGATGAGGGTACAGTAGATGTATGCGGTTTGAATGGGATGAAGACAAGAACAGAGCGAACATCCAAAAGCACAAGATAGATTCTGCGGATGTTCCAGCAGTCTTTAACGCCCCTATGCTGGTTGAGCTGGATGAGCGCGAAGACTATGGGGAAGAGCGCTGGATCGGCATGGGCTTCCTGCGGGACATCGTCGTCGTTGTGGTGTTTGCCCAGCGTCGGCAAGATACGATCCGCATCATCTCTGCGCGAAAGGTGAGCAAACATGAGCGAAAGAGATACGAGCAAGCACTCACAAACTGATTGGCAGAAGTTAGAACCCATGACGGACGAAGAGATCGATTACTCCGATATTCCGCCGTTGGACGATGACTTTTTTGCACGCGCTACGCTACGGTTGCCTCAGCAGCCGCAAGTGGTGGTGACGATGCAAGTGGACCCTGACGTATTCGCATGGTTCGATGCCCAGGAAGACGGATGGGAGCGGCGGATACGGGCGGCATTGCGAATCTACGTTGAGGCGCATAAAGAACAGCAGCTAGCCTCCACCGCCTAACATTGTGTGGAGCCGACGCCCACCCTTGAGCTTGAACTCTGATAGGAGGCAAAAAGTGGAAACGGTTGTCTTTCAAGTACCCAAGATGTATGCCGATCATCATGTATTGGCTGTGAGGGCGGCCTTGACCGAGTTGGGCGGCGTGACCAATGTGCTGGCCAGCTCGGCCTTCAAACGAGTGGCAGTCGCCTACGATGCCGACCTGACCAGCCCAGCGGCGATCGAGGAGCGCTTGCAGACCGCTGGCTACGGACCAGACGAGGATTGGGAGTTGCCCGAGTTGCCCGAAGGCAAAGAGGACGAATCGGCCTGGTTCAGGTCGATCTGGCGGGTGACCCGAACCAGCATGCTCGATCTGGAGATGGCCGGCGACTTTCGCAAGTACTGATTCTGGCCACAAGAAGGGAAGGAATATGCCGACGAAGAGAGAAAACGCCAGCATCGACCCTGCCGTCGTTGAGATGCTGGAAGTAGCCAAGGAAAAGGGAATCGAGACCGTCTTTGACCGCGCCGAGGCCATGAGGCCCTGCCCCATCGGCCAGACTGGTGCTTGTTGCAGGCTCTGCGCCATGGGCCCTTGCCGGCTGGTCGGCAAGCATGACCGGGGCGTTTGCGGAGCTACCAAGGACACCGTAGCCGCTCGCAACTTTGCCCGTATGGTGGCTGCCGGGGCTGCTTCCCACTCAGATCACGGACGGGACATGGCTCTTACCCTTTTGGCTGTCGCCGAAGGCGAGGCCCCAGACTACCGCATCAGGGACGTGAGAAAGCTCTTGCAGGTTGCCGAATTCCTGGACGTCCCCACCAAAGGCCGCGAGACGTTGGAGATCGCCAAGGACGTGGCCGAGGCAGCCATAGCCCAGATCAGCAACCAACGAGGGGAGATCCTATATCTAAAGCGAGCCCCGAAGAAGCGGCAAGAGGTCTGGCGCAGGGCGGGTGTTGCCCCGCGCGGCATCGACCGCGAGATAGTGGAGATCATGCACCGCACCCACGCGGGGAACGACCAGTGGTACGAGAGCATCCTGATGTCGGCGATGCGCACCGCGCTGGCCGATGGCTGGGGAGGTTCGATGCTCGCCACCGACATCACCGACATCCTCTTCGGCTCACCCGTCCCCCTCACGGCCAGAGTGAACATGGGCATGTTGAGCGAGGACGAGGTGAACATCGTCGTCCACGGCCACGAGCCTGTCCTCTCGGAGATGATACTGGCGGCGGTCACCGAACCGGAGATGATCGAGTACGCCAGATCAAAGGGGGCAGCGGGGATCAACCTGACCGGAATCTGCTGCACGGCCAATGAGACCCTGATGCGCCAGGGGGTCCCCACCATCGGCAACTTTCTCAGCCAGGAGCTGGCCTTGATAACCGGCGCCATAGAGCTGATGGTCGTGGACATCCAGTGCATCATGCAGGCTCTGGCCCCTCTGGCGGATCAATTCCACACCAAGTTGATAACTACCTCGCCCCACGCGTACATCGAAGGAGCCGACCGCGTCGATTTCGACGAACACCGGGCCCTGGAGATCGCCAGAGACATCGTGAGGATGGGGATCGACAACTTCCCCAACCGCAAAAAGACCCACATACCAAAGGAGGTCAACCGGCTGGTAGCCGGGTTCTCCCACGAGTATATCAACTACGCTCTGGGCGGCTTCTATCGTGGCTCTTTCCGTCCCCTCAACGACGCCGTGATCCAGGGGAGGCTGCGTGGCGTGGCCGGCGTGGTGGGCTGCAACAACGCCCGCACCTGCCACGACTACTCTCACGAATACATCGTCCGCGAGCTGATCAAGAACGACGTCCTGGTGGCGATGACGGGGTGCGGGGCCATCGCCGCGGCCAAGTACGGCCTTCTCTCCCCTGAGGCGGCAAAGTATGCCGGCCCTGGCCTGAGAGAGATCTGCGAGACAGTGGGCATCCCGCCAGTGCTGCACGTGGGCTCTTGCGTGGACAACGCCCGCATCCTCACTGTGCTCAGCCAGATGGCCACCGAGGGAGGACTGGGGGAGGACATCGCCGATCTGCCGGCGGTGGGATTTGCCCCAGAGTGGATGAGCGAGAAGGCTATCTCCATCGCATCCTACTTTGTCGGGTCGGGCGTCTACACCATCATGGGCAGCGACTCGCCGCTGGCGAACAGCCCTGTCGTGGATCGCTTCATCTCCGAAGGCTGGGAGGAGCGACTCGGCGGGAAGCTGGAATTCGTCGCCGATCCAGAGGAGGCCGTTCGTCGAGCTCTGGAGCACATTGACAAGAAACGGGCTGCTTTGGGCCTGGTGGAATACGACCCGACTGCCTACGGGCAGAGCGGCGATCGGCTGATGATAGAGTTCGTCAAGGCCGTCGAGGCTGGCAAGCCGGTCAGCCCCTACAGTGCCAGAATACCTGCGACAGGTTAGGGTCGCCCTCATAAGTCGGTCAACCGATCCTTCGGCCGAGTTGAGGCACGGTCCCAGACCAGATCCATGAGCCATCGAGAGGCACTCTGCGTCGCGAACCCGTCAGGAGCCACACTACACCTCGTCCCACGGAAGGCAGCCGGGCTCGGGGCCGACCGTGGTGGCTGGATTCGCTTTGCGGTGATCGACAGGCTAACCAGCGCGAGAACCCGAGGTTAGATTGAGAGGGAGGGCAAATGTCCAGATACATCGCCACCGCCGCCATCCGCGGTGCGAACCGCATTGTTCAGGAGGCAGATGACCTTTACCAGAGGACTCTACAGAAACTTGGGCCCGATGCCCCCATCCAGTTTCCAAATACCGCCTACTACTTGCCGGTCATCTATGGTTTCACCGGCATCCAGGTAGAGAAGCTCAGCGACCTTGTTCCGGTCATGGAGCGAGCCAAGACGTTATTGCATGCCGAGGTGGGCGGGAGTGTATGGCTTCCCTATCTGGGAGAAGCCCTTGACTGTGGCGCAGCCACCCTACTGGCTTTGGAGGCGATCGAGGGCCTTCGCTTCGCCAGAGGAGAGCAGCCGGAGCGCATCCCGGGGCTCAGGCTGGCCGGCACCAGTTTCACCAGTCCCGACCTGGAAACGGGCAACGGAGGCGGCTACGCCAACGGTCCTATAGACGACATACAGCTCCGGAGCTGGGGCATCCAACTGGTGGACGGCCGGATGCCAGGCTTCGCAGCCATAGTCGGCGCAGCCAAGAGCAACGAGGCAGCGGTGCAGATCGTCAGAGAGCTGCAGCAGCGCAGTATCCTCGTCTTCCTCAGTGGAAACGTGAACGGTCGCTCGATCATCGACCAGTTGATCGAGGAAGGCGTAGAGATGGGCTACGACACCTATATCGTGCCCTTCGGTCGTGATACCATCTCAGCCATCTACGCTCTGGGCTTCGCCACGCGTTCGGCCCTGACCTTCGGGGGCCTGAAAGGCGGGCAGATCAGGGAGATACTGCTCTACAACAAGTACCGAACCTTTGCCTTCGTGCTGGCCTTGGGAGAGGTGGACGACCTCAAGTACGCCGCTGCGGCGGGGGCCATCAACTATGGCTTCCCCACCATCGCCGACACGGTAATTCCCCAGATTCTGCCCACCGGCGTCACCAGTTATGAGCACGTAGTCTCCATGCCCTTTGACGACATCGAGGGGAAGACTGACGCCGAGAAGGCCAGGCGACTGGTGGAGAAGTGCATTGAGGTTCGCGGTGTAAAGCTCACCATCACCGAGGTTCCTGTGCCCGTGCCCTACGGTTCGGCGTTCGAGGGGGAGGTGGTGCGCCGAGGTGACATGCGCGTCGAGTTCGGCGGCAGATACTCGCGCGCTGTGGAGTACCTGTACATGCGGGATATGGACGAGGTTGAAGACCACAAGATCGAGGTCCTCGGGCCTGGGCTGGAGAGCGTGGAAGTGGGCGGGGCCATGGATGTCTTTATCCTGGTGCAGGTGGCTGGCCGCCAGATGCAACTGGACTTTGAGCCGGTGCTCGAACGCCAGATCCATTACTTTTTGAATGCCGGTTCGGGAATCCAGCACATCGGCCAGCGGGACATCGCCTGGATCAGGATATCCAAGACGGCCGCCGAAAAGGGCTTCGACCTGAGGCACTTTGGTGAAATACTATATGCTCGCTTCCATGCCGACTTTGGCAGCATCGTGGACAAGGTCCAGGTGACCATCCACACCGAGAAAGAGGAGGTTCAGAGGCTGTTGCAGATAGCTCGCGAAGCCTACGACTACCGCAACCGCCGAGTGGCCCAAATGACCGACGAAAGCGTTGACATCTTCTATAGCTGCACGCTATGTCAGTCCTTTGCCCCCAATCACGTGTGCGTGGTCAGCCCGGAGCGGCTGGGACTCTGCGGCGCGTACAACTGGCTGGACTGCAAGGCATCCTTTCAGATCAACCCTACTGGGCCAAACCAGCCGATCAGGAAGGGCGACTGCCTGGACTCCCAAAAGGGCTACTTCGCGGGGATTGATGCCTATGCCAAGTCTGCATCGCACGGCACGGTGGAAAGCGTGGCCATGTACGGTATCATGGAGAACCCGATGACCGCTTGCGGCTGCTTCGAATGCATCATGATGATCGTCCCCGAAGCCAACGGCTTCATGATCACCAGCCGCGAGGACCCGAGTATGACCCCAGCGGGTATGACCTTTTCCACGCTGGCTGGGTTGTGCGGCGGCGGCATCCAGACACCAGGAGTGATGGGCATCGGCAAGTTCTACATCTTGAGCAAAAAGTTCATCTCTGCTGATGGCGGCTTCAAGCGGATCGTCTGGATGAGCAAGTTCCTGAAGGATTCCATGGGCGATGAGTTGCAGGAGGTTTGTGAGCGAGCGGGGGATCCTGACCTACTTGACAAGGTCGCTGATCACACCGTGGCCACGACCGTTGAGGAGCTCTTGGCCTTCTTGGAGGAGAAGGAACATCCTGCCTTGACCATGCCACCGCTGTTCTAGCCAATGATGGGGGCAGTCAAAGACAGCCTGATGTAGCAGATATGTGAGAGAAAGGAGCAACGATGCCTGCTACCGTGGAAATCCCCAAGGAGAATTGGACCGGCTCAGTTGTAGAGGTCACCTTGGGAGCGACAGAGGCTGAGGGGGGCACTCGCGCCAAGACGGTGACTGTCGGCGGGGAGACCGCGCTCCCGTTCCTGAGCTTCGAGGGGGAGATGCCTCATCCACCAGTGATCGCCCTGGAAGTGCAGGATTGCTATCCCAGCGATTGGTCGCCCCTGCTCCTAAAGGCCTGGGGTGATGGTGTGTTGCACGATCCTGCTGCCTGGACCGAAAAGGCCGAAGCATATGGCGCCGACCTCATCATGCTGAAGATAAGGGGGGAGGACCAAGAGGGCAACAGAACCACGCCCGACGGAGCCTCCCAAACCGTCAAAGAAGTGCTGGCGGCCACCGGTTTGCCCCTCATTGTGCGCGGCCCGGGTGAGGCCGAGCACGACAACGAGCTTCTGGTTGCCGTGGCAGAGGCGGCTCAAGGCGAGAGGATAGCGCTGGGCCTCTGTGAGGAGAAGAACTACCGCACCATCGTGGCCGCGGCCATGGCCCACGGCCAACTGGTCATCTCCAGCACCCCTATGGATGTGAACCTGTCCAAGCAGATGGTGATCCTGATCACCGACATGAGGTTCCCCCTGGAGCGCATTCTGGTGGACCCCACGACCGGGGCCCTTGGCTATGGCATCGAATACGGCTATTCGGTGATGGAGAGGACGCGAGTCGCGGGCCTGCGAGGAGATAGAATGACTCAGCTTCCGCTGGTCTGCCTCGTGGGCGAGGAGTGCTGGCGGCAGAAGGAACTCAAGGTAAACAAGGATGTCCCCTCCGCTTGGGGCGACTGGCTTGCGCGCAGCATCAATTGGGAGGCCATGACGGCCAGTACGCTCATTCACGCGGGGGCCGACATCGTGACCATTCGTCACCCAGCAGCGGCGGAGGTTGTCAGAGGGTTCATCAACAAGATGATGGCCGGCGGATAGCTGTCCCATCGCATTCGGGTGGCGATCCTGCTGGGCGTTGGTGGCATTCACAAGGAGATAGACGATGCCCTTGAATGCTCTTCAGATCTACAAGTTGCTCCCCAGAACCAACTGCAAGGAGTGTGGTCTGCCCACCTGTCTGGCCTTTGCCATGAGGCTGGCCGCGAAGCAGGCTGAACTTGATTCCTGCCCCTATGTTTCCGACGAGGCGAAGGCGGCCCTTGCCGCCGCTGCCAGGCCTCCCATGAGGTTGATAACCATAGGGAGCGACGAGCACAAGATCGAGGTCGGCAACGAAACGGAGCTCTTCCGCCACGACAGGGCCTTCTACCATCCGCCAGGGTTGATGGTGCGGGTCAAAGACACGCAATCGATCCAGGAGATCGAGGAAACCGTGTCTCGAGTCGATGCCTACTCCGTGGACCTGGTGGGTATGGCTTTTGGGCTTGATGGCATCGCCCTGGAGAATGCCTCCGGGGAGGTCGGTGCCTACCTGAAGGCCCTGGAGGCCGTGCAGGCCAATACCGACCTGCCTCTCATCTTGATGGCCAAGGACCCAGTGGTGATGGCCGCCGCCCTGGAGAAACTGAACCGTACGGTGCCATTGATCTATGCGGCCACCGAAGACAACTGGTCAGACATGGCGGGCCTTGCCAGGCAGCACAAGTGCCCCCTGGCCGTTCTCGAAGCAGGTGGACTCGACGAGCTGGCCACTCTGGTGAAGCAGGTGGAGGACGCCGGGATGGACGATATCGTCCTCGATCCCGGGACGAGAGGTTTCTCCGACTCGTTGAGGGTGCTTACCCAGATTCGTCGCCTGGCCCTCAGGCGCAGCTTTCACCTCTTTGGCTATCCCACCATCACCTTCCCCGGTGAGGGGTCGGACTCCGCTGAAGAGGAAGCGCTCCTGGCCAGTCAGCATGTCGCCAAGTACGGCGGGTTCATCGTGTTAGACCGCTTTGACCCGGCAACCGTCTATCCGCTCACGGCCTTGCGCTTGAATATCTACACCGACCCCAGGGTGCCAATACAGATGAAGCCGGGCATCTATGAATTCGGCGAACCGACGGCCGATTCGCCTCTTCTGACCACCACCAACTTCTCGCTGACCTACTTTAGCGTCGCCGGTGAGATAGAGGCTTCGGGCATACCCTGCAGACTGTTGGTCACCGACTCGGAGGGCATGAGCGTGCTCACCGCCTGGGCGGCTGGCAATTTCGACGCCGAGAGGATCGCCAAGGACGTGAAGGCGTTTGAGGTCGCCGACACGATTTCCCATCGCAAGATCATCATTCCCGGGCTTGTGGCCGTCATCATGGGCGAGCTGGAGGAAGAGTTGCCTGGCTGGGAGGTTCTCGTCGGCCCCAGGGAGGCCATCGACATTCCCCGCTACTTGAGGGGGATCTGGCAATAGACGTTTCTCGAATGGTGGATTCCCGACACACCTGGGTGTCTTGCGCCGAGAGGGACCCTTCGCGAAGCCACCTCGGGGAGACTTGCGTGACCGAGAGGCGGCCAGGGTCAGCCCTGTACCCGACGCCAATGCGGGAAGGCATGATGGGCAAGTGTGTGGTCGTCTTTCAGTCCTCGATAAAGTCTGTGGAGGTTGAGGCCGGCACGACCTTGATGGATGCCGCCCACCTGGCCGGGGTGGAGATTCCCTTCCCCTGCGGAGGGCAGGGGCGTTGCGGTGGCTGCAAGGTCAGAGTTGAGCATGGATCGGTTGACCAGCCCAATACTGCCTACCTCTCGCCCGAAGAGGTGAAGGAGGGCTACGTCCAGGCGTGCCAGGCGACGGTCGCGGGCGATGCTGTGATCTTTGTCCCGCCGAAGGCGAGGGTCGAGCGTGCGGTCTCGGACGAAAGAACGCGCGTGGAGATCGAATTGCCCTTTCAAGGCGACTGGCAAGGAAAGCCAACCATTCGCAAAGTGCTCCTCCACCTGCCACCACCCAGCCTGGCCGACCAAACCGGCGACGTCGAGCGGGTGAAACGGGAACTGGCCGCGAGACACGGCATTGAGGATGTCACCCTCGGTCTCTCTCTCCTGAGGAAGCTGAGCCGCTCATTGCGCCAGGCAGATTGGAGGGTGACCGCGGTCGTTGACCTGGCCCCTGGCGGCCTTGGGGATCATGCTTCCCCGCGGCTGATAGACGTCTTGCCCGGCGACTGCACAGAGACTTCTCTGGGCGTCGCCGTAGACATTGGCACCACCACGAATGTCGTCTATCTGGTGGACCTGCTGAGTGGCGAGGTGATCGACGCCGCCACGGCATACAATGGCCAGGTACCTTGCGGCGAGGACATCATCTCGCGGATCATCTACTCGGAGAAGAGGAAGGGAGGACTGCAACACCTGCAGAGCCTGGTGGTCGAGACCATCAACAGCCTCCTGGTCGAGTTGAGTCACCGCAATGACATCGACCTGCAAGACATATACCGGATGACCGTGGCCGGCAACGAAGTGATGATTCACCTGTTCCTGGCCGTGTCGCCAGCATCCATCCGCTACGAGCCCTACATCCCCACCATGATGCACCCGATTCCCGTAAGGGCCAAGGAGACAGGAATCAAGATCAATCCCCAGGCCACCATAGATTGTCTGCCAGGGGTAGGCGCATATGTGGGAGGCGACATCACCGCTGGCGTCCTCAGCTCGGGGACTTTTGCTGCGGACAGGCTGACGGCCTTCATCGATATCGGCACCAATGGCGAGATCGTTTTGGGCAACAGCGACTGGCTGATCGGTTGCGCCTGCTCGGCAGGCCCCGCTTTCGAGGGGTTCGGAGTGCAGGATGGGATGTTGGCTACGGTTGGCGCCATCGAAGAAGCGTGGATCAACGCTCGCACTCTTGAGCTGACATACAGCACGATCGGGAATGCTCCCCCGAGAGGCATGTGCGGATCGGGGTTGATCGCACTCCTGGGCGAGCTTTTTGTCACCGGCGTGATCGACAGAGGTGGCAGGATCAATCTAAACCTGAACACACCCCGCGTGCGAGTGGGCGACCACGGCCCAGAGTACGTCGTCGCCTGGGGCCACGAGACAGAGTCGGGGAAGGACATTGTCATCACCGAGGTAGACATCTCCAATCTGATGCGGGCAAAGGCGGCCATCCGCGCGGGGATCACGGTGCTGGCGCGCAGCGTGGGGATAGAGCTGTCCGATGTCGAGCAGGTGCTCATCGGCGGGGCCTTTGGCAAACATATCAACGTAGACAAGGCCATCCAGATAGGGCTGTTGCCCGATATGCCTCGCGATAGGTTCAAGTTCTTGGGAAACACTGCCATCCTGGGTGCCTATGCCGCGCTGGTATCCGGGGATATGCGTCGCATGGTCCAGCGCATCGCTGAAAAGATGACCTACGTGGAGCTGAGCGCCGACAACACCTTTTTCGACGAGTTCAACGCAGCTCTCTTTCTCCCTCACACCAACATGAGCGAGTACCCCTCGGTGATGAGACTGTTGGCGCAGCAAGGCACTGGTGTTGTCTAGGGTTGCAGGGAAACCTTCACCCGGGCAGGCTGGTTTCCCTCGGTCAACTGGTTTCCAGAGGAAAACTGCACGTTGGGGAAGAGGATATGGGTAGAAGGATCGTCGCCACGGGAAGAGGCGGAACGGGGAAATCGACCTTCGTGGCTCTGGCTACCAGGTACCTGGATCCTCCGATTCTGCTCATCGATCTGGATCCCGATCAAAGCCTGGCCGACATGGTCGGCGCAGACTTGGAGAGAGAGAGGGTTGCCACCATTTCGGGCGCACTCTATCGCCTCGTTCAAGAGAGAAAGCGCAGCCCGCAACCGGGTTCCATGGCTTTGCCAGAGCGAATGGCCTACCTGGTACAAGTCGATTGCCTGTACGAGAGTGAGGCCTTCGACCTCATCGCTCTGGGGACGAAGCTGACCGAAGGCTGCTACTGCGCTCCAGACAACGTGCTCAGAACGGTCATTCCCGAACTGGCCAAGAACTATACGAACGTGCTCATCGATTCGCCGGCCGGCCTGGAGCATCTCAATCGGAAGGTCTTTTCAGACGTAGATGACCTGTTCGTCATCTTGGACCCCTCTCTGAAGTCTATAAGGCACGTGGAGAGGGTCAAGGCGATCGCCGGGGAGATAGGGATCAGCTACGCTCATCTCTACCTGGTGGGAAACCACAGGTTCAACGAGGGGCTGGAAGAGCATGTCCGCCGCATTGAGGGCGCTTCCTACCTGGGGAGAATCGACTACGATGCCAGAGTGGAAGAGTTCAACCTGAGCGGCAGATCGCTGCTGGAGTTGCCCGACGAGTCGCCGGCGTGCCTGTGTGTGAAGGGAGTACTGGGGCGAGCGAGTCGTGAGCTAGCCCAGCGCCAAGGACAGGTGATACTGTCCTACAACATGTGGCAGGATTCGACCGAGTAGGGAGACACTCGACCAGCCACCAGAGGGATGCTATTGGGGGGACAAGTCTTGTGTTCGGCGGGAACTGTCAGGATCGCGACTTTCGAGGGAGGGGAGAATGCTGATCATTGGCGAGAACATCACCATAGGCACAGATGCGGTGACGAAGGCGATCAACGAGCGGAATGCGGAGGCTATCCAGAGGAGAGCCGTCTCCCAGGTCGAGCATGGGGCAGACATGCTGGATCTCAACATTGGTCCACAGAGGAGGCGCGGCGTCGAGGTCATGGAATGGGTGGTCGATGTCGTCCAGGACGTGGTTGATGTCCCCTTGTGCCTGGACACAACCAACGTCGCCGCCCTCGAAGCCGGCCTGAAGCGCTGCAAAAGGCAGGCCATGCTCAACTCCACCTCCGCCGATCCCGAGCGCCTGGAAAGCATCATGCCCTTGGCCGCCGAGCACAAGGCCAAGGTCATCGCCCTCACCATGGCCAAGAGCATCCCGCCAAGCGCTGCGGCGCGAGCTGAGGTGGTGATGGAGGTACTGATTCCCAAGGCCATGGAATTGGGCATCCCCATGGAAGACCTCTATCTGGATCCCTTGGTGATGACCGTGCAGGGCATGCAAGAGTACGCCCCCGAGACTCTGGAGGCCCTGCGCTACTTCAAGCAGTTGGCCGACCCGCCCCCCATGACCGTCGTGGGACTGTCCAATGTCTCTAACAACGTACCTTGGGAGTCTCGGAGCCTCATCAACAGCACCTACCTGGTGATGCTAATGGCTGCTGGGTTGGACTCAGCCATAGCCAACCCGTCGGACCGTGAGCAGAGAGAGTTCGTGCGTATCGTCGAGGAGCGGGATGACAGCACTCCCTTGGGCAGGCTGCTGGTCAATCTCTACGATGCCGTGGCAGCCATGGAGCCACTGGACCCGTCGCTGGTGAACATGGATGATCCCCAGCAGACCGCCCTCTGGAAGACAGTCCAGATCCTGGAGAACAGGGTCATCTACGCAGACGGCTACCTGAGGATGTAGGGTCAACGGGGATTGTCGTACGCCGATCTGGCGCCGAGCTGAACTCCCCTCCCAGCCCGGGCGAGCTCCCGCTCTGGCTGCACGGCGGATGTTGGTAGCGACAATCCCCTCTTCTTCCTGGTGTGTCCCGAACAGCCCAAGATCCTCTCTTTGCCCGGTGCACCCTCACCCAAGAAACGTTCGTGATCATACGAGGTGCTGTTTCTGATGTGGCCGGTCGTGGGTGATCGAACTTGTCCAGGCGCGCGACCGACCGAAGGGGTCGCCTGCTCTCAATGGCCCAATTGTCCGTTCGCCTCTGCTGGCATACAATAGGCGAGCACGCGCTGCTCAGAGCGGGCAACAAGGTGCTTGGAGATGAGTCCCTTCGATCCAGGGTGGTCGTAGCCCCTGGCAGACGATGTGTAGATGACCAGGCAGTCGGCATGAGGACTTCTCACGATGAGTCTCGTTCGGCAGGTGCGACAGACGATTGACGCCCACGGCTTGCTGCTACCGGGTGACACGGTGATCCTCGGCGTGTCGGGCGGGCCAGATTCGCTGTGCATGTTGGACGTGCTCCGCTGGCTCGCCCCCACCTACCAGGTTTCGCTGCACGTGGCCCATCTGCACCACGGAATCCGCGGCCAGGATGCAGACGAGGATTCGGCGTTTGTGGCCGAGCTCTGCCGCGACTGGGGGGTTCCGTGCCGAACAGAACGGGTCGATGTGCCCGCCCTGGCGCGGCGGCGGAGCCTGGCCATCGAGGAGACCGCCCGACAGACCAGGTACGCTTTCCTGCGTTCGTGCGCCCGTGCCGTGGGAGCAGGGTCGGTGGCGGTCGCCCATAACGCGGACGATCAGGTGGAGACCGTGCTCATGCACCTCTTGCGAGGTGCTGGTCTGGCGGGCCTGCGCGGAATGCGCCCTTTGGTCTGGATGGACGAGCTGCGCCTGGGCGCCGACTTCCCGGAGTCGCCACCTCAGCCCGAGACGCGCATCCGTCTCATCCGGCCTCTGTTGGAGGTCACCCGCCAGGAGATCGAGACCTACTGCCACGAACAGGGACTGGAGCCCCGGTTTGACCGCTCGAACCTGGATCAAACCTACTTCCGCAACCGCCTGCGCCACGAGTTGATCCCCTTCCTGGAGACCTACAACCCGAACGTGCGTCAGGTGCTGCGCCGTACCGCCGAGGTTGTCGCCGCCGACTATGAGCTGTTGCGCGTGCATCTGGCTCAGACCTGGCCCGATGTGGTGCGCTCCGAATCGGACGTCGCCATCACCTTCGACCTGAAGGCGCTTCGATCTCTTGCCTTGGGCTTGCAGCGTTCCATCATTCGTGAGGGCATCCACCGGCTGCGCCGCTCCCTGCGCAACATCAGCTTCGTGCACGTGGACGATGCTGTCCGCATCGTGCGCGAGGGCAGGGTGGGTGCGATCGCCACACTGCCTCGGCGGCTGGCTCTGACCCTGGACTATGAGCAGGCTATCCTCGCGGAAGAGGGCTTTGAGCCTTCTGCGCCAAGTGTGCCACGCATCACGGCCGAAGGGTTGGCGGTGTCGGTGCCTGGCACAACTATCCTACCAGATACCGACTGGCGGGTGACCACTCAGGTTGTCGAGCTCAAGTCCCTTCCCAAGGACTGGACCCAGAATGCGAATCCATATCTCGCCTATGTCGATGCCTCGCGTGTACGCGCAGGGTCAACGCTGGCGCTCCGCCCCAGGCGCGAAGCGGATTGGTTTCAGCCCCTGGGGCTGCGCGGGCGCCGCCAGAGACTGGGCGACTACTGCATCAACGCCAAGATCCCCAGACGAGAGCGAGCCACACTTCCCCTGTTGGTGTGCGGCGAGCACGGCGAGGACATCGTGTGGGTGGTGGGCCACCGGCTGGACGCGCGCTATGCTGTGGGCGCCGATACCGAGAGTGTATTGGTTGTGCGGTTCGCGCGTGGCTAGCGAGATCGTGCCGCCGGGTCAGAGGGAAACCAGATGCCGGCCATCCGACTGAAGCCTGCCAGAACCAAGTCGGTGCGCAATCGTCACCCCTGGATATTCAGCGGTGCGATCGCCGAGGTGCAGGGCTCGCCTGAGCCTGGAGCCACCGTGGACGTGCACAGCAGTGAAGGGGCGTTCGTGGCTCGGGGCTACTACAACGCGCGTTCACAGATCAGGGTGCGCATCCTGACCTGGGATGAAGATGAGGAGATCGTCCCGGACTTTTGGCGGGATCGTCTGCAAAGAGCAATGGCACGTCGCAAGGCTCTGGCCGACAACCCGCAGACCACTGCCTATCGCCTGGCTTTCGCCGAGTCGGACGGACTCCCCGGTCTCATCGTGGATGTCTACGGAGACTGGCTGGTGCTGCAGTCGTTGACCGCTGGTATAGAGCGCTGGAAACCTACCCTGGTCCGGCTCTTGATGGAGCTGCTAGAGCCACGCGGCATCTATGAACGGTCGGATGCCGCCGTGCGCGCTCGCGAAGGGCTACGTCCCACGACTGGACCCCTGGCAGGCAAGGCCCCAAAAGAGGAACTCACCATTCTCGAGAACGGGTTGCGCTTTCGAGTTGATGTGAGGCACGGCCAAAAGACGGGGTTCTATCTGGATCAGCGCGAGAGCAGATGCAAGATCGGGCCGCGCTGCCGAGGACGAGAGGTGCTGGACGCCTTCTGTTATACCGGCGGCTTCGGGGTGTACGCCTTGAGCCATGGGGCCAAGAGTGTCACCAGTCTGGATGCCTCGGCCCGGGCCCTGCAGATGGCCGAGGACAACGTCCGCCTCAACGGCCTGTGCGGGCGCAGCGAGTACATGGAGGGAAACGTCTTTCAGGTGCTGCGAGGACTCTGCGGCGAGGGCCGCCAGTTCGACCTGGTTATCCTCGATCCCCCCAAGTTCGCCTTCTCGCGCGCACAGGTCACTCGGGCCACTCGCGGCTACAAAGACATCAACATGCTGGGCATGCGTCTCCTGCGGCCCGGGGGGATACTCTGCACCTTTTCCTGTTCCGGTCTGGTCAGCCCCGACCTGTTTCAGAAGGTCCTCTTTGGGGCCAGCCTTGACGTCGGGCGGCAGGTGCGCATCGTCGAGCGCCTTGCCCAGGCCAGTGACCACCCCGTGCTGCTGACCTTTCCCGAGTCCGGCTATCTGAAGGGCCTCGTCTGCCTGGTCGAGTAGGCGAGGGCGCGCGCTTGCGCATCGGCGAGAATCTGATACAATAGCCACGATCTCGACCGGTGGATAGTACCACGCCTGGGTTGGGAGGGAACCGATGCACCCGTTGGCTCAGGATGTGGCTCGAGTTCTCATATCAGAGAAGAAGCTAGAGCAGCGCATCGCCGAACTGGGCGCTCAGATCTCGGCCGAATACGGGGACGGCAATCCCCTGCTCGTCTGTGTGCTCAAGGGCGGATACATGTTCCTGGCCGACCTCACCCGCGAGCTGACCATCCCCCACGCCATCGATTTCATGGCCGTGGCCAGCTACCGCGACTCTGCCGAGCCGAGTGGAGTGGTGCGCATCCTCAAGGACCTGGACCGCGACATCACCGGGCGGGATGTGCTGCTGGTGGAGGACATTGTCGATACCGGGCGAACCCTCGCCTATCTGCTGGAGAACTTGCGGGTGCGCCAGCCCGCGAGCCTGCGCGTTTGCGCGCTGCTGAACAAGATCGGACGACGCCAGGTGCAGGTAAACCTTGACTATATCGGGTTCGAGATACCCGACGAGTTCGTCGTCGGCTATGGCCTTGATTACGCAGAGAACTATCGCAACTTGCGCTTTGTGGGCGTGCTGAAGAGAGAATTGTACGCCCAGCGATAGGTCAGCATAAGAGCCGAGCATCCCCTTCTGGATAGCTCGGCTCTTGCTCTGCTCGCGGACCCCGCCCACGAGGGCCGACAGCCTACCTCCTGGCCAAAGCCCCGCCCATGCGATCCAGCGCCTTGCGGATGTTCTCCACCGAGTTGGCGTAGGAGAAACGCACGTACCCCTCGCCGTACTTCCCAAAGCCGGTGCCAGATAGACAGGCCACGCCCGCCTCTTGCATGAAAAAGTCGGCGCACGAGCGGCTGTCCATGCCCGTGCCGGTGATGTTGGGGAAGACGTAGAATGCCCCCTTGGGCTTGACGCAGGTGATCCCGGGGATCCCGTTCAACCCCTCGACGATGACATCGCGGCGTTCGCGGAACGCCTGCACCATGGTGGCCACGCTGTCCTGGGGGCCGGTGAGGGCCTCGATTCCCGCCCACTGGGTGGCGGCGGCCGTGCAAGAGTTCGAATTGGTCATCAGTCGCGCCACCTGCTCGGCCAGGGACAGGGGCATCACCCCATAGCCCAGTCGCCAGCCGGTCATGGCGTAACTCTTGGAGAAACCGTGAAGGATGATGGTGCGCTCGCTGGTGGACATCCCGGGATAGGACGAGATGCTCGCGAACTGACCCTCGTACAAGATGTCCTCGTACACCTCATCGGATAGCACTGGAATGTCGCGCTTGGCGCATATCTCCGCCATAGCCTCCAGGTCCTCTGGCTCCAAGCAGCCGCCAGTGGGGTTCTGGGGCGAGTTGAGAATGATCAGGGCAGTTCGATCGCTGACCAGGTCACGCAACTCATCGACATCGAAGCGGAACTCGCGCTCCTCGCGCAACGGTATGGGGACAGGCTGCGCGCCGACAAAGTTGATCATCGATTCATAGATGGGAAAGCCCGGATTAGGATAGATGACCTCAGTTCCTGGTTCGGCCAGGGCCATGATGACAAAGAACATGATGGGCTTTGCGCCCGGAGTGACCACTACCTGCTGGGGAGCGATCTCGTGGCCGCGCCTCCCGCTCAGGCCCTCCGCGATCACCTGACGCAGTTCGGGGATGCCGTTGGATGGCGTATAGTGCGTGGCGCCCTCTCGCAAGGCCCTGCAGGCGGCCTCGATGATGTGAGACGGCGTGTCGAAATCTGGCTCACCGATCTCAAGATGGACGATCTCCCTTCCCTGGGCTTCCAAGGCCCTGGCCTTGGCCAGCACCTCAAACGCCGACTCGGTGCCCAGGCGACTCATACGCTCGGCAAGTCTGATCATCGCTTTCCTCCGTTCTGTCATGCAAGACTCTGATAGATGCCTAGTACCTTCTTGGCGGCGGCCGCCCACGTGAAGCGCTTTGCCTGCCGAAACCCTCGACTGCGAAGCTCGTTGCGTAGCGCACTATCGTCGATAAGCTGCCACAGAGCGTCTGCCAGGGCCTCAATGTCCTCGGGCGGCACGAACAAGGCTGCCTCTCCAGCGGCCTCGGGCAGCGAAGACACAGGCGTGGTGACCACCGGCGTGCCACAAGCCATCGCTTCCAGCACAGGGATGCCAAAGCCCTCATAGAGGGAAGGAAAGGCAAAAACGTCTGCCGCGCTGTAGAGGGCCGGCAGGTCATGGTCGGCGACGAAGCCGGGCAAGAGGACATGCTCATCCAGCCCCAATTCGTCGATGGTCTCGTCTATGTCATCATAGAGCCACCCCTTGCCCCCGGCGATCACCAACTGGTGAGGGATGTTATGCTCACGTCGCAAGAGCTCGTAGGCTCGAATCAGCCGGGGAAAGTTCTTTCGCGGTTGCAGGGTGCCCAGGCCAAGGATGAAAGGACGGCGAATGCCATGGCGCCGCACTACTGCCCGGATGGCCCCGCTGTCCTCCTGCGGTTTGAAGCGCGACTCGACCGCCGGGTAGACCACGAACAAGCGATCTCTGGGCACATGGAGCAGCTCAAGCAGGTCCTGGCGAGCGCTCTCTGAATCAGCCAGGATGACGTCAGCGCGGGCCACAGAACGAGGCACAGCGCGCGCTGCATACGCCAGCATCGGCTTGGAAAAGCACTCCGGATGGCGTATGAAGGAAAGGTCGTGCACGGTCAGAACTGTACGCGCCCTGAGGACCGGTGGAAGGACGAAATCGGGTGAATGGAAGACGTCGGCCCACCCGGTGAACAGCTCTATGGGTATCGGCACGGACATACGCTGCCACACCATTGCCAGATGCCGGTCCTTAATGGGCAGGGAGCGTAGTGAGAAATTCGCGGGCCACGTCTTGCCCGTTCGGTCACGCCCGGCGCTAAAGAGCACGTATTGGTTGACGGCGTCCAATTCGGCCAACGCGCCCACAAGGCTGCGCGTATAGCGGGCTATGCCTCCGCCCTGGCGCACCGCGGATGTATAGTCGATGGCTACGCGCATCAACCGATCTCCCTATAGGTCCACACACGATTCACACCAAAGTTCCAGAACAGAACGACCAAGATAGCGATAGCCTTGGCCAGGTTGTAACCCCAAATGCCCCAGGATGCAAAGGCGTGACGGTCCAAGGAAAGAAACACTGCTTGATTGATTCCGTACCCGGCCAGGCTCACCAGAAAGAACTGGCCGAGCTGGGACCACAGCGACCGCGCTCGCGACTCGGGAAAGGTCCACAAGCGGTTCCACACAAAGTTGCTCAGCACGGCTGCAAAGAAGGAAAAGGTGTTGGCCAACCACTTGTCCAGGCCGAACACCTGGATGCCCAGGTTCAGGATCGCGAAATCGACACAGGCACCGATGGCTCCCACAGCGCCAAACTTGACGAAGCGCAGAATCTCGGTGCGCCTTTCCTCTGCGAAAGCCTTGAGCGCAGGAATGGGCTGGATCATGGGATTTGGAGCCGTGTGCGTTCACTGGCCAGCAATGGGGACGACTCCCCCGACCGCGAAGCCACCATCCCCAATAGCATGCCCACAACCAGGTACATCTCGTGCACGTAGAGGTTGTCGAAAACGCTGTGTGCCAGAAGGTGCCCAAGCATCCCCAGAGCGCCCAAAGCCAGCCCTCGACGCCAGCCTCGCTCCTTCCGGGCGGCGCGCCAGGCCACGAGGAGGGCGGTGGCAACGAAGATCAGATACCCAAACAGGCCCATCAACCCGCCCTCGGCGAGCGCATTCAGATAGTAGTTGTGAGCATGTCCCAAGGCGTCCTCCCAGCGAGGCAGCGCGACTGACGCATATGCGCTCGCATACCCTCCCGTACCAACGCCCAGCCACGGCTGGCCTGCGAACATCCGCCAGGCTGCATCCCAGTGGGCCAGGCGCTCAATAGCAGAGTAATTGTCGTCGGTTATCTCGATCGCGGTCAGATCGCTGATCCCCACGTACTGAGTTATATCGGTGAGCCGCTCAAGCAGTCCACCGGGTAGCCCAGTGAGTGCGGCGGGTCCTATGCCGGGGACCAGCAGCACGAACCCCAGGGCGATGATCGCCACCACCGGCCAAACGCGACGGCTCATAGCCAGAGCCACGAGCCCCACACCGAACGCAAACCCCAGGAGCGCTCCCCGAGACCAGCTCATCACCAGCGCCGCAAGCATGACCGCGCTGGCCAAAACTGCCAGGGCCCACAGCAGAACGGGCCATGGACCGCGCCTTCGCCGAGGTATTAGGGCCTCCGGCCCCAAGGTGAGCACGGTCCCGTAGGCCAGGGGCAATAGGAGACCCATGTATCCCCCAAAGGGATTGGGCTGCAAAAAAGTGCCATGTGCCCGCACATAGCGTCCCAATAGGACGAAGGCGGGCGGTCCCACCTGGTGCAGGAACTGGTAGACGCCCAGCGCCCCCTGCAAGATTCCAGCCAGCAGCAGGGAAACGACCAAGGCTCGCCTCTCCCTCTCCCCGAGCTCGCCAGCCACGAACAGACAGAGCAACAGCAGCTCGCCCCACTTGAGCAGTTCCTTTGCAGCAGGAATCAGATCCCTTGCGACCCACGCGGAAGCCACCATCGTTCCCAGGTAGCATAGGAGGCCAGCGGTCACTGGCGACCGCACCACTCTCACTTGGCGAAACGCTGCCATGCGGAGGACCCACGCAACCGCCAGGCCGAGTATCAGAAGCTGGCTGGCGCCGATGGTCATCCCCCCGAGGTTGAACTCGCGGACCGATCCAAACGGGATAGCAAAAGCCAGAGCGTATAGAGCAACACGGGGCTGCAGCAACACCAGGAAACACCCGATGGCTCCAGCCACAACGGCGACGCAGAGTCCCAGGGGAGCGCGCGCCAAAAAGATGCCGAGTAGGACAAGGCCGAGCAGGAAGAAGGCCAAACGCAGACCGAAACGAGGCCAGCCCCGGCCCCAGACTAAGACAACCGTTGCTCGGCGGGCGAAACGCGCTGTCGCGTTCATGGTCATCGGAACCCGTCAGATCTGGTCTCGGAACCAGTCGATGGTCTTGGCCAGACCTTCCTCCAGTCCAATCTTGGGCACCCACCCGAGCAACCGCTGAGCCTTGCTGATGTCGGGCTGGCGTGTCTGAGGGTCATCCCTGGTTCGCTCGTCTGTGGGCACCACGAAGCTGATCTCGGAAGAACTCCCCGAGATCCTGAGCACCGCTCGAGCGAATTCAAGGATGGTCATCTCATCTGGATTGCCCAGGTTCACTGGTGTCGGCTCATCGCAGTTCAGCAGGCGATGCAGACCCTCGATCAAATCGCTCACATAGCAAAAGCTCCGGGTTCTCGAGCCATCGTCGTACACTGTGAGCGGCTCGCCACGCAAGGCTTGGCACACAAAGTTGGGCACCACACGTCCGTCCTTCAGCCGCATGCGGGGGCCGTAGGTGTTGAATATGCGCGCGATCCTCGTGCGCAAGCCATGGGTACGGTGATAGGCCATGGTCAGGGCTTCGGCAAAGCGCTTTGATTCGTCATAGACCCCCCGTGGTCCCACGGGATTCACATTGCCCCAGTAGTCCTCCCGCTGAGGATGCTCCAAAGGATCGCCATACACCTCCGAAGTGGAAGCCAGAAGAAAAAGCGCCTGCTTGGCCTTGGTCAGACCCAGGGCATGATAGGTTCCCAACGCGCCCACCTTCAAAGTCTTGATGGGCATTTCGAGATAGTCTACTGGGCTGGGCAGCGCGGCCAAGTGGACGATCGCATCCAGGGGACCCTCGACAGACAGGTATTGGGTCACGTCGCAATTCACGAAAGAGAAGTCTGGGTTACCTCGATGGTGGGCAATGTTCTGCAGGCTGCCGGTGATCAGGTTGTCCATGGCCATCACCAGGTGGCCCTGGTGCAAGAGCAGATCGCACAGATGTGAGCCTATGAAGCCAGCGCCGCCGGTTATCAGAACGCGCATACCCGACTCCCGAATGCTGGAGAACCGATCTCAGAGAGTATAGCAAGATCACGAAGCGGGGTCAAAGCCCTTCGGGGAGGGTGCCGAAAAACGCCGAGAAGGTGGCTGTCACCCGGTAGGGGCGATTCGCGAATCGCCCCTACCAGAAGCAAAACACAGAACTAAACTGGCTCCAGTGGATAGCCCCTGTGGTATATGCGCGATTGATTCCGGGTGCGACTGCCCTCTGGCATGTTTCTCGATACCCCATTGGGGCCCCGCACCAGCGCAACCTCGGGGGCATGATGGACGGGGGACACCTACCCTGCACAGGAAGCGAACCGCGTCACAGCATCGTGCAACCGCCGCACGACCACTTCCTGTCCAAGGATGCTCAGGGTGCCGAACAGTGGCGGCGAGACCTTCTTGCCGGTGCAGGCCACTCGTGTGCAACCGAAGAGCTGGCCCGCCTTCAGGCTCAGGTCGTTTGCCAGAGAGCGAAGCTTGCTCTCCAACGTCTCTTCGTCAAAGCTCGTGAGAGCCCGAAGGGCAGCCTCGGCCGCACGAAGGGCCGCCAGAGTGTCCTCCCGGCCCATCTTTCTTTGAACCAGCATGGCCGGATCGTAGCTGATCTCCTGGCGAAAAAAGAAGTCCACCAGGGGCACGACAGCATCGAGCGTTCTCAGGCGCTCTCTAACCAGGGGCACAAGCCTCAGCACCGTGCTGAAATCGGCGGCCAGCCCAGCCCTCAGCAGCACTCGCAACAAGCGCCCTGCGAGATCGTTGGCGCCGAGTCCCCTGATGTAGGTAGCATTCATGTGGTCCAGCTTGTCGTAGGAAAAGGCGCCGGGTGACTTGCTCACCTTGCTCACATCAAAGTGACGAACGAGCTCATCGCGAGTGAAGAACTCGGTTTGCCCATCATAAGACCATCCCACCAGGGCGAGAGCATTCACCAGGGCCTCTGGTAAGTAGCCCGCTTGCCGGAACTCATGAATGTAGATCAACGTCTCCTGCCCATTGGCCAACTTCTTCTTGCGCTTGCTGAGTTTCCCCTTGCCAGAGGGGTCGAGGATAGTTGGCAGGTGAGTCAGCACAGGCATGGTCCAGCCAAAGGCCCTATACAGCAGGACGCGCTTGGGCACCGAGGACAGCCATTCGTCACCGCGCATGATGTGGGTGATGCCCATGAGATGGTCATCGACCACGACGGCAAGATGATAGGTTGGGAAACCGTTCGATTTGAGAACGACTTGGTCGTCAAGCTGGCGGTTCTCCACCACGATATGCCCTCGGAGGAGATCATCGAAGTCGGTGACTCCCTCGGTGGGTATGGCGAGGCGCACAACCGGCTTGATCCCCTGCGCCTCATAGTCGGCGGTTTGCCGGCGGGTAAGGTATCGACAATGGCGGTCATATCCTGGCGAGAGTCCTGCCGCACGCTGCTGCTGTCGCATTGCGGTCAGCCGCCCAGGACGGCAATAGCATCGATATACAACGCCACCAGCAACCAACCGCTCAGCATAGTGGCGGTATAGCTCGAGCCTATCTGATTGATAGTAGGGTCCGTATTCGCCGCCCACCTCAGGGCCCTCATCCCAGCAAAGGCCCAGCCAGCGAAGTCCATCCAAAAGATCCGGCAGAGCATCCGGGTAGTAGCGGGCGCGATCAGTGTCCTCGATGCGGATAATGAACCTGCCTCCGTGGTGGCGGGCAAAAAGCCAGTTGTAGAGAGCTGTGCGAGCACTGCCCACATGAAAAAAGCCCGTTGGGCTGGGGGCGAACCGCACGCGTACCTCGTCTGGTGTCATACTGCATCCTCTACCAATCCACAGCCGCTGTTCGATGGCCCTTCTGGGCCAAGTCCAAAGCACGCGCCGAGCAACCCGTCTGCGACGCGGAGTGTCCTGCTGCCCAGCATCTATCTGAAACTTGCACCCATGTTCAGAACAGCACCGACTGCGCACTCTTGTGGCGCATGACCACGCTTTGAGCCAGGCCCAAAGCCAACAGCGTGGTCAAGAGTGAGCTCCCTCCGTAGCTCACCAGCGGCAGGGGCAGGCCAGTGACGGGGAGCATATTGGCGTTCATGGCCAAGTGAATGAAGGACTGGGTCAGGAGCATGGTCGCAACGCCGCCGGCGATGAGCCTCCCGTAGCTATCTCTTGCCAGCACGGCAATGCGCAGGAGCCGCAGGATCAGAAACGCGAACAGACCCAGAACCAGCACAGAGCCGACAAAGCCCAGCTCTTCGGCCAGCACCGAAAAGATAAAGTCAGTGTGACGCACCCGCAAAAAGTACAACTGGCTCTGCGTGCCCTGCATGAGTCCCTTGCCCCACCAGCCGCCAGAGCCTATGCTTATCAGCGCCTGGGTGATGTTGTAGCTCGCGCCCGACGGATCCTGCGCGGGAGAGAAAAAAGACACGACGCGATCTCTCATATAGCCCTGAAGACGGAACCACAAGAAAGGTGCCCCAACGATCCCGACAATCCCCAGCAGCAACATGTGTCGCCAGCGCACTCCCCCAAGAAAACACATGCCCAACCAGGTAACGAGCAATATCAGCGCAGTGCCAAAGTCTGGTTGCAGATAGATCAGGAACACGGGAACGATGGCCGATAGGCCAGAAAGGAGAAAGGGGATGGGGCTTTCCAGGCCTTCAGGATCCTGGCCCAGTTGCCCAGCCAGGACTAGGATGGTCAAGACCTTGCATAGCTCCGCCGGCTGCGCCCGAAACGCCTGCAAGCTGACCCAGCTACGGGCGCCGAAAGAGATTTGCCCTGTGGCCAACGTGACGCACAGAATCCCCACGATTACGGCATAGATCCAGCGACGCAAGGAGATGAGTAGATGATAGTCAAGCGCCGCAACACATACGTAAAAGACCATCCCCACTGCCGCGAACACTGCCTGGCGAAAGACAGTGCTCTCCCATAGCCTTCGGCCACCCGACGGCGACGACACCTCATAGGAACTGTAGATCATCACCCCGCCTATCAGAATGAGCAGGAGTGTGGCGCACAAGAGGGGGAGATCAAAGTTGCTCCAGATCGTCCTCTGGATTCTCGGGGCTGATAACGCGCGTTCTCGGCCTACCAAACAAGGACCTCCATCATCTTTGTCGTCTCCTCAAGCCGAGCAGGGAAACCGGGCTTCGTCGGCCCTTGAGAATGGGATCAAATGACACATTCTCGCCCTAGAGCCGGCGGGCCATGTTCTGAAAAGCTCTGCCAGCGAGGGAACGCCGGCCGTGGTCCAGCGGAGCACCACGGCTGCCGGCGACGAGAACAGCCTCGTCCTCCGGCGCGATGCCCGCCAGGGGAATCCTCAGCGTCTCGACGATCTCCTGGGGGCTGAGCATGTCCCGACTCCTCACCAGGTCGGGCCGTTCATCGGCCGCCGCCCTCTCCTATTGCCCGCTCCACGTCCGCACCCCGCGACTCAGCCAGAGACGTCATCAGTCTCGGGCGTGGGCGTGGGCTCGGGCAACCCGAAGTAGTGACACAAGATCTCTGCCGCCACAGGGACAGCCGTTTGGGACCCTTCTCCACCCCCTTCCAAGAAGACCACCAGCGCGATCTCGGGGTCATCATAGGGTGCGAAAGCAGTGAACCAGGCGTGGGTGGGAAGGTGCCCCTCTTCATCTAGCATCAGATTGCCCTCTTCGTCAAGCCCAGGATACTCGGCAGTGCCAGTCTTACCAGCTACCGCAATGCCAGGCAGACGCATCAGCCAGGCCGTGCCATGACTGACTGCCTCGAGCATGCCCCGACGAACCAAGGCCAGGTCCCCCTTTCTCATGGACAACTCCCGGAGAGGTTCGGGCACCAACGTTCGCACGGTGTTGCCTTGCGCATCGATGACCGAATGCACCAACTGGGGGCGATACAGTGTGCCGCCATTGGCGACAGCCGCTGTGGCATTGAGTACCTGCAAGGGAGTGGCCAGGATGTAGCCCTGGCCGATCGCAGCATTGTACGTATCACCGGTGACCCAGTTCTCTGCATAGTTCTGGCGCTTCCAACGGTCGCTCGGCACCAAACCCGGGGCTTCGGCAGAAAGATCAACTCCGGTAGGTTCGCCAAAGCCGAACGTTCGCGCCCACTCTGCCAGCCGCTTTATTCCCAGCCCCGAGAAGCCAGAGTACCCGCCGGCGACCTGGTAGAAAAAGATGTCGCACGACTGGCCAATCGCCCCTACGATACTCAGTGAACCGTGTCCGCGCTCCCGCCAGCAGTAGAACTCCTGGGCCTTGCTCCAATCATCGGGATAGAGCTTGCTAGGCAGCAAGAGGGTTCCCCTGCAGGTCCGTTGAGTTGCGCTCCCGATCACCCTCTCCGCCAGAGCCGCAGAGGCTGTCACGATCTTGAAAGTTGACCCGGGTGGATACTGTCCGCTGATCGCGTGATTGACCAGTGGTCGGTGTCTATCCGAGCTCAGTCTCGAGTAGTCCTCGTACGAGATGCCGCCCGAAAAGAGATTGTTATCGTAGGTGGGAAGGGACACCATCGCCAGGATCTCCCCCGTGCGAGGATCCATGGCCACAGCGACACCCACGGGGGAATTGGCCTCGCGCATTCCCTCGCGCAACGCGTTTTCTACGACGCGCTGTAGCTCCAGGTCGAGGGTAAGAATCAGCTTGTGCCCCTGCACTGGCGGCTCAAGAGCGATGACGGCCACCTCTCGCTGAAAGGCGTCCACCTCGATATGCTTCTGCCCTTTTCTCCCTCGCAGCAGGTCTTCCTGGGTGAGCTCGATGCCCGTAAGACCCACCAGATCATCAGGCCGATACCCTTGGCCCTCATCATCCATGTAGTAGTGCAAATGCTCGCTGGGAATAGGACCGACATATCCCAGCACGTGTGAGGTTAGCGGCCCCTCAATGTAGTGCCGAAGGGGCTCCGCAGCCACTACGATGCCGGGAAGCTCGAGATGCTCCTCCTGGAGAATGAACGCTGCCTGGCGATCCACGTTGGCCGCAATCCGCACCGGAACGTAAGGACTGCTTCCCCAGCCTTCCCGCTCCTCTTGCTCTCTCCGCTCTTTCAGGATCTGCTCTATGGTGGGGCCAGTCAGTTCGCCAAGAGGATCTGCCTCGGTCGCCTTTCCGGCGGCGGATGCGACGTCCTCCTGGCGCTCTGACTGATCAAAAGGCATTCCCAACAACTCACTGACCCGTCCAAGAACAGCCCTCCGCTGCTCCGGCTCCTCCGGGAGCCCCGCGGGCACCACGCTGACCGTGAAACTGGGGGCGTTTCGCACCAGCAAGCGTCCAGACCGATCAAATATGATGCCCCGGGGCGCGTCAACCGGCACGAGGCGAAAACGATTCTCATCCGCCGAGCGCCGGTATTCCTGAGAAGAGACCACCTGTAGCTGCCAAAGCCGAGACCCGATGCTGGCGAAAGCCACCACGACCAAGACGCGAAACCACGCAAGGCGGAGCTCGGTGCCGCCGCCACTCATCACTGCCACTCCACAGATCTGGGACCGAGGCGCTTGCGAAGCCAGCAGGCCAGCCCATAGGCCATTGGCATGCACAGCAGGTTGACCAGCATGGCGGGCAGCACAACGCGCCAAAGCGACGCACCCCAGATCACCACGTGCCCTGTCATTTGCAGCGCAAAAAGGACTACCACATTGTAGACGAAGGTTGTCATGGTGATGGTGGCATAGGGCAGGAACTTTGCTGCCCGAAACACATTGATCTCGCCCAATGCTGCCACAAGGGTCACCACCACCAGTGCAACCGTGGCTACCCCAAAGGGCGCGCCAGAGAGGGCATCAAGCATCAGGCCGCCCACCAGAGCGACAAAAATCCCTTCCTCCAGGCCCTGCGACAAGACGGATGACACGGTGTACAGGAGCACCAGATTCGGGCTCACCCCGAGTAGCCTTACGTGCGGCGTCATCGTCGATTGCAGGATGGCAACCAGCGCCAGGACTAGGAGCGTAACATAAGGGCCAATGGCAAGCTACCTCCGTGGACCGTAGGCCGCCACCAGAATCCACCCAGCGATGCTATGCTGTGCGGCCTATGCAGGAGCGAAACTCAGAACGACCATCACCGTCTCCAGATCGCGCAGATTCACGGCTGGAATCAGTCTGGCCTCCTGAAACATCTCTACGTCTTTCTGCTCTACGCTGGACACCTGCCCTATCACCAGGCGCTTGGGGAAGTTGCCGCCCAGGCCAGAGGTTAGCACCATATCACCAGGGACCACCGTATCACCCTGAGGGATATAGCGCATCAGCAGCTCATGGCCAGGGTAACCCTCCACAACCCCCGTGGCGCGAGACCGCTGAACCAGCGCACTCACCGAGCTGGATGGGTTGGTAATGAGCATGACGTGGGAAGAGTGCGCGCTCACCTCACTGACGCGACCGACGAGGCCCCCGGCCGTAAGCACGGGCATTCCTGGCCGTATGTCGTCCGTCGCGCCCCGATCTATGAGCAAATACTGGAGTAGATCACTCGGATCATGGCCGATGACTTCGGCAGAGAGCAAGTGATAGCTGGGAACGGAGCTCTTGAAATTTAGCTGTCGGCGCAAGGTCTCGTTCTCGATCTTGGCCTCTTGCAGTAGAACGATCTGACGCCGCAACTCGGCGTTTTCTTTGCCCAATACCTCGTTCTGGGCCTTCAGGTCGCGCAGGTGACGAACCGTGCTCGCCGCACGGGAGAGAGGGCTCACCGCTCGATGCATCGCAAACTGAACTGGAGACAGAACACGGGAAAAGGCGTCTCGAATCGGATTCGAGACACCGATGTTGTCAAGCACCAGCCAAGCCAGAGTCACGCAGAGAACCAGGATAACGACTACGGCTCGAGAACGTAGTACATTCACCAGCCAGGCGTCCTACACTCTTGTATCAGACTCTCTCACCTGCGATAGCGCGGCAGAACACCGCGTTGGGTTGAGGCCAACACCTTGGCGTAGCGGTCCAGATCGCTCACAATCGTACCGGTTCCCAGTACCACGCAAGTGACGGGATCCTCTGCCCGGTATACGTGCATGTGGGTCTCTTCTGATATCCGCTCTGGCATCCCCTGCAGCAGAGACCCACCGCCGGCCATGACAATCCCTTGATCCATCAGGTCGGCTATCAGCTCGGGCGGCGTCTCGTCCAGCGTAGCCTTCACAGCCTCGATGATGATCTGCACAGGGCCGGCCAAGGCCTCACGAATCTCCACACTACTCACCTCAACGGCCTGTGGCAGCCCGGTGATGAGGTTGCGCCCCCGGATAGTGATGGTCTGTTCTTCTGGGAGAGGATAGGCGGAGCCAATGGCGATCTTGGTTCGCTCAGCCATTCGCTCCCCAATGAGCAGATTGTACTTTTGCCGCGCATAGTGTATGATCTCTTCATCCATCTCATCGCCCGCGACGCGAATCGACCTACTCACGACGATGCCACCCAGAGAGATCACGGCCACCTCGGTCGTGCCGCCGCCAATATCGACGACCATGCTGCCAACGGACTCGTTCACCGGCAGGCCAGCCCCGATGGCGGACGCCATCGGGGACTCCACCAGATAGCACGCTCGCGCCCCTGCGCTGAGGGCGGCCTCGTGCACAGCTCGTTTCTCAACCTCGGTCACACCACCGGGTATGCCCACCACCACACGGGGCCTGGGCCTGAAGAGGCGTTTCCGCTGGTGTACCCTGTTAATGAAATAGTGTAGCATCTTCTCGGTGATGTCAAAGTCCGAGATGACCCCATCGCGCATGGGACGAATGGCCACGATGTTGGCCGGCGTTCGCCCCACCATCTCCTTAGCCTCTGCACCAATGGCAAGTGTTCTCTTGGTCACCTTATCTATTGCTACCACCGATGGCTCGTGAATTACGATTCCCTGGCCCCGCACAACAACGAGAGTCGTCGCTGTTCCCAAGTCGATGCCTATGTCACGAGAGAACAGCCCCAAGAAAGAGACTATCGGATTGAACACAGGGGGGTTTCCTTCCTCGCATTGGCTGCCCCAACTAGTCGCGACATTATACCATAGATCACACGATAGCAAAAGGACAGAGGCTCCGGGCGCGTACTCGAGAATCGTTCACACCCCGGCCATGCTGGCCGCCGGGAGGCCGGAATCGCGCACTGCAGGTTGCACCTGGGCGCACTGATGCTCACGGGGCATACTCCCCGGTTGTATCGGAATCTCGGCGTGTGGTATAGTGAAAGAGTGACGCTCGCAGTGGAGGCCCGGAACAGAGCGAGGTGGGTTCAAGGTGCGCAGAAGGTGTCGCCGTGGGGGGCCGCCAAACGCCGGCCTCAGTGACATCCCGGGATCAGCGTGCACCTGGGCTTAGAACCAGTGGCCACGGTGGCCTATACATCGAACCCGCACGACTTGGGCAGTGCGGTGGTCCTGATATGCGACATGGCCTTCCCTCAGTCTCTTTCTCACGAGCCGCAGCCCCTCTAACAGGTGCCTTGTGAATCCTGGTCATCCTTTGCCAAAGAAAGCAACTTCTATGTCCGTGTCCAAGAGACGAGAGTGTACCAAATGGCTCAAGAGCGTGATGGGTCTCGCCACTCACCTGGCTTTGGCCATCGGCATCGCTCTTCTTGTGGCCACAGATGTGAATCGATACCGGACACATACCCGCGGCCTGGAAGACGGGCTCGCATCCAGTCTGCCCGGCTTGGTTGTGCCTCGGTTCGGAGTGAACGTCTCTCTCGAGCAGTACGCCGACCTGCAGTCCCTTCGCGAGGCCCTCGACATAGCTCGCAGCACCGGTTTTGGCACTATTCGCCAGCGGTTCTCCTGGGCAGAGATGGAGCCTGCGCGAGGCCAGTACCGGTGGGAGCACTGGGACCAGGTGCTGCCCATCGTTCACGAATCTGGTCTTCAGGTAATCGCCGTGTTGGACACCTCGCCCTCTTGGGCACGGCCACCATGGGAGAGTGACAACCCTTGGGCACCTCCCAGCCTCGCCGCCGACTATGCGCGATTCGCCGAGGCTTTTTCCAGACGCTATGGTGACCTGGTGATGGCATATCAAATCTGGGATCAACCCAACATCACGCCACACGGGGGCAAGGGCCCCATTGACCCAGGGGGTTATGTTGAGCTCCTTCGCTTGAGCAGCGAGGCGATCCGAAGGGCCGATCCAACTGCCCAGATCATCGCCGGCGGCTTGGCCCCGAATCTGGAATCGGGTGGCCGCAACATGAGCGATCTCCTCTTCTTGCGTGAGATCTACCGCCGGGGCGCCGGCCGCCATTTCGATGTGCTGGGGGCCAAACCCTACGGGTTCTGGTCAGGACCCGATGACCGCCGAGTTCATCCCCAGGTGCTGAACTTTTCCCGGGTCATTCTGCTGCGCGAGGAAATGGTGCGCCGCGGCCAAGCCCACAAGCCGATCTGGGCCCTTGAATCGGGGTGGTGCGCTTTGCCGGCAGATTGGCAAGGGAGCCCCTCGTCCCAGGGAAGCGATGATCCTTGGGTACAGGCAGACCGCCTGGATGCCGCCGTCCTGCGCGTCCAGCAAGAGTGGCCCTGGATGGGACTGATGTGCATCTCCCATCTCCAGCCCGACACAGATGTAGACGACCCCATCTGGGGCTATGCGTTGCTCGCACCCGATGGCCAGCCCCGGCCCACGCTGGAGAGACTAGGCACGCGGCTCGGGCGACAACCAGTCGTGTACCCGGGATTCAGCACCGACCTCTCCCGGTATGTCAAGCCCCTCCAGTGGACAAACCAGGCGGAGCTGCGTTTCTGGGGCACCGACCTGGTTCTGGTGGTTGAAAAGGGCGTAACTCACGGCCAGTTGGTCGTCTGGCTGGAAGGTCAGTCAAAATCCACAACCATAGAGCTGGACGCCCAAGTCCGGCACACCGAGAAGGTGAGGATCGGGCGGCGCTTGCCCAGCGGCACACACAAGGTGCTTCTTCAGGGCACGGCGGAACAGATTGCCGCTCTCTGTGGGCTCCAGGTGGGCCATCGCCCGATCCCTGGTGCTCTGTGGGCCGCAATTGTGGTGGGCAGCTTGGCCATGGGCTGGTGTCTGCTCAAGGCGTCGCGCGCGGCTCGCAAGGTTCCATGGGTGCCAGCGTGGCAGTGGGCAAGGCAGCATTGGCTGGCGCTATCGCCCTGGGCACAGTGCAGCGCGATGGTCGCGCCCCTGCTGGCGCTCATCCTGTTACCCACTCCTACACTGCGGCCCGCCTGTCTGGCCTTCTACGGCCTGTGTGCTCTGCTGCGGCCCGACCTTGCCCTGCTGGCGGCTGTGGCATGTATCCCCTTCGCCCCCCTTCGTGTTGACCTGGGAATAGGGTCCTTTTCGTTGACTGAGATCACCTTGCTGGCAGCGGTGGCCGCGCGCCTCTGGAACGCTCTGCTCTCAGGTTCTTCCGGGCTCCGACTGAGAGGCCGGCTGTCATCCATCGTTCACCTACACCTTCTCGACTGGGCGGTGCTCCTTCTGGTCTTGCTCGCCTTTGGCACCTCGTGGGCGGCCGAATACAGGCGAGTTGCCTTTCGCGAGCTCCGGGTAGTGGTCTGCGAGTCAGCGCTCCTCTACCTTTTGCTCCGCACCGCCCCGGGCGACCGGCCACACATCCTGCGCCTCGCAGACGCCCTGTGGCTGTCCGCTGTATCGGTGGCTGTCTACACGTTGGCGCGCTATCCCTTTGCCGGGGGCGTCATTGAGGCAGAGGGAGCCCGAAGGGCGCGGGCATTCTTCGGATCGCCCAACAACCTGGCTCTCTACATGGAGCGGATTCTCCCCCTCGGCTTGGCCGTAGGGCTCTGGGGGCGAACGTCCCGGCGACGGTGGTTGTATGGGGTGGGTGCCGCCCCCGTGGCGTTGGCCCTGGTGATGACCTTTTCTCGGGGAGCCCTGTTCCTCGGTGTGCCGGCCGCCTTGTTGGTTCTGGCCTTGATGGGAGGGCGACGGACACGCTGGATTCTGGGGGCGTCGGCGGGGGCGTTCATGGTGGCCATGGTGTTGCTGAGTGGCGTCGGGCGCCTATCATCACTACTCGACCCATCCCAGGGGACCACGTTTCTGCGCCTGAGCCTGTGGCGGGCCGCTTGGGAGATGGTGCAGGACCATCCCTGGCTTGGAGTGGGGCTGGACAACTTTCTCTACTACTATGGCGACTATGTGCGCCCCGGCGCCGAGATCGATCGATGGCTCTCGCACCCCCACAACCTGGTGCTGGATTTCTGGCTGCGCCTGGGCATCGGGGGAGTCGTCGCCCTGGTGGCGTTGCTGGCAGGGTTCTTGAAAAGGAGCTTGACCGCGTGGCGATCGTCGCCTGAGGGGGATTATCGCGCCATGACCTTGGGGTTCATCGCCGGCGTGGCCACGTTTGTGGCTCACGGAGCCGTGGATAGCTCCTACTTTGTGGTCGAATTGGCCTATTGGTTCATGTTCGCGCTGGCATGGGTGGGTCGTGTCGAGCAGAAGCGCCACACATAGAATTGCGCCGCGAACGGAGACTGGACGGCCGACCTGGCACCGGCGTCTCCATTGCCCCGGGGACACCCCCTTGGCACGAGAGCTTGCCCTGGTCGCCCGGTTGTGGTAGAATAGGCGGCGCGCTGAGGGATCGTCCAACGGTAGGACAGCTGACTCTGGATCAGCCGATCGGGGTTCGAATCCCTGTCCCTCAGCCAAGACCCCACAAGCCGACCAACTGATTCATCGTCAGTTGGTCGCTTTTCTGTTTCCGATTAGCTGACTTTTCCCCAACTGTACGGCTGACTCTTCCCCTTCTGCATCAAGGCAGACCGCTGCCAGATTCGTGCCAAATCCTTGCCAATCGGCGGCTTGGCACCGTTTGGCATGCCCACATCGACGACCGAGCGAGAAACAGGTCCCAAACTGGCAAGGACCTGTACCCAGGACTCACCACGGAACCTGCCAAAAAGTGGCCAGTCTGCCGGATCAGGAGGTGCTATCATGGGGACGAGAAGTGAAGAGATACTGAGGGGGGAACGAATGGAGATGACCCTTCCCACCCTGATAGACCTGTTCGCCGCCACCAAAGAGATCGAAGGGAAAAGCCCAAAGACCATCAAGTGGTATGTCAATCTGCTGGGCCACTTCGCCAGCTACCCTCAGGCATTTGACCCTCAACAACGCGCGTTCCTTCGTGGCCCACCTCCGAGGAAAGGAGCGACGCTACGTAGGTCACCCGCTGAGTCCGGAGCAAAAGGGCGGACTGTCTCCTCATACCATTCACGCCTATGTGCGATCCCTGAAGGCCTTTTCGTCCTGGCTGCAAGAGGAGGGGTTTACCAATCAAAACGTACTCGGGCGTCTGAAACGGCCCAAGCTCCCCGAAACGGTGATCGAGATTCTCTCGGATGAGGAGATCGACAGGATTCTCACTGCTATCGACCCCAATTGCTTCCTAGGGGCAAGGCTGTGGGTGATGGTATTGCTGTTGCTCGACACCGGAATACGCGCTGGCGGACTCACGGGGCTGACCGCCGAGAACACCCACGTTGATGACGGCTACGTCAAAGTGGTAGGTAAGGGACGAAAAGAGCGGATCGTGCCTTTCGGTAGCACCACCAAGAAAGCCCTGCTTCGCTATTTGGCCACTTGGCGTCCAGAGCCAGCTTTCCCTGACGTTCACGAACTGATCCTCTCCGTCAGTGGTACGGCCATGAGCTACTACGGTACTGCGCAGTGCATCAAGAGACTTGCGAAGCGGGCCGGTGTTCCCAGGCTCCACTGCCACCTCTTCCGCCACACCTTCTCAGTGCGGTATCTGATGAACGGTGGAGATGTGATGACCCTCAAGCTCATTCTGGGGCACTCGACTCTCGAAGTCACTCAGATGTACCTGCACTTGGCCGAGGCTCATGTGAGGCTCCAGCATCACAAGTTCTCGCCCGTGGATCGCTTGGGGATACGGACAAGAAGGAGAAGGAATCGCCGATGACAACGACAGTAGTCTTTGATTCCAGCTACTGAACGAGGACATTGAACGCGACTCCTCAGGCAATCGCTACTTGGAATGTGCAGTGGCTGGCGATGCCCAGCATATCATCACTGGGGACCGACACCTCTTGGAACTTAGAGTATCAGGGGATTCGAATCCTATCGCCTGCGGGGTTCGTGACTTTTCTCAGGCTGGAAGATAGAGCATCGGAAAGCCAACTAAGGCCCATCCAGTGATCCGCCAAGGTTGTCCTTCTTCCCGGAAAATGTAGCTCAAGTCTGCTCAGCCCTTGTTGCGGCCAGGCTCCCAGCCTAGTCGGCCAAGACCTCTTCGTGTGCACTGTAGTGCTGCACAAAACCCCCAAATCCATTGCGCATATTATCGCGTAACGACTCGGCCACCAGAGTGTCCCCGAACAACTGAAAGGATCGGCTACGGTACTGGGTGTTGAGCATGTACATCAGGCGCTGCAAGTCCACATAGTCGTCTACAGAACCCTCGTTCATCTCCAGGAAGGGGTAGAGCTTGCCGTTGAGCATGTGCAGGTCCTTTTCCCAACCACGGCTCCGAAAGTAGGGCAGGTATTGTTCGTAGATGGCAGTGGAAGGCACTGGTGTAAAGAGCATGGGGGTGATAGAGCCGACCACCTCGGAGACGAAGAGGATCGTCTTGACGACATCGTCGATGCGCTCGTGGGGGAGACCATAGAGCACGAAAGCGTTCACGTCCATGTGTCGCAGGCGAAAACCCGCGAGCTCACACATCTGTGCCGCCTTGACGAAATGCTCCAGGGTGACGTGGCGGCGATTCAGTTGGATGAGATGGCCGCCATTGATGCTCTCACAGGGCAGATAGAGTTTCTGAAAGTTGGCCTTCTTCATCAGGTCTACGAGCCGCTGAGATCGGCTGAGACTGCGGACATCGAAGCCTTCGGGAGCATAGAGGCGATAGAAGCGCCCGTCATCGACCAAGGCGCGGAGCAAAGGCTGAAAGTTGTGCTCGTGGTCCCACAGCAAAAAGTCGGCGTAGAAGGCATAGTCCTTGATGCCGTAGGTATCCTGTGCGTGGTGTATCTGGTCCACGATGTCTTGCACGGGACGGTAGTGAACGCGCCACCGCCCACCGTTGATGGCGCGCTGTGCACAATAGGCACAATCATAAGGGCAGCCACGTGACGGGGTGATGATGGCGTAGTTTGGCGGTGTGTCGTAGAGCGACAAGTCAGGCCAGAGATCGTTAGCCTCGACGACCTCTCCCTGGACAACCAGATCGGGTTGGACGAAGCGCGCCGCGTGCTCAGGCGCGATAGTGGGATAGATGCCACCGAGAAGAATGAGCGGCTTCTTCTCCCCCCAGCGACGACGTAACCGACCGACAAGGTCGCGAACCGACTCCCACCAGTAGGTCATCGTGGCGCTGATCCAGACCTCGTCGGGCGGGTTGGACCGGCTGAAGCCGCGCTCATCCAGCCAGGCGTCGAAGTCATCCCAGCTCTTGCCAAAGTGATACTTCCACAGCTTCAGGGACTGGCCATCCTTCTCGATGTGGTAGGGTGGCGCCTTGGGCTCCGGCGCATTCTTCTCGATGAAGGATTCTCCTGGCGCAGTGCGCCGCTTGCTCACTCGGCGCTTCTCACCAGTTGTCTCCATAAAGTCGAACAACTCACGCCGCTTATACCCCATCTTCTGCAGGAGCCGGGCGATGCGCAACAGGCCATAGGGCTGCGACCACTGCGCCCAGTATTGGACATCGTAGACCGGGGGATTTATGAGCAGGGCGGTTTTGGCCTGACAGACGCTCGACAAGGCGCGCACATCGAAATGCTGAACGATTCTGGACATAGCGTCGCTCCAAACTGTGAGGGCCTTCGCTTGTGTTTCTAGCCCTTATGATGACACTACGACACGGGGAATCCCAAAGTCATCTGGGTATAACTCTCCTTCAACGCAGTGGAATGCAGGCAGGTTCAGGACGTGTACCAGGGTTTGACGGCTAGGCCTTCCTGCCGCGTACCTCGCCGTCCTCTGTAGCCACGCAGAGAAATGCATCATCCGCGTACTTCGGTTGCCCTCGTAGTGGATGGGTTTGAAGTGCTCGCACTGGTACGACGCTGCAGACAACCTACTGATAAGGTAAGGCACATACGCTTTGAGCCGAGCCTCTTCCAATTCATGATCTAGATACGCGCAAACTGTCTCGGCGGCACTGATTCCCAGCTTCCCCAACTCTCGCTCAATATCGCGCAGCACTGCTCGGATCTCCCCTTGATCCTCGCTGTCCAAGTTGCAGGAGACCAGGAGGAGAAAGCTCTGGTTCCTTGTCGACTGCTCTCTGACCAGATTCGCGATCGAGTCAGCTCTCTTGGCTCGGCCAGTAGTGTTCTTATAGATCAACCCACCAGAGTAATCTAGGGATACCACATCAAACGGATATGATACAGGATTGCCGAAATCGTCTCTTCCGTCTAGCAAGATCTCGTCCATATCTCCTCTAAGGAGTTCTAACCTGTCTGCCAGACCATGCTGCATGGCAGTCAGCATAAGGTCATGCTGGTAGCGGTACTCTTCGCCGGGTCTGCCCCGTTCGACAGCGCTAATATGGGCCAAGTACTCCTGCCATTGGAGAACATCCATCATAGTGCTGGCGGGTAGACCCAGATAGCGCAAGTGGCCTTTGCGGTCCTCGAAGTAGCGCTTGATCAGGCGCAGGTCCATTTCCCGCACCTTCTGCTTGTTGGCAGTAAAGGGATCACCCGCCACCGTTAGGAATCTCCTGCAAGCTGCTCCGCAAGTGCGGCGTGAATTCGTCTGATAAGCCGCTCGAAGACCTCTGGCCGTTCACCAAACTCATCTTTCAGGCAGCTCGCAATGATCCCGTAGACACGCGCTGCCTCAGGCCCTAGAGCTAGCGCCCGCTTGATATCATATACGCCCACCGGCTGCTTCCCCGCCGGCGTTCCATCAAGCTTCGCCAAGAGCTCCTGACCGGCACCGACGACTTGTCTGCCTCGCTCCTGAAACGGTTCCGGGGCTTGACGCAGCCGTTTCGTCACCTCCTGGATGGCACTCTGTACCGAAAACATCTTGTCGAACTTGACTTCTTGCGGGATCTGACCTGCCTCCAACTCGTTTCCGACTCTAGCCACGTCTTCCTCGGCGGAAACGATGAAGTGCCTAGCTCGCCTTCGAGCAGAGCTCTTGCCAGCCATTCTATTGAGAGTGCGACTGATCTGCGGCCCCTGAGTGTATAGTCGCTTACGCGCCTCGTTCTGCTCGAAGTCATCACGGCTTGACGACGGTACGACATCCGAGTGGCAGATGTGGATTTCACCAGAGAAGTAGAATGAGCGCTCAGGGGTAGACCGCCACAAAGTCATTCGCGGGAGCTCGTTCGTTCCTACGGTGAAGTTCTTGAGTCTGTAGAACAAGCCACGCCTGAGCTTGTCTTTGAGTTGGCCTTTTTGCGTGTGCTCGCAATACCAACAGAAGGCCAATGGCTCTTGGGTATCTCCTTCCTCATCATCCGTCTGCTCCCTTTCCACATCCTCGGGCCACACGAATATCTTATGAGGCGGTGTTATGTCCGCCAGGAAAGGCTTGAAGATCTGCTCTCCGTCCAAATAGAGCGACACGGTATCGTAGTCGGAAACATACTCCCGCAGCCATGAATCTATGCTGCTGCCATGGGGAAACTGCGGGTCGAAATCGAGCGGGACATTCATGCTAAGGTACACCCTCAGCTTTTCCTCATCCATAAGCTCCCTGGAATCCGCCCGCACCTTGTGCAGCTCAACCATAGTGTAGTGCTTGCCGCTATCTTCTGGTTCTCGGAACACGGTGGTGTGGGTGCGGATCAGCTCATTCAGAGGAATGTTCTGTCCATCGAGCTTCAACTGAAGGATGTGAGTGAGCATCGCTTCGGCGTCGAATACTAGCTGATACCGCTCAGCGATCCCCTTGGGTGAGCTAGTCACAATCAGCTTCTCTGCCGCCGACAAGCCGGACAGCTTGCCAATTCCACGGAACCCTACTCCCTCGCCAGTGCGCTTCTCCGAGTAGCCAACGTAACGATACTGGTTGATCTTCGTATAGTCCATGCCAATGCCGTCATCGTAGACGAAAATGGACGGATTAGCGATCTTGATCTGGATCTGTCCATGGTCAACTTCACCTGACTCTCTGCGCCAGGCTCGAATAGCATCGTAGGCGTTCTGCACGTACTCGCGGATCGCGTGGAGTTTGTTCGGATACAGCCCTTGGGTCAGCACCTCGATGATGTACCCGTAGGCGTATTCCTCGTCCCTCGTGATCACTACGTCTTCTGGTTCATAAGGCGCATCGAGAAGCGCTCTGCCGTCCATCATATCAGCTCCTCCAGATTCCTCTGTATCTCCGCCAGCTCGTCCTCCGTCAAGCCCCATAACTGCGCCGCCAGGTGGTCGATCTCTGCCTCGATGGCCTCGACCTGGGCCGTGTCCCCGGCGGCGGTGGCGGCATGAGCTCGCTCTGATAGCCTCACTAGTGGCTTGTCGCCTTCACCCGAAAATGCGCTCCATCAGTTCCTGGCGACTCATCCCGAAATGCTGGGCGACATCCCTCAGGATGGCGGCCAGTGTGCCAACGCGCAGGGACCGGTGCCGAGGGATGGTGAGGTGATGCCCCCCTTCTTGCTGGGTGGTCAGGCGCATATGGCTGCCCGTCTGGCGGGTCACCTCATATCCCAGTTGGGACAGAGCTTTGGCCAAGTCCTCTGCGGAGAGGTCTCGCGGGAGCCTCATACCCGTATGAGCTCCTCTCGCACGAAGTGGAGCCGTATAATCTTAGGCCTCTCGCCCTCCTCGAAATGACAGCGCACTGCGTCACGGACCTGCTCGTGTAGCTCGGCCAGGCTGTCGGCTTCGGCAAAGATGGATGCGCCCAAGGCACGGGCAGTGTAGCCACCCTCAGGCGCTTCTTCCACCAGAAAGATGATCTCGTTCATGCTCTGCCCCTTTCCCGGTCTCTTCAGCGTAGTTCAGCGAGATTCCTCTGTATCTCTTTCAGCTCCTCCTCCGTCAGGCCCCACAACTGCGCCGCCAGGCGGTCAATCTCTGCTTCGATGGCCTCGACCTGGGCTGCGTCCCCGGCGGCAGTAGCGGCGTGGGCTTGCTGGGAGAGCGTAGCCAAAGCACCATGAACTGGGTCACTGGATTCGAAACGAGGTACTCGCGCTCTGGTCAATGCTGCCGGACGGCCAATTCCTCCACCGCCTCCCGCGTAGAACGATTGTATAGTGTAGGAGAACACCGAGCAATTGAGCACTGCGGCGATGAAGTGGGCTTCCACGGGTTCTCGGGTTTCAATGAAGGTAACATTGTTGTCGGGGATGATGGCACATCCTTTAGCTGTGCTGACGACAGCCGCTCGTATGCTCTTAGATATCCAAGGCCAAACCACCTTGCACGGCGCAAAGGTGTAGTCGCCTACGTTGAACAACGAGTAGAAGGGATCGGTCTCTTTGAAGTAGCGCCGATAGCCTGAGCGCGTCCGCAGTATGTCCTCAAAGTGCTTGAGGTAGGCGTAGGTCTTGGGATACTTGACGCTCAGCCAATCCTGGTCGTAGCCCCGGCGCTTCTTAGGGTCCTGCACCACGAGTATATGGGCCGAGGGGGTGGCCTGCCAGCGCCTCACGTCCCGTCCGCGGAGCAGGGGATACACCAGGTCGGGTTCGATGGCCGTCTGCACCTGTTCCACCTTGCGCCTGGCCCCCTTGGTCAGGCTGCTGACCACGAGAAGCCCATCAGGGCGCTGGCCCACGATCTCCAACCAGTACACCGCGTTGGCGCCACCGCTGTTGACCCCCTCGTGAGCATGGTAGTCCGACGCCCCCAACACCTTGCCAATGGCCTCAAGCGCCCGTTCACGCCCTGTGAGCCAGGGCGAAGTGGGGTCCGCTTCATCCACGGGTCGGGCCACGTGCTGACGGTATGTGGCTATCTTGTTATCCCTCAATTCCTCGATAGTCATGTCTTCAGGAATAACGCTGCCACCCCCCGGCTTGTACCACCAGTTATAGGAGCGCATCGGGTACTTGGTGATGCGTCCCCGTTCGAGGACGACGATGGCGGTCCGGTTGGCAGCGCCCTGAAAGGGCTTGAGCTTGGACATATCATCCACGGCGATCACGGCCACCGGCGTGTCGCTGCCCAGTCTGAAGCCACGAAACCCCTGGCCTGCACCAGCCGTCTTGAACACGCTCTGGGTGATCAAGAAGCCCAATCGTGCGCCATCCTTGAGGTAGTTGTCCATGGCCACGTAGGACATCAGCATGGAGATATCCTTCTTCCCCTTGCCCAGGATGGTATCCATGCCGCTGTGGGGGAATAGGTTGTGATAGACCCACAAGGGCATGGTTTCCCTTCGATAGTCCCCCGGCAAGCTCTCCCAGTTGACCCAGGGGGGATTGCCGGCCACATAGTCGAAGCGCCCCTGGAAGAGGGGGGCGAAGGCGTTCTTGATGATCCGCGCCCAGATGCCGTTGATCTCCTGGCGCTCGAACTCCTGTAGTTGCTTGAATAGCTCCGTGGCGAAGTGGACCTGGTCGGCGGGAAGGTCACCGAAGCTGCTAGAGATGAAGTTGGCCAGATGATTGGGGGCGTCGGTGCGGTGTTCGAGCGTCGTCACCAGACCATAAGTGCGGCTGGACTCCTCATCCGGCTGATTCACCTGCTCGACGGCCACAATATCAAAGGGATTGACGATCACATCATCCGGCAGCCAGAAGGCGAACTTGTCCGAGGTGATGGCCTCCCTCTCGGTGGCCGAAGTGCGGCCAATGGGCTGAGGGATCTCATCGGCGTTCGTATCGGGCACGTGAGTGGTTTCTTCGTTCATGACCCATCCCTCCTCGTTGTCACTATCGGTCAACCCGTGGCCATCGAATCATGCCCATCAATACCTCTCTCGAATAGAACCCGTTCTTTATCGTTTGTTCTGCGAGAAAGATCGGATACAGGTGACAGTGCCAGCGCCTGTCACGTCCGTAGGGCGTCACATTTCGCTCTCCTACAAGCGTGCTAGATATCAGATCGGCATGCTCGGCCGAGATGGGCGTTCGGTCTGGCCGTGGCAGCTCCACTTTGACCACTCCCATGAGTGGGTAGTCCAGTTCCCTCTGCTCACGCAGTCGCACATACCAGAAAGCAACCTGTCCGCCGTGAGCACTGAAGGCCACGGTTCGATGGGCATAGGGTAGCCCGGCAAGGATACGCGTAACGTCCAGTCGCCCGCGGGTGCGACGTCTAAAGCGAAAGATGGGATCTTTGCGAAAGTTCTTGGCCACGCCTATCATGAATGGCGCTTTGATGAACTCATCCAGCTTGACCGCGCCATCGAGAATGAGCCAGGTGTCTTCGTTGCGCCGATCATCTGTTTCCTTGATGAGCGCGAGCTCCAGCTTGTGCATCCGGTTACGGGCGATGCCCCCCGCTCGGGTGCGAAGGTTCTCGATCGTCTCCTCACCCGGGGTAGTGGCGTTCCTTTCCGTCGTATCGATGACTTGAAAGGAGCCATCTGGCGTGTTCAACCGTTCGAGCTTGGACCACAGTGTGTCAGACACACCCAGAGCCCCTTTGGGCAGGAGTAGCAGAATACGATGACGCGCAGCCAAGGGCCGCACTCGGCCGCGTCCATCACGTCGCACCACTGAGGCCCCGATCTGAGCCAATTCAATGGGGAAGGAACGGTTCCCCTCGATGCCTGTAGCGAGATAGTAGGTGCTAAGACTCCCGTCGATGAAATAGCGGTACAGGTGCTTCTCCGGCCGATAGAGAGGTGGCGTGGGACGGTAGATGTCTCGCGGGTTAGGGGTGGGCGTTTCGAGGAACTCCGTCACCTCGCGGCTCTCGGCATTGACGAGCATGTCCTCGCGCTCGTCGATGTCTGGGGTGAGGAGATCTTCGACGGCGCCGCCCACGGCAGGAAGGATGTCTAGGTTGTCCTGCAACAAGGACAAGGCCGGTGCGAGGAACTGTCGAGGTCTCACATGTCCTCCTCCACCAAAGGTTATCGATGCAGCAGCACGTTGTCGCGAAGTGACTACAGGGCGTGCTCTTGTAGTTCTTTCCGCACGACCTCTTGGGCCAGTTGGACGTAGATTGAGGTTGTTTTGAGGTCTGCGTGGCCCAACATCTCCTGAACCGTCCTGAGGGACGTCCCCTGGGCCACATGATGGGTGGCAAAGGTATGGCGGAGGGTGTGGACGCTGGCTCCTTTGATCCCCGCCTCGGCCAGGTGCTTTTTGACGACCCATTGAAAGGCCCGGGCCCCCATTTGCGCCTGGAACTTGGTCACAAATAGGGCATTGAGGGACGCCTCTGGTCTTACCTTGAGCAAGGTCTTCAAAGCCCGACAGGCCTTATAGTTCAAGGGGATCCAGCGGTCCTTTCTCCCTTTCCCGACCACGTGTAGTCTGCCCACCGTGCCGGGGTCCTGGCTGATTCTGGCTGCTAGCTCTATGTCATCCAGAGTCAAGCGGGCGCTCTCTGAGAGCCGGATGCCGGTTTGAAGCAGCAGCTCTATGATCGGACTGTCGCGTGGATGGTGGCTACAGGCTCTCAGTAGCGCCTCGTACTCCCGTTTGGTGAGGACACGAGGTTCTTTCTGCTCGATCTTGGGTGGAATCAGCCGTTCCGTGACGTTGACATCTATGTAGCCCGACTGGTGAAGGAACCCAAAGAAGGACTTGAAGGCGTAGGTTTTTCGCTTTTGAGATGTGCCCGCATATCCTCTGCGGTCCAGCTCTGCCAGATACGCCTCCAGATCGCGTTGGGACACCTCTTCCAAGCGTTCCTTGTTGCTATCTTGAAGGAAGCGGATCAGGTGTACCAGGTCGTTGCGATAATCGACCCTCGTCTTGGCCGCAAAGTTTCGCGAGGGCATGTAGATCAGCTCATAGAGCGCCATGGCCTCCTGTAGCGTCTCAGGGGGCTTCGTCTTCAGCAGCCGCTCCCGCAAAGGCAATGATACCGTATCAATCTGCGTGTTTGTCTCCTCTAACATCGCTATCCAAGAATAGCACATAAAGAGTGAAACTGTCAATATCAGTTGGCCTCGACCAGAGAAGACGACAACGGCCGTCGACAGGCCATGTGCGGCAACGTGCGTTGGACTGTTACGTGGTCTGGGAAGACACCAAGGAACATCCTCTTGGATGTGGCAATGTGATACCCTAGAGACTCAGCCGAAAACCGGGTTCTGAGCAGGTCTGGAAGTGCCACGGAGCTTCAAAACCGGGGATAGGCAAGTGATGAGAGCCCTGATTG
>SDBU01000496.1_pt1 | contig 54843 bp, 51 predicted proteins | sample 2277071 | NCBI WGS metagenome assembly SDBU01 (sample SAMN10397929, study PRJNA504765) | marine sediment metagenome | isolation source: marine sediment core GS08_GC12, 126 cmbsf | place: Arctic Ocean: Gakkel Ridge, Loki's castle | collected 2008 | reverse complement strand
CTTATCTGCCGGGCCAGATCCATGTTATAGGCCTCATTTTCAGGAGCGTCGATATTTGTGCGAACCGGGCCCAGGGCACCTGATGCCGGTGTTCCTACAGTAACTTCAATGGCATCTATACCGGCATCGGAAAGTTTCGTGGCTGCATATACTGCATCGTCGATCTCGAGACCGCCCTCCAGGTTGTCCGCACCATTGAGTTTGATCATCACCGGAAAGTCGGAACCTACTGTATCCCTGACCTTATGGAAAACTTCCATGGCAAACCGACTGCGGTTTTCGATACTGCCCCCATACTCGTCCGTTCTCTGGTTGGTAAGGGGTGACAGGAACTGTGTTATCAGGTATCCGTGACCACCGTGGAACTGCACCGCGTCAAAGCCCCAGTCTTTCGCCCTTCGGGCAGCCTCACCGAAGGCTTCAATAATATTGTTTATATCGTCTTTGCTCATCTCGGCCGGCACTTCAGGAAACTGATCCACCTCAACTGCCGACGGGGCCAGCGGCTGACGTCCGGCATTAGCTGTATCTGTCTGACCTCCGGCGTGGACCAGCTGGAGTGCTATCTTGCCACCGGCATCATGGACAGCATCGGTCATTTTTCTGTAGTCGTCTTCAAAACCATCGGTGTGGATACCCATCTTGCCGTGGAGCTGCTTTCCCTCAGGACTTACAAACGTATATCCGGTAACGATCAGGCCGACACCGCCCCGGGCCAGGTCACAGTAAAGGTCAATCACTCTATCTGTGGGCCTGCCGTCATCGTCGCACATGGCCTCCCACGTGGCGGAGCGAACCAGGCGGTTGGAGAGCGCCATACCGTTGATCATGGTCTGGTCAAATATAACCGACATGATGAACCTCCCTTTTCCTTACAACATGTAAAAATGAAATTTGCCATTAATCAGCTCTTTATTCTAAGTGAATGAAATATCCGCTATGGAAGCGGAAACGATATAAACCCTGATGTTGTTGGCATCCTTATCAGCCGGTATCAGGAAGAAGCCCTGGCGATCCGGGTCGTAACTCTGGACAACCCCCACCATTATCTCGCCATCGTTAAACGTAACCTGAGCTTTCCGGCCTTGCACCTTTTCCCCTTCAGCAAAATGTTTCTTTCTTTCATGATTCGGGTTCCCCTCAAAATCCTTCACGAAGAAAACCGCTTTCAGATCAATCATCATCACTTCGATACCCGTGTCGGTGGGACCGGTCCCGATGTGGAACATGGGCTTATTGGGAGCAAAGTCGGTGGAAAAACCCTTAACTAGCCTACCATCAGAATAGTGGGCTATTATTTTTGCCTTCATAATTACCTCACCTGCTAGCGGCCCCCTCGGGCCGGTTACCGGTTATGGAGCTTCTTAACTCCGGACATTTTATAAGATATCAAGAATGGTTAGGGAAATAAAATGCAAAACAGGCTTCTCCAATTATGGGAGAAGCCTGTTAATTCTTAAGCATCACTCTGATCAGAGTTTTACCGAATGTATAACCTGTACAGCCCCCTACGGCCGCGGCGCCCTGAAAATATGACTAACGCCTGAAAGGGTCGTCCCCGCTATGAGATTGGTGGACGTTGATTCAAAAGCCACGTACTGGCCGTCGGAGCTGATGGAGGGATAAAAGCTGTAACCATCCCCCTCTATTCCGGCAGCACTCAGCGAGACACGGGAGGTTATATTATCAACCGTGTCGCGGACGAAAATATCCCGTAAATTATTCGTGTCATCTGCTACAAGTTTGGCATCCCATGAATAAAAGGCCACGTAGCGTCCGTCGGAGCTGATGGAGGGATTATAGCTATCATTGCTCCCTGGGGTGCCGGCGGTGCTTACCGACATCAGGGAGGTTATGCCGGTAGACGTGTCGTGGGCGAAGACATCATAAGCAGTGAACGTCGTATCGTTCGCCGTCAGGTTACCAGCACGTGAATGAAAGGCCACGTAACTGCCATCTGAGCTGATGGAGGGATTAGAGCTTTCACTGTTCCCCTGGATGCCGGTGCTACTCACCGAAACACGGGACGTTGTCCCGCTGGCTGTGTCGCGAAGGAAGATATCACTTAAAATGTTTGTGTCGTTTGGTACGAGGTTACTGGCAACTGATTCAAAAGCCACATAACGGCCATCGGAGCTGATGGAGGGATTATAGCTGTCATTGTTCCCTGGGGTGCTCGCTGTGCTTACCGACACCAAGGAGGTTATGCCAGTGGCCGTGTCGTGGAAGAATACGTCACTTTTACCGTTTGTGTCGTTCCCAACCAGGTTGTCAGCAAGTGAAGAGAAGGCCACATATCGACCGTCGGAGCTGACTGATGGGTCATAACTGTCATTGCTCCCCTCCGTACCCGCCGTGTTCACCGACACACGGGAGGTTGTGCCAGTAGATGTATCGTGGACGAAGACGTCACTAGCAATGTTTGTATCGTTCCCAACCAGGTTGTCAGCAAGTGAAGAGAAGGCCACATACCGGCCGTTGGAGCTGATGGCAGCGGTTCTACTGTCACTGTTTCCCTCTGTGCCGGCAGAGTCAACGGATGCCAACATGATGGGAACCGGAGGAGCACTAGGAGTACCTCCTCCTCCACAGGAGTAAACCAAGGGTATGGTAGCGACAAGGCTGATCAGAAAAAATGAGATAAGCCTGTTCCGTTTCATAAACTAACTCCATATACAAAATCGTTATGGCTCACTAAATATGATTCGAACATTCACACGCTAATTGAGGTGAGTGTTCCGTTGATGTAATGTGAAAAGGCACTGACTCTCACCAAAGAGCAGCGGCGCGTTGACTTATAGAAATGAGATCTCCCCTCCTCACCTCAAATGACTTAAGTCATGCTACTAGTTGCAAAGTGCAAGAGTCAAGAAAATTATCATAATTATCAATATGTTATATAATTTACCTTAATTTAAAATCCATCAATCTATTGATAAAACTTGCAGTGGTATATGCTGATGGGCTTGACCCTGTTGTGTTTATGTTAGAATAAATCCATGACAGCACTCCTGGAAACTGAGCGACTATTAATACGTCCTCCTGATGAGCAGGAGGAAGATGAGGAGTTTATCCAAATTCTGCTCTCAGATCCTGATGTGGGCCGATTCTATCCCGGGATGAACCCGGAAAAGGCTATCGAAGTGGCCCGCTGGACCCTGGATCACTGGTTAGAATCGAGGCGTTGGAAAATAGAAATTGGAAATTGGAGATTAGAGCATTGGAAAAAGGGTTATTTCTTTTGTCCTCTCCCACCAGGGGAGAGGGAGAGTGCAGAGGAGGCATTATGGACTTTTACAAGCTTATCAGAGAAAGGGAGAGCATCAGGAACTACGATCCAGAAAGACCTGTAGATAAGGACACGCTTGACAGGATTCTGGAGGCAGGAAGGCTGGCCCCTTCTGCTGTAAATTTCCAGCCTTGGCGGTTTCTGCTTGTTTCATCCCCCGAGATGCTGGAAAAGGTGCGGCCCTGTTATGGGCGGCCGTGGTTCGCCGACGCTCCTCACATTTTGATCGTAGTGGGAAACAGGGACCAGGCGTGGGTGAGAAAAACGGACGGCTATAACTCCCTCGAGACCGACCTCACCATAGCGCTTGACCACATGATCCTCGCCGCTGAATTCGAGGGTGTTGCCACCTGCTGGATCGGGGCCTTTGACCCTGATCTCCTTCGTGAGACTCTCTCCCTGGAGGAAAATGAGATCGTCTATTCCCTGACACCTCTGGGATATCCGAAAGAGGGATTTACAAAGAAGATGGACAAGAAGCGAAAGCCTCTTGATGAAGTAGTAGAGCATCTATAGAGAGTGGGGGTCAGACCCCATTAAAGAAAAAGGTAAGAAGGCAGGACCTGACCCCATTAATTATTGACCTTTAATATTCCACCCTGTATTTAGAACCTTATCTTTAATCGGGTCGCAAAAAACGAAAAGTGTCATTTTCACTTTCCGCCCCTCAATGGGCGTGTTCCTGGCTTTGAAAACCACTGACTGACTATGAAACGAAGATCATATCTCATCACTTTCATTTTGTTTATATCGCTTCCTCTGTTAGCGTGCACGGCTTTAGAGGCTGACCTCCAGAATGCGAAAAAGGCCTACGAAGAGGGTAACTACGAAGCAGCCTATGCAGGGTTCCGCTCTGCAACAAAGTGGGGATATGCCGAGGCCCGGTACAATCTTGGTCTTATGCATGAATACGGCCAGGGTACGGAAGTTGACTTTTCCGAGGCCGCTAAATGGTACCTGGAGGCCGCACGGCAGGGATATCCTCCGGCGCAAAATGCCCTCGGTATTCTCCACATCAACGGACAGGGAGTCAGCCTGGACCCGGATGAAGCCCGGAAGTGGTTCCGGATGGCTGCTGACCAGGGATACGCTGGTGCCTGCTACAACCTCGGACTTATGTACTATATTGGGGAGGGTGTGCTGGAGGATTACAGTGAAGCAGCAAAGTGGGTCCGAAAGGCAGCCGACAAGGGACTGAAAAAAGCCCAGATCAGCCTGAGCATGGCATACCAATCCGGACAGGGAGTGGACCAGGACTATGTCATGGCCTACATGTGGATGGACCTTGGATCATCTGATGGAAATGAAGAGGCCCTGACAGTCCTGAAAGAGCTCGCCGAATTCATGACACCCGAACAGGTTCAAAGGGCCCAGGATCTGGTAGCCCAGTGGCGGACAGAGCACGAGAAGTAGCGTTTCATCCCACGTTACAGTTTTCTGGAGTTTTCTAATCCGCCCCACGGATTTTCCCGGGAAAAAAGCAATTGCTTTTACTAAGGTGATCTGGGGGGGCAGTCTTTATTACATTCCCGCCACGGGCAGCCCCTTGCCCACAAGGTACTCCTTGACCTGACGGATGCTGAAGGTCCGAAAGTGGAATACGGAGGCCGCCAGGAGCACCTGCGCTCCTCCTTTAATCACGGCCTCGTAGAAGTGCTCCAGTTCTCCGGCCCCGCCGGAGGCGACGATGGGCAGGCCCGCAGCGTCGGCGATCATCCTCGTGAATTCAATGTCGTATCCGGCCAAGGTTCCGTCCCCGTCCATGCTGGTGGGGAGGAGGGCACCGGCTCCCAGCTGCTCGCACTGAGTCGCCCAGGCTCCGCAGTCCTTCCCTGTCCCCTTCGTACCGCCGGCTACTACGATCTCGAAGTCGGAGGGCATTTCGCTGTTGCGGCGCCCGTCGATGGCTACCGTGATCTTGTCCTTGCCGAAAGTCTCGGAAGCCCTCTGCACGAGCTCCGGATCGGCCACTGCCGCACTGTTCATGGAGACGCAATCCGCACCGGCTTCGAGGGTCATCTCGATGTCCTTAATACTTCCGATCCCGCCCCCTACCGTGAGAGGCATGCTGATGACAGCGGCCACGCTCCTCACCCACTCAAGGCGGGTCTTCCGGTTCTCGAGGGTCGCAGCAATGTCCAGCATAGCCAACTCGTCGGCCCCCTCCTCATCGTAGAAGGCGGCGTTCTCCACCGGATCCCCCGCGTCGCGGAGGTTGACGAAGTTCACGCCTTTGACCACTCGTCCTTCCTTCATGTCAAGGCAGGGCATGATCCTGATGGGCTCCATAGTAAGCTCCTTTCCAGTTTCGGGAGTCGTCCGGTTGAATTGTAAAAATTACCTTTGGCAGACTTTGGGGTCAGTTTTCGCTTTTCAACTTTCCGGATTGGCGACTTGTTACATACTAATGAGGGGGCCCTGACAGTCCTGAAAGAGCTCGCCGGTTTCATGACACCTGAACAGGTTCAAAGGGCCCGGGATCTTGCAAATGAGTGGAGAGCAAATCACGAGAAATAATTCTTTATCCCGGCCTTGTGTGGAGTCAGGGAATCATCATCCTTCTTTGTTTGCTCTCCGACAGAAGTTCCCCGTCCGTGTCGTATCCTCTGACCCTCCAGAGGTAGATAACGCCTGACGTAAACTTCGACTCAAGGAGGGGCGCCGGTATCATATAGCCCTCGTCTGATGTGAGGGCGGCGAGGGCAACCTTTCCGTTCGACTCCCTTGCGAAGGTCACGATATAGGCCGCCGTTGATTCCCCCGGTGTCCAGGTGAATCCGGTTTTATCCGTAACACGTTCCCTGTCGTCAGGAGTCAACGAATCGAGAACCTGCACCTCCTGTTTGACTCCGGATGTGACCAGGTAAGCGATACGGGGAGGGGAAAAACCCGGTACTGGATCAATGACAACAAAGCTGATGCTGTGAAGACCTGGAGTGAAAGTTGAGATGCCGGGAACGTCAGAGGTCGAGACCGTCGCCTTTGATCCGAAGGAGATATACTTGTTCACGTTCTCGATTCTCCTGCCGCCCACCTCCCAATAGCCCTGAAGGAAGCCTGAACCGTTAACGTAGATATCGGCATAGGCCTTAAGTCCCGCAGTATTCCGGCTTACGGTGATCTCGTTTCTCCTCGAACCGCCATCCAGGAAGTAAAGATCCACCCGGCGCAGAGACAAGGAACCGGCCACCTTGGACAGGACGATATTTATCGGGACAGTGATCGTCTCGCCTCCCCCTACAAGGGGCGCGAAGGTGCGCTGGTAATTGATGGTCAGGTCACCGCTCAGGGCGGCCGTAGACAGTACGCTGGACGGAATAAGCACAGTCTCCTGGACGGTCCCTTTCCCGCCTGCTCCAGGGGTTACGGAAAGAGATGTGGAATTGGTATCGTACGTGACTACCGGGGGAGAAGACGAATTGAATAATCCCTGGCTCGAGGTAACCAGAGTTCCTGAACCCCAGGTTCCACTGGTTCCGTCAAAGAACCGGTATGTGATCGTAACTCGCGTGTTCTGTCCGGTCGGCACCGCGATCAAGCTGGGAGAAGCGGTAATATTCGCAAGGGCTGCATTGCCAGCCGCCAGGACTATCATGGCAGCCAGAAGGATTACCAGGCTGGCTTTGCCGGGCTTCATTCCCATGACACCGAAATATCGTTTCTCCATGGCGATTTCCTCAATAGTTAAGATTTGAGTGAAGTTCCAGGGTGATGAAAATCCTGTACTGTGTAAGATCCGAGGCCCATATCGTGTCTTCTGTCCGGCTGTACTCGCCGCCCAGGGCAATGTTGGGAGAGGCATATTCCGGAAAATGCCTCGCCAGGCTGTAGGCGAGCCTTGTAGAAGCGTTCGACGACCGCTGATCGACACTGTCATCAGTTGCGTCGGATCGGCTGTAGCTGCCTGCCAGGTCCAGGGAGAGGACGTCTGTTACCAGAGATGCGTTCAGCATGACAGCGGCGTTGTACGTATTGTAGTCAATATCGTTTTTCACGTCCCTTTCCCGGATGATCTGGGGCAGGGTCAGGCTTGCCGAAAATCGGCTGGATGGCACAATCGACAGGTCCAGCCTGAACTCATCATGTGTAGTGTCCAGGTCGCTTGCGGTTGTGTCATCCGTCCCCGAAAGGAGCAGAAAGGTCGCCATGGACCACTTGGGAAGACTGTATGAAAGGAGCGTGCTTAATGTATTGGTCCTGGTATTGTACGGATCGTAACCCGCGGGCTCGTCGCTGGTGTCAACGAGATCTGTATGCAGATGGAACTCCAGGGAGAGGTTGTCCCTGACAGTATATCTATCCGTAGCCTCGAGAAGCCATTGACTGGATACGGGTATGGCCGTGTCGTTCTCCAGGTTGGACCTGGAATACCCCGTGGTCAGGTTAAACATATGCTTCGTGAAAAGAAACTCGCCAGCGAGGTTGATATTCTCTATGTCGCTGGTGGCTCCCGGAGAGCCGATGCTCCTGAAGTCCGCCCCCACGTGCTCCACGCTGGCTTCCAGTTTAAGGCGCTGGGTCGGCAGCCATGCCACTCCTGTGAAGAAGGCCCAGTCCCTTGATTCAACGTCCTGGTCTGAAATATCGGGGTCGAAGCTGGAGGCGGCCCCCTCCAGGCGGATATTGAGCTTGTCCGGGAGGAGGCTTCTGTCCACAACCAGGCCCAGAACATCACCCTCGCTCACTGCATCCAGAGTCGAAACACCATAGGAACCCGCAGCGTTCTCGCGGCCGGTCAGATAGGTGGCGTGAAGCCTGGTACGATCGTCTTTGGATGCGGTTCTGATGGAGGTTCCAATGATATTGTTGTCCGAATCGAAACCGATTTTCAGGCCATTTCGCACTCCGGTGACGGGCGTTGAGTTCACGGAGTAAAGAGCCAGGCTCGTCCTGGAAAAGTCCTTATTGAAGCTGATCCCGCGCCTATACAGGTATGGCGCGGTGAAGTTGCTCTCGGTAATTCCAATGTCACCTGTGCTCAAAGAAGTAACCGATTTGTCTCCTGCCCATCGGCCGGTGATAAGGAAGTTCCTGAAGTCGGCACCTTCGTCGGCAGTCTGCGGCTGTAATGTTTCGTCCTCCTGAAGATAGTAGGCGCTGCCCACCAGTGAAAATTCCCTTCCTCCCTTCCTGACATGAAAGCTCACCGGCCCGCCGGCCTCCACAATGTAGCCTGGTATGAGGCTGCTGTCCTCCCTCGTCCTGAAATTATTCGTATAGGCGGCAGTCAGATCAGCCGAAAATCCCAGCTCATCAAATCTCTCGGAATGCCGGACGGAAAAAGACCAGGTGATAAGAAGAGGATTCCCATCGGTATAAGCTCCCTGTATCTCTACGCTGTGCTCGCCGCCGCTCACCGGAACCGGAGAGGAATAAGAGACTCCTTCCGGTGTCAGCTTCGAGGCGGGGGTAATATCCATGCCATCGAGCAGGATGATAATGCTGTTGATGTCCACATCGCCGCCGAAGTTCGCTTCAATGGCAGGCTTCCTGCCGGTGAAGACGGAGTTTTCAGGGGGCTGCACACTGACCCCGTTTTCGAGGCCGTATGCGAAGGTGGAGCAAAATATGGTTGCAAGAAGAACAAGCAGGAGACCGATCAAAGACGGTCTGTGAGATATTCCCCTACCAGGCATAAAAACCCCTCACTCCTGAATATTTCAAACTGAAGTTCCAGTCAGATTGTACTGTCGGCGGTCGCACTGCTCAGCGGCCCCGGTCCCAGTCTTTATCGCAACCGCATTCCTTCTATAGGGCCGTCCTCCCCGCCCAACTGTTTTTGACTCCCCGGTGACTGCATAGCATTCGAACCCAACGGGTCAATGGGCATCTGCGCTTGACTCCCCGGTGACTGTGTCCTATCCGGAGTACCCAACGGGTGTGGCTGGGGCATCTGCATCTGGCCAACGATAAGCCCACCCCTAACAGTTATTCTCTGGCCGTTCTGCTGGGTGTATACACCGTCCGGTGCCGGCCTCTTCCCCCTGCCCTGCAGCAGGAAGAGCTGGCTTCCCCTTGATCCTTTAACAACCTGGACCTGCCGCCCATCCTTGAGCCTGAACGTTCCCGCTCCCGGCATGATTCGAGTGCCCAATCCAGTTTTCCCACTCTGCATCGTCACCGGCGCAGATTTGCCCATGGTCCTGTTCATCGGGCTCGGTCTCGTCTGGATCGGCTCCTCCTCTTCCTCCAATGGTTCAGCCCAGGCTAGCGTAAGGCTGAAGGCAAAAATCAGGACAAGCAGAACTATACCTATTCGCACCCATTTTTTTCGGTTCATTATCGGCCTCCCTACATAAGTTCAAAAACCCTTTTCTTTCTGCAAACGCAACAATAGCATCAAAGAGGACAACTGTGTTGATTATTTGTATTGTCAGGAGGGCGAGGTCTTTTTCTATAACGCGAAACCCGAAATCCGTAAATATCCAACCCGGTCATCATGAATTAAATGGTTAACTTAAGACTGAGAGAAGTAGATGGGGACATTGGGGTCAGGCCGGGAATTTAACAATATCTCCGTCAATCGCATTTATCATACCTTCCAACTCCCATTTGGCAAAGCTTTTGCTAGGTCTTCCTTATTCAAACAGGAGGACTTCATGCCACGGAAACCAAGACTTGAATTTCCAGGAGCGATCTACCACATCAACCATAGAGGGAACCACCAGGAGGATATCTACCGCGATAATGAGGATCGCAAACTGTTTCTAAAACTGCTTAGTACAGTAATCCTGAGAATGAACTGAATCTGCCACGCCTACTGCCTCATGAATAACCATTATCATCTTCTCATCGAGATTCCCGAAGGGATCTTATCCAGGGGCATGGCATGGCTCAACGGTGTGTACACTCAAAAGTTCAACAGGAAATATGATATTTCAGGGCATCTTTTCCAGGGGAGATTTAAATCCAAGCTTATTGAGGACTATCCACAGTTCCTCATTGCTGCCAGGTACATCGTCAGGAATCCCCTCGAAGCACACATGGTAGAACGCGCTGAACAATGGCCGTGGAGCAGCTACACAGCGACTGCCGGGCTGATCAGGCCGCCAGAGTTTCTCTTCGTAGACGATGTCCTTTTGTGTCTCAGCACAGACCGCATTAGTGCTCAGATGTTTTATCGGGAATTGGTCCATCTGAAGGTGAAGGATAACGATGAACAGATCATAAATCTGTTTCAGAAGATGTATGTACAGGAACGAGATTCTGTTTTCCAAAATAGAGTACGCACTGTGCTGGATATGAGAAACTCTCTAGGGCCAGTCCCCAGAAGCCAGAGGATCCTCAGCAGACCTGAACTTAATGAGCTATTCAGTGGGAAAGAAGAGGGGGATCTCGAAGTGAGAAACAGGAGCATCTGTGATGCATTCAAGCTCCATGCCTATACTCAATCAGATATAGCTGATTTCCTGAACCTTTCTAGATCAGCAATTAGCAAAATTATTTGCAAGAACCGATGATCAGGTCAGGAATTGACAAATTCCCGGCCTGACCCCCATGACTTGGCAACGTAAGGTGACGTCATAGCTCTTAGCAATGCGCTGTAATCAACGTCGAACGCGACTTCACTTCCGACCATTAGGTCGGTATCTTTGACATCGAGAATGATGTGATCACTGCTGGCACCGAGGCACTCAACGGCAATCCTCGGCGTGATCCCGGAAAAGTCAACATCCTGTCTGCCGATTCCGAGAATGGCCTTGCTGATGGCTCCCTTGTCCTCAAACTCAAGCATATCACCGAAGGCATCCTGGCTGCGTGGTCCTATTGGAAGCGATGGCTTGGTTTTTCGCTCGATGACTTCAGCAAGGAGTGTAAATGCATCTGTGTGCAATCCCGGGATTTTCTCACGCCGCAAGGTCTCGCGGCCCAGAAGGATCGCTTCGCCCATACGGATGTTGTTGACTTGCCCAGGGTCCTGGGTCGAAACAAACCAGTCGTAGTTGGCCGAGTTTCCGCCCGAGACGATTTCCAGCGGAATGTCGTGCTCATTTCGGAGGAGCGTGGCGAGATCGCAGAGCTCCGCCATGTTCCTCGGGGTTGGATTCACACCGGCGTAGCAGGCCAGGTTGGTCCCAAGGCCCACCAACTCAATGCCTTCCAGATCCAGTGTTTTCGCTACGACCGATCCCAGGTCAGGGGGCATGATGCCTTCTCTCAGGTCGCCGAGCTCTACCATCAGAATGACCTTGTGGCGCTTACCGTACTTGCTGGCATACTTTGAAAGCAGCTTGATCACGGAAGTTTCGGTATTCAGGCTTATATCCGCGTACTGGACGACATCTTCAGTTTCGCTCAGCATTGGGCTGCGAATCAGCGTGAATTCGGCTTCAATGCCCGCTTCCTTCATCCTGCGGATATTTGCGACCCGCGAGTCGCCGATAGAGTTGATCCCGTTGTCCACGAACTTCCTGGCGACCAGCGGGTCACCGAGGACCGCCTTGGTCACGGCAGTAATGCAGATTCCTTTTGCGCCGAACAACGTGCATAGCGTGCGAACGTTGTGGCCAATCTTGTCAAGGTCGATCTCGAGTCTCGGAGCGCTCATAGGTTTCTCTTGGTATTCATGGGGAATTCCGGGGTATCCCTGGTTCAACTCGACTTGTATCGTGTGAGTGCGGTCTTCATGATCTCGTCCAACAGCTCTTTGCCGCTCATACCGTCGGCGATAGCCATGACGCCGACATAGCTGTGGGGTTTTTCCACCGGCGTACACATGAGTCCGGCAAATGTGTTGGCCTCGAGCAGAAAAGGCCCGTCCTCGGTCAGGATGACGTCTATTCTACCGAAGTCCTTGAACCCAAGCGTGGCGTAGGCTTTCTTCGCCAGTTCCGCCATCATCCGGGCCTCTTTATCGCTCAGGGGGGCGGGGCAGACGAAGGTGTCGTCATCGAGTTCCTTCTTGCCAAAGGTCAGCGTAACGGAGCCTTCGGCGTATGTGATCCCCAGTGGGGGTAACACACGCATATCTCCGCCGTTGCCCAGCACGCACTGCGTAATCTCTCGTCCTCTCAGGAACCTTTCGATCAGGACCGGTTGGCCTATCGTGCGATATCGTTCCCGCACGCCCTTGACCAGTTGATCAAACTCCTCGATAACAGATTCTTCCGTAATGCCTGCGCTGCCTCTCCCGGCGACAGGTTTGATGAAAAGCGGGTAGGGAAAAGGCGGCTCGTTCCGGAAGATCTCGCAATCCTGCTCCGTCCGGGCCACGTAGAAAGGCGAGGTCGGTAACCCCGCCTTGTCCCAGAGTCTTTTGGCGAGAGACTTGTCCGTTGCCAGGGCGATCGTGAAAGAGTCCGAACCCACGAAGGGCATTTCCATCTCTTCCAGGATAGCCGCCTCCACCATGGAAGAAACATTAAAAACAAGATCGACGTCCGCCTCGGCGAGATCCCGAAAGATGTCTGGTCCCCAGTTGATCACACGGACTTCATATCCGGCGTCTAGAAGCGCCTTTTCGTGATGGGCAACTTCGGCAGCAGTTTCGTCCACGACCCCGTCCGCCCCCGCGAACTTTTCCTGGATCTTGAAATTACCTCGTTTCTTATTCAGCAGACCAATTGTTACAGCACTCATCTGGCAAGTATTCCTTCCTTTATTTGCTCCATTCGCTCCCCGGGGAGTAACGGATTGTCGTCCTCGTAAATATCCACACGCCCGTTTCGGACCTTTGTGGTCCATTTGACGGCCTCGGGGAATTCGTCTCTGCAATGCATCAGCTCCGGAACGGGTAGAAAACCCAAACGAAAGACGTCATGCAATCCCCGTGCGGTGTACGGAGCGTCCACACATTCCTCGATAGTCGCGAGCACCTCTTTCGCACTTTGGACCAGGAAAAACATTCTCTCCCGCACGTCCGGGTTGCCAGTCATGTCGTCCACGTGTCCCTGCCGCCGAAGCATCCTGTAGCGGTCTAGCGCACACCTCGTTATGCGGATGCTGTCATTGATGATCTCAGGCGTCGCCAGATCGCTGCCCTCAGAGTAACTCACGACATGTATGATATCCGGGCTATTGGGGTTATCCGGTTCGATGTCATCCATCAGCGCCGTAGTGGTGGCGAGCTGCGCTTTTGCCTTTGACTCCCGATGAGACAAGTAGTCCAGCCCTGCCCTTGTCTGGAGATATACTTGAAAGTTTGAATCCTCGAGTTCCCTGACTAACGAAAGAGTGGCGCGAGCCTTGGCGAGATCGTTGACGCCCCATGTGTACTTTGGATCGTTCAGCATTATCTGCACGATCAGGTTGCGGATTCCGAGGCTCTTTGCGGTTCTTGCCGCCAGCACGGCTGAGACAACGTATGTAATGTCATCGGCTCCGCGGAATGCAAAGTGGTGAGAGACGTTGGGTTCGTAGGGCCTGGTCCCCGAGGCGATCAGCCGGAGGGCCTCGAAGTGTTCCTGGAGGTTCTCGAGCATAGTGTGTGGTCCGCGTCCGTCGATCTGGGAAAACCACCACAAAGATAGTGCGTGCCACGCGATGTTCATCGTCTCCTCATGCATCATGGCGAGGGCGGGTACACCGCAAGTGCCCGCGTATGTCCTCACCAGCATGGGCCTGGCAGCTTGCCATATACGTTCGTATTCGCCTGGCGAATTGATCGGTGACCCGCCTCCATTCGGCCTGTCGCCCCAATCCTCGCCGAACCTCTCCTGGGTGAGCTGCGAAGTCCCGATCGAAAGCACATCCAGCATGCCCGACCCGGAGAGTTCCCCGCACCAGGATTCCAGAAGGTTCACGGCATCTCGCCGATTGGCCTCGTATGGTCCGGCGTGTGCTCTCATCAGCGGTGGCAGCCCGCGTGCCCTGCCATGTTTTATCCTGTCGACAGTCTTCTCCCGCTTTCCGCCAAAGGCTGGAGATGCCTGCCTGTCCACCGGCAGAGCCGAGGCGTAGTCACACGTTTTCGCCAGGTCCCGGCCGAAACGTTCGAGGGTGTCATCGTAAGGGTGTGCGCCAACCATATCGCCCGGGGCCAGCGAAGGGTCGATGCCCATGATCGTCAAGGTCTCGGCAAGGGTTTCATCGCCACGGAACACACCTATGTCATCCCCGTAGATCCGTTTGATGTCATCACAAGCGCCAGGCAGGGCGGCAAAATAGATAGCCTTGATCGGACCGCCATGCTTTGCAAGCATCCCGTGAAACTCCAACTGATATATAAGTTTCCGAAAGATTCCGACCGCATCGGTCGTGGCTAGACGGTAACTGAAACAGAGAATGCTGATCCGGTTGGTAGATAGCCACCTCCGGATCAGGGAGAAGTTGTCGGCTTGTGCCGGGGCACAAAAGGCCTCGTTGGCGACATCATCAGCGAGGACGGTCGCAAATCCGCAGGCGCGAAGAAGTTCGTCGGCGCGAGACACACCAAGTGTGTGGGCGTCTACCCGGGGCTTGGCCAGACCGATAACGTCGGATGCGATGGCCGCTTCAGGCACAGGCAGTCGTTGGGACAGTCACTCGTCCGGCGATAATGCTTGCCAACGTCTCCTTGACACGGTCCCGGGGCAAACCGAGTTTTTCCAGGGTCCTGCCCTCGTTTCGGAAGTCCCTTCCAAGTATCCCGGACGCCTCGTCAATGAGGTGATCGATTGCCGGGGTCTCCACGCCAACGGCGTCGGCCGCATCCGAAATCGGCACGAGCCCCATGGGGACATCTTCCCAGAGATAACGGTGATCGAGCGTCGTCGGAGCCGGAAGATTGCGGTAGCTGGGATTGGACCGGAGCATGGTGAACAGGTCGGCTGGTTCCAGATCGTACCTGGAACTGAGCCATTTCGTAGTGGACAGCGGACTGTGCCCCAGGATTTTACCCACGGCTTCAAATTCACTGTCAACCTGTTCAAGGTAGCGGGCTGTCTCTCTGGTGACCCCATCACGGTAGAAATCGAAGGGGATCTTCGACAGGATCCTGTCCCTGTTGAGCAGGGCGATGGTCGGGTGAAAAATCGCTCCGATATTGCCGAGACTGGTCTCAAGAAAAGACGCCGCAGCCGTGAATTGGGGGTAGACACTGCTGAGTCTGCTCACCAGGTACGGCGTGTCGTCGGCCGAAACTGCAGAGATGGACACGGTCTTCTTGATCGCCTTGATGACAGCCGTACCGGGAACAAGCACCCTTGACACATAAACCAGCGTGTTTGCCTCACCGACGACCACATCAGCCGTGCAGCCGGCCTGGCGAAGGACGTTTGATACTTCGAGCGCGCCGAAAGTCCTGCCCGGGTTGAGCAAAACGACCTGGCCGTCTCGCAGGTGCGGGGCCATTTCCTGTGCCAGCGGTCTGTGCGCATTGGCGGTTGTGACAACCATGATCACGTCACGGTCCGCCATTGCGGCAGCCAGGTCAGTACCGATATAGGAGAGGGCGCCGACACCGTTCACCTTGCCGCGAACCTCAATGAATCCTCGATCCTGATAGGCTCCGATCCTACTGTGAGACCTGTTGTAGAGAGCTACATCGTGGCCGCGTAGCGCGAGATAGCCGGCAATGGCCTGGCCGCCGCAACCGGCACCCAGGACCGCGAAAGATAGTTGTTCTATTGTGCCAAATACCACCGAGATAGACACCTCCACAGCATCAGAGTTCGTTCTGAGAATCAGGACGAATGAAAACAGCTTTTCGCTAATGGATTGGTTCTAGTGAGAAATGGGTCCAACGAGATAATCCAACACACCAAACGCAAAAACCGACTTTCAGAAGTGGCATTATAGCAAAAAACCCCTCCAAAAGACAGGGGGGGGCGAATGCGAGGTGTTAGCAGATCGATCATATCCCCTCTAACTGCAATGCAAAAATGTCCCTATGTATGAGAGAGGAAAGAATGAAAGCCTGGTTTGGATCAATTATTTAAGAGGTTTTCGGTGTTATCGTAGTACTCCTTGACCTGCCCCTCGTAAAAGGTCCGTCTTCCTGTCCTGAGCAAGTAACGGAGTGCCCTTCGACGTGACCTTCGTAAAACTCAGGTCGTGCTCAGGACTACTCGCCGCTGGATCGTGTCAGTCTATGAAGAAATGGCCTGCCACGAGCAAATAAAAAGCTCGCCACAATGTGACGAGCTTTTTATGTGTCGAGTGGTGGAGGCGGCGGGAGTCGAACCCGCGTCCGGAAGACTTCAGTCTCGCGGTCCTACATGCTTATTCCGTGTTTTATGTCTCCCACAGCGGTCCCACGGACAGGAGAACTACGGGATGAGCCCGACTAAGTGTCTTCCCTGAAGGCCGGGCGACGACAGGGAACAAGCCCGAGCTTATGACACTGCGATCTGACGTTACGGGCGCCGTCAGGGCAGTGCTGACGTACCTAAGTATTAGTTAGGCAGCCAGAGCGTAGCCAGATTCATTGGCAGCTATAATATCCGGTTTTTTACGAGGCCACCGGATCCTCGGCATGCACCACGGACGTCAATGACCCCCGTCGAAGCCAACTCGCCCCCACGTCCTTATTTTAACCAATTTCCCGCACTTATCAAGCCATGATATGTAGAGGGTGAAGCCAGAGTGTTAAATTCTAATTTCTTATCCTTGATCTCAGAGTTTTGCAGCCCAGGATCCCGGATCTAGGATCTGGAACCAAGATACCAGTGTACCGTATTTTCCACCGCATCTTCAAAGTTCACCGCCGGACTGTATCCCAGGAGACTCCTTGCCTTGTCGATGGAGAAGTGGCAGTCACGCCCGCCATTGGAAACACGGTAGCGGGTGATCATGGGCGGTGAGGAGATTTTCAGCAGATGGTAAAGTTTTTCGGATGCGTACCCGAGAGCATGAGCCACGGCAAAGGGGACTGACAACCTGGGGGGGTTCACTCCCAGCGCTGCCGCGAATTTCTCGGTGAAAGCCTTCCACGTTATGTCAAGCCCATCGGTAATAAAAAAAGCCTCCCCGGCTGCCCGTGGTTCTACACAGGCCGCTTCAATGGCATCCACCAGGTTTTCTACATATGTAGGCGCTGTCAGACACCGTCCACCGCTGACGTAGGCCAGCTTCTTTTTTTCCATAGCGTCGAGATATTTTTCGATAAAGGTATGATCGCGCGGACCATAGACATTGCCGGGACGTATTGAAGAGATCTCCATCTGAACAGTGCGGGCGAAATCAAAAAGCCAGTTCTCCGCTATTTTCTTGGTCTCGCAGTAGGGAAAGTCACTCTCTGGCATGGGCGCCGATTCTGCAAGGTTGGAAAATCCAGGGAACCCGTGGACAGCAGTGGTTCCGATGTGGACAAAACGCCTGACGCTTGCCAGATGAGCTTCCTCGGCCGTATTGCGTGTACCGGTCACATTGACGTCGTAAAACCTGCCAAAAGGACCCCAGTCGCTTGCCAGACCAGCCACATGAACTACCACCTCCACTCCCTTCATGGGGTCTGCAAGGCTCTCCCGGTCAGTTATGTCGCCAAAGAAAAGCTCCGGGTCCTGACCCTGGAGGAAGGACAGGTCAGAGGTGCGGCGGACGATACCCCGCACCCTGTGGCCGCGGGAGAGGAGGCGCTGCGACACATGGCTGCCGATAAATCCGTTTATCCCGGTGACAAGATAAATGCCCACTTCAATCCTCCACTCAGCCCATCAGTACAAACAGGTCCACGAGCACGCCGAGGGACGCGTGGATGATAAACCCGTACCAGAATGAGCGGGTCCTGAGAGCCAGGGCACCGAAAACTACTCCAACCACGACAGCGCCCATCAGCTCGCCTTCGGGCTTACCGATATGGACAAGGGCAGAAGAGATGGTCTGAATGAGGATGGCGTTGACCCCGCCAAAGCTCCTCTCCAGTCCGAACAACAGGAACCCCCTGAAATAGAACTCCCAGGCTGTGTAATAGATCAGGATATAAGCCAGTTCGTACCAGACGATCATATCCGGCCGTGAAAAAAGGACCCTGGCCATGGGATACTCGGCCACTATCTCGGGCATGGCCGAAGAGAGGTATGCTATGGGCAGAATAACAAGTGGAAGTGTAACCACAACGAAGATACCGCCGAACCGCCTGTCACCCAGTCCGCCCCCCAAGTCCCTGAAAGAGGTCTTCATCTTTATTCGGACGTACAGAGCCGGGATGAGGCCCACAAGGATAAAGAAGGCCGACCACTGGAAAAGAACCGCCAGCATCTCTTCTATCGGATGACCGCCGAATCCGGGGAACCAGTCCAGAAAATGTTCGGCAGCGCCGTGAGCGCGGTATATTGACAGCAAAAGAGGGGCTGACAGCAGGAGAACGTAAGTGTTGATATGTTTCGGGTCATATCCGATGCGGCGCATAAATCCCACTATTTACCCCTTTCGCTGGCCTGGATCCTGATACAGTTGATCAGATCGAGTACTTCACTGCCCCCCGCGGGGGTTTCCCACAGGAACTCTGTATCGTCACCGTCAAGCCTGACGGGAAAAGAACCCTCCTCGGCAAACACCTGAACCCGGTCCCTTTCATTGCCGCCGTAATAGATAATGTACCTGGAAGGAACCGATGGTGTGGCGAACAGGTTTCCCCTGAAGTCTGAGAAGGTGGCATCCTGACCTGCAAGATACATGATCGACTCCATGAGGTCCGACTGCTGAAAATAACCGTCCACTTTGACGCCTGGCTCATGTGCCCTGCCCAGGATGATCAGAGGTATCCTTGCAGGAGCCTCTTCCCCGTACAGGGCAGTTTCGTCCGGTCTCACCGGGGTCATGGCCCTGTGGTCGCTGGTGATGATGAGCAGGGTGTCTTTCAAAAACCCCTCACGTTCCATGTTTTCATAAAACCATCCCAACTGAGCGTCAGCGTAACCGAATACATCCTGCTCCCTGTTCGAGCCGGTCCCGGGCTCCTGGAACGGATGGTGGGTTGAAACATTCTCAATGACCAGAAAGTAGGGCTCAGATTCCGGCAGTCCCGGCAGGACATTGTAAACAATGTTCTCGTAAAGAGCTCTGTCAGGGACGGAGCGGAACTGGTACCTCTTCATACCTTCATAATAGGGCTGATCGTTCCCGATGACCTCGTCGAAGCCAATGGAAAAGAGCCATTCGTCCTTGTGGGAAAAGGCCGGATCCCCCGAGGTTATGAACACGGTATGGTATCCCATGTCACCGAGGCGACGCGGAAGAGTATTTTTCATGCCGAAATACCCGTCGAATCCGCCCATTTTCCCCATGGTCCCCAGGTTCGTAGTGGGCAGGGGCGGGACTCCCGTAAGCAGGGCAATCAGGCCTCCATCGGTGTTGAAATTGTTGGCAAAAAAGTCCCTGAAGGCGATGCCTTTTTCGGAGATGGCATCGAACCGGGGCACAGTGTTATTTTCCTCCGAGAAAAGCCGTGTGTGGTAGGTAGAAAGAGACTCTATCGCCACAAGGATAATGTTGGGACGCTGGGGAGCTTGTGTTCTCATGACCACGGCATCTTCGCCGCAAGATGAGTACAGGTTATCCTGGATCGACTGTTGTCCATAGTCCCTGCCCAGTCCACTGGGCCCGTTGATCTCCAGGACATTCTTCACTGCCCAGGCGTGGACACCTTTAATATCAGGGATGGCGATGCTCAGGATCACCAGAAGGACAGCCAGGGCTGCCAACCCGGCGGACAGCTTTGGGGGCAGGTTGACGGTGGACAGGAGGAAAAACAGGATAAAGGCACAAAACGCCATCACGATAACAGGCAGGAGCAGGTTCCCGGCCGGCCCCAGCATGGAGGCCAACTGGAAAAAGACGGCCTTTACGTCCGTTCCGTATATGAAGATGTCTGTCCAGAACAGACGGAGGTTGAACATATGAAAGACAATAAAATCAGACAGGTAAAAGCACGTCAGCAGCAGCGCGGCCGACTTTGCCAGAAAACCGACGACACGGCTCTTCAGGAGTATGGCGGGCAGGAAACAGATCAGGAGCAATGCAACCACCATTGCATCGTGCTTTACAACGGCGAACCCGAAACTTCCCGAAAGTCCCGTGATGCTGCTGAAGCGGTCCTCCACGAGGAGGGCCCTGGCTGCCAATATCAGGATCGACAGCATGCCGAGCGCTATCAGTGATGCCGCAGGGATAAATTTAAGATATCGGTATTTTTCTGGCTCTGACATCCGTTTTGTCTTAAGGCCGGGGTTTTGAGCGTAATCACTCGGCTACGCGTAAGGCCAGCTTCGCTTCGTGATTCACTAAAACCCCGGCCCGATACGTATTTATCCATTCCATTTAAGGTTACGGCAAAAGGCCCTGAAGCGAAGCTAAAAAGGGGTTGCGAAGGCGAAGGGGTTTTTGCCGTAACCTATACATTATATATTGACCACAAACTAATTTGGAGACGAATCGAAACATCATTAATTTGTCTTTCACTTCATCTGAGCTTCCTTTGAAGCATCCTCCTCCATGAGCTGCCGCATTCTCTCCGCAGCATGGTTCTTTTTCCTCTTTTCGATGACGATGGGCTCGCCCTCACCGATCCTGTCAACTAACATCTTGAGGCCGTTCCGAGTGAGAAGGGACTTCAGTTCATTCTCAGCCTCGGCCGTTTTGCCGTCGGCAAAGTAGCTCCCCTCAAGGGTCCGTAGGGGATCAGCATATTCAGGATCCAGCTGAAGGGCCTTGATGTACCGTACCCTGGCTTTGTCCTCAAAGTCCTTTTTATGCAGCTGAACTCCTAAATTATAGTGGAGCAGGGCATTGTTCTTCGGCTGATAATCAAGCTTACCCCTGGCCTCCTTTTCTTCCTCGCTCTCACGTTCCCTGAGCCGAAGTAGATCTCAAGTTCTTCCTTCAGGTCCAGCGGCGCGCTTGACGGGAAACTTGGGTAACGATGAACAAGGACGCCCTCGCTGTTCAGAAAAAATACAGTCGGCATGGCTTTTACCGCGAATTCATTAAACAGGGTCAGGCCGTCATCTATAACAACGGGCAGGTCGATAATGTTCTCTTTTGCGAATCTTTCGATCTCCACTCGATCGGATGAAGACAGGCTTTCACGTTCCGAGTTGACAGCGACTATCGTCAGAGGATGATCGGCGTAGTCTTTTGCAAACTTCTGCCACAGGTCCACTGCCGGCTCCGAGCGCGGACTCCACATTGCCCAGAACAGGATCACTGTGAGGCCGTCTTCTGCCGGGACCTCCAGTGAGTTACCATCGTAGGTTAAAAGGGACCTCGATGGAAGCTTGTCCCCCACTATAATCTCACGATCGCTGACATGATGGTAACCAGAGACCTTTTCAACACCTGCGCCCAAAAGGATAAAGACAAGCAGGAGGATCAAGGCCGGCCATGTATTTTTTGTATGTTTAAATTTATACACTTCGGAAGCCTTTAAAAAAGTCATCAACGCACCCGTTTAAGGACGCCCAAATCAACGACTTGCATATTATCATCGCGCCCGAGCGTGGGCGCCCGAGTCCATAACCTGCAATGTGAGTTATGGATTCGTGAGGGTAGGGAAAACGACGCTTTTCGCTTCCCGATGAGCAAAAAGCCGCTCACGGACTTTTTGCGACCCTAACAATAACAAAAGCCCTGCGGGAGAAAATACCGCATGGCTGCTGCGATCTAAACGACTTATTATTCAGTCTAACGGCAAGAGAATCAAGCGTCAATCCGGCGGTGTCTTTTTGGAATATGACTTCCGGGTTCTCTTTGCACTTGCCGAAAGAACATGTGGAAGATACAGTCATTTCGCATTAAGATTTTTTTCACCACGGAGGCACGGAGAACACGGAGAAGTTAAGAGCTTGGATTGAACCACAGAGTACACAGAGACCACAGAGAAAACCTTGGATTTGGGTTTTACGTTACTAGAAACTAGAAACCAGAAATTAGAAGCTCTAACAAGGAGCTTAAGGGAATTGGAGCATAAGAAAACACTTAGCAAAAACATACAGGCTGACCTGCTGCTCATAAGCACCTCGGTGATCTGGGGGTTCGCGTTCGTTGCCCAGCGGGTGGGGATGAAGTATATAGGTCCCTTCACCTTTAACGGCCTGCGCTTCGCCCTGGGAAGTCTGGTTCTTCTTCCTGTGATAGCAATCCTCAACAACAGAAACAGACCCAAGGCCGACAATGAACCCTCTATCTCAATTCGAACCGCATTCTGGGGATGCCTGCTTTCCGGGTTGATCCTCTTTTTTGGGGCATCCTTTCAGCAAGTGGGGATAGTCTACACAACTGCCGGAAAATCAGGTTTTATCACCGGTCTTTACGTCATACTGATCCCCATCGTCGGTATCCCCCTTGGACAGAGAACATCTCCGGGCACCTGGTTCGGGGTGGTCCTTGCCGTCACAGGTCTGTATCTGCTTAGTGTCACAAAGGGCTTTACCATAGGAAAAGGAGATCTGCTCACCCTTATAGGGTCTTTCATGTGGGCTGCCCATGTTCTGACTGTGGGGTGGCTTTCACCGCGCATGAACTCTTTCATACTTGCTTCTTCCCAGTATGCAGTCTGTTCCCTTCTCAGCCTTGCCGTCGCAATTTCCATGGAAAACATTGCCTTAAGTTCTATTCTGCAAGCCACCATCCCCATTCTTTACGGCGGCGTAATATCTGTGGGTATAGCCTACACCATGCAGATAATGGCACAGCGGGTAGCCCACCCCGCCCATACAGCCGTTATCCTGACTATGGAGGGGGCTTTTGCCGCCCTGGGAGGATGGCTCCTTTTGGGGGAAGTCCTTCCCTTAAGAGGGCTTTTCGGCTGCTTACTGATGATGGCCGGCATGCTCCTTTCCCAACTTTGGGTTCATTTAAGGCGCTCCCCTGCCAGATAATTGAGGCAATTCGTTGACACTGCAAAAAAAGCGGTGTTATATATAGACTTGTTCCTTGAGGAGGGACTGCATGCGAGACAAGGCAGAAGCCATCCAGGTAAAGTGCTCCAGGTGCGATCACACTGAGATCATCTACATCCCGAAGGAAGAGATGCCGCGTTGCCCGAACTGCGACGTAGAGATGAAAATCAGCGAACTGCTGGATGAAGGGAAATCCTACTGATAATTTAGCGAGATTTCCTTTTTTAGACTAACCTGTGGAAGGAGGAGTTATGAGACGTTTTATTCTTTGTCTGGCCCTGGTCGCTGCTGTGGCCATAGCTGGGACCCCTGTAATGGCGGCCAATATCGACCTTGCAAAAAGCTCTACTACAGAATCAATTCTCAAGGCCGGTAAGCTGAGAGTGGGGATGGAGGCTGGTTACATGCCCTTCGAGATGAGGAGCAAGAAGGGCACACTAGTCGGGTTCGATGTGGACATGGCCAAGGAGATGGCCAAGGCTATGGATGTTAAACTTGAGCTGGTAAACACCGCATGGGACGGAATTATCCCCTCCCTTATCACGAACAAGTTCGACATCATCATGAGCGGGATGACGATCACCCAGGGGCGCAACCTGAAGGTGAATTTCGTCAACCCTTATATAGTTGTTGGCCAGACTATTCTCATCGCCAAGAAACACGAGGGAAAGATCAAGAGCTACAAGGACCTTAACAATCCCAAATACACTGTAACTTCAAAGCTCGGAACTACCGGCGAGCAGGCGACAAAACGCCTGATACCAAAGGCCACGTACAAGAGCTTTGAGACAGAGCCAGAGGCAGCCATGGAGGTCATCAACGGCCGAGCGGATGCTTTTGTCTACGACCTGCCGTTCTGCGCCGTCTTTTTCGCACAGAAGAGCCAGGGTAAACTTGTCTTCCTGGACAAGCCATTCACTTTTGAGCCCCTTGGATGGGCGATCAAAAAGGGTGACCCCGACTTCATGAACTGGCTGAACAACTTCCTGCGCCAGACCAAGGGGGACGGAAGATACGACAGGATCTACAATAAGTGGATCACAGGGAACGAGTGGATAAAGGAAGTCCAGTAAAATAAAGTCCTTTTTCAGATTTATCCCCGGGGGGCGCTTCAGCGTCCCCCGCATACATGTACCAATCAAAAAGGATTCCTTTCCCAAGCCATGAGAGACCTCTTTTACAACGTCAAGGTTCGCCACAGCCTGTCCTGGAGCATTCTGGTCCTCATCGTTATCGGGATCTTCTTCGGTATCGGCAAGGCTACACAGAAAGTAGACTATATCTGGCAGTGGAGCAGGATACCCCGCTACATCGTGTTCAAGGATGATGTGGAGATCACGACGGAAGAAGACGGCACCGTCAAAACCATCGATGAGAAGGGAGACAGATTATCCATAACAGTTAGAACTCTCGATGGCGGCGAAGCAAACTATTCACTACCCGTCTCTGCCGATATCTCTGTGGAGGAGGGTGATGACCTATACGCAGGCGACACACTCGGCTCCTACAAAAAGTGGAGAGTGGGGATACTTCTCATCGGCCTGTGGATGACACTCAAACTTTCAGTTATGTCCGGAATATTGGGCATTTTGATAGGTCTTTTCACAGGCCTTGCGAGGATCTCATCAAGCCCTGCCCCCAAGTGGCTCGCTATTTCATATATTGAACTTATTCGGGGAACACCCCTGCTGGTTCAGATCTATATCTTCTATTTTTTCATAGGGCAGGTGTTTTCCCTGTCCAGCCAGGCCGCCGCAGTACTTGCCCTGTCATTTTTTGCGGGAGCTTATGTAGCAGAGATCGTCCGCGCGGGCATCCAGTCTATTCACCGGGGGCAGATGGAGGCGGCACGATCCCTGGGTATGGGTTATCCCCTGGCCATGCGATATATCATCCTGCCGCAGGCTCTAAAGCGCATCATGCCTCCCCTGGCCGGGCAGTTCATCTCCCTGATCAAGGACTCATCTCTTGTATCCATCATCGCCATCACGGATCTCACGAAGGCCGGAAGGGAGATCGCAACCTCCACCTTCAGTCCCTTCGAAGCGTTCTTCACTGTGGCCGCCCTCTATCTCATCCTGACCTTCTCTCTGTCCATGTTCGTTCAGTACCTGGAAAGGAGGTACGCAGCCGGTGATTGACGTAACAGGTCTGTACAAGACCTTCTTCACAACCCACAAAGTAGAAGCGCTGGTGGATGTATCAATGCACGTTGACAGGAATGAGGTTGTTGTCATCATCGGGCCATCCGGATCCGGAAAAAGTACGCTTCTCAGATGTCTTAACCATCTGGAAACCGGCGACAAGGGCCAGATCGTGATTGACGGCATTGAACTGACGGATGCCAGAACAAATATCAACAAGGTGAGGGCAGAAATCGGGATGGTCTTTCAGAGTTTTAACCTCTTTCCCCACATGACAGTTATGGGAAACGTCACCATCGCCCAGACCAAGGTAAGGGGACGCTCGATGGCTGAGGCGGAAAAAATAGCCATGGAACTTTTGGAGAAAGTGGGGATTCCTGAAAAAGTGGACGTATATCCCTCCCAGCTTTCCGGTGGCCAGCAGCAAAGGGTCGCCATTGCCCGGGCTCTTGCCATGCAACCGAAGATCATGCTTTTTGACGAGGTTACATCGGCCCTTGACCCCGAGATGATCCACGAAGTCCTGGAGGTGATGGAGACGTTATGCAGAGAGGGAATGACCATGGTGGTCGTATCCCACGAGATGGGGTTCGCCAGGAAGGTTGCGGACCGTGTCATCTTCATGGACGAGGGAAGGATCGTTGAGGAGGGCACTCCGGACAAGATCTACGACGATCCGGAACACGCAAGGACAAAGGCGTTCCTGGCGCAAATTCTTTAAAACAGGTTCAACGTTCCTGGTTCAACGTTCAACGTCTACTACTCCAATTTCCAATCTCCAATTTCCAAAACTCTTTATCTCTACTCCTGCCTTCTGCCTCTTGCCTCCTGCCTGAATTAATAACGCTAGTCGTCCTCAAGCGCCCGCGCCATTTCTACATCCTGCTCTCTTTTCTTGATCGTCTCACGCTTATCGTACAGCTTCTTGCCCCTCCCCACGCCCAGTTCAAGCTTGATCAAGCGGCCCTTGGTATGCAGCCTAAGGGGGACAAGGGTCAGCCCCTTTTCCCTGACCTTGCCCGATAGCCTCTTTATTTCATTTGCCTTAAGAAGCAGTTTGCGGTCCCGGATTGGGTCGTGGTTGAAGCGACCAGCCTGCTCATAGGGGCTTATGTGGGCACCTACCAGGAATACTTCACCGTCCCGGATATCGGCATAGCTTTCCTTAATATTCGCCTTGCCGTTGCGGATCGATTTCACTTCCGATCCCAGAAGAGATATTCCAGCATCCAGTTTCTCCAGGATCTCGTATTCGAACCGAGCCCTGCGGTTCGAAACTAGTGTGCGATCCTTTGCCACACACCACCTCCCGCAACTCCACCCATTTCATTCCGGAGTTGCTTCTTCATGTAATCGAGGCCGCCCTTCCTGGCGTAGGCCTGTCTGAAAAGATATAACCTCCTCTTGCCGATAGCCGGTTCTATCCCGGAACCTGGAAACAGGACCGGTCTCATGTAGGCGCCGGCCCTTGGATCGTCGACCCTGCATAGTACATCCACCGCGGTTTCGAATCCTGCCGCTGACATGCGGCTCAGATTTTCCAGGATCACAAGGGTGCCAGCCGCACCAGATCTGATCAGCGGTTCTGTGACGGCTAACCTTAGCTGCTTATCATCTGTTGAGAGACACTCTACCAGCTTTGGTAAAAATCCTGGATCTTCAATAAGAGATATCCCGTCCAGGGCGTTGGCACGAACGAAGCCGGTCTTTTGAGAGTGAGCAAGAAGGGTTTCCCAGGCCAACTCACCCATCTCAGCAAGGGCGTGGGCAGCTACCCAGCCCACTTCTTCATCTCCAAGGAGCGCCCCCAACGTTTCGAGGCTGTCTGGATTTCCCATCTCGCCAAGGAGCGCTATAGCATTCATCCTGCCGGCAACATCGCCGGAATTTGCTTTCTTGTGCAGAACATCCAGGGCCTTTTCCCCCATCCTGAGCACAATAAGGTTTCGCGTGTAACAGAACTCTTCATCACCCATTGCGGACAGAAGCTCATCAGCCGCCTGTGAACCCAGCTCCATAAAGGCGAAGGATACCAGCCACTGGATCTCCTTTTCCTTTTTGAGCCTTTCTATCATAGGCCTGATGGCACTCGGATCCTTGAACTGTATCAGAGCCGTAACGGCATACATGCGGACTGTACGATCCACATCGTCCAAAGCCTGCATGATAGGCCACAGCGCCCGTTTGTCGCCGATCTTCCTGAGAGCCGAGATGGAGTTTTTCCTGACCAGCGGATTGTCGGAGCCCAGTTCCTTGATAAGGACGGGAACTATATCCGGAGCTAACCTGGAAAGCGCCGTGCTGGCATATTCCTGCACGCTTCTGTCCGGATCATCAAGGGCCTCAAGAAGACCACTGGTAGCCCGCATATCACGGAATTCTCCCAACGATCGCACAGCGCTGCTGCGAACCATCGTCGATGGGTCATCAAGAGACCTTTTCAGCATGGGTATCGTATCGGGTATTCGTATGCGTCCAAGGCCCATGGCCGCGCCTGCCCTTAGTTTATCGTTCCTTGACATGAGGGTGATCTCAAGCATTTTTACCGCTCTGATGCCAAACCTCTCTACAGCAAGAAGGACATATTCTGACAGCTCAACATCATCTTCCTCAAAAAGTTCAAGGAGCTTTGGCAATGATTCCTCACTCTTTATCCCGGCAAGCGCCTGGATCGCCTGGATCCTGACTTCCCTGGACGGATCCCTGAGGAGGTCGATCAAAGCTTCCGATGCGTTGTCGTCAGCTGTTACACCCAAAATGTATGCCGCCCTGGCCCGGTAAGATGCCAGCTTGTGATCAAGCTTAGCCGTAAGAAATGGGGTTACGGCTGTCCCCAAATTGGCAAATATGGATTCGCACATCCAATTGATCTCGGAGTCGCCAAGGCCTGCGAAGGCCGCCTCATACCCACCCACACCCCACTTCTGGATACTCGATACAGCTTCCATCCTGACCGTTACATCCGGGTATCTGAGTAGATTCACCGTGAATTCGAGTGCCTCGTCAGTCCCCAGTTCCCGAATACTATCCAGCATTACCGGTCTTTTTTCTTCCTCCGACATGTAGTAGCGCCGCTCGAGATCCTCGAGCCTGTTCGCAAGAGCAGGACCGGCGGCAGACAGGACCAGGACAATCAGGATACTTGAGATTATCAATATTTTGGGATATCGTCTTTTCAGCTTCATAGTCAGTGTCACAATAACTGTGTTAATAACGAGTTTCAAGTTTCAAGATTTGTTTTGAACCACAGAGGGGTTTTAAAACTTGGGACTATGGAGATAATAATGATCGAACTTACCTGCCCCATATGCTCCGCCGACACTCCCCTTGATGGTGAAGAAGAAGCAGGGGACTCCATTCTATGCGCCTTTTGCTTCAGTCCTCTGAAGATGACCGTCAAAGATGACGGTTCAAGGGCCCTTGTTGACGATTCCTAGATTCCCTTGACCACCTCCAGAAGTCAGGATCACGATCCTGGAAAAATCCTCGCCGATGCTGTTGCCATGGCTGCGGAAGCCGGCGAACTTCTCCGCGACGGTCTGAAGAAAGAATTCTCTTTCCAGTTCAAAGGTGAAGTGGATATTGTGACCGAGATGGACAGGGCCGCTCAGGATCTCATCGCCCAAAAGATAAGGAAAAACTATCCAGGCCACGGCATCCTGGCAGAAGAGGACCTGGAGTATGAGGGAAGCAGCCGGTATAAATGGATTGTAGACCCTCTGGACGGCACCACAAACTACGCCCACAGGTTTCCTGTTTTCTGTATTTCCATCGGAATTCTCTATGACGAGGTTCCGACCTGCGGGGTCGTGCACAACCCGATGACCGACGAGACATTTACGGCGGCCATCGGGCAGGGTGCCATGCTAAACGGCATCCCGATACATGTTTCGTCCACGGCAAACCTTGCGACAAGCCTTCTGGGCACTGGTTTTCCATATCAGAAGAGGGAAATTACAGATAATAATCTCTCCCACTTTTGTGCCCTCACGCTCCTCTCTCAGGGAATAAGGCGATGTGGAAGCGCTGCTCTTGACCTGTGTTTTGTGGCATGCGGCAGACTGGATGGGTTCTGGGAGCTTCATCTCAAACCGTGGGACGTTGCCGCAGGGGTGCTAATTGTATCCGAGGCAGGAGGAGCGGTTTCAGACTTTTCCGGCAATCAAACAGGTATCGACGGCTCAGAAATACTGGCCACTAATGGTCATATCCACTCCGACATGGCCGAAGCTCTGATCCTGTCCCGCCCTGGCCAGGGTGAGGACTAGCGGCACTGCTCCCGCAGCCTTCAGAACTTTGCAGCATTCCCTTACCGTGGCTCCAGTAGTGTAAACATCATCGAAAAGAAGAACCCTGTTGCCTGAAAGCTTCTTATGGTCGCGGCCTGTATAAAATGCCCCTTTTACGTTTTCATGTCTTTGTGCCTTTTCCAGCCCCACCTGGGGTTTTGCGCCTCGCCTACTGAGAGCATTATTTAGAAGTGGAACATCGTGATAGTCAGCCACAGGAGATGCAAGCAGGGCAGCCTGATTAAATCCCCTTTTCATCAAGCGCCAGGTCGACACAGGAACAGGAACAACCGCATCGAAGTGAGGGATATCCATTGATGAAACTGCCTCGGCCACTGCGTCTTTCAGCACCTCGGCCAACGAGAGCTTCCTGCCGTACTTGAGAGCATGAACCGCTTCAGACATCCTGCCGGAAAAGAGGTACAGCCCCCTGCACCATTCGAATGGAGGTCTTTTTCGGATACACTCAAGGCAGGAGTGAGGCGTGTCCGGTACCGGGAAGGGTATACCACAGGTGGTGCAGTACCCCTCTATAATGGGATGGAATTCACTCCTGCATTTACTACAGCAGTGAGGATATTTTCCTTCTGAAAGATTTCCGCAAAGGAGGCACACAGGCGGATAGATGACATCCAGGAAATTGTCCCACCGCCTGTTGGTGATCATCACTGGTCAAAACAGGGAGGTGCCGGTCATCTCTGCCGGCTGGGCGATACCCATTATCTTTAGAAGGGTGGGCGCCACGTCTGCCAGGCATCCCTCGGCAAGCTCAGGTTTTCCTTTCGAAAAGTCCGGGCCCACCATTACCAGTGGCACCTGATGAGTTGTGTGGGCAGTGTGGGCCGTGCCTCCGGGATCCACCATTGATTCAGCGTTGCCGTGATCAGAAGTGACTATCAGAATACCGCCCAACTCCTGAACTTTTTCAGCGATCCGGCCAACACACTCATCAACCGCCTCAATAGCAGTCACCGCAGCCTCGAAGACACCAGTATGCCCCACCATGTCCGGATTGGCGTAGTTTACAATCACAAAGTCATACCTGCCCGAATCCAGTCTCTCCAGGAGTTCCCCGGTAACCTCATCGGCGCTCATCCTGGGTTTGAGATCATAGGTGGGCACATCCTTCGGTGACTGGATGAGACAGCGATCCTCGCCTTCGAAAAGCTGCTCCACGCCCCCATTGTAAAAAAAGGTCACGTGGGCATATTTTTCCGTCTCAGCTATTCTGAGCTGGGTTAGGCCCTCCCTGTTAAGAACCTCTCCCATGATATTTTCAAGGACAATGGGCGGAAAGGCCACAGGATGGTCAAAGCTTTCATCATACTGGGCAAGACAGACATAGGATGACAGGTTCGCAACCGCCGGGCGTACGAAACCGTTAAATTCCGCGTCGTTAAGAGCATGTGTTATCTCCCTTGCTCTATCTCCCCTGAAGTTCATGAAAATGATCCCGTCACCGTCCGAGATCAGGCCTGAAGCGCCTCCATCTCCCTGGATGACTGTGGGCAGTATGAACTCGTCAGTCTCGCCACGGTCATATGCTTTCCGGACAGCCTCTTCACCTGAGGTAGCTACCTTACCCTCTCCGACCAACATGGCTCTGTAGGCCAGTTCGAGACGGTCCCACCTGTTGTCGCGATCCATGGCATAGTACCGCCCAGATACTACTGCAATACTTCCCTTGCCAAGGGATGCGAGGTGCGATTCCATATTCCGTATATGATCAATTCCGCTGTTTGGAGGTGTATCCCTTCCGTCCATGAAGGCATGGACGAAAATATCCTCGATTCCCGATGAGGCGGCAAAGGAGATCAGGACTTTTATCTGGTCGATGTGGCTGTGGACCCCTCCATCGGACATGAGGCCCATCACGTGGAGCCTCCCCGAGGCCTTCTTTATCATTTTGAAGGATTCTGAAAAGACGGGATTCTTCTGGAAATTACCGGATTCGATGGCGTTATTTATACGCGTGAAATCCTGGTAGACAACGCGGCCGGCACCCAGGTTGAGATGGCCGACTTCAGAATTTCCTATCTGGCCATCGGGCAGACCCACATCCTCACCGGACGCACCCAGTGTTGTAGTTGGAAAGAGCTTTTGAAGGGAATCCATATTGGGAGTTCTGGCAGCGGCAATCGCATCATTGTCTTCACCGGAGGATATCCCCCAGCCGTCCAGAACCATTAGTACTGTTGGAGTCTTCACCCTTGATCTTCGTATCTTGGAGCGTCAGCGGGGGTAACTGCTGCTTCCGAAAGTTCCGGCAGCGTCAGGGTATTCCAGTTCAGGCACGATTTGCACCTGGCCGACCATTTTCTCTCCATAAGGCCGCACTCACCGCACTGGTACTGTGGCTTCAGCCCAAAGGTAGTATCCACGAACTTTTTATATTCCGAAATGGCGTCCTCACTCCGGTCCCGCCTGGTCATGAACTCACCCAGAAGAACATGAAGAAGGGGTGCGTCGTATCCTAAAGATTCAACTTTCTTGAGGGCCATGAAGCCCTCGTCTATCATCTCCAGCCTCAGACAGGTTTTGCTGTAAAAGAGGTTCAGGAAGACATCGTCCGGGTATTTGTTCAAAAGCCCCTTGTATATCTCGATAAGCATCCTGGGATTTTCAAGCTCCATGAGCTTATCTTCCATTACCTGAAGGAATACCGATTTCCTGTGCTCGCTGTAGCCATTCTCTAAAAGCTTAAGCCCATCGTCCAACTTACCCATGGCTATGTGCGCTTCACCCTGAGAGACAATTGCCGCCACGAAACCAGGGGACTCTTTCAAGATCTCCTTGAGCAGTTTCAGGGCGCGGTCATACTCGCCTCTTTCCACAAGATCCACCGCGAACTGGTACTTGAGTCCGGTTAAATACGCTTGTTCATCATCAGTTCTGTCCTTGAGCTTGATAACTTTCCGCTGAGTGGAAACAGCAGCCTCCCAATCGCCTTCTTTTTCCTGGATCTTCTGGAGGGTCTCTAATGCCGTGCGGTTTGAGTCGTCTTTCTTTATTATCTGTTCGAGAACCTCCTGGGCCTTGGCCGGCTTCCCGGCCGCAATGTAATCGTCGACTAAAAAGAACTTCACCCTGAGGTTTTTGGGGTGAGCCTCTCTGGCCTTTTCATGCAAGTCAATTGCTTCCTCAATTTTTCCCTGGCCCAGGTATACCGTGCCAAGTCTGAAGACAGGGAGGAGAAAATCCAGGTCTTTTTCCACGGCCTCTTCCAGGAGTTTGGCGGCACGGTCAACCTTGCCTGAAAGGTGCGCGTCAACACCTTTATTGTAAAGGTCTTCCGCCTTGGCCCTGCGACGATTCTTCATACTCTCCTGAACCTGGATAAAGGTCTTCCTTAGCCCCCGTATGGCAAACAGGGCAAAGACAATCAGGGCTCCAATTCCCATTGAGAACAGGACTACACCTATTACAGGAAGCTCGACGACTTCTCCCTTCCAGAAGTGTACGGTGACGGATCCGGGGTTGTAGTAGGCGAAAAATGAAAAAGCCATTACAAGGATCAAGATTATCACTGTTGCTATTCTGCTCACTAGACTGCTCCCCTTTTCTCCATTTCGTCCTTGCACAGGGTGCAGAACCTGGCATTTGGACGGGCCTCGAGGCGCCCCTTGGGGATCTGCTCACCACAGTTGTCACAGTCCCCGAATTCACCGGAGTTTATCCTCTTCAGGGCTTCATCGATCTCCTTGACCTGATGAATAACCATTTCCCTGCGCTTCAAGTTGAAGTCTGTCCTGTAATTTGAATTGGCCTGGTCCACGGAATCCATACTACCTTCTCCGGTATTGTCCTTTTCCATCTCGGACTTTTTCTTAAGAGCGGCCTGGAGCTCCATCCTCTTGTCAAGCAGTATCCCTCTGTATTGCTCCAGCTGTTTCTTGTCCATCAAGGATCCTCCCGTTGAAGCAGTAAATTAATGTCAGATAGATATACTATAAACTCTTGTGTAGATGGAAGGGGTTGTTTTATAAAATATTCGTTGAATATCAAATTTTCATATTTCAACGAATATTTCGCTGTGTGCTGTGAGCAATGAGCTTTGGGCTTAGACTTACAAGTTCACCATAAAATATTATCAAATCACTGAAGCTCATAGCCCAGAGCCCACGGCTCAAAGCTCGAACTACTTATGATACGGCTCCTTCCTTAGAATCGTGAATGCCCTGTACAGCTGTTCTACTAGCAAAAGCCTTGCCATTTGATGCGGCAGGGTCATCGCAGACAGTGAAAGCCTCATATTGGAGTCATCGACTGCCGATTTGCACAGGCCGTGGGGTCCTCCCAGCAGAAAACTCACCCGGCCGACACCGTCTTTAATGACATCCCCCAACCAGGAAGCAAGCTCTTGGGATGTTTTTTGCTGTCCTCCCTCTTCCAGAGCAACCCTGATATCTGCCTTCAAATGAGTTTTCCTGAGGGAGCTGTAGGCTTTCTCCTTATCCGACTCCCTTTCAGACCTCTCCTTCGGTACTTCCCTGATTTCTACACTGCTATATCCCGAAAGCCTCTTGAGAAATTCTTCCATACCCTCCCTGTAGTAGGGTTCTTTGACCTTCCCAATGCCAAGGATCTGTATGTTCAATTCAGCGGCTCTCCCTCGTATTCGATCTCAAGCATTGGCGCGTCTATCCAGAGTCTTTCAATATCATAATATTCCCTGATGGCCTGCAAAAACACATGCACAACGACTTCACCGTAATCCAGAAGGACCCACTTGCCCTCCTTAAGCCCTTCCTCGCCCAGTCTCGGGTAGCCCAGGGCTTTGAAAGCATCCATTATATTTTCGGCTACCGACTGAACGTGCCTGTCAGATGTGCCTGTCATTATCACAAAATATTCAGCTACAGAGGAAAGTCCCCTGAGATCCAGCACGGTAGGGTTTAATGCCTTTATGTCCAATCCTGCTCCCACTGCAAGTCTGGCTATGTCGTCTGTATTCAAATTAATCTCCTGTTGGTTGTGTCTCGAGTTTCGAGTCTCATATCTCCCGTTAATTGATATAGAAGTCAGAAGTCAGAAGTCAGAATCCAGAATTCTGATGAATAATGATTAATCAGTAATTTGTGCGTTTCATTCTGAATACTGACTTCTGTTTTCTGACTTCTGTTTTCAGTCATTCCAGCATCAACATCCATCACTTATAAAGATCTTTACGGACAATATAATCATAAACACTGTCAGGGACGAGTTCATGAAAACTTTTCCCTTCCGAAACAAGTTTTTTAATCCCGCTGGCGGAGATATCTACCGCCGATACGGACAGCGAAAACAGTCTGGTACCACTACTGTGCCTGAAGCCTTCCTTTACCGGTGCATATCTGGAAATGATCTTTTCTGGAAGAGACCCTATCAGGTCTATCTCGAATCCAGGCCTTGTCAGGACGACTATATTTACTGCTGCCATTACCTCATCCGGCCTGTGCCATGTCGAGATTTCGCTGTAAGCGTCCGCTCCCAAGGCCATAAAAAACTCCCCTTCGCCTATATCTTCCCTTAAATCCCTGATCGTATCGAGAGTATAAGACATCCCTTCCCTTTCCAGTTCCAGTTCAGAAACTTCCAGAACGGGGTTGCCGGCCACAGCAAGTGAGAGCATCTCCAAACGATCTTGTGAAGACGCCATGGGCGGATCGGGACGGTGGGGAGGTACTGCCGCAGGTATCAGATATACGGTTTCAAGATCCAGTGATCGTGCAAATTCTCCTGCTACCGTCAGATGGCCTAGGTGTACTGGATCGAATGTTCCGCCGAATATTCCTATTCTTTTCATTATTGGGTTTTATGCGGCGGTGATAAATCACCTGGTTTCAGGTTTAAAGTTTCAAGTTTCAAGTAGTGTAATTTCTTCATCTCTATCCTTGGAACCTGGAACCTGAAACTCGCTCGGTCAATATCAGTCCCTTAGATGTCCTTCCCCCAACACTATGAACTTCTGGCACGTAAGTTCCTCAAGGCCCATGGGGCCCCTGGCGTGGAGTTTATCGGTGCTGATGCCGATCTCGGCCCCGAGGCCATAGACAAAACCGTCGCTTAACCTCGTTGAAGCATTCACCATAACCGAAGAAGAATCCACCTCTTTCAAAAAACGATCGGCGTTCCTGTGGCTCTCAGTAACAATGCAGTCAGTGTGAGCGGATCCGTATTCAGCTATGTGGTCCATTGCTTCATCGATATCCCCCACCACTTTCACAGAGAGGATCTTTTCCAGGTACTCTGTTTTCCAGTCTTCATCCTTTGCTTTTCCGACCTCAGGTACTATCTTCCTCGTAACTTCGCAGCCTTTAAGCTCAACTCCCTCATTCTTCAGCCGCCCCAGAAGACCCGGTAGAAACTTCTCTGCTATATCAGCATGGACCAGGAGTGTCTCCATGGCGTTACAGGTTCCCGGCCGGTTCAATTTTGCGTTCACACATATCTCTTCAGCCATTTTCTGATCCGCATCAGCATCCACATACGTGTGGCAAACTCCATCGAGGTGCTTTACAACCGGAATAGTGGAGTTTTCCATGATCATCCTGATAAGGGGTTTGCCACCCCTGGGAATGATCATGTCGATGTATTCGTCCAGTGTGAGGAGCGCCCTGACCGCAGTCCTGTCGATGGTGGGAACCGCCTGTGCTGCCTCTGCCGGCAGCCCGGCTTCAGCAAGCCCCTCCTGAAACAGAGCGGCAAGGGCCGTGTTTGAATGTATAGCCTCCGAACCCCCTCTCAGGATGCAGGCGTTTCCCGACTTCAGGCACAGAGCAGCGGCATCTATCGTGACGTTGGGGCGTGACTCATAAATTATCCCTATAACACCTATCGGAACCCTCATTCGACCGACCCTGAAACCGCTGGGCCTGTTCCAGATCCTTGTCACCTCCCCCACCGGATCGGGGAGAGAAATTATTTCTTCGACTGCAAGGGCCATTTCCTCAATCCGTTCCTGAGTCAGACGCAGTCGGTCGATCATGGCAGAGGAGAGTCCGTTCTTCTTTGCCGCCTTAATATCCTTTTCGTTCTCCCTGATCAGTAAACCTTCAGACTTCCTCAGCTTTGAAGCTACAATCTGGAGAGCATTATTCTTGTCACCCGACGATGCACTGGCGATTGACCGACTGGCTGCTCTTGCATTCTGGCCGATGTCCAACATTAATTTTTTAACGTCCATCGTGTTTATCCTCGTACATTAAATTTACCTGGTTTCACGTTAATTCAAAATGTCATTGGTTACTTGAAACTTTCAACCTATTTAATCACCATATCATCTCGATGGATAACCTCTTCTCCCAGGCTGGAGCCAAGTGTTCCCTCTATCTCGCCGCTGTGTTTACCCATTATCTTTTTTATTTGTCCAGATGAGAAATTTGTGATGCCGCGAGCTATTTCTTCTCCTGACCCGGTGATACAGCGCACCATAGCACCGCCCTCGAACTCACCTTCTACTATCTGAACCCCTGCGGGTAGAAGGCTCTTTTTTCCTTCAACAACTGCCTTAACCGCGCCACTGTCCAGTGTCAGTGTACCTTCGATGTGTCCTGAATAAGCTATCCAGTGCTTTTTTGACGCCAACCTCTCGGCAGCCGGTATGAACAGGGTACCAACTGGTTCACCTGCCATGATCCTGCTTAGATTACCAACAGTCTTGCCGTCAGCTATGATCGTCACAACACCTCTGTGAGCAGCCATTTTGGCTGCCATTACTTTGGTGGACATGCCTCCACTGCCCACCTCACCGGACCCACCGGCCATATCCATTATCTCATCGTCTATTGTGTCCACCACTTCCACAAGCTTTCCTTCTCCCAACCTCGGATCCCTGTCGTATAGCCCCTCAATGTCTGTCAAAATTACAAGAACATCCGCTGATGCGAGGTTCACCACCATGGATGAGAGAAGGTCGTTATCCGAAAATTTGATCTCGTCAACCGCAACTGTGTCGTTTTCGTTAATTACCGGAATGACCCCGAGCTTCATGAGTTCTTCCATCGTGTTGAGAGCGTTGACGAAGCGCTTTCTGTCAGCCAGGCCTTCCCTTGTCAGCAACATCTGTCCCACTGTGATCCCATGTTTTGAAAAGGCTGACTCGTATGCGTGCATCAGGCGGCTTTGGCCAATGGCCGCAAGGGCCTGTTTTGCCTTTATGGTAGCGGGGATCTTCTTTTTCCCGGTCTCCCTCATTCCCATTAATATCGCTCCTGAGCTGACTATAACAAACTGGTACCCCTCATTGCTCAATGACGCAATTTCACCGGCAAGAGATGCTATCAGAGCCTGGTCCACACCACCCTTGGGAGCCTCGAGCACGGCGCTGCCAAGTTTGACAACTATTTTTCTTCGGCCGGTGAGGAGTTTTTTTCTCATGTCACTCACTGTTTTCAGTCCTTTATCGCTTTGACCATTTCGTAAAGCTTGCCGACGACTTCATTCAGCCCCTCCCCGGTGGCAGCTGATATGATGTATGGCTCAAATCTAAGCTCATCCCTGAAATTTTTCAATATTGAGGTACGTTCTTCATCGCTGACAAGGTCCGACTTATTGAGGGCCACAATGCTCTCTTTTTGAGCCAAACCCTGTGCATACGCCTCCAACTCGTCCCTGACCGTCCTGTAAGCCTCTACAGGATCTTCATCTGTTGGAGCAAGGCCTACAAGATGAAGCAGAACCGAAGTTCTTTCCACGTGCCTCAGAAACTGATGCCCAAGACCCGTACCCTTATGGGCGCCCTCAACCAGTCCCGGTACGTCAGCTACCACGAAGCTGCTGAATTCACCCATTCGCACCACCCCGAGGTTAGGAACGAGAGTGGTGAACGGATAATCCGCTATCTTAGGACGGGCTGCTGAGATCCTGGAGATGAGAGTTGATTTGCCTGAGTTGGGAAGCCCGACGATCCCGGCGTCGGCGATCAGCTTTAACTCAAGTATGAGTTCCTTCTCTTCCCCCGCGCGGCCCTCCCCTGCAATCCTTGGCGCCTGCCGTGAGGCAGTGGCAAACCGGGCATTCCCATTCCCGCCTCCGCCGCCCGTTGCAACAGTGACTTCACCCTCGGTGAGGTCCGCCAGGATCTCGCTGCTCTGGGCATCGAATATTACGGTACCTGGTGGAACTTTAAGTATAACAGGGTCAGCATCACGCCCGCTCATTTTCGAGCCTTTACCGGGCCTGCCGGCTGATGCCTTGTATTCTCTTTTGTAGCGGTAATCTATGAGAGTGGAAAGGGAAGTGTCGGTTTGAATGATAACGTCGCCGCCGCGGCCCCCATCCCCACCATCGGGACCACCGCGTGGAACGTGTTTCTCGCGCCTGAAACTGACGCAGCCATTACCGCCCGCCCCGGATTCGATCCGGATCTTTACCCGATCGATAAACCTCATCGCATGAGGGCAGGCATCATGGTTTTAGGTAATCGAATAGACGCTGACCTTCTTGCGGTTTTTGTCTTTGCGTTCGAACTTGACGATCCCGTCAACCTTCGCGTACAGGGTGTAATCCTTGCCCACGCCAACGTTATGGCCAGGGTGTAACTTCGTTCCGCATTGCCTGACGAGGATACTGCCGGCGCTGACAGTTTCACCGGCGTACCTTTTGATACCCCGCCTCTGGGCATTGCTGTCTCTGCCGTTGGAAGAGCTTCCTCCAGCCTTTTTATGAGCCATCTTCTATATCCTCCTGGCCTGAGTCTTTTTTGCTCTGAGCCTTTTTACTTCCTTTATTGATCTTTTCAATGAGGACGCCGGTATAATCCTGTCTGTGTCCTTGTTTAACCTGGTAGCCTTTCCGCCTTTTTTTCTTGAAGACTATGATCTTCTTGGCCCGGTCCTGCTCAACGACTTTTCCGGTAACTTTAGCCCCATCGACGACAGGTGTACCCACAGATACCTTATCACCGGCGCTGACCAGCAGGACTTTTTCAAAGGTTACTACAGAGCCGACCTCCTCAGGCAGTTTCTCGATCCTGATGACATCGCCTTCGTTGACGCGGTACTGTTTACCGCCTGTTTCGATAACGGCGTACATTAATTATAAACCTCCATGATGATTATAAAAAGTGCCAATTCCCAGGTGTTCAGAATAGAGTCTGATATCAGGTTTCAGGGTCATTGTCAATGGGATGACAATGACCAGGTTCCAGGTTCCATGTTCCAGGTTCCAAGCAGTTCAAAGTTAACCTGGAAGGTGGAACTTGGAAGTTGGAACTCGTTCAAAGCCCCATAATCTGATACTGCTCCTGATGCATATTATATTCAGTCTTAACCACGATCTTCTTCTTGATCTGTTTTTCCAGCTTTTCCAGATAATCGCTTTCCTCTTCGTAAAGGAGATCCGCTAGTTTGGGATGTGCCACTATCACGACTCGCTTTCCTTCAAGGATCGGGGCCTCCCTTCTAACCTTCCGGAATATCTCATATATGATAGTCCTCATTGACTTGATCGTTCCCTTACCCTCGCAGTAAGGACAGGGTTCGGTCATGACAGAAGAAAGGTTATCCCTTATCCTTTTCCGCGTCATTTCCACCAGGCCCAGTTCGGAGATCTGCAGGATGGTCGTTTTGGTGCGGTCTTTTTTTAGCGCCTCTTCAAACACAGAAAAAACCCTCTTTCTGTTCGCAAAGCGCTCCATATCAATAAAATCGATGATTATCAGACCACCGATATTTCTCAGGCGAAGCTGGTAGACGACCTCCTGAACGGCCTCCAGATTGGTCTTGACGATAGTCTCCTCGAGGTTCTTTTTCCCCACAAACCTTCCTGTATTCACATCTATGGCGGTAAGGGCTTCGGTCTGGTCTATAACTATATATCCGCCTGATTTGAGCCATATCTTTCTTCCCAGAGCTCTGTTCAGCTCCAGCTCCACCCCGAAGTGGTCGAAGATCGGCTCATTTTCCTCGTGCAACCGGACAATATTGCGAAGCTGGGGCATGAACTTCTTGGTAAAGTCCAGGAGCTTCTTGTACTCATCTTTAGAGTCAATGTGAATTGCGCTGATATCCGAGCTGGAAAGGTCTCTGAGGACCCTGTAGATCAGGTCCAGCTCCGCATAAAGAAGGCTCGGAGCTCTTGCGCGAGGTTTTCTCTTTTTCAGAGAGCCCCAGAGCTTGACGAGAAAGTCCATATCCTGCTTGATGGCTTCTTCCGGCGCACCTTCCGCAGCGGTACGGACTATGAAGCCGACGCCCTTGGGTTGAAGAGACTGGACGATCTTCCTGAGCCTTTCTCTCTCCTTTGAATCCTGGATCCTGCGGGAAACACCCACCTTCACCAACGTAGGCATGAGAACAAGAAGTCGCCCAGGCAGAGTCACGTAAGCCGTGACCCGCGCTCCTTTTGTACCGATGGGTTCCTTGGTAATCTGAACAAGGATCTCCTGGCCTTCCTTCAGGAGGTCCTCAATGGCATGGCCGGAAGCTGTGATCAGCTCCACACCGTTGCCATCATTGTCCTGATCATTCCCGCCGATCATTTCGGCGTATTCGCTCATGTCCAGGACAATATCTGACACATGCAGAAAAGCGGCGCGATCCTGATCAACGTCTACAAAAGCAGCTTGCATGCCGGGTAAAACCCGGACAACTCTCCCTTTGTAGATGTTACCCGTAATGCCCCGGTCTTTTGCCCTGTCAACCGAGATCTCGGCGACATGACGGTTCTCCAGCAGGGCAACCCGGGTTTCGAAGGGGTTGGCGTTAATAACAATTTCTGAACCCATTTTCTGCTAACCTCACTGATGAAATTTTTAATTATTTTAGCGCTCATGACGCATTATCTTCCTCTTTGGATAAATACTGTTCGCTCACACGGTCTTTTTGACCACGAGACAAAATACTTCGCCTTCCAGTGTTTTTTATGGTGCTTTTTGCAATATATCAATTTATCAGGTTTTTCTAAAAAAGTAAAAAATTTCCAGTAAAATTGTATGAAATAAAACTTGTTTTACAGTTACATTTTTGCACTCTTTTGGGGGGTATTGTTTTTCTAACAGCAGAATCGGTCGGAAGGTCCAAGATCCAATGTCCAAGATCCATAATCGTGATGCGTGATGGGTAATGTGTGATGGGTAATTAATGATTGGTGATTAGTAATTAGTGAATTCAAATCATTCTAATATCTAATTTCCAATTTCGAATGCTCCACTCTCGAATTTCGAAACGACATTGGACCTTGGACCTTGGACTTTGGACAGACTAATCGAATATTCGGCTCAATCCCGGTCTACCAGCTGATTTATCCTCCAGGGTGTCGAAAATCAGTTTCGTCCTGGTAAGGTTAACTGCCCCGCCGGGAGCGACTGGCTCCCCCAAAAGAGCCTCGATAACCTCCAGCGGCCTTGCGCTGCCCTTATCAGTAATGGACAGTACAAAATATACGGATTTACCGTCATCTGACCACATCTGGCGAAGATAGTCTTTCAGCTCAACAGTCCTGGTCTTGTCGCCCCTTTTTCGAAGTATCTTTACACTTTCAGATCCCATTATGCTGTCTATCCGCTTTGCGAGATCGTTGTCCCGTTCGGGAAAGGTCGCCAGATACTCCATGGAGCTTACCCTGACGTTCAGGGACTGACCTTCAAGGGGAGCCTTCCATGCTCTGAGAATTCGCAGACCCTCAGGAAGGTAGTTATTTATCTCATTCATGAGCCGCTCGGCAGGCCAACTTTCAAGAAGCTCAATATCCAACCATTCCGCAAGGCCCGCCACCCCAAGTGGCATTGAGAGGGCGAAATTGATCTTGGCTTTGGGAGAAAATCCCCCTGTAAAGGCCATTGGGACCGAAGCTCTTCTTGCAGAGCGTTCGAACACCCTCATTACTTCAAGGTGACCAAGAAAGCGCATATAACCGGTTTTTTCGAATATTGCCCTTATTCGACGTACGCTTCTTTCAGCTTCAGCTGGCAGCACCTCCTCGAGAACGTCATCTCCTGCCGCAGGCACATCTCTCAGGGGCGGAATAGAGGTTGAAAGTTCAGGACCGCACACTCCGCAGGAAAAACAACCCACCTCCCTGCAGTCGGAAGTTACCTCCCCAGCAAGCCCCTTCCTGTATTCCTCCAGGAGGAACTCCCTGGTAACCCCGCACGAAATGTGATCCCAGCAGAAAATCTCATCCGACTCTCTTGTCCGTGTTGCGTAAAAACCGGGGTCAATCCCGCATTTATCGAAAGCCTCTTTCCATATATCCCATTCAAAATGCTCATCCCAGCTGTCCTGTCTGGCCCCCATTTCCCAAGCGGTCTGGATGACCTTTGAAATTTTTCTATCTCCCCTTGCCAGAACCGCCTCCAGCATGGCCTGGTCAGTTCTGCCCCATTTCACCTGGATCTTTTTCCCTTTAAGTTTTTCCCTCAGGTAATCCAGCTTCCGCTTCATATCCGGTTCAAAGTCCTGTGGGACCCACTGAAACGGCGTGTGGGATTTGGGCACGAAGGGAGAGATATTCACTGTAATGCGTCCTCTGCCCGGGGAAACTGCGGCCATCTTTTTTACCAGGTCCACGATACCTTCAATATCCTCATCGGACTCAGTAGGCAGGCCTATCATGAAATAGAGCTTCAGCGAATCCCATCCCCGGCCGAACACCCACCGTGCTGTACCTACTATTTCATCCTCCGACAGGTCCTTGTTCACTACCTTCCTCAGTCTTCCGGTCCCTGCTTCGGGGGCAATGGTGAAACCGGTTTTCTTTACCCTCTGGATCTGCCTGGCAACCTCCGGTGTCAGGCCTCCCACTCTCATGGAGGGAAGTGACACCGAAATCCGGTCCTCGCAATATTTGTCCATCAGGTCCAAAAGCACCTCATCCAGATGAGTATAATCTCCTATGCTGAGGGATGTGAGGGACAGATCCGCATATCCCGTGGCCTTCAGTGAATCCCTGGCAGTCTCCATGATCGTCCGGGCCGATCTCTCCCGGACAGGGCGGTATACCATGCCGGCGTGGCAGAACCGGCAGCCGCGAGTACATCCCCGGGCGGCCTCCAGAGTTATCCTGTCGTGGATTGGCTGCAGGAAGGGAACTACAAGTGATGTGGGAAAGGGCTGGGTTTCGAGATCCGCGCAAAGTGCTTTTACCACTTCCTGCCTGCCGGTCACAGGCATGATGGACTTCACGGTATTATCGTTATTGTATTCAATTTCGAAGTCACGAGGATCGTATATTCCCACGATCTCTTTAAGGGATTCCATTCTCTCCCGCCTGGAAGTTCCGCTGACCCGGGTTTTGAGAGCTTCCAGTATGAGGGGCCACTGTACTTCAGCGTCTCCAATAAAAAACAGGTCGAAGAATTCTGCCAAAGGCTCCGGATTAAAGGCGCACGGCCCCCCTCCCAGAACCAACGGCGCCTCCTCGGTGCGATCTTCAGCCCTCAGTGGGATCTTCCCTGAATCCAGGATTGTAAGGATGTTCGTATAGGTAAGCTCGGATTGGAGAGTAAAACCCACAAGATCGCATTCATGCAGAGGTGTTTTGCTCTCCAGGGTAAAAAGGGGACGGGATTTTTCCTTTAACAGATCCAACAGGTCCCCCTGAGGTAGAAAGACCCTCTCGGCCTGCACACCGTCAAGACGGTTCCCGACATCATACAGAATATGGGTACCCAGGTGAGACATCCCCATCTCATACAGATCCGGAAATACGATCGCCACGCGAAGGGTGACTTCCTCTTCGTCCTTGTGGATGGAGTTTATCTCCCGTCCCAGGTACCGGGAAGGTCTCTCCACAAAGGGGAGAAGGTCATCGATCTGAATTTCACTCATCGTGCGGCAGCCTTGTATATGCCGGGCAGATTTGCAAGAGACTTCAAGGTTTCCTCTCTGGTGTGGTGCTCGATAACTATAAGCGGTGACCTGTCATGGGCATTCAGGAATGAGAAGAGGGAATGGAAATCAAATATTCCATCCCCCATGGGAAGATGAGAATCCATATCCCCGCGATTGTCGTGGAGATGCAGCTCCGCCAAATTCTCGCCAAAGGAGGTGAGCCAGTCTTCCAGGGGGACTTCCGAAAACAGTAGAAAGTGGCCTGTGTCGAAGCAGAATTTGAGCCTGTTATCCAGCTGTTCATTGAGCTGAAGGAGGTGATCCGGCCGCACGTCGAAAACGTTTTCCATGAGCACGTCTGTGTCCGTTTTATCAGCCCACTGGACAATATCACTCCAGATGGATACGCAGTTAGTCAACCAGAGCTCGAAGTTCCAGCCGAATCGCCATTTGTCGTATCCTGGATGGAATATCACGTGAACAGGACCGATGGCTTCTACTACTTCTTTTACCTGTGAGAACCGCAACTTTGTAATTTCAAGGATCTTTGGATCCAGACCACCGGGGGACAGATCCATGAAGGGTGCGTGAAGCGAGACTTCACCACCACTTTCTTTAATCTTCACGAGGGAATCAAGATCCGATGCGGAGAGGGAATCCAGGTTTTCGCCTGGAAGATATACCTCAGGGAACAAGCCGTTATCAGCAAGGAAAGAGAGGTCCTCATCCAGGTTCTTCAGGGACGCCCTGGCGAAGAGCTTTTTAATATTCATGCGCCCTCGGCGATTTCCTCTAACTGTTGCAGGTTGGGTGTGCGACCCATTACCACGAGAGTATCGCCGCCCTTGATCTCGGTCTCGTAGGAGGGATTGAACTGCATGCCACCGGTGGCTTCCTTTATGCCCAGAATGATGAGGTTAAGATCCTTACGCAGGCCGGATGTCGCCAGAGTAGCCCCCGCCAGTCTGGACTTCGGAGATATCAGGACTTCTTCGAGACGAATTTCTTTCGTCTTGTCGTGCACAATGGTTTCCAGAAAATCGATCACTGTAGGACTAAGGAGAGCCTGGGCTATCCTGAAGCCACCCAGGTAATAAGGTGATACGACTTTGTTAGCCCCGGCCCTGATCAGTTTCTGAATGGACTCACCGGCAGCGGATCTCACCACAATATTCAGTTTGGGATTCAAGCCTCTTGCAGTGAGAACGATGAACACGTTCCCTGTATCGCCGGCAACCACCGAAACCAGCCCTAAAGCTCTGTCTATTCCCGCGTCTTTCAGGACATCATCCAGAGTCGCGTCACCCCTGACATAGAGGTAGCCCAGACGCTCGATGGTCTCTATGACATTCTCATCATTTTCAACAACGACAAAGGAAGCATTTCTGTCGGCAAGCTCCTCGCAGATCACGCTCCCCATCCTGCCGAAGCCGCATATGATGTAATGGTTTTGCAGCTTCTGGATCGATTTCATGACTCTCCTCCCGAGGACGGCACGGATCCTATCATCCAACATAATTCGACCTGCAGTCCCCACGGCATAGGCAACAGCGCCCACACCGGTTACAATCAGTAATATACACAGGATTTTCCCTGGATAGGAAAGGGGATACACCTCACCGTAACCCACCGTGGAAAGGGTCACGATAGTCATGTAGAAAGAATCCAGGAACCCCCAATTCTCGATGGCCATGAAACCGACTGTCCCAGCGGCAACTACGAGCACGAGAAAGACAAGAGCGTAAGTGAGCTGTTGCCTGGCCTCCAGAGGGCGGCCAATTCCTCCAAGGATGCTACCCTTACGCCTTAACCTAACCGGCTTTTTCGTCACATAAACTTCCGTTTAGTGTTGATATGGTCGCAAAAAGTCCATCCATGGCTTTTTACTCCCCCAATGGGCGCATTGATGACTTTTTGCAAACTCATCAATGTTTACTGCTGACAGCTCCTGGTTACCTGATCCGCTCCCTGCACAAGATCATTCACCCTTGGCAGGACATCCGTCGCAAGCAGGCCCCATATTCTCCGGAGCACACGCCTGGGGCTTTTTATCTGCATCATTAGAGGGTGTCGCATAGTCTGTCTTGTGCCATCCGGCACCCTTGAGTATGAAGTTCGTGGCAGCGATAAGACGCTTAACGTGACCTCCGCACTCTGAACAGACCTCAACAGGATCATCGGTGATCCTCTGAAATACCTCAAACTGATGGTCGCATTTATCGCACTGGTATTCATATGTTGGCATGATTATCTGTCTCCTTTGATTATGATAGGGGAGTAAAAAGTCCATCCATGGCTTTTTACTCTCCGGAAAGCGAAAAGTGTCATTTTCACTTTCCTCCCAAATCAATAATTTGCTACGCAAATCATTGATTTGGGCGCCCTCCAATGGGCGCGTTGATGACTTTTTGCAAAGTCATCAACTATTGCAAAGTCTTTTCATGTTGGCCTGGATAGTAATTTCGGCCTAACTTTACAAAGTTATTCACTATTTCAGCTAATGTCAACTTCCACTTCTTGCCTTGTGCTCCTCTTCGAGGCGATCCACCACTTCATCGGGGACCATCATCCCGCCAAGGCCTCTACCCAACTCAATGCCTTTAAATCCAGGTCCATGGTAGTCCGTTCCGCCCGTGACGATCAAGTCCAGATCATCGGCAATGTGCTTGTACAGGAACATCTCCTCTTCAGAGTGGCTGAAATAGTACGTCTCCACTCCTGCAAGTCCTGCCTCCTTGAGTTCAGCTAAAAGATCAGCCAGTTCCGTGCTGTTAAGATCCAGCGTCTGGGGATGGGCCAGAACGGGCAAACCGCCCGCGCCGATCACCAGTTCCATAGCCCTTGTCGGGTTCATACGCTCCTTGTTGGCGTAAGCCGGGCCTCCCTTGGCCAGAAACCGGTTGAATGCCTCTTCCTCGTTGCCGACATAACCCTTTGCCACCATGGCACGAGCTATATGGGGCCGCCCGACGCTCTCGCCCTTCGCGTACACTTCCAGCTCCCTCATCTCCACCGGATAGCCCTGTTTTTCCAGCATCTGGAGGATAAGGGTGTTTCTCCTGTCACGGCCCTCCCTGAGCCATGACAGTTTCTGCTTCAGGACAGAGTCATCGGCATCGACATAGTAACCCAGCATATGCATGGTTCCTGGACTGAAATCAGCACTGATCTCTATGCCTGGAATGAATTTCATGTCCAGTTCAGAGGCTTGTGCCGCAGCCTCTTTAAGACCCGACAGGGTATCGTGATCCGTCAGGGAAAGGGCTTTTACGCCGCAGTCCATGGCTTTTCTGACCAGCTCTGCCGGCTCCAGAGTGCCGTCGGACGCGGTACTATGTGTATGAAGATCAACCATTTATTTCTCCAGTATTTCTGCAAACAAGGGTGTAAACCTACATATTTGGTGATTAAAAGTCAATAATTGTGGATCTTAATTATTGGGAAGAGGGAGGAGGAAAGAGGAAAGAGTAGGCCAACATCTATTATCAGACAAGCTCATGATCCTTAACAAAAAGTAGTGCGATCATCACTAACCGTGCATGTAGTAATTATTAATTTCCAAAGGACTCGAATTCAGGGTGAAAAACGCCACGCTCAAGCGTGGCCACCACCCCTCTTTCCTTATCCCTTCTCCCTCCTCCCTACCCTAACCTCTCCTCGCACTAAACTTGCACGAAATCTCAAGCTTAAATCCAATTATACGAATATGTTATTGTAAGCCTAAACAAAGCTTAAATGAGGAGAGGTTAGTGCAACAAACACTTCCCAGAGAATTCGGACGTTTCAAGCTTATCGAGAAACTTGGTATGGGCGGAATGGGAGAGGTTTACCTGGCCAAGATCATCGGTCCCGACAGGTTTGAAAGGGAGGTGGCAGTCAAGCTGATCCTGCCCCACCTATCCCGGGACGAATCCTTCCGGGAACTGTTTTCGCAAGAGGCACGCCTGGCCGCAACACTCCATCATCCGAACATCGTTTCTGTATATGAGTATGGGCGGATAGACGATACCGACTACCTCCTCATGGAATATGTTAATGGTACAGACCTCAGAACCATGATCAGGAGGATCGAGGGCGGGGATCAAATGCCCGAAGAGATTGCACTTCTGATACTTCACCGGATAGCACGGGGCCTTGACTATGCACACTCCATAAAAACCGCCTCGGGAAATTATGCCGGCATTATCCACCAGGACCTGAGCCCCCATAACATACTTATTTCCACTGCCGGAGAGGTAAAAATAGCCGACTTCGGTATCGCAAAAGCACTGGCAGATGAAACCCCCGAAAGCAGCTCCTTTCGGGGAAAAGCCTCCTATATGTCTCCTGAACAGGTGGATGGACGTGAGATCGATCACCGCACCGATCTCTTTTCCCTTGGCACACTGGCCTACCAACTTCTCGCAGGAAAACATCCGTTCCTGGGATCAACAAGAGAAGACACTTTAAGGGCCGTAAGTAAAGCGCAGCACACACCCCTCCACGAAGCCGGACCTCTAACTCACCAGGCCGTATCGGATGCTGTAGAAGATCTCCTCGCACTGCTTCCGGAGGACAGACCGGAAAACACTTCGGCAATGACAGAGGCGCTTGAACCGCACTTTGATGCAACAGCGGAGCGACAGCTGGGTGAATATGCATCAGAGGGAAGGAAACCTTCATCCAGAGAACTCACCTCTCTCACAGCGCCGACCCTCGCAAGACCCACCAGGAGTAAATTCCCTTTTGCAGCCTCGGGGTTGATACTTCTTGTTGTATTTACCCTGTTTATGCTTTTGCCTGGCAGGACATCTGAAAGATCCGGGTCCGCGGATTCGAAAATGCCCGGACCAGCATCAGAAAACAGCGCCAGCCGGGTTCCCGAACTATCCACCATGAGGATTGTAACAGAGCCTCCAGGCGCTGATTTGATACTTAACGACAAACCAGCGGGAAAATCCCCCGCGGAACTTACGTTGGACCCTGCTGATTCACCTTTTGATATCAGAGCTCAACTCTACGGATACAAGACGGCGGAAAACAGGCTGAAGCCGGAAACGGGGCAATCTGAACATACCATCCAGATGATCCCCCTTCCGGTTGGTTCAGTCCCCGTCAATGCCATACCATGGGCCAGGGTTTACCACGATGGGGAGCTGATCAACACCACACCGGTCGTTTTGGAAAACCTTCCGGTGGGTGAGAGAGAAATAACCCTGAGGAACGAGATATTGGGCATCAACAAGACGGTGACAATAACTGTGCTTGAGGGGAAGAATGACCCGGTGCTTGTCAGAATGGGGGACTGATGATTAACCGCGACCCACGACCCATGTCCAACGACCAACGTGATTTGCGTGATGCGTGATGCGTAATTAGTGATTGGTGATTGGTGATTAGTAAAATCAGGCTTTGGGCGCTAGGCTTGGGTTTGAGGGATACTAGAAACCGGAAACCGGAAACCATAACCCATTATAAACAATGGACTATTTCTCTCCATCATTTTTTGCGCTATTAGGTCCCCTTGACTGGGACAAACATCTAAACCATACTAATAGTATGGATTTTGGAAGAGCTTTTTCCGCCCTGAAAGAGCATGAAGTGCAGTACCTTGTCATTGGGGGGTTGGCAATGAACCTCCACGGTATTCCCAGGATAACGGGGCACCTGAACCTTTTCGTTGACCTTGAATCAGAAAACATGAAGAGGTTCCTTGATGCTGTCACATCCCTGGATTGCGAACCAAGGTCCCCGGTGGATCATGATGTGTTGCTATGTTCTGATAAAAGGTTAGCCCTGGTTAAAGACAAAAAACTGAGGGTATGCACCTTTGTGTCATTATCCACCCCTTCCATGGAAATCGACATACGGCTCGATCCTCCCGACGACTTTACGGAAGTTAATAAAAGGAAAAAAGAAGTTCCCTTCGGTGATGAGAAAATTCCCGTCCTGTCCATGGATGACATGATCAAGTGGAAATCGGGCTCCAAACGCAGGCAGGACATTTACGATATTGAGGCGTTAAAGACTGTCAGGAAGCTTCAGGAATTGAAAAATTAGTTTCGAGATTCGAAAATCGAAAGTGTTCTACCCCCACACCCCCATACTCCGATACCTCGACACATAAAAGTCAGGACGGAATTATTAATCGTCCTGACTTTTATTAAGCCCATATTTCTTCAACCTGTCGAAAAAAGTGGATTTGGGAATGCCCAGAGATTTTGCCGCCGCGCGGATACTCCCGTCGCTTTTTTCCAGTGCCCTCGAATAGTACATTTTCTCAAGATCCTCCAGTGAGTGATCATCGGAAAATTCAGGCTTCATACCCTCCTCATCCAGGAAGATGAGATCTCCAGGCTCAATAGAACCGTCTACCTTCATTATGCAGGCTCGCTCCAGTACATTTTTCAGTTCCCGAACGTTACCCGGCCAGGGGTGATCCACGAGGTACTGCTGCGCCTCCGGTACAAGTTCACCTCTGCTGCCCATGAAATGTCTGGTTAGAAGTTCTATGTCTTCCTTGCGTTCACGAAGGGGCGGTACAAAAAGAGGGAGCACAAAGAGCCTGTAGAGGAGATCGGCCCTGAAATTGCCATTATCCACTTCCTTTTTAAGATCACGGTGGGTGGCAGCTACAACCCTCACATCCACCTCGTTTTCGATCTGAGATCCGACTCTCCGGATCACGCCCTCTTCGAGTACTCGCAGTAGCTTGGGTTGAAGATCCAGGGAAAGATCTCCAATCTCGTCCAGAAACAACGTACCGCCACTGGCCTGCTCAAAGGCCCCTTTCCTGCTCTTCACCGCACCTGTGAACGAGCCCTTCTCGTGTCCGAAAAGCTCGCTTTCAACAAGATCAGGGGAAATGGCACTGCAATTGATCGCGACAAAATGCCCCTTTGCCCGGACACCGAGGGCATGAACGGCCCTTGCCACCAGTTCCTTGCCCGTTCCGGTTTCACCGTTTATAAGAACAGTACCGTCTGAGTCCGACACCCTTTTAATAAACTCGAACAGGTTCCTGATGGCCGGTGACGTTCCCACGATCCCCTGGAACGATTCTTTCTCCAGAACCCTGCTCTCTTCCGTCGGCTGATCCCAGTCATCTACATCGTCATCTAACTTGATCTTAAAAGATCCAATCTGGAATTCATCACCGTTCTCCAGGCGGACGTTGTTGACTTTCTTGCCCTTCATCAGGGTCCCGTTCCTGCTCTCGTCAATTAACATATAGCCCGAACCGTGCCTCACGAGTCTTGCGTGCTTACGACTTACTTCTGAATCGGGCAGAATGATCTGATTCTTTATTCCACGACCGATCCTGACCTCGGAAGTAGTGCCAATGTTATATCCACCCAGATACTGCTTATCCCTGAAGACATCCAGCCTCATATTACCAGTCTCCGTGCTTTTCCTTTGCCAGGAGCTCATCTACGGAAAGCCCGAGAGCCCGGCAGCGGAGAATTATATCGCACGACCACTCCATCGCGTGGGAGATCTGCAAGCCTTCTTCCAGGTTACCACCTGCCGCGAAAGCGCCATGGCCTTTGACAATAACTATGGGAAAGTTCTTGAGCAGCTCTGGAAGCTCCTTTTCAAGCTCCTTTGATCCGATTGCCTGCGCAACTTCCAGTACCGGCACTCGCTTGAAGTAGTAGCGGCCCTCAACATCTACGGGAACAATGTCTTTGCCTTCCAGAGAAAGTGTGATCGCGGATCTGGGGTGAGTGTGAACAATTGCCAGGGCAGAAGTAGATTCATAAATGCTCCTGTGTACGTTCACCTCGGTTGATGCCAGAGCGATCCCGCTGTCATCGTGCTCCAGGCTCACTGCAATGAGATCCTGTGAGGTGATCTCGGCAAGCATGGCGCCACGCCTGGTAATAATGACGTTGTCTCCTACCCTGACACTGAGGTTACCGCTGTGGGAATTATTCAGTCCCGCAGCAAACAGAATACTGCCGACGCCGGCAAACTCCTCAACCAGCCTCTCCCAGGACTCTCCTTCCATTTTCATACAGATCAAGCTCCATTCTCTTCTTCCCGGACGGTATACCATCCGGCCAGTCCCTGTGCGCGTAGTATTCTTCAAGCATCTCGTCAAGCCTGACCACCTCACCTGCGCACGGACCTTCTTTGAGGGGTTCCGTCAGCAATCGCGGGGGTAGTGTATCTTCCGCCGGACCAACACCCCTGTCTATATTCAATATCCGTTCCAGATTAATTATTCTCTCACCGATCCCCATCAGATCTTCGCCCGAAATATCCCATCCGGTGACCGCGTGTACCATCCTCGACCAGTATTCCTGGGATAGCGCAAAAGTGGCAAACCGGCATGCGGAAAGGGAATCAGCAATGGCCCCAAAATCCTGGGCTCTTGCGACATGCCCGCCCTTTCCAAGGACTATATGCCCGTGAACTTTCTTTGGTATTCCCAGGATCTCCCTTGCAATGAGATATCCTCCCCTTAAATGGCAGCCACCCCGGTTGGAAGTGGCATAAGCAAGGCCCTGTCCCTGGGCACCGCGAGGATCGTAACCCGGAAGCTCCATACCCTTCACCTGCATCGCATATTCCGGTGCTTCACATGCTGCTGCCAGATGCCTTGAACCTTCGGCCAGTTCATCCCCCTCGCCCTTCCTGGCGCTGATCTTCTCCAGGGCATCCATCACGCCTGATGGCTCTCCGAACTCAAGAGACGATTCCCTTATACCTCTTTCTGACAACTCCATTGCGCAGGCTATCGTTGCGCCCGCCGAGATCGTATCCATTCCAAGCTCGTTGCAGAGGTATGAGGCCTTAATAATGGCCTCCATATCCTTGACAAGAAGGTTCGGACCCAGCGCCCAGAGGCTCTCATACTCCGGACCCTCCCCCTCCTCGTCACCTGCCCTTGTCACACGGCCGCACTGAATGAAGCACCCGACACATCCGCTTCGGCCGATGGTAAACTCCGAGGCCAGCCTCTCCCCAGAATATGCTTCTGACTCGCCGACAGCGACTCTCTGAAAATTGGCCATGGGGAATATTCCTGCCCGTGAGCAGATCCTGACCATCATGGGTGTTCCCAGGGTTGGAAGGGCTTTTGAGGTAACCGGATGGGCTCTTAGCCACCTGTTGGACTCTTCTGTCACAACCTTCAGTCTGAGTTCATCGGCCACCTGAACCTTGCCGCTTCCCTTTACAACGACGGCTTTGAGTTTTTTCGCGCCCATCACGGCACCGGCTCCTCCCCGGCCAAGGGCTCTCATCCTTTCCGTCATGGCAGAGGCATACTTCACCTGATTCTCACCGGCAGGGCCGATAACGGCCATTCCGCACTGCTTTCCGTACTCTCTTTTTATGTGATCCAACACATACGAAACGCGCCGGCCCCAGAGGTCCTGGGCAGGGACTATCTTTACTTCTTTGTCTTCAATGTACAGTAACGATGGTTTTTCAAAAGAGCCTTTCAATATCAGGACATCCCAACCCGCACGTTTCAGGGATCTGCCGAGGCGTCCCCCGGAATTCGTGTCGAAAACCGTCCCGGTGAGGGGTGATATTGAGCTCAGGCTGAACCTGTCTGCGGAGGGAACTCCGGCGCCGGTCAAGGGTCCCGTCGTGAAGATAAGGGGTGTTTCAGGGGAAAGGGGATCGGTACCTGGACCTGTGAGCCGGGAGAGGAGATACGCCCCAAGGCCGCGTCCCCCCAGAAACGGGCGCACTTCATCAGCCGGCATGCCTTTTGTGGTCACCCTGCCGGTACCCAGATCTATTTCAAGTATCCGCCATTCGGTATTCATGGGAACTGACAAAGATACTGGCTTTGTGGGCGCAATACAAGTGGCGCCATGAGCTGTTCAAAGTTCAAGGTTTAACGTTCAACGTTGTTTCGAAATTGGAGATTGGAAATTAAGTTATAGGCTCTGGGCATTGGGCTATGGGCCATGGGCTACGTCTATAAAATCTCAATTCTTCTTAGATGTTGACCGAAGCACAAAGCTCATAGCTCACAGCACATCGGTTGTTAGTTGATTGTTTTTTAAACCTATAGCCTACCGCCTATAGCCTATAGCCTGTCTTACACATTACGCATCACGATTTTGGAACCTGCCGTTCGACTTTGCTCACGGCCCTGAGCCTGTCGAAGGGGAACTTGATACCGGGTCTTGTGACAACACACCATTAAATAGTAGAATTTATCCAGGCACATAAAGGAGGTAAGTAATGAGAAGGGCGATCCAATATCTGACTGTGTTTACTGTTTTATCGGTCCTTTTAGCTGTTGCTTCCTGCGGTGACGGTGGCGGGGAATCAGGGACCAGCGCCCCGAATATCTGGACCTGGATGTCGGGGAGCGATACCGTTCACCAAATCGGCTACTACGGGACTCAGGGTTCACCCGGCAACCTCAACGAGCCCGGGGCAAGGCACATCAGCGTGTCGTGGACTGATAGCTCGGACAACTTGTGGCTCTTCGGCGGTAATGGATATTACGAGGCTGGAAGTACCGGTTACCTCAACGACCTGTGGAAGTTTGACGGAACCAAATGGACCTGGATATCGGGAAGCAATACAGCAAACCAGCCCGGCTACTATGGGACTCAAGGTTCACCCGGCAGCTCCAACGTACCTGGAGCAAGATATAGC
>SDBU01000495.1_pt1 | contig 54958 bp, 54 predicted proteins | sample 2277071 | NCBI WGS metagenome assembly SDBU01 (sample SAMN10397929, study PRJNA504765) | marine sediment metagenome | isolation source: marine sediment core GS08_GC12, 126 cmbsf | place: Arctic Ocean: Gakkel Ridge, Loki's castle | collected 2008 | reverse complement strand
ACCCAATGTCACTGTGGCTAGCTTTGGCAGCCGGGAATTCATTGACCCAGTCAATGTTACCGATGTTTGTCCCACGACGGGGACCCGCAGGTCATGGCCTCTTGTCCACAGCCGAGCACGCGGCGTGGGAGTCATATCCCACCCCAGGGCTCAAGTGCGAACTGGCAAGGCTAACGCTGGTACGTTCCGGTGAGCTGTACTTGGGCGAGGATATGTCCTTGCATAGCGCTGAGGAGCTGCTTCTTAGAGGCACCCGCCTTTAAGTCCAAGGGTTGGTCCAGTGCATAAAGGGTGAATTGATACCGGTGGGGACGGCCCGGGGGGGGACAGGGCCCACCATAACCGATTTTCCCGAAGTCATTCTTACCCTGTAGGGCCCCATTCGTGAGCTGCGCCTCGGCAGGGATAGCCTCCGACAGCTGGCGGCTGTCCGCCGGCAGATTGAACAGGACCCAGTGTGTGAACACTCGGCCGGGAGCATCCGGGTCATCCATGATGAGGGCAAACGCTTGAGTCCCTTGCGGAGGCTCGCTCCAGGCCAGTGGCGGCGACACGTCCTGCTCATCGCAGGCGTACTTGGCCGGGATATTCTCTCCATCCTGGAAAGCTGTGCTAGATAGAGATAGAGGCGGTGTTGGCGGTGGCGTTGGCGGCGGTGGTGTTGGTTCGGGGGTAGATGTCTTCAAAGGTCGCTCACCCTGGGACACCTGCAACTTGATTACCGGTTTGACCTGGGCCTGTTCCTTGCCGGTAATTACGACAAACTTGTCAGCTTCGAAGTCCAGGGTGAGGATGGTCTTTTTCCCCGGTTCTACCTGCCAGGACCTAACCAGCTTAAGTTTGCCACTGGGGAGTTTGGCCGGGATTTCTTTGCCCTCTAAGGTCACCATGACCTCAGTAACATCCAGTCTCACTTGAGTGTACCGCCCGGCAGCCACCTCTTCTTCACCAAGGAATACCTCGGCGCCCTGGATGTCCACCAAATCAAAGGTCTTCTCTTGCTTCACCACAGTAATCCAGGTGTTTTCTGGAGCACCAGCTTTGTGGACCTGGATGTTCTTGACGGTTACCACGATGCTGGATACGCCAGTCGGGGGAGCATCAGTGGCCCTGACCTCCACCGTGCCCGCACCGGGAGTCGGCGTTGGCGGCGGGGCAGGAGTCGGCGTTGGCGGTGGAGCAGGCGCTGGTGCTACCGGTGGGGCAGGACTCGGAGTTGGTGCCGGAGTTGGAACCGGTTTAGCACAAGCACTAAACCCCACCACACTGACGAGAAAAAGGCAAATCATAACCTTGAAAAGGAGTGTATGGCTCCGATGACGTACTAACATAGATTGCCTCCCTAACAGATTTGTTAAGGTTAATCAATATTGTACTCTATATTGTACTCTATACACGGCATATGTCAACATGACGACGAAGAATGAAGTTCATATTTCTTAGCTGAACAGAACTTCAAATGAATCAGACAGGGGCAAGGGTAAACAGTAGATTACGCCGCCGCTTTTACCGCTTGCCACCTTGCTCCCGTACCAAGCCGTAGGCCAACAGCACAAACGGACCGCCAACGAGGGCAGCCAGACGCCAGAATACGGGACTAACGGCACGGAATGCCGAATCAACGGCTACCACTAAGAAGCAGCCTATCCAGATAATAATTGCGAGAAAGCCCAAGTCCATTCCTACACCTCCTTATTTCTCTTCACCTCTCTCTTCCCCTGAGGCCGTTTAGTTTTGAAAAGCCCTATTGTTAGCTTCAGATTTTGGGCTTTTCTGCCTCCTTTTTATTCCCTCACCACCTTTATCCCCCTCTCCCTCAGGAAGAGGGGGAAAGTTTTTGCAGGAGAGGCGGAGCCTCTCTTTGTCTCTCCGTAAGGTAAAATAACGGGGTGTTTAAGAGGGGCTTAAGCCCCTCTTTTCAAAATTCCCCCTCTTACCCACCTTGTCCTCAAAACCAGTATCGGGATAGCAATAGCCAATACTACTATGCCGATGACCTGGGCCTGATGCAAACCAAAGAGAAAGTCTTCACCCTCCCTGATAAAATCAAGCCCGATACGCCACAGGGAGTACAGGCTGAGATAAATGAGAAATATCGAGCCGGCAGGCTTAAGCCGCCCGCGCAAGGCAAGCAACCCGGCAAAAACAATGAGCAGAAAGATAATCTCGTAAACCTGGGTGGGGTGGACGGCTACCCCCAGCGGGGCAAAGCTCTCCGGATGAGCATAGACAACACCCCAGAAGAGGTCAGTCTTGTCTCCATAGCAGCAGCCGTTAATGGTGCAGCCGACCCGGCCCAACACCTGAGCCAGTATGATACCCGGGGCCGCCAAATCAGCAACGTAGCCAAACTGGAAATCACTGAATTTGCTATAAACCCAGATGCCCAGCCCGGCGCCCAGAACCGCACCCCATATCGTCAGCCCGGAGAGCCCGGAAAGGCCAAATATCTGACCCAGGTTCTGACCGTAGTAATCCCACTTATCGACAACATGGAGCAACCTCGATACCACTACCCCGGACGGGGTGCCCACCAGAGCCGCGGTAAAAACCCGGTCATAGGAAATATTTGCTCCCCTCCTTACCTGCCACATTACCCACAGGACCAGTGCCAGTATCGCCAGGGCAACCATAACACCGTACCACCTGATGGCGACGCCACCGATGACGAAGGCTATGGGATTTATGTCTATGGTAATCACTTTCCCCCTGTAATCCAGGCCTGTACCATTCAGGAGCAGAGTGCCTGAACAAAGCTCTCCGCGTCAAAAGGAGCCATATCCTCCAGTTTCTCACCAACGCCGATGAACTGGACGGGAATCTTCAGTTGGTCACAGACTGCCAGCACAATACCACCCTTGGCCGTACTGTCCAGCTTGGCCAGGAAAATGCCAGTTACCCCTACCGCCTCAGTAAAGTACCTCGCCTGAGTGAGGCCGTTCTGACCGGTAGTGGCATCAAGGACTAACATTACCTCGTGGGGTGCGGTGGGGTCAACCTTAGCAGCCACCCGCTTAATCTTCTTCAGTTCCTCCATCAGGTTAAACTTGGTATGCAGCCTGCCGGCGGTATCGATGATTACCTCCTGCACCTGCCGGCTCCGCGCTGCCTCCAGAGCATCAAAGACCACTGCCCCCGGGTCGGCATCAGGCCGGTGCGCAATAACATCCACGCCAACCCTTTCCCCTAGGCGCCGGAGCTGGTCGATAGCCGCCGCTCTGAAGGTATCCGCCGCCGCCAGTATGACCTTCCTCCCTTCGTTCTTGGACTGGTAGGCCAGCTTGGCTATCGACATCGTCTTGCCACCACCATTGACCCCTACTACCAGTATAACCCTCGGCCCTGATAGATTACCAGCCACTTGCTGAGGAGCGATTTTCAGGATGTCGACCATCTCTGCCTGCAACGCACGGCGTACCAGGGAGCCCTCTTTAATCTTCTCCTCGGCTACCCGCTGCTTTACCCGCTCAATGAGTTTTTCCGCGGTGCTGACCCCCACGTCGGCAGAAATAAGTAGCTCCTCAAGCTCGTCCCACACCTCGTCGCCGATAGTGGTGCGGTCGAACAGGTGCATCGCCCTGCTGAACCAGGTATCACGGCTCCGCTTCAGCCCTTGTTGCAAGAGGTTATCCAGCAACCTCACCCCCTTAGGTTTTTTATTAGGTGACCCCATCCCCTTTTATCCCCTTCCCCTTATCAAGGGGAAGGGGAAGCATTTACTAGAGGGGCGAAGCCCCTCTAAAACACCCTCTTTCTTCTGATTCCAATCACTTGGTTAGCGCACGATGCCTCTGTCTGGCTTCTCTAACATACCATCTTCCAAGACTAGCATTTTCTCCAGGACGAAACTTGCCAATCATTTTCCTTGTTGCATGTAATATGAAAGAAGAAGCAACTACTGAGAATAGTTTAACTTCTTCATGGTTTCTAAGAGGATAAAAAGCAGGAGAGCCTCTTTTTGTTTGTGTTAGAAATTGTGACAAATCATCCGCATGAGTAATGCTAGACCAAGACCGATAAAGAATATCATACTGCGCCCCCCAGTTTAGATGTTTGGCAAGGTCTCTCAGGTTACCAGGACCACCGAAGAGGCTGTACCAATTTGGTTTTCTTCTTCTTATACTCTTTATTCTCTGGTACTCATAATCGGCAAATTGATAGTTCGGGTTGTTAAGTAATGATTTCAGATTCTGTATTACTTGAGATAAATTTGGAAAGGATGGTAATTTCATGTATTTGCTTACACTATCTGCTGCGAAAGTAACTAGAAACTCCTTACCCTTCTGGTGTGTGGGGTCTAACATCTCATATTGGCTTAGCCTATTGTGAACATAACATACTAGCCAAGCAAAAGCTCTCCGCTGGTATTCTCCTTCAAGAATGTATTCAATAGTAAGTAGTGCCTCAAACGAACTACGTAGTAGAGGAATTGTTGGAACAGCACAACTCTGCGATATGAGCACTTCAATTCCGTCTGTCATTCCTATCACGTGGTAGTATGAAGCAAAGACGGGAAGGTGTTCGCCAACTGCAACATTAACCGCAGAGTCCTGACATCGTTGAAACGCATGAGTCGCATAATTAATCTCTTCTTGTAATAATGGTGAGGCAATTTCGATAATTTTCTTAGCTTCCGCCTTCCGTAACTCACGATATAATAGAGGTTCAAATGGTTTGGTAGGCATTGACACATCCTCCCTTACTTACTTCTGCAGCAGCCCTTCCAGCAGGAACTGGGCAGCCTTCTTGTCCAGTGGCTTATTATTATTGCCACACTTCGGCGACTGAATACAACTGGGGCAGCCCTCCTCGCAGGGACACTCGGTAATCGCTTTCAGCGTAGCCTGCCACAGTTCCGCTATCAACTCGAAACCCTTCTCGGCAATACCAATGCCGCCGGGATGGGCGTCATAAATGAATATCTGGGCCCTTCCAGTATCGGGGTGGAGTGGGGTAGACACGCCACCGATATCATTGCGGTCGCACAGGGCAAACAGGGGAAGGACCGCAATCGCCGCGTGCTCAGCAGCGTGCAGCCCGCCGGCCAAGTCCAGTTGCGCCTCATTCACCTGAAGCATAGCCCCCGGTGGCAGGTCAAACCACAGGGCAATGGTGGGGAAATGCTGCGGCGGCAAATCAAGGGGCTCCTCGCCGATTACCTCCTCGGTAAACTGCGCCTTCTTTTTGAAGCCAAGCACGGTAGTAGTAACCTCCACCTCACCCAGATATACGTTTACCGTCCCACAGCTTCCAGTCTGTCTTACCCTAACGATGCTTAAATCGGTGAGTTCCTTGGTCTGGGTATAGTAGTTGGCTGCAGTCGGCTCGGCATAGGCGGTGCGGCTCTCCAGGTCAAGCTCCGTGACCAGGTAGGACTCCCCCTGATGAAGATAAATAGCACCGGGATGCACCTGGAAGAAAGCGACGCTGGCCTCCACCGTTTCCAGTAGAGAGTCAGTTGAGGTATCAATCACCTCAAAGTTGTGCCCGGAACTGGAGCGAATATTAATCCCCTGTGCCGGGTAGGCAATGGATGGCGACAGATACCACCGTCCTTTACGCTCCCGGAGTAAGCCCTGCCCCTCCAGTTCGTCCCTTTCCCGGCCCAGGGCAGCCCCAAAGACTTTCTCGTCATCACTGCTCAGTGGCAACTCCCAGGCAGCGCACAAGAGGTGCGCCCTCAGGATGTAGGGGTTTTCCGGGTTAACCAAGGCGTTCTCCACGCTCTTCCCGAAAAACTTATCCGGGTGACGCATAAAATACTGGTCCAGCGGGTTGTCCAGCCCGATGAGAAAACTGAGCGAATCGTCCCTACCCCGTCCGCTCCGGCCTGCCTGCTGCCAGGTACTGGCAATACTCCCCGGATAGCCGGTGAGCACCGTCGCTTCCAGGTCGCCAATATCGATACCCAGTTCCAGAGCGTTAGTCGCTACCACCCCCAAAAGCTCGCCACTAAACAGTTGCTGCTCTATCTGGCGGCGCTGCGCCGGGAGATAACCCGCCCGGTAAGGTTTGATTCTACTCGCCAGTCCAGGGGTAGTTTCCCTCAGTCTCTCCCGGGAATAGCGGTATATCAGCTCGGTCAGCCGCCGACTGCGGGCAAAGGTCAGGGAGCGGATGTCATGGCTCACCAGCGCACTGAACAGGTTAGTCGCTTCACTATTGGCGCTACGCCGTAAACTCTTCGCCTGGTCAATGAGCGGCGGATTCCAGAAAACAAACTCCTTCCCGCCGTGAGGGGAACCATCGTTGTCCACCACGCTAAAGGGTAAACCAACCAGCCCTTCCGCATGCTCACCAGCGTTGGCAATCGTCGCCGAGCAGCAGATAAACCGGGGTTTGGCGCCATAAAGAGCACACAGACGGCGCAGACGGCGCAACACGCAGGCAACGTGGGAGCCAAAAACACCGCGATAGGTATGGGCTTCATCGACGACCACATACCTCAGGTGGCGCAACACTCTTGACCAGGACTGGTGATTGGGCAGGATGCCCAGATGGAGCATATCGGGATTGGTAAGTATTACCCGGGCCCGCTTTCTTATCTCCGCCCGAGCCGCCTGAGGAGTATCCCCATCAAAGGTATCTAATTCATTCCATTTGAGCAGACCGGGGCAGAACAGCTCCTGCAAGCTACGCAACTGGTCCTGCGCCAGCGCCTTGGTGGGAAAAAGGTAGAGGGCCCGACTAGCCGGCTCGGTCAACACCGCCTCCAGCACGGCAATGTTATAACACAGGCTCTTACCGCTGGCACTTGATGTTGATACCATGACATTCATGCCCCGCCGGACACTGTTTATTGCCTCAGCCTGATGGGTATACAGGGGTAACAAGCGGTGCTGATTGAGGCAATCTTCGAGGATGTCTACCAGGGGATGCTCCAGCTCACCATAATTCGCATCACGGGGCGGAATATATTCGATATGGGCAATCTGGCCGTTATACGCCGGTTGGGCAGTAAGATAATCGAGGAAGGTCGAGGGCTCCATCACGCCTCCCCTCACAACACAGAAAGAATCTCAATGTTATAATCGAGTACCTCGATATCAAAACGCCCGCCGATAATAAAGTCGGCTATCCTCGACAGCACTTCGTTGGTGAACCGATTATCGTTACTAACCAGGCAGATACCAAGAGTAGTCGTCTGCCAGCTATCATTGTCGCCAACCTCGGCAATGGAGACATTAAATTTACTGGCAACCCGGCTGGTGATGGATTTAAGCACCTGCCGCTTACCCTTAAGGGAATGGTTTTCCGGCAGACGAAGCCTGACTTTGCACACACCAACGTTCATGGCAATCTATGGGTTCATTCTGTAGGCCAGGGGTAAATTACAGTACGGTAATTATCACTATACCCCCTCGCCTCGGGCCAAGTCAAGGAAGGGTATGACTGACAACCCGGTTACTTGACCGCACACCGGGTAGAGGCTATGATACAGCCAAGCACTGTCAGTGAGGAGGTGCGGAGCAATGGCGATAGTCGAAGTCAGCGTGGTTCCCATAGGAACCGGAAGTCCTTCGATTAGCGAGTATGTAGTCCAAGCGGTGAAGGTATTACAAAACGAGAAAGACCTGAAGTACGAACTAACCGGCATGGGAACTATTATCGAGGGCGACCTGGAACGGCTACTTACCTTAGTCAGAAAGATGCATCAAGCCGTATTTGACAGCGGGGCAATGAGGGTGTTGACCACGGTTAAGATTGATGAGCGGCGGGATAAAGCCTCGACCATCAGCAGTAAGGTGGCCTCGGTAAAGGAGAAGATAGGCCGCTAAGCCGAAGAAATCAGGACGGCTACCCGCTCGATGTCCGGATGGGGACAACCTTTCACTGAGGCGCTACCTCGTGCGAGCCAAAAATAAAAGCCAAATCATCCAGTAAGGCAGCAACCTTTTCCTTTGAGAAGAGCTTGTTATCTATATCGAGCATTACCTTCGTTTCACCCTTAGCTGAGCCTACAACATGGGCTCTGAGGCATTCTTTTCCAGCCTCACCCGACTTGCCCTGTACCTTGAAGGTCAGTGTGCCGCGCACAATAAACGACGATGAGCTGCCCGGCGAGACATATGTCTCCCGCATCGCCTCCCCAATAGTCACTCCTTGCTTCAGAACGAAGTCTCTTATCTCATCGTATAACAGCTCGGGACTTACCTCTCGGTAGGTTTTCCTGATTTGCATTGCCAACCTCCGTCCTCGTTTCAATTCATATCCCATCTTTAATCTTACCATAAATCATTACCGTTTTTGTCAAGCAACCAAGATGGCTCCACCGAAAGGACTAAGGCCAGACGTGTTTACCAGCGCATTCGCCGTCTTAGCACCATTTTAGGCCGGGGATGCCACGCTCCACCTCAGCCCATATTGTCCCTTACCAAAACGTTATGGTATACTGTGTTAGCAATTAGAAAGGGGAGTAAGCTTGCCGAACAGTGTTAGCATTAAGGAACTCTTAGAAGCGGGGGCCCACTTTGGGCACCAGACCAGCCGCTGGCATCCCCGAATGAAGAGCTACATCTTCACCAAGCGCAACGGCATTCACATCATTGACCTGGAACAGACAGCCAGTATGCTGGATAGGGCCCGTGCTTACGTTCAGGAGGTAATTGCCGAAGGCGGCACCATCCTTTTTGTCGGCACCAAAAAGCAGGCGCAACAAACGGTAGAAGAAGAGGCTCAGCGCTGTGGTATGTATTATGTCAACCAGCGCTGGCTGGGCGGTGTGCTGACCAACTTCGCGACCATCCAATCCCGCATTGACTACCTCGTCCGCCTGGAAGACCAGCAGAGCCGAGGAGAGTTTACCCGGCTACCCAAAAAAGAAGCGCTCAAACTTGAGGAGGAAATCAGCCGTCTTAATCGGCAGCTGGGCGGTATTAAAGAGATGACCAGCATACCGAGTGCCCTATTCATTGTTGACCCGACCAAAGAAAGGATCGCCCTGGCTGAAGCCAAACGGGTAGGAATACCAGTGGTAGCGATGGTAGATTCCAATTGCAACCCGGATGAAATAGACCACCCCATTCCCGCCAACGATGATGCCATCAGAACCATCAGGTTAATCTGTAGCAAAATCGCCGATGCTATCATTGAAGGCAAAATCGGGGAGGTAATACCGCCAACCGAGGAAGCCGAAATGGAGGGCCCGGAGGAACCTGAGGTGGCCGAAGATACAGAACGTCTTATCTTCACCCCTGACGACGAATAAGGAGGAGACTTGGAAATCTCAACCGCCAGGATTAAGGAGCTGAGAGGCAAGACGGGGTCTGGCATCATGGACTGCCGCAGGGCCCTCGTTGACGCTGAAGGAGACATAGAAAAGGCATGCGGGCTCCTGAAAGAGCAAAGCCTGGGCGTGGTGCAGAAGAAGGCGGACCGCGTTACCAGGGAGGGGCTAATCGAGGCCTATATTCATACCGGCGGGCGCATTGGCGCCATGGTTGAACTGAACTGTGAAACCGACTTTGTGGCCCGAACCGACGAATTTAAGGAACTGGCCCACAACCTAGTCATGCAAATAGCCGCACAAGACCCCCAGTTCATCTCAGAGGAAGAAATCCCGGAAGGGACTGACTGCCAGCCCGAAGTATCCTGTTTACTTCTCCAGTCTTACATCAGGGACCCTGATATGACGGTTAAGGACGTTATTGCGGAAACCATCGCCAAGGTTAGAGAGAATATTAGAGTAAGTAGATTTGCCAGATTCGAGCTAGGTGGCTAGGTATTGACAACATGAGCGCTGTCAAGTATAAACGTGTTCTGCTCAAGCTCAGCGGCGAGGCTCTGGGCGGCGAAGCTGCCTATGGTATCGACGCCTCCGCACTGACCAAGATAGCCCAGCAGATCCGGCAGGTGATGGAAATGGGCGTGGAGGTGGCGATGGTTGTCGGCGGAGGCAACATCTGGCGCGGGGCCAAGGCTGCCGAAGAGGGAATTGACCGGGTCACCGCAGACTATGCCGGGATGCTGGCTACCGTGATAAATGCCCTGGCCCTCCAGGATGCCCTGGAAAGAGAAGGGGTAACCACCAGAACCCAGTCAGCCATCAGCATTCAACAGGTGGCTGAGCCCTACATCAGACGCCGTGCCATTCGCCACCTGGAGAAAAGACGAGCGGTTATCTTTGCCGGGGGTACTGGCAATCCGTACATGACCACTGACACCGCCGCCTCGCTGCGAGCCATAGAGATTGAAGCCGAGGTCTTGCTGATGACCAAGAATAATGTTGACGGCATCTACAGCGCTGACCCTCTCAAAAATAGCAGCGCCAAGAAGTTCGACAAGCTTTCTTACATGGACGCCTTAAACATGCGTCTAGCGGTAATGGATGCCACCGCGCTCTCCCTATGTCTGGAAAACAAACTGCCAATCATTGTCTTTGACCTGAAAGCTCCACGGAGTTTAGAACGGGCGGTAGCCGGTGAACTTATTGGCACACTGGTATCCGCTGAGTAAGGAAAATGGTCAGCGACACTTTTCAGAATATTGACCACAAGATGAAAAGGTCAATCGAGGTTCTGCAGACAGAACTAGCCTCCATCCGCACGGGACGCACCACGCCGGCACTGGTAGAACACATTAGGGTAGAATATGCCGGTGTTCCCACTCCCCTCAACCAGATGGCCGGTATCCACACTCCCGAAGCCAGCCTCCTCGTCATCCAGCCCTGGGACCGGAGCTCTACCCGGAACATCGAGAAGGCTATCCTCAAGTCTGACCTGGGACTAACCCCGACGAGCGACGGAAACGTGATCCGCATCAACGTCCCACCACTGACCGAAGAGCGACGGCAGGAACTGAGCAAGGTAGTACGAAAGCGGATTGAAGAGGCAAGGATAGCGATACGCAACCTGAGGCGCGAGGCTATGGAAGAGCTGAAAGGACTGGAGAAGAATAAGGGCATATCACAGGACGAACTTAAACGCGCCCTGGAACAGCTGCAAAAGCTTACCGATAGCTTTATTGCCGAGGCCGAGGGAATCGGACGAGATAAGGAAGCAGAACTCGCCGAGGTATAAGTCTACTTAATTTTGCCCACTAACTATTAAGGGGCAGCATGACCGTCACCTCGTCAACGAGAAGAAATATTGCCTGCTTGCCCAGTCATGTAGCTATCATTATGGATGGCAACGGCCGGTGGGCAGAGCAGCGCGGATTACCCCGGATTGATGGGCATCGAGCGGGGATAGAAGCGGTGCGCTCCACCATCGAATGCCTCGATGAATATCAAATAAAGTATGTCACCCTCTATGGTTTCTCCACCGAAAACTGGAAGCGACCCAAAGATGAAGTTGATGGCTTGTTTCGACTCTTGACCGAGATAATAGATAGAGAGACCGCCAAGCTTCATCAGCGGGGCGTTAGACTCCGCCATCTGGGGCAGCTTGATAAACTCTCACCCCACCTCCGGCAAGCAATAAAGAGAGCCGAAGAGCTAACCGGGGATAATCCGGGAATGACTATTGCCTTCGCCCTAAACTACGGTGGACGCGCTGAGATTTTGGACGCCGTTCGCCAGCTCATCGCCGAAGGCATCCCGCGCCAGAAGATAGACGAGGGGTTTTTTGACCGCTACCTCTACACTGCTGGTCTACCGGATGTTGACCTGGTCATTCGGACCGGTGGTGAACTCCGCCTCAGCAATTTTCTCGTCTGGCAGGCCGCTTATGCTGAATACTACTTCACCGACCTGCTCTGGCCCGACTTTAATCATGAAGAGATTGAGAAAGCGTTACTATCTTACAGCCAGAGGCAAAGGCGCTTTGGCGGACTATAAAGCAGCAAAACGGTCAGTAGCTGAAAGACCGCGCCGCAATAGACAAATTGCCCTCCCCCCTTGACAAAGACAGGTTGATTAAGTTAGAAAAGTTTAATGCTCAAGCAAAGGGTAATAACCGCACTCTGCGGGCTTCTTCTTGTCACTGCCGTCATCTGGTTTGGCGAGCCCTGGTTCACCATACTGGTGGCGGTCTTTGGGCTGCTGGGCGTCTTTGAATTCTACCGCACGGTGGCAGCAAAGATACCGACCCTCACCGGTCTGGGACTCATCTGGACATTGCTGTTTATCCTGAGCCCACATATCGAGAAAGTCCTGAGCCGCCATTTGGGTAATGGCGCTACTATTCCACTGCTACTGGCCTCAGCTATCATGATTTCTCTAATCTGGCTGCTCAAACGTCCCCAGCAGGAGGGGGCTTTTATCGGCTGGGCGTGGACTATGGCTGGCATTCTCTACGTGGGATGGCTGTTGAGCTACCTGGTAGCACTGAGAGGTCTGGACGCGGGCCGGGACTGGGTGTTTCTGGCCCTGTTTATTACCTTTGCTTCTGATACCACTGCCTTCTTCGTCGGCCGGGCGTGGGGTAGGCACCGCCTTGCCCCGAGTATCAGCCCCGGCAAAACCTGGGAAGGAGCCGTAGCGGGAGTGCTCGGCGCCATCATCGTCAGCCTGGCTCTGGTCATGCTTTTCCGCCTGCCTCTCAGTCACTGGCAGGCGGGACTGCTGGGCTTACTGGTTAGCATCTTCGGTCAGCTTGGCGACCTGGCTGAGTCCCTGTTCAAACGCAACATGGGAGTAAAAGAGTCGGGCAAGCTACTACCGGGGCATGGGGGCGTCCTTGACCGTATCGACAGCATTGTCTTCGCCGGCGTAGTGGCGTACTACTACGTGTTAGTTTACCATGCGGGCTGGCTGAACTGGCTATCGTAAATCTTACTAAGCTACCACAGGAATAGCATCTAACGCAGTTTCGCGTTCATGGCGTTAACATCGTTCCCAATCAAATCGCTGAGCGAGTCCATTACCGCAGCAAACTTAGCCAAAAACCCTTTCTCGTCGCCCCGCGTAGAAGCGACAACAGCATCTTGCCACAACTGAGATAGTTCCGCGTTGCCAATCACGTCGAGACGACTGCCAAGCCCAGTCATCAAGAAAGTCGCCTTCACTACCAACTCGGACTGGCTCATCAAGCCAGCCACACACTTGCCAGAATCCGCCCAGTAGCCGAAAATCATTGCCGCGGCTTCGGTCTTCTTCTCCAGCTCGGCAAAAATGGAGCTTACATCAGATTTGAAGGCTTCACCGTCCGCTTCGGCCGTGTCCAGGGCCGTTTGAGTTTCCTCCAAGCTGGCCTTGACTCCATCTAAGCTGGCTTTGAGCTCATCCAACTCGTTTTGCAAGGAGTTGACCTGTGCCCTGGCCTTATCCCGCTCCGCTGTCGTAGACGTGACCTGCGCCCTGGCTTTATCCCTCTCCGCGACCGTGGATGTGAGTTGCGCCTGGATGCTATCTCTCTCGGCTACCACGGCATCATAGTCGGCCTGAGCCACGCAGCCGGTCATAACCAGTAGTGATAGAACCAGTGTCACCACAAAGAGCAGAGTCCGTTTCCTCACGTTACACCTCCCGGTAATTTTTTCAAGGCCGACAAACTGCTTTCTAGAAACTTAACCCATGGCATCACCTCCTCCCCCCAGCCCTTGACAGGCATATGGCCAGTTCCCCCATAGGGAAAGCTGCCAAGAGGCTAGCACCTTCTGGTCCACGTGTCAATTCCTCACCGCAATGTGAGGTAAATTATTGGATTATACCGGCTTGCTGAATCATCGTTTATCAGCCTCGAACTTGTCAGTGGAAAATTAAGTGGGTTATACTCATGTCTGTAGCTCCTCCGTACCTACTGGATGACGAAAGGAGAGAAAGCGATGGCCGATGTTATCGTGGTTGGCGCTGGCCCGGCGGGAAGCGCCGCCGCCAAGAGATGTGCGGAACATGGCCTGGATACCCTGATACTGGAAAAAAAGAGTCTGCCCAGGGAGAAGGTGTGTTCGGGAATGGTAATGGGCGTAACGGCCCACACTCTCATCAAGCAGGAGTTCGGCGATATTCCGGAGACCGTGCTGAGCCAGCCCTCTACCCTCAATGGCTACATCTTTCACACGCCCGGTGTCGGCAGTCAGAACCTGGACAATTTCACGCCGCTTACCTTTAGAAGGAACCTGGATTACTGGATGAACGAGCAGGCACAGGCTCAAGGAGTTAAAATATGGCAGGGTGCCAGGGTCACCGCCCTCGTCCCAAAAGAGCAAGGTTTCTCAGTTCAGGTGGAAAGAGACAGTAAGAAGCATGAGGTTGAAGCCAGGTTTATCGTGGGGGCTGATGGAGCTAACTCTGTAGTCAGGAGGGCCCTGTACCCTGAGCTAAAGGTGAGTTACAGCCAGTCATATCAGGAGTGCTATCGGGGAGAATTAGACCTGGACCGGAGATACTTTCACTGGTTTTATCCCCTGAAATATAGCCCGTCGCTGTTTACCGCTCATCAGAAGGACAATCTCATCGTGGTAGATTTTGGTGGCAGACCGGGTATGGTGAAGGAGATTATGGCCTGGGCAAAGAATTACCTAGCCAATAACCACCACGCTGATTTTAGCCAGGAACCGGTCTGGCGAGGTGCCTGCCTGCAACCATCGCTGTTCAGACCCTTTATTTCCCGCTCCTTCTTGCCGGCCAAAGGGAACGTCTTGCTGGCCGGCGAAGCTGGCGGTTTCGTCCTGCCGGTAACTGGCGAAGGCATCGGCACTTGCCTCAAGAGCGGGCTACTGGCCGCTGACTCAATCATCAAGTCTCTGAAATCGGGAAAACCGGCGGATAGTATCTACCTCAACGCCGTGGAGCCTATCCTCGCCACATTTAAGGAAATGCTACCATCATTCAAGAAAATCGTAGCGGAGACCAGGAGCGGCGGGCATTCTCTCCCGCAGGTGGTTGCCGAAGCCTACCGTGACGCGCTAAGGACTTTTTGAAGGACAAAGGATGATGGGCTAACCTTTCCCTATCTCAGTCGTTTAATAAAATAGGTCAGGAAAACATAAAAGAGGCTGGTGGCAAGAATGAACGCTAAATCAAAGGCAAAGCTATTTATCACTGTCCTGGTGCTGTTGATGGCTATGCCGATTATCGGTGCTGGGTGCCAGGGCAAAGGGGAATCTTTGTTAACCGCACCCGCCTCGGGAGCACTCTTGGCAACCCTGGTGCCCAATATGGACCTAGATGTCTACGTGTATGTCAAACAGGACGGCCCGACAACTCTCCCCGCCGACCTGATTGATGCCCCTATTGATATAGAGGTGGAATCGCTGGCGATATGGGGGGTACGTGCCGGGGATGACTTTGCCTTTGGCGCCGCACTTACCCTCGCCAGTGCCAGTCAGGCGGCTACGGTACACTCTCAAATAACCCCCAAAGCAGCTACCTGGGCAGCGCTCTCGGGCAGCACGATATATGTAGTGCAAGGTTCCGGCACCGCGGCCAGTTCCCTGAAAACAGCCATCACCAACAACGATTTCAAATACTATGATGACAACCAGGCGCTGAAAGCACTGGCCAGGCTACCCGGCGGCGGTACGACCAAGCTTGCCGGCACGGCCGTAGTTAAACCAAGTAAAGAACTTATCCAATACCTAGCCGAAGATGCCGACCCCGAAGGCCTGGGGATGATTAACACGATATTGACCATAGCCAGGCTTGAGGTGGTAGCGGCCGGCCTGTATTCCCCCCGCCAGATAGATGTAGCCAGGGCAGCCGCAGCGATGAAAGACAATGGCAGCATCTTAGACCTCGACCTGGGCATGCTGGTTGTCGCCAAATCCGGTCTTCCCGGCTTCCTGGTGGAGCCAGCGGTTAAGAAGTTGCTGACCGAGATGGAATTCACCGAGAGGAGCCTAGGCGAATTCACCCTGTACCAGAGGTCCTGGGACGCGGGGGAAGGCCAGGCAGTTCCAGTGCTGGTCAGGATTGAGGGTAATTATACCTTCGCCGCCATATCAGGAGAGGAGTCCTACGCGGAGACTCTGATAAGCGGAATTAATAGGTAGCACGCTATCCAAACCAAGAAGGGCACCAGCTACCGCATACCAACCTGTGGCTCTAGTGGTCCCTTTTTCATAAACTAGGTCTAAACCTAAAACCTCTTTTCACTGCACTTTCAAGAGACCAGTTAATCCAGAAAAATCTGTTACCTCGTCTGTCTCAGGGTTCCACATAAAGACATCACCACCAATTACGGCTACTAATGTTATCAAGAACTGGCCTTGTTCTAAATCAACAATACCAGCAGAAATAATATATCCATCCTTCAGAGCATCTTCTTGAATCTGTAATGCTTTGGAATACATAGGTTCAGCATTGGTAGAAGCTGGTCTTTCTGATACATCATTTGTACGTAGCCAATCTTGCAGCTCCTTCAATGATGAAAAACCGCGTGGCGGATAAACCTTCTTTATCTCGTTCAGTTCCTCCTTCACACGACCAAGCTCAGCCTGTTTTGTTTCTAGGTCAACTTTGCTTTTTTCAAGACTGGATGTCAACTCAGATACCTTCGATTGTGACCCAGTCAACGAAGTTTTAACTGACTCAAGTTCTGATTTAGTGGTGCTAATCTCACTTTTGACTGACTCAAGTTCTGTCCGAGTAGTCTGCAGTTCCTGTTGTGCTTTACTAAGGTCAGCCACCACAGTATCATACTGCTCCTGAGCTACCCCGCAACCGACCAGGAGCCATGATAATAACAAGAATATTACTCCAGCCAGAATCCAACGTTTTCTCATGTTACACTCCTTTTTGTTCTTGATATATAAAAAGGGCACGAGCCACCACAGTCTCGCTTAGCGGTTCCAGTGCCCCTGTTAGCTGCCTCATCATCTTCCTCGCCCATTTATTGTATTTTTAGACGTTGGAACTTGAGTTTAACCCTCTTATACGATTTTGTCAATACCCCTGAATAGCTCCTCTACAGGCTCAGGATTACATTCGTGAACATATTTGTTGTATCATAATACTGAAATGGATAGCAGTATCAAGCGACTGGCCGTTCTGGGCTCAACCGGCTCCATCGGGCAGCAAACACTCGACGTGGTTCGAGCCCTGCCGCACAAGTTCCGCATCGTGGGGCTGGCCGCGGGAAATAATCGCGACTTACTGGCAGAGCAGATTACCGAGTTCAAACCAAGATTCGTCTGCTATCACGGTAAAGATGCTTCGGGCCGGTTGGCTGACACCGACTACGAACTACTGTCGCTGGAGGACATTGCCCACCACCCGGAGGTGGACCGGGTTGTCATCGCCACCTCGGGAAAATCAGGGCTGAGCCCGACACTGGCCGCAGTAAGAGCCGGTAAAACGGTCTGCCTGGCCAACAAGGAATCCCTGGTCATGGCCGGCAAGATTATCGGCGAGGAAGCCAGACTAAACGGAGCGCAGATTCTACCCATCGACAGCGAACACAGTGCGATATGGCAGTGCCTCAGTGGGGAAGGGCAGGAAGTTGCTCGACTGATTCTTACCGCCTCAGGAGGCCCCTTCCGCAATTACTCCTCATCCCAGTTAAATGAGGTTGCCGTGGAGCAGGCGCTAAAACACCCCTCGTGGCAGATGGGGCCAAAGGTTACCATTGACTCGGCTACCCTGATGAACAAGGGGCTGGAAGTGATTGAAGCCCACTGGCTATTTGACATGCCCTTTGAGAGAATCGAGGTCCTAATCCATCCCCAGAGCATTATCCACTCCATGGTGGAGTTCATCGACGGCTCGGTTAAGGCCCAGCTAAGCTACCCTGATATGCGCCTGCCGATTCAATATGCCCTCTCCTACCCGGAACGCCTGCCCAATCCCCAGCTTCCCCGGCTCGACTGGAACCGCATCAACAACCTGACCTTTGAGCCACCCGACCTTGATACCTTCCCCTGTCTCAAGCTAGCCATCGAGGCCGGGAAAAAGGGGGGAACGTACCCGGCAGTGCTCTGCGGGGCCGATGAGGCAGCGGTGGAGCTCTTCCTCTCCCGACGCATCAGATTTGGCGACATTGCCAGTTACGTAGGGCAAACACTGGAACAGCATCAAGCCATAGCCAACCCCACCCTGGAAGAAATTGTGGCGGCGGATGCCTGGGCCAGGGAGAAAGTCCGACAGATGGCGGAAGGGGATAAGCGGTGATAACCACCATAGCAGATGTAATACTCACCATAGTTTCCTTTGTCGGTGTCATAGTGGTATTGATTATTGCCCATGAACTGGGGCACTTTATTACCGCCAAAGCCTCCGGGGTAAAGGTCGAAGAATTCGGACTGGGTTTCCCGCCACGACTGTTCGGGGTCAGGTGGGGCGAAACCTTGTATTCCCTGAACGCTACCCCGCTGGGTGGATTCTGCAAGATGGCCGGGGAAGAAGACCCCACCGGACCGAGGACTTTAGCCAGTAAGAGCATCGGCACCAGACTGCTGGTTCTCAGCGCCGGTTCGCTGATGAATGTTTTACTGCCTCTGCTATTGTTTTCAATCGCCTTTATGGTTCCCCACGAAGTAGTGACCGGAGAGGTGAAGGTCCGTGAGGTGGCACCGGGTTCCCCGGCGGCTCTCGCTGGTATTGAACCTGGGGACGTCATCCTGACCATAAACGGGAGAGAGCTGCAGAATGACGGTGATTTCCTGCGTTATTCCTACCGCTACTTGGGCAGCGATGTCCCGGTCGTGGTCCGGCACGTTGACTTATCTACGGAGGAAGTGCGATTGACTCCCCGCTGGAAGCCCCCGGAGGGGCAGGACCCTGTCGGCCTGACCATAGTCAAGTGGGTGGTCGTAAGAGAGATAGCATCGGACTCCCCGGCCGACCGGGCCGGGATCAGGCCCGGAGACCTTCTCCTCAGCATAAACGGAGAAGAGTTGCATAATGCTGACGACTTGCGGCGCTATGTTAGCCTTCACCTAGACACCGATATCGCCGTTCTCGTCGAGCACGCTGACTCAACGACGGAAGAAGTCCACCTGACACCTCGGCAGAACCCGCCCGAGGGGCAGGGAGCTATCGGTGTTACCGTCTTCATGGCTTCTGGGCCAGTCACCCGGCAGCACCTTCCCTTCTGGAAGGCGATACCGATGGGGGTAGGTGACTGTATTGAAACCCTGGGCATATTCAAGAATGCCATAATTACCATGATTGTCGGCGCAGCCCCGGTGGCGGTGGCCGGACCGGTGGGCATTGCCCGGATGACCGGAGAGGTAGCCAAGGCGGGTTTCAGCCCGCTGTTGCAATTTGCCGCCTTTCTCAGTATCAACCTGGCCATAATCAATATGTTCCCCCTCCCGGCACTGGATGGCGGCAGGATTGTGTTTGTCCTCCTGGAGTGGGTGCGGCGAGGCAAGCGTATTTCTCCCAAGACGGAAGGGCTGATACACATGATTGGCTTTGCCATGCTAATTGGCCTACTCCTGCTAATCACCTACCAGGATATTATCCGCATTATCAGTGGAGACGGCTTAGTTCCATGAATCCGCGACGAGCCAGCAAACCGATACAAATCGGCAGGGTAACGGTGGGTGGGGATGCTCCCATCGTGGTGCAGTCCATGACCAGCACCGATACCCGTGACGTCAGGTCTACCGTCAACCAGATAAGGGAGCTTGAGGACTGCGACTGCGAACTGGTGCGGGTGGCGGTGCCCGATGCCGAGGCTGCCCGCGCGATAAGCGCGATAAAAAAAGGCGTTTCCATACCCGTAATCGCCGACATTCACTTCGACTTCCGGCTGGCCCTAGCGTCGCTGGAGGCCGGGTGCGATGGTCTGCGCCTGAATCCGGGCAACATCGGCGAGCCGGAAAAGGTTAAGGCGGTAGTCCTGGCCGCCCGGGAAAGAAGTGTCCCCATCCGCATTGGCCTCAATGCCGGCAGCCTGCCGAAAAAAGCAAGTCCCAGGCTGAGCGTTGCCGAACGGATGGTAGAAGCGGCCCTGGAGCAGATAAGACTGCTGGAGAGCCTGGACTTCGACCTGATTAAGGTCTCCCTGAAAGCCTTCGACGTGCCCACCACCATTGAAGCCTACCGGGACATTGCCCAGAAGATGCCCTACCCCCTGCACATCGGCGTTACCGAAGCCGGCACACCAAAACGGGGTGTCATCCGCAGCGCAGTGGGTATTGGCACCCTGCTTTATATGGGCATCGGCGATACCATCCGGGTCTCACTGACCGCCCACCCCCGGGAGGAGGTAATCGCCGGCTACGAAATCCTGAAGAGCCTGAACCTGCGCCAGCACGGCCCGATACTGGTCAGCTGCCCCTCCTGCGGCCGGGCTGACGTTGATATTATCAAACTGGCCGAGGAAGTGGAGGAAAGGCTGTCCAAGATTGATAGGCCGATAAAGGTGGCGGTGATGGGCTGCGAGGTCAACGGCCCCGGCGAGGCCAGGGACGCCGACATCGGCATCGCCTGCGGCAAAGGCAGGGGCATCCTCTTCAAGAAAGGCAAAAAGCTCAGGGTGGTGGAGGAAAAAGACTACTTGACGGCGCTGATGGCCGAGGTGGAGAGGTTTTAGCTATGGGAGATGGAACAAGAGAAAAACCCTATACCCGTGAAGATGTGGAGAGGCGAGTTAGGAGAAATGGTCGCACAGCTAAGGGACTTGACCTTTCAGGGAAGGTGTTTAAGGAAGAGACTAACCTTCGTGGGTTTTACCTTAACGAAATTATCCTTAATGAAGCTGTTCTAGAGAAGTGTCACCTTGAGGGAGTACGCTTAATCGGAGCTCATCTCAAGGGAGCTGTTTTGAGGGATAGTCACCTTGAAAGTGCCAATTTGTCTGGTGCTCATTTAGAGGAAGCTGATCTAGTTGGTGCTCATCTTGAGAAAGCACGTTTATGGCGAGTTCACCTTGAAGGGGCTGAATTATTCGACGCTCACCTTGAGGAAGCCGAATTGCTTAATGCTTTTCTTGATAAAACTCGGCTATTAAAAGCTCATCTTCAGGGTGCCCATCTATCCGACGCTAAGTTTTCCCCTAATACTGAAATGGAGTCTGTAGACTGGGGTAACTACATTCTGGGAGAAGAGAAGGAGGCGGAAAAGGAAACCCAAAGGCACTTATTCCAACGTGCAGAAGCCACTTACCGGAGGCTGAAGCAGTGGTATACGAATGCTGGTGTGTATGACATAGCCGGTGAATTTCTTTTCAGAGAGATGGAAGCGAAGAGAAAAAATCTCCGCTGGTTGCAACCTCAAGAGAGAAGATGGCTTGGATGGTGGCCACTCCAGGGAGAAAAGGTGCGGTTGAACGTTTACAAATGGCTCTACGGCTATGGTGAGAGACCATGGCGAGTAGTTGCATGGGGCTTATCAGTGCTACTCGGGTCAACACTAATATATTTTTTCCTACGAGGTGTAGCACCGCATACGTTGACCGTACCAGCCTTCCTGGGTAGCTTGTATTACAGCGCAGTGTCGTTTACGGCACTTGGGTATGGCCCTTGGTTCCAGGCCAGCTCAGTGCGCCCTTGGGTACAGGGTGTTGGAGCTGCTGAGGCTATAATCGGGGTTTTCATGATAGCATTATTCTTGATAACCTTTGTTAGGAAAATGACAAGGTAAGGAAAGCTTGAAGGGGCGGAGCCCCTTCTTAAACCTCCTCCCCCTCTCCTTGGCAAGGAGAGGGGGATACAGGGGGTGAGGTCACCATATGTTCGTATTTAAGATAAGCCTGTACATCCTCGGCAGCGCCGCCGGAATCATCCTCATGGTTGCTTCCTTCTCTGCGGGTAACATGGTAACCCGGGGAACTGTTGAAGGCCCCGGCTGGCTGGTCTGGTTTTTCTACGGACTCACTCTCCTGTTCCTGTGGTTTCCGCTTATCTTTTGCCTGAACCGAGCAAAGAAACTTGTTGCGCAAAGAAAGATTGGGGTAAAGTAGATAAACACTAATGGAGTGGGAAAGTGCGCGTATCAAAGCTATTCGGTAAGACACTAAGAGAGGCACCCGCCGAAGCGGAGACGGTCAGCCACCGGTTCCTGCTCAGGGCCGGCATGATACACCAGGAAGCCGCCGGTATCTATTCCCTCCTGCCCCTCGCCTGGCGGGTGCTCAGAAAAATAGAGAACATCATCCGCGAGGAGATGGACGCCGCCGGCGGACAGGAACTGAGCATGCCGGTGCTCCAGCCCCTGGAAATATGGCTGGAAACGGGACGGGACCAGGACTTCGGCAAAGGACTGTTTACCCTCACCGACCGCCGCGACCGCAAACTGGCCCTGGGACCAACCCACGAAGAGATTATCACCCAGCTGGTCAGCCGCAACGTGCAGAGCTACCAGGACCTGCCGCAGCTACTGTACCAGATTCAGACCAAGTTCCGCGACGAACCCCGCCCCAGGGGCGGACTGATTAGAGTCCGCGAGTTTATCATGAAAGACCTCTATAGCTTTGATGCTTCTGAAGAGGGGTTGAGCCTGAGCTATGACAGGATGCTGGAGGCATACCAGAATATCTACCGGCGCTGCGCACTGCCCACCCTGCTGGTTGAAGCCGATAGCGGTGCCATCGGCGGCAAGGACTCCCACGAGTTCATGGTCATCACCGAAACCGGTGAGGACGAGCTAATTTATTGCGACAGTTGTGACTACTCCGCCAATGTAGAGAAGGCGCAGAGTGTCAAAGAACGCCTACCGGAAGAAGAGCCGCTACCGCTGGAAGAGGTGGCTACCCCGGGTATGACCACCATTGAACAGGTATCCAGCTTCCTTGGGGTGCCCCCGAGCTGCACCCTCAAGGCGGTATTTTACCTCGCTGATGAAGAACTGGTCTTCATCGTCATCCGGGGTGATATTGAGGTCAACGAGACTAAACTAAAGAACCTGCTGCACTGCTCTGAGCTAGGTTTAGCCCCTGAAGCCGCAGTCACCAAAGCGGGAATAGTGGCTGGCTCAGCCTCACCGATAGACATCAGCGGCATCAGGGTTATCGCCGATGAGTCGATAACCTCGGGGGCCAACTTTGTCGCCGGAGGCAACAAACCTGATACCCACGTCAAGAATGTCAACTACCCGCGTGACTTCAAGGTTGACGTCGTCGCTGACATCGCCCGGGCTCGTGCCGGGGAAGGATGCCCCCGGTGCGGTGGCAAGCTATCATCGACCCGCGGGATTGAGGTGGGACACATCTTCAAGCTGGGCACCGTGTTCAGCGAAAAACTGGGCGCACTATATACGGGCGCTGATGGCGTCTCTCACCCCATTGTCATGGGCTGTTATGGCATCGGGCTGGCGAGGGTGATGGCGGCCGCTATCGAGCAGAACCACGATGACAAAGGTATCATCTGGCCGCTGCCCATTGCCCCGTATCACGTCTACCTCTGCCCCCTCTATCTGGAGAACCCCCAGGTGGCGGCGGCTGCCGAAAATCTCTATGCTGAGTTAGAGTCGCTGGGCGCGGAGGTGCTCTTTGATGACCGCAAGGAGTCGCCCGGGATAAAATTCAACGACGCCGACCTGCTGGGAATACCCTTCCGCATAACTATCAGCCCCCGAACTCTGGAGAAAAACAGTGCCGAGCTGAAAAAGCGCTCGGAGAAAGAATTTGAACTGGTGCCCCTGGAGGGGATAGCGGCCAGACTCAAGGAGCTGGTTAGAGGGGGGTTATCTACCTGACCTTTCCTGGTATTCGTTTAGAACCCACCCCCTTTATCCCCCTCCCTCTCAAGGGAGGGGGAATTATTAGGTAAGAGAGGCTTCGCCTCTCTTTGGCTCTCCTTCTTATCCCTTACTCCTTCAAAGGAGAGGGGGAAGATGGTTCTTGAAGAGGCTTTGCCCCTTCAAAGTTCCTATTAATTTCAAGCTAACCCCTTAACTTAAAGAAAACGACTGCCCAAGCGATGAGAGCCAGACCGCCGATAATTTCAGGTATACTTAAACTATTTCCACCTTGCACTGCAGCCATCCTGGCCATATAGGCTGAAACAAAAGAAATAGGCCATAAAATAGGACGCATCGCTGCTCCTACTAACTCACTTCGCAATTTGCTATAATGAGAGCGGGGAGACTGATAAGAGGTCTCTTATGAAGCTGAAACGAATTTTTACAAAACGAATAGTTTTCATTCCAATTCTGATACTTGTTCTCCTTATTCTGGTCACTCGTGCTTATTCAGGAGTTCCTCCTAAAACTGAATTTACTGTCTATAAAGGGATAGTTCTGCGTGCCGCGACACTCCCACCGGTTACATGGGTTGTATCCGTGCCACCCAGTTTCGCCAAAATGAAAGACGCCGGCATAAACATTATTCAAATCCCAGTATACTATTCCGTTGACGACGAAGGTAACTTTGAGTTATTTCCCATGAGCAAGGAACTTACGATGATGAACATTCAAACAGCACACAGAAATGGGCTTAGAGTATTCTTATCCACTTTTTTCATGCCTAGGGAAACGGGGCCAGTTGGGGCAGAAATATCCAGTTATATTCTTAGGGATACTGACTTTCTGGAGCGATGTAATCAAGAAATTGTTAAGTGGGCAGAGGTCGCCGAGAAATACAATGTTGAACTATTTAGTCCGCTCATAGAGCCAGAACTGCAGTTGGGGGTAACAGGTCCTGAACTTGTTTATGAGTGGGCTCAGGATATTCTTCCAAAAGTAAAGGAGGTCTACCACGGGGATGTTGTTTGGAGAGGGGTTTTTTCTCACTGGCTCAGATTCTGGTTGCCCCCCAAAGGGCGTTGGGCTGAGCCTGAACTTGTCGCAGACCTAACTGGATACGATTACATTGGGACTTCTATTTTCCCGGGCATGGAATTAGAAGAGTATCCAGGGCATGTTGATAGGTTACTCGACCTCACAACACGTTTTGCCGAAAAATACGCCAAGGGTGCTATGGTTACAGAATTTGGATTGTTTCCGTCAGGTCCAGGTGGCGGACCTGCACAGCCACATATCAAGACATCAGAAGATATTGCCAGAGTTCATGAAATAACTTTTGAAAGGGCAAAGGACAGAGTGGTAGGGTTTTTTGTTGAGGATACAGCATTAGTTCAATACGACGCCTCAGCGGAGGAAGTGGTAAGAGAATGGTACAAGGAAAGATTGCCGTAGTAAAAAGTTAGCTGGCATAACCATACTCGCCCTAGTCATTTCAGCTGCTTTGTTTATGATAGGCTTAATATTATTTGTAATAATGATACCTGTAATTTACCCAGTTCCCAGGTTTTACTTATTCTATTTACCGATTGTGGTAATTATGGTTGGGGCATTTTGGCCTGGAAAAAGGCTTAAGATGTTTCGCCGAGTGTTAGGCTACGTCTTGGGGTTCGAGATGGCAATAATCTTAATAAGCATAGCATTAGGCGCGCTGTTCCTAGCCATGAGATGATATGAGCCCTTTAGCTAAGAGCAGGTTCCATTGCTGGGGTGAGGCTCCCTGCTAATATCACGCACGCAGGGTAGCCCCAAGCTACTTGGAGAGCTTTTCTAGAATTTGCTGCTGGGTGTGGTTAGCCTCTTTATTGGTCAGGGTGTGGGTTGGTAACTGGAAGGTAATTCTATAGGCAAGGGATTTCTTGCCCCATTAAAACAGTTTCTTTTGCTCTTTCGGGGGAGACTCGCTGTGTCCCTGGGTTTCGGTTGGGGGCTCCCCGTTGGAGGTGTTGGTGGCGTCAGACTGCTCTTTCCCACCTCCTTGTTGCTCCAACTTTTGCTTCTTAGAACCACCCATAAAATACATGTAAAAGAAACCCGCGCTGCCAAAACCGAGCAGAACTATCGCGGTTATTTGCAGAGCAGTAGACCCACCAGACTCAGCACTTATAAGAAGGATAAAACCTATGGCCATCATCAAACCCAAATGCCATGACCTTAGGCGAAAGCGCCGAATAAAAAACCCAACAATAGATGCAACCACAACAACGAAAACTACCGTTAGGACTATCTTAAGGAAATCCATCTTTTACCTTCTTTCTCGATATAACTGTATCATATTCTCTAAATGTTTGCTTTTTAGCAGGCGAAAGGGTGATTTCACTTAGCTTCTGATAAAAGACCTCAAGCCAAAATCACGCGCGCAGGGTAGCTCCCAGCTCGCGGGACAGCTTGTCCAGGATTTTCTGCTGCACCGGGTTAACCTGTTCGTCGGTGAGGGTCTGAGTCACGGACTGGTAGGTAATCCGGTAGGCCAGCGACTTCTTGCCCCCGGGTACCTGCTCACCAGCATAGACATCAAAGATGTCAACCTCAGTCACCAGCGGAAAGCTCTTAACAATATCCTGCACCTGCAGATGGGTCACCGCGGCATCAACTATCAGCGCAATATCCCTCACTATCGGTGGAAAACGGGGTATTGGCTGGAACATCCGGTGACCAACAGTAAAGGGCAAAAGCGCCCCGAGGTCGATTTCAAATAGATAGACGGGCTCATCAAAGTCAAAGGCCTTGAGGACTTTCGGGTGCAACTCGCCAACGACGCCCAGTCTATTCCCCTCTATTCCGAGCGCCGCCTGCCGGCTCGGGTGGAGGCTTTCATCCTGACCTGGTTCAAAGCTGGCAGCCACTCCCAGACGACCGAGCAAGCCTTCCACCACTCCCTTAGCCGCAAAGAAATCGACTGCCTCCTCCCCACCCCGCCACGACTTCTCCTGCCTGGCTCCAATTAACAGACCACACAGCATTTCACGCTCTTCGGGCAGGCCCTCGGTCCGGGGCAAATATACCTTTCCCTGCTCAAACAGTCGGATAGCCCCTTGCTCATGTCTCCGGTTCACCTCAAGAACGGTCATCAGGTTTACCCGCAGGTTAGAGCGCAGACAACCCTGCTCCACGGTCATCGGGTTGACCAGCCGGACAGGCGCCGGTTCCAGAGCATGGGGTTCAGGAAGCAGCTTGAGCAGCATCTCCCGACTGGTCAGGGAATAGGTAATCACCTCCTCAAAGCCACCACCAACGAGACTGCCCGTTAACTCCTGCTTGAGCTTAAGGATAGGCTCAGGGTTCTGCCTGGGGAGCGGCTCACCGAGTAAAGTGCTTGGAATCTGGTCATAGCCGATAATGCGGGCTACCTCCTCTACCAGGTCAACCGCCTGATGCACATCGCTCCGCCAGTATGGGACAGTGACCCAGAGCTCTGACGCAGAGGCCGACGTTTTGCATTCAAAACCCAGAGAAGTAAGCGCCCCTACTATCTGGTCCAGACTGAACTCAACACCCAGGACCCGTCTTACCTTTTCCGTCGGGAGCAAGATGGGCTCATGCTCATGCTTGCCGGGATAAACATCAACCAAGCCCCTGGCGACTTCGCCTCCACCCAGCTCGGCGATAAGCCGGGTAGCCTGTCTGACAGCAGGCAGGGTAAGCTCAGGACGAATGCCCCGTTCAAAGCGGGCGTTAGCCTCAGAAGCTAAGCCCAGACTTCTGCCGGTATAATGAATGCTCCCCGGGTTGAAATTGGCGGCCTCCAGCAATATTGCGGTGGTCTCCTCGGTCACCTCGCTATTGGCACCGCCCATGACCCCGGCCAGCGCCACCGCTCTCTCGGCATCAGCAATGACCAGCATATTGCCGGAAAGCATTCGCTCCACTCCGTCCAGGGTAACGAACACCTCACCCTCGGCAGCACGGCGCACGATGATTCTTTTACCCCTGAGGAGATTGTAATCAAAAGCGTGCAGCGGCTGGCCATACTCCAGCATCACGTAGTTGGTGATATCGACAATGTTGTTTATCGGACGCTGGCCACAGGCCAGCAACCGCCGCTGCATCCACCGTGGAGACTCGGCCAGCTTCACGCCGGTAATCAGGGTGGCACAATACCGGGGACACAGGTCGGGGTCGGCAATTTCCACGGAAATTTGCTGGTCTATGGGCAGCCCTGTCTCCTCATAGCTAGCCTCGGGAACCGCCAGGCTCTCCCCGGTGAGAGCAGCCACCTCCCGGGCGATGCCGATTACCGACAGGCAGTCGGGTCGGTTTGGTGTCACCTCCACGTCAAAAACAACATCACCGAGGTAATCCGCCAGCGGTGTGCCCAGTGGGGCTTCCGCCGGAAGTACCATAATTCCCTCGTGGCTATCCGAGATGCCAAGCTCCTTTTCCGAGCAGACCATACCGCTGGAGGCAACACCGCGAATCTTGGCCATTTTAAGGCGGACCAACTCCCCGCTATGCCCATCGATAAGTTGAGCCCCGACACTGGCAAACGGCACTTTATCGCCAACGTGGAGATTGGGTGCCCCGCAGACAACGGTCTGCCGGTCGGTACGCAAATCTACCGTAACCAGCCGGAGGCGGTCAGCGTTGGGGTGAGGGTTGACCTCGGTTATCTGCCCGATAACGATACCTTCCCAGCTACCCCCGATAGCCTGCATCTCCCCAACCTCATGGCCAGCCAGCGTCAGGCGGCTGGCAATCTCCGATGGGGGCTGGTTAACCGCTACATATTGCCGCAGCCACTCAAGTGAAACCTTCATTTCTCAGAATTGCCTCAAGAACCTAAGGTCATTGTTGAAGAACAGTCTGATGTCATCAATCCCGTAGCGAAGCATCGGCAGGCGCTCGATGCCAATACCGAGGGCAAAGCTACCGTAGACTTCAGGGTCAATACCGCCGCGCTCCAGCACCTGGGGGTGGGTCATCCCGGCACCGAGTATCTCAATCCAGCCGCTGTTGGCACACAGGCGGCAGCCACTACCGCCACAGACCAGACACTCGATAGCCATCTCAACGCCCGGCTCAACGAAGGGAAAGTAGTCGCAGCGAAAGCGCACCCTGCGGTCAGCGCCAAAGAAACGGCGGGCAAATTCGTAAAGCGTCCCTTTCAGGTCAGCCATAGTAATCCCCTTGTCCACCGCCAGAGCATCAATCTGGTGGAACATGGGCGTATGGGTGACATCAGTAGCCTCGTAGCGATAGACCCGGCCGGGCTCAATCACCCTTATCGGGGGCTTCATGGTCTCAATAACCCTGGCGGAGACCGAAGTGGTGTGGGTGCGCAGCAGCGGCACCATCCCCTTGCTGGCCGGAGAATCAACCCACAGCGTCGCCATGTTGTCCCGGGCAGGGTGCTCCTCAGGAATATTTAGCGCCTCAAAATTGTAATAGTCCCACTCTACATCCGGCCCCTCCACTACCTGAAAGCCCATCGAGACAAAAATGTCAATTATTTCGCGGAGGGTCTGCGTAATCGAGTGCAGGTGCCCCAGGGGAAAGGAGCGACCAGGCAGGGTAATATCAATAGCTTCCCTCTCCACAAATTCGGCCAGCTGTACTTCATGGAAAGCCTGCCTTCTTTGCTCCAGACTATCCTCAAGACTACTCTTGACCTCATTGGCCCGGGCACCGACCGCCCTTCTCTCATCCAGGGAAAGTGAAGCGAGACTGCGCAGAATCCTGGTGAGGCCGCTCTTCTTACCTAAATTACGGACCCGCCAGGACTCCAGTTCCGGAACGTCATTGATGCGGTCTAACTCGCCCAGCGCCTTTAATCTTATCTCTTCAAGTTGTTCTTGCATTGCCTTGCCGTAAACCCTGCGTTAGATTATAGGCTAACAGGAGTTGGGGGTCAAGCTCAGGATGTGCTTGTTCTAGAGACGAGAACGGCCAATTGCGCTGGCAACTTGAGGCTGGTATAATGGCGTAGATACGACCTCTCGTCCTCACACAGGGTGGGGGGTTTTGATTTAACGACTTAGAGAATGGCAATCATGGCGCATAACCCGGACCAACCAGTAAATGAAGACGCAAGGCTGGAGACAATACGGCACTCGGCGGCGCATGTCATGGCCGAGGCGGTCATGTCCATATTTCCTGATGCCAAGTTCGGTATCGGGCCAGCGATAGCGAACGGCTTTTACTACGATTTCGACCTGCCCCGTCCACTTACCCCCGACGATTTACCGGTTATTGACGCTAAGATGAACGAGATAGTGGCCGCCAATCTGCCTTTTGTCCGGGAGGAAGTGACCAGGGAAGAGGCCCGGAAGCTCTTTGCTGCCCAGCCCTACAAGCTGGAGTTAATCGATGAGATTCCCGATGATGAGAAGCTCAGTGTGTACCGGCAGGGTTCGTTTGTCGACCTGTGCCGTGGGCCTCACGTAGACTCCACCAGCGAGATTAAGGCCTTCAAGCTGGTGAGCATCGCCGGAGCGTACTGGCGCGGTGACGAGCATCGCCCCATGTTGCAGCGAATATACGGTGCCGCCTTCGATACCAAGGAAGCTCTGGCCAACCACCTGGAAAGGATAGAAGAGGCAGCCCGGCGCGACCACCGGAAACTGGGACGGGAGCTTGACCTGTTCAGTATCCACGAGGAAGCCGGGCCCGGGCTGGTTCACTGGCACCCCAAAGGAGCGATAATACGCCGTGTCATCGAGGACTTCTGGAAGGCCGAGCATGTCAAGCGGGGCTATGACATCATCTATACCCCCCACATGGCCAAACTGGACTTGTGGAGAACCAGCGGCCACTGGGAGTTTTACCGCGAAAATCTGTATAGTCCGATGGAGGTAGAAGGGCAGGAGTATATTGTCAAACCAATGAACTGCCTGGGGCACATCTTGATTTATAAGACAAGGTTACACAGTTACCGCGAGCTGCCGCTGCGCTATGCTGAACTGGGCACGGTTTATCGCTATGAGCGTTCGGGAGTGCTACATGGTATGTCCCGGGTCAGGGGCTTCACTCAGGATGATGCTCACATTTTTTGCCGCTTTGACCAGCTGGAAGACGAGGTGGCCGGGGTACTGGACCTGGCCCGCTTTATGGTGGACACCTTTGGCTTTACCCATTATAAGGTGCTTCTTTCCACCCGTCCGGAGAAATATGCTGGTAGTCTGGAAATCTGGGAGCAGGCCACCGAGACTTTGGGGCAGGCTCTGGCTCGCCAAAAGCTCGACTACATTGTAGACCCGGGCGAGGGCGTGTTCTACGGACCCAAAATAGATATCAAGTTCGAAGATGCTCAGGGCAGGGGCTGGCAGGGGCCCACCATTCAGGTTGACTTTAACCTGCCCCAGCGCTTCAATGTTACCTATATCGGCCAGGACGGTGAGGAGCACCTGGTCGCCATGATACACCGTACGGTGCTGGGCAGTATGGAGCGCTTTGTGGCCTCACTTATTGAGCATTATGGCGGTGCCTTCCCGGTGTGGCTGGCCCCGGTCCAGGTAATGGTGATTCCCGTGGCGGACCGCCACCTGGACTATGCTCAGCAGCTGGCCGGGGAACTGAAGAACAAGGAGATACGCGCTACGGTTGATACGCGGTCGGAGACGGTAAACCAGAAGATTCGGCAGGCACAACTGGACAAGATACCCTACATGGTGGTAGTCGGAGACAAAGAAGTAGCGGCTAACACCGTTTCCGTACGCTTGCGTACCGGGGAGCAGCTGCCGGCACAATCCCTTGATAGCTTCAAGAACACTATTACCGCGGTCATCGCCGATAAGGCAATAACCTTGAAGTAGCGTGAATAGAATGGTGATTTGCTTAGCATCAATGAGTATGCTATAGTTTTTATTTGTAAGCTATCCGGGTTTGGAGGAGGTAAACAAGGACATAATCAAGCAACTGCGCGTTAACGAACGGATCAGGGCCAGGGAAGTCCGCCTCGTTGGGGAGAAGGGGGAGCAGTTAGGAATTATGCCCTTATTTGAGGCGCGGGAGGTAGCGAAAAAGGCCAATCTTGACTTGGTTGAAGTAGCTCCTACCTCGGTACCCCCGGTGTGCCGTCTTCTTGACTACGGCAAATATAAATATGAGCAATCCAAGAAGGAGCGAGAGAGCAAAAAGACCCAGAAGGTTTCGCTGCTGCGGGAGGTTAGGTTACGCCCCAAGATTGGCACCCATGATTTTGATTCTAAGGCCAGGGTGGCGTACAAGCTGTTGAATGACGGGAACAAGGTCAAGATAACGGTAATGTTCCGAGGACGTGAGATTACCCACCCGGAACTTGGCTTGAAACTGCTGCAAAGGATGGCGGAATCACTGAAGGATGTTGCCGTTATTGACCAGCAACCCTCAATGGAAGGACGCCGGATGAACCTGATACTGTCGTCCTCAGCTACACGGAAAGCCAGAGCGAAAGAAGAGATAAAGGAAGTCCAGGATGCCAAAGCTTAAGACCCATAAAGGAGCACAAAGCCGCTTCCATATCACCGGTAGCGGCAAAATTATGCGAACCAAGGGTGGCAAGAGCCACCTGCGCCGCCGCAAACCCAAGCGGGTGAAACGTCTTTACGCCAAGACAATCATGTTAAGCCCGGCTGATAAGACTCGAATAAGAAGACTTATACCCTACGGGGTGAAATAAGAAGGAGAAACACCTTGCCACGAGTGAAGAGAGGGGTAACCGCACATCGCCGACACAAGAAAGTGCTGGCCATGACCAAGGGACACCGTGCCACCAGGCACTCCCTGTACCGTCGAGCCCACGAGTCTATGCTCAAGGCCCTAAGCTATGCCTACCGGCACCGCCGGGAGCGAAAGGGTGATATGCGGCGACTGTGGATTTTGCGAGTTAATGCAGCCAGCCGGGCTGAGGGTCTCAGCTACGGTCGGTTTATCGACGGCCTAGGAAAGGCCGGGGTTGAAATTAACCGCAAAATACTGGCCGATATGGCAGTCAGAGAGCCCGAAGCCTTTGCCAGACTAGTGACTATCGCTAAGGGACAGACTCAAGCCGGTTAACCGTACCACCGGGCGGCCCTGATAGCCAGTGCCGATAAAAAAGTTACATCATACTTTCACACCAGGAAAACCTTGCAGCAAAAAGACCGTGCTTGAGCTTTCACAAAGCAACTATCACCATCCTCAGGGAAAGCCTTGTCGACAGCAAGGTCCCTCGTACACCTCTCCCGAAGCCTGATAAGAAGCGAATTATACTCTATCGTACGTAGTGACGTAAAGGAGGTCTTGTCAGATTATGGAAGCGCAAATACTTCAAGTTGACTTATCCAACCGGTCTTACCAAATTGAAACGCTGCCAGAAAAAATTCTGAAGAATTACCTCGGTGGTAGAGGACTGGGAGCCTACCTGCTATCGAAAACGGTCCGCCCCCACGCAGACCCCCTGGGCGAGGAGAACCACCTCATCTTCCCTGCCGGTCCGGGCAGCGGCACCGGCCTGCACTTCGCTTCCAAGTCAGTAGTTACCACGAAATCGCCGCTGACCAATATCTACCTGTATGCGGTAAGCAGCGGACTGTTCTGCTATCAGCTCAGGAAGGCCGGGTTCTGGGCTATAGATATTACCGGGATTGCCGACTCCCCAGTCTATATAGTAGTAAATAACGATAAGGTTTCGTTTCATGATGCCACCCCGCTGTGGGGTATGGAACCGGCTGAGGCACAAAGGTTAATGATGGGAGATTTCCCCCGTAACAAGGCGGCGACGATGGCTATTGGGCCGTCAGGGGAGAAAATGATGAAGTATGCCGCTGTAATGGCAGAAGGCGATACTTACCGTGCCTTTGGCCGGGGAGGCTCCGGCGCGGTCATGGGGTCCAAGCGGCTGAAGGGGATAGTAGCCCACGGTGACGCAACAATCGAGCCCGCGGATAAGACCGGTTTCGATGCGGTAAAGCGGGCAATACTGGATAATATCAAGGCAAATAGCAAGTGGGTAGAAACGCGCCGGCGCTACGGAACCAGCGGCGGGACCACACCTAAGAGTGACCTCGGCTACCTCCCCACCAGGAACTGGCGCGGCGGTACGTTTGAAGGTGTTAAAGGAATAGACGCACAGTATATTGATTGGCCGGTAAAAGACCTCTCCTGCGCTCCCTATTGCCCGGCACCCTGTGCCCACGATATCAAAATCACCAAGGGGCCTTACCAGGGAGCACACTGTGATGGCCCCGAGTACGAAACGCTTTACGCTCTGGGCTCAAACTGCGGCATAGATAAATATGATGCCGTGGTGGCCGCCGCTCAGATATGCGATGAAGCCGGACTGGACACGATGTCTGCCGGGTGTACTATTGCCTTCGCTATGGAGTGTTTTGAAAATGGCTTGCTCGGGCTGGAGGATACCGGTGGTATTGACCTCCGGTTTGGCAATGACGAAGCCATGCTCGCCGTCCTGAAGCAACTGGTGAATGGTGAAGGCTTTGGCCGCCGCCTGGCGGAAGGAGTGAGAAGGTTATCACAGGAAATTCCAGGGTCGGAATCCTTTGCCATGCAGGCTAAAGGGATGGAGTTTGGCGGATACGAATGCCGGGGGTTGATGGCTCAGGCCCTGCAATTCGCCATCAACAACCGGGGAGGATGCCATCACGCCTATGGGTTGACCGCTTTTAGGGAAGTGGCGGACGGGACTCGGATGGAAGTTACCGGCAGAGGGGAGTACGTCAAGAACATGGCCATCAGTCGTATTATCCGTGATTCCATTACCCTGTGCACCTTCCCTGGTCTGCTGGTGCCTGACGCCATGCTTCCCGACATCGTTTCTTCTTTATTCGGCGAACCCTGGACGATGGATGACATCAGCAAAGTAGGCATGAGAATAATGTGCCAGGAACGTCTGTTTAACATGCGCGAGGGCATTACCCGAAAAGATGATGCCCTGCCCTCAAGACTGTTAACCGAACCAAAGCCAGACGGGCCAACCAAAGGAGCTGTCGTACCCCTGGAGATACTGAAAGACGACTACTATCGTGCCATGGGCTGGGACTTATCAACGGGAAACCCCACCGAGGCGGTGCTGGACGAGATGGAAATCGAGAGGTAGACAATAAAGACAAAAACCCGGCGGCTTTCGCCTTTTACCGGATTTAGCAGAAATTCTTGAACAAGTTTCCTGGGTGCGGGATTGTTTAGATGAAAACAATCCCGCCATCTATCATAATGGTCTCGCCACTTATGAACTCGCTGTCATCTGACGCCAGAAAAACAGCGGTGCCAACTACGTCCCTGGGGTACATCTCTTTCTGGACGCAGCGTTGAGATTTGATTCCCGCGATTGCGTCCGGAGTAACGTCACCACGGTTCATGAGCCCTTCACTCAACGTTTGGCCGATAGCTATGGTATTTACGTTAACATTCTGGCCAGCGAGTTCACGAGCCAGTCCCCGGGTAAACCCAAGAACCCCGGCTTTGGAAGTGACATAATGGAGCTTGCCGGCAACAGCTCGATAAGCCAGACCCGTAGAAATACTTATTATCTTCCCTTTTCCTTGAGCTTTCATATGCGGGACCACCGCTTTACTGCAAAGAAATAGACCCCTCAGGTTTATTGCCATGACCCGGTCCCATTCTTCCACGTCAATGGTATCCCACGGTTTTGCCGGGCCGAGGGCGGTAAACAGAGCTGCGTTGTTAACCAGAATATCAATTCTGCCAAACCGTTCGGCGGTCTGCCGAGCCATTTCCAGGGTACTTTTCTCATCCGCGACATCGGTCCTGAGTGCCAGCGCCTCCTTCCCCCTCTGTTCAATTTCTTTGGCTACTTTCTGCGCCCCCTCAAAGTTTATATCCGCGGCAACCACCTTGGCTCCTTCGGCCGCCAGACCGAGGCAGAATGCCTTGCCAATCCCAACACTTCCCCCGGTTACAATAGCAACTCTGTCCTTAAGTCTCACTTTTCCCACTCCTTTTTACCAGATTACGCCACAGACCTTACGCAGCCGCCCCGCAACATATCATATCACCTCCGACTACCCGAGAGGAACTTCTACCGCCTGCCCCGTCATTTACCAGAAATTGGCTACCCTGAACTACCAAACATCCATTTATTAGCAAAGCACCTTAAAGGCATTTCTCGCACATTTTAGCCTCCTCTAACTTGCGGTGTGCCGAAGAGACTGGTATGCTAAGTATTGGAAATTCCAAGGGAAGGAAACCAGCGATCCATAGTCGTAATACAGAAATAGACTCGGTCTAAAAGGCCCGAGTCTACACTCGTATCAAAGCAGTGTGACCGATGAAAGAGATAAGATGGCATGGCCGGGGTGGTCAGGGCGCGGTAGTCGCCGCTCGAGTGCTGACCACCTCCTTTGACCGGGAAGGCAAATCGGCAATCGCTATCCCCAAGTTTGGTGCCGAGAGGCGGGGGGCGCCGGTTATCGCCTATACCGGCTTTGATGATACGCCCATAAGAGCCAAGACCCAGCTGTACCATCCCGACTGCCTGATAGTTATCGACCCTTTGCTGATACGTGCGGTAGACGTATTTGAGGGAATAAAGGCAAATGGCATCCTTGTCATCGCCAGTGCGGAACCGGTGACCGGACAACTCCACCAGAACCTGGGAGTGGTTGGCTCTGTCGATGCCACCAGGATAGGGCTGGAAGAAATCGGCCGACCGATTACCAACACCTGCATGCTCGGCGCCTTTGCCCGCACCACCGATTGGGTACAACTGGATTCTATCTTACGTGGCCTGGGGGAATACTTCACCGGTAACATATTGCAGAAGAACATACGCTGTGTCCAGAGGGGATACGAAGAGACCAGAGTCATTAAGTTCTGAGGGAGTCAAGATGAAGTTTACCAGTGAATACGATGGCCCGTGGGCCAGTCCGGAAGAACTGCTCACCATTAACACTGGTGCCTGGAGATACCAGAGGCCGGTAGTTAAAGCGGACAAGTGCTGCCAGTGCGGGACCTGCTACCTTTTCTGTCCTGGAGGCAATGTTAGAGATATGGGCACCCACTTTGCCGCCGACCTGGACTATTGCAAGGGGTGTGCGGTTTGCGCCCGGCTTTGCCCGGTGAATGCGATCACGATGGTAAGAGAAGTATAGATGGAAACCAAGCTGGAATCTACACCGCAGCGCAGAGTGCTGACGGGGAATGCCGCCGCCGCGTACGCCGTCATGTTGTGCCGGCCAGACGTCGTCAGCGGTTATCCGATTACCCCCCAGACAGAACTCTGGGACGTACTTTACCAGTTAATTGCCGAGGGTTTACTCGAGTGCGAGACGGTTGAGCCGGAGGGTGAACACTCGGTGATGAGTATTATTATCGGCGCCAGTGCCGCCGGGGCCCGTACCTTCACCGCCACCGCTTCCCAGGGTTTATTCTTCATGTACGAACCCTACATTACTGTGCCGAACCACAGGCTTCCCGTAGTTATGGTCGATGCCACCCGGGAGTCGCTTCCCCCCACCACAGTCTCTGGTTCCGGGCAAGACGTTATGCTGGTCAAGGATACCGGGTGGATTCAGATTCACGTGGCAACCTGCCAGGAGATTCTGGACACGATAATCATGGCCTATCGACTGGCTGAGGACCCGGAGATATTGCTTCCGGTCACCGTGGCCTATGACGGCTATTACCTCTCCTACTTCTCAGAAGCGGTTGAGATTCCCGCCCAGCAGAAGGTAGACCAGTTCTTACCAAAGAGGCAGAGATTCCCTGTAATAGACCCGGAAAGGCCGTTAACCCTGTCTCCCTGGACATCCCCCGCAATGTTCACCGAATACCGGGTCAAGCACATGAATGCCCTGCAGCGGGCCAAGGCAAAGCTTGAGGAGATAGAAGAGGAATTCCAGCAGACTTTCGGCCGAAGCTACGGGGGACAGATGGAAGAGTACCGCTGTGATGATGCGGACATAGTTCTGGTAGCGATGAATAGCTGCGTGGGGACGGCCAAGGTCATGGTTGACCAGAAGCGTGATGAAGGGCTAAAGGTAGGACTAATCAAGGTCAAGATGTTCCGCCCGTTCCCAAGGGAAAGACTGGCTAGCGCCCTCCGAGGAAAGAAAGCCATTGGCGTGATAGACAGGAATGTCTGTTTCGGCTGGAACTGCGGTCACCTGCTGGTAGAACTAAGGGCGGCCCTGACCAATGAACTGGAGGGCCGGGTACCCCTGGTGAATTTCATCGGCGGCCTTAATGGTGGGGACATCACCCTCCAGCACATGGAAAAGGCAATAGATACCGTGCAGCTAGCCGCTCAGGGTAAACCGACTAAAGAAGTCACCTTCTTTGAATTGGAGTAGCCTGGAACTAGGGTAGAAAGATGTCAAAGAGAAAGCACCTGATAATCGGTTGCGGTTCGGCCGGACTCAGCGCCGCGGAGGAAATCAGAAGGATAAGCGCCGAGGACGAAATCAGAATAGTGAGCTCGGAAGACTGTCCTTCCTACTCGCCGACGGCGCTGCCTTATCTTCTTTCGGGAAAGATAGACGAGGCCGGTCTCCCCATGAGGAAGGACGGCTACTTTAACCGAATAGGCGCCACTATTGTCAGGGGTAAAGGGGTCACCCGCCTGCTCCCCGAAGCCAAAGAGGTAGTCTACCAGGACGGAGAGCGAGAGACATACGATACCCTCCTCATCGCCTGTGGCGCGGAGCCAAGCCAACCCCCCATTAAGGGGCTGACTGAAAGCACCTATCTGGGGTTTCATACCATTGAGGATTGTAGAGATTTACTCAAGCAACTAGAGGGCAAAGATGACGTCGTGGTACTGGGAGCCGGTCTGGTTGGCATGGAGGTAGCCATCGGTCTCATGGAGAGAGGCTGCCGGGTGACCATCATTGAGAAGGAACCAGGGCTCCTGCCCCTTTACTTTAACCGGGAGGCAGAGGCGCTGATTAGAGCCATTTTCTTGAATCGGGATGTCCAGCTACTAACCGGTAAAGAAGTGCGCGAAGTCAGCAGAAGGAATGGGAAGCTAGCAATAAGTCTCTCTGGAGGTAGCTCTCTTGACACCGAGGTTCTGGTTACCTGTGTTGGGGTTAAGGCCAGAACCGCCCTCCTTGAAGGGTCAGGCATCTCGGTGAGCCAGGGTATCCTGGTGGACCGGACAATGAGAACCAATATAGAGGACATCTATGCCGCCGGTGACGTTGCCGAAGCCCCGGATTTCTTCACCGGTCAACACGGGGTTAACCAGATCATAGAGAGTGCGGTGGACGAAGGCAGAATCGCCGGCTCCAATATGGCCGGGGCAGCCGCGGAATACGAAGGCTGGATTTCCAGCAACATATTTAACTTCCTGGGCAACACCGCCTTCTCCGTGGGACTATCTATGCCCGATGGCAACAGCTATCAGGTTCTTACGGAAAAGGACGACAAAAAGACGCAATTCAAGAAACTGGTTTATGATGGCGACCGACTGGTTGGGGCGATGTTTCTCAACGTTGATTTAGACCCGGGGTTGATGCTGTACCTCATCAGGAACAGGGTGGATATAGGGGCCTGCAAGCAGCTACTCTTTGACCGGCCGAAAGAGATAAGCCGCTGGCTGATGCTGGATACGGAACAGAGAGCAAGCGCTTCGATTCGAGGGTAGAGGAGTCAAAAAGATGCCCACCACTTACGATGCGTTGAAAATTGAATTTAATAAATGTCCCCCGGACTGCCGGCTCTGTGAAGAGGCCTGCGCTAAGGAGAAAGGGGAAGGTATACTTAGTCTGTCCCGGATAAAGCCCGAGCATGCCCCTCAGGTTGACTTTCATGGTGCCCTGACCTGTGTTCAGTGCAGCCAAGCCAGATGCCTGCAAGTATGTCCGGTGGGAGCGATAGAGAAGAGCCTGGATAATGGCATAGTGCGCATTGACGAGTCCCGGTGCATTGGCTGCGGACTATGCACCCTGGCCTGCCCCTACGGCGGCATCTACTACAACCCCCAGACTCAGAAGTCATTCAAGTGCGATAGATGTGATGGCAACCCGAAATGCATCGAAGCCTGTCCCCATAACCTGATAACCTATGTTAATAACGGCCCAATCCTGAGCTATCTGCGCGAGGACGTCATGGCCCCGGGAACCAGTGCCTGTCGCGGTTGCCCGGCTGAGCTAGCCCTTAGATTTACCCTGCGACTTCTCGGCAAGGATACGATCCTCTTTACCGCGCCTGGCTGCGCTATCTCATTCGTGCTCGGCTTTGATACCCAAGCTCACATACGTATTGCCGACTATACCTGTCTGCTGACCAACGTGGCCTCGAGTATGACCGGGGTCTATCGGTACTACAGAAGCATCGGAAAGGAAACCAAGCTGGTGGCCTTCGTTGGCGATGGGGCTACGGTGGATGCCGGTTTTCAACCGCTGTCAGGAGCTGCCGAGAGGGGAGAAAACTTCATCTACATTTGTAACGATAACGAGGGCTACATGAACACCGGGGTCCAGAGAAGTAGTAGTACCCCCTTCGGTGCTCGGACGACGACCACCCCGGTGGGCAAAGCGCGTCATGGCAAGGAGGAGAACAGCAAGTACCTGCCGCTGCTCATGCTCTTTCACGGAATTCCTTATGTCGCGACGGCAACCATTGCCTATCCGGAGGACTACGCCCGGAAACTCACCAAGGCGATGCAGGTCAAGGATGGTCTGTCATACCTTCACCTGTTCTTGCCCTGCACCACCGGTTGGGGCATCCCCGAAGACCAGGGCCTCGACGCCTGCCGGCTGGGCGTAGAAACGAACTATTTTCCCCTGTGGGAAGCGGAACACGGTAAGTTGCGCCTGACCCAGGAGGTCACTAACCCCAAGCCCATCCACGAATATATTGGCCTGATGGGGAAATACTCTCACCTGACCGCAGAGGAGATAGCGCAGATTCAGGAACAGGTAAATGCCAGATATGGCGTGATTAAGGCTCTGGCCTCGTTTCTCTAACCCCTATCCCAAGCTATCCCCCAGCGACCATCGGCAAGAACTGTATCTTATCGCCCTCGCTCAAGACAACCCGAGGCCCACCGACCAGGTCTATCACCCGGCCGTTCAAAACTACCATGGCATGGTCATAGACCCGCCCGCTTTCCGGGTCTACCACCGTGCCTTCTAAAGCGGGATACTTATCAATAAGCTGATTAAGGAGACCCTCAAAGGTCGTGCCTTTGTTTATCACTTCCTCCAGTATGACCGGGCTTTCTTCCTTCCCGAATACCCTGGTTTGCCAGGCGTGGAAACTGACCTCTACCGTGATGCCGCTCATGTTTTTGTTTGCTCTGCTTGCACAATACCTTCTACCTGATTAGCCTGGTCTGCGCCTTTTTAATCCATTCAGCGCTACGCCCCTATTCCAGGCTAGTAGACAGGCCAAACTCCTTCCGCACCGCAATTAACGCTTCCCAGTTCGGTTGGTTTACTGGTATAACCCCCGTCTTTAGCCTCTTCTCTTTTTCCTCAAACTCCGGCTCGCCAGGCAGATACACCCGGTCGAAACCCTTCGCCGGCTCCGAGGACTTAATCTGCCTGATCATTTCGTCCATTCGGCTCTTGAACTCGTCTACCGGTATAAAATTATCGATGCGAAACACCAATATGAAGTGCCCCTCGGTTACCTTCCGGTCGACATGTTCCGGCGTCCGGTATGGGGGAAAATCGTGTCGACCGAAGGGACTGCCGGTGAGCACCCCAGACAATATGTTAGCCAGCACGGCCAATGCGTACCCTTTGTGACCGCCCATCCAGGTCAAAAACCCGCCATTCAGCACCTCGTTAGGATCCTCAGTAGGCTCGCCATACTTGTTCAGCCCCCATCCCAGGGGCATCTTTTCCCCTAACCTAGCCTTGTAGAAAATCTTGGCTTGTGCCACTGTCGTCGTTGCCATGTCGATGACTACCGGCAGCTCATCCCCGGCCGGGACCGCTACCGCATAGGGGTTCGTGGAAAACATTCTGGTAATGCCACCATAAGCTGGAGCCACCGGTGCGGCATTGGTGGTCATGATTCCTATCATATCGTGCTTGAGGGCCATCATGGGATAGTAGGCCATTGCCCCACAATGGGTACTGTTTTTGACACCGACCATACCAATGCCAGAACTCCTGGCTTTCTGGATGGCTATTTCCGTAGTCCTGACACAAACGAGATTGCCTATGCCATCGTCAGCCTCGATAACCGCCGTCATCGGGCTTTCTCTGACTATGGTCAAGTTGGGCCGCGGGTTCATATTGCCCATGGCAAGCATTTTGACATTCCGGGACAGCATGTTGGCGACACCATGAGTATCGACTCCCCTCAGGTCGGCCTCAATCAAAGTGTCAGTAATAATAACCGCATCTTCATGGAGGACACCAACCTTCTCCAGTGCTTCGGTTGAAAAATCCCGCAGTTTACGCCAGTCGATATTATGCATTGTCTCCTGAGTGTTCATTTGCAGGTCTCCCTTCATGCTTTTGATATCCCGGGGACTTTCCTCATTGTCCGCTATCTCAGGCACCCCATTTCTGAGTATACTTCTCTTTTACTTCAGGATTAACCAGGTTATCGGGCCACTCCCCTCGGGTAACCCGGAGCACCTGTTCCACGGTAAGTCGGGCGGTATTAGCGAAGGCTATTCTGTCCTGCCCGGCACTGTGGGCGGTCACAATAACACTATCAAGGCTCAACAGGGGGTTGTTCCCCGGGTTAGAGGGTTCAGGCTCGGTGGTATCAAGGCCAGCTCCAGCAATTAAACCCTGCGTAAGGGCAGTATAGAGCGCCTCCCGGTTAATAATCGGGCCGCGCGCCGTGTTAATGACGTAGGCCGTAGGCTTCATCTTCCTAAACTCTTCCAGACCCAGCATGCCACGAGTCTCACCAGAAAGCGGGGTGAGAACCGAGACAAAATCCGATTCTCCAAGCAGCCGGTCAAGCTCCACACTTTCTACGCCAAACTCATCAAAGTCGCCCGGTGGTACATAAGGGTCAAAAGCGATGAGCTTCATTTCGAAGCCTTTCGCCTTGGGAACCAGGCTGCGGGCAATATGGCCAAAGCCAACAATGCCCAGAGTCTGCCCTTGAAGTCTGGTCAACCTGGGCCATAGCTCACGGCCCAACCTTGAGCCCATCCGGTCAACAACCCATTCTCCTCTTTTAACCAGCTGGTTAAGCTCAACAATCTTCCTGGAGCAGGCAAGTATCAGCGCCATAGTATGGTCGGCCACTTCTTCAAAGTAAAGGTCAGGAAAGTTAGTAACTAATATGCCGTGCTCCGTGGCCGCCGCGACATCTATACCGTCGTAGCCGGAGATAAGACCCAGTATATACCGGCACCTAGGGAGTCCCTCAATCACCCTGCGGGGAATACGCTGGTCTGCGGGGACCACTACGAGCACGTCAGCGTCACGGGCAACGGCAATAGTCTCTTCTTCCGCAGCACAGAAGGCCAGTTGATACTCGATGCCAAGTGCCGGAAAAGCTTGCTTTAAGTAATCAGAGACGCCGGGAAGGTCAGTTGTCTGGACTACCTTGAAAGCCACTTTGCCCCTCTTTTGCGGACTTGTAGTATAGTTGACCCTGATGAACTTTGTCAAGTAACGACGCTCGGTCTGAATTGCAAAGAAGGTGGCAATCGCTTATAATGCAAACTGCTAGCTAAAGGAGGTATGGCGTTTATTCATGGGTATGACTCTGGTGGAAAAGATATTAGCCAGGAAAAGCGGTCTGCAGAAAGTTAGACCGGGCGAGATTGTCGACGTGTCCGTGGACACGGCAATGACGCACGATGCACTGGGTGCCCACACCGTTGCCAAGTTTAAGGAACTGGGTGTGGACAAGGTCTGGGACCCGGACAAAATTGTGGTGATACCAGATCACTACGTGCCCAACAAGGATACTGATACCGCCAAGAAGTGTCTTAACCTGAAGAGATTTGTCCAGGAACAGGGGATAGAGAACTACTACGAAGTGGGCAAGGGCGGCATCTGCCACCAGGTCCTGGTGGAAAAGGGGCACGTGCTGCCGGGGACAGTTCTGGTAGGCACGGATAGTCATACCACGACCTCCGGAGTAGTGGGAGCCTTTGCTACCGGTATTGGCATCGATGAGATGGCGGTGGTATTCAAGACAGGAAAGCTATGGGAGCGGGTTCCGGCCACTATCAGGATAAACGTTGACGGTAAATTAGAACCGCCGCTGACCTCCAAGGACCTGATACTGGTGATACTGGGCCGGTTAGGGGTCAGTGGGGCTCTATTCAAGAGTCTTCAATATACCGGCTCGACTATTGATGAGATGAGTATTGATAGCCGTATGGTGCTGACCAATATGGCAATCGAAGCCGGTGCCACCAACGGAATCATTGAACCGGACGAGAAGCTGCTGGACTACCTCAAGGAAAGGACCAATCAGCCGCTTGAGGCGATTAAGGGCGACCCCGACGCAGAGTACGCCGAGACCATTGAGTTTCGTACTGAGGACATCAAGGAGCCGGTGGTGGCGGTTCCGCCCAAGCCAACCAGCGTTGTGGGAGTCACTGAGGTCGAAGGGATAAGGATTGACCAGGCGTTCATTGGCTCCTGCACCAACGGCCGTCTCGACGACCTGAGAATCGCGGCCAGAATACTCAAGGGCCGGAAGGTAGACAAGTATACCAAGGTTATCATCATCCCGGCTTCACAAGAAGTCTACAAAGCGGCCCTGGCCGAGGGGCTAATCCCGATATTTGTTGAGGCCGGGGCCATCGTCGGGCCACCGACCTGCGGGCCGTGTCTGGAGGCACACATGGGCATTCTTGGCCCGGGTGAGGTCACTATCAGTGCTCAAAATCGCAACTTCGAGGGCCGGTCTGGAGACACCACGGCGCAAATCTATCTAGCATCCCCGGCGACGGTAGCCGCGTCAGCCTTGACCGGCAAAATAACTGACCCTCGGCAGTTTTTCTAGGGAGGCAGTTGGTGAAGATAAAAGGTAGGGTGTGGAAATTCGGCAAAGACGTTGATACTGACGAGCTTTTCGCCGCCAGATTTCTTATGGGCGGGGACGAGACCAGTGCCACGAATTACCAGCAGTTCATCGGTACCAGTGGCATGATTGACGCTGGGAATCGCGAAAATGTCCCCCCGAATTTTCTTTCGGAGGTTCAGCCGGGGGACGTCATCGTGGGTGAGGAGAACTTCGGCATCGGCTCAAGCAGACAGCAGGCGGCGGAAACGCTAAAGTTCAAGGGTGTCCGGGCCATTGTTGCCGACTCAATACACCGGATATTCTTTCGAAACTACTGGAATCTCGGCTGTCCGGCGATTGACCTGCCCGGAATCTCGAAGGAATTCGAGACCGGACATGACATAGAGATTGGCCTGAGGGAAGGGGTAATCAAGAACCTGAGTACCGGTAGAGAATTTCGGTTCCAGCTGACCATTCCACCGTGGTTCATCGATATGGTGGAGGCGGGGGGGTTAATCTCTTACCACAAAGCCCTCAAGGGCTAGACTGAGAGATGAGCGGAAGGTGTGGCCCCTGCCTGCACTGTTGAAAGGTTCGCCTTATCAATATCTCCAAGACACGGGCAATAACCTGGGCTACCGTGTCCCTTGATAAATGCGCCCATTCACCATTGCCCATTTTCCGGCGATTCCGTTCTGTAGGCGGTGATATACGATGACACACCAGGCCTTTGATTTCAGGTTGCGCGAAGTTACCGCTAAGTCAATAATATCGCCCTCAAAGCTGGCTGATTACGCGTTGAACCCGTATGCTGGATGCGAGCACGGTTGTGTTTACTGCTACGCCCGCTTTGCCACGCGCTTTTCTCACCCCAGAGAAGAGTGGGGTAGCTTTGTCGATGTCAGAATTAATGCCCCGCAATTGATTGAAAAGGAGGCCGCCCGCAAACGACCGGGAAGGGTGTTTATCAGCTCGGTATCAGACGGCTGGCAGCCTCTGGAAGAAAAGTACCGGCTGACACGCCGATGCCTGGAAGTTCTACTGAGACATAACTATGCGCTCAATATTCAAACCAAGAGCGCACTGGTGCAGCGCGACTTCGACCTGATGAAGGGTCATCACAATATTGACTTGGGTATGACCCTAACCACCACGGAACCGGAAGTAGCCGCTCTATTTGAGCCCAAAGCATCCCCTCCCCAGGAAAGAATAGAAACGCTGTGCAAAGCCAACGAGATTGGTATTCGTACCTTTGTTTTTCTGGGGCCGTTGCTTCCTTATATCTCAGACAGGGGTAAGGGCCTAGAGGGTCTTCTTGATGCTGTTGCCAGGATAAACCCGGACTACTTCCTGGTAGACCGTCTAAACCTGCGCTGGGGTATCTGGTCAAAGGTTTCCGCAACCCTGGCCAGGTATGACCCCGAACTGGTCCCGGAATACAGAAAGATACTGTACGACAAACAAGTAAGTGAAGGCTACACCGGTGAACTCCGCCAAAGGCTTAGCCGAGAGGCGAGGCAACATGGCCTCACCAGTAAGCTGCGGTGGTGTTTCTGACCTCAGCTAAGTCAAGCAGGTACTATTTCCACAGGTGAGACCATTTCTCACGGCAGGTCTGCAAAAGCTCGCGGGGTGTTCTCACTGCAGGCGGGAACTTGTCCTTCCAGTAATAGGGCTTGCAGGCGATGATATGGACCGTGGAAGTGGTAATGTCTCCCCGGGCACGTTGTTCTGGGGTAATCGTGGGATTACCCGGCGTGGCGTAGGTATGGCGCACAATCTGAATGGACTCTGCCGGGTCCGTCCTGGTGCCAACAGCCCAGAGAACATCGGAGAGGTTGGAGGGGTCAATATCCTCATCGACTACGATGCAATAGCGGCAGTTTATCATCGAAGCGTGAAGCGAATTGAGGAGCTGTGCCGTCTGTACGGCATGTCCGCCGTAATGTTGCTTAATCGAGGCGACAATCATGGAGCGCACTGATGCTTCCGCGATAACCCACACTCCCTGCACACCGGGAATCTGCCGCTCCAGCTCGGACCAGGCCAGTGCCGCGCTCCAGATGTGACGGCCCGGTGTCCAGCCAATGGGATTTTGCCCGGCCAGTCCGCCCTGAATAATAGGCTGGTTACGATGCATCAAGGCGTTTACCCGGAAGATAGCGTGCGGACGAGAACCGCCAGCATAGTAACCAGCCCACTCGCCGAAGGGCCCCTCCATGACCGTTCCCGCTTCCGGGGGCAGAACTTCTCCCTCAAGGACAATCTCAGCGGTCGCCGGAACCGGCAGGTGGGTAGTGATGCCCTTGACCACCTCAATCGGCGCTCCCTTGAGACCGCCGGCAAAGTCAAGTTCGGATTCACCCCAGCGGGCCGGCCAGTCGGCAGCGGCAAAAAGCAGTGGTTCCTGGCCGCAGGAAACGACCACCGGGCAGCCCTTGCCCTGAGCCCAGTATTTTTCTCTGATGATACGGGTATCACAGCCGGGGCGCAGATTGATAGTGGCAGTATTGCGGTCATGCACCTGGACACGGTTGGGCGCCACGTTCACCCAACCCTCATCAGGGTCGCGGGTAATGGTCACCGAATTGGTCCCGATGTAGCGACCGCCGTCAAGCATGTGCCACTTCGGCGTGGGGAACTTCATAATATCCACATCGTCTCCGGTGAAAACGTTCTCCATCACCGGCCCGGTCTTGACCTCAACCGGGGGGATGGGGGTTATCCCCTGCTCCAGGCGCTCCTTCATAGCACGCACCAGATTTATGCCGGTGAGGTCCTCGGGCAGCCCGAAGAGAAGCGCGATTCGGCGCGGGGTACCGAACAGGATAGAGGCAACGCGATAGCCCGGCTCGTGCCCCTTGATATTGTCGAAGAGCAACAACCTCGGGCTGGCAGACTCGGTCTCAATCTCGGAAATCCTCCCGATTTCCAGGTCCCAGTCGGCCCCGTCAACCTGTTGAAGCTCACCAACCTGGTTAACCCTAGCGATAAACTCTCGAAGGTCATTGAACATCTTATCTCCCTACCTGGCTAATCAGCTATCCAAAAAGAAGGCTGCCCCATTTTTTCATGGTTTCTTCCAGGTCCCGGGCACTGCTCCTGACGGAAACCGGGAAATCCTTTATCCAGTGGTACGGCTTGCAGGCATAGATAACGACCTTTGACGTAGTATAATCACCCAGTCTCCTCTGTTCCGGAGACACGATAGCATCTGAAGGAATGGCCCGAAATCCCCTCAATATGTCGATGTGCAGTGCCGGGTCACACCTAGTGCCCACCGCCCACAGTACCTGCGAAATACTTGATGGGTCTATGTCTTCATCCACAATTATGATGAACCGGCTTCGGAAAGTTCCCGCGTAGGTACCGGCAACGGCCATCGCGGTTTCCGCAGCATGTCCGGCATACGCCTGTTTAATCGACACCACGGTGAACTGAGTGCGTGCCTCAGTGTATATCCAGACCCCCTCTACGTTAGGCACCTGCCGGTCCAGTTCCTCCCACAAATAGATGGTGTTCTGTATAAACCAGCCCACCTGAAGGTCATGCTCCATCAGCAGGGTAGGTGCCCCCAGTATGATGGGGTCATTACGGTGCATGACACAATTAACCTTGAAGGCCTGTTCCATGGCCGCGCCTCCGGTGTAATAACCTTCACTCTCGCCGTGCGGTCCTTCCAACCGGTCATCGACACCGGGCAGAAGCATTTCCCCCTCCAGCACAATCTCCGCGCTCGCTGGTATCGGGAGGTCAACTGTCTTCCCCTTAATCACTTCCACCGGTCTACCCCGCAGCCAGCCGGCATAATCATACTCACCAACCCCCACCGGAGAGTTGGACACTCCCCACAACCCGGGCTCACAGCCACAGACTACGGCTGCCGGACAGTTCTGCCCTCGGCTCCAGTATTTTCTCCTAATTAAATCTCCGTGATGCCCAGCGGCGATGTGAATATTCGCGGTAGTCTCGTCATGAACCTGTACCCGGTATGTCCCAAGGTTGACCGAGCCGTCATCCGGGTCCCGGGTAATTACCATGTCGCCCGTCCCAATATATCTTCCGCCATCAAGGTCATGCCACTTAGGCACGGGGAACTTCCAGAGATTGACCTCACCGCTTACCTGGACATTCTCCAATATGGGGCCGGTTTTCACCTCTTTCGGTGGTATGAGCTTAATGCCTTTCCTGCTCTTCTCCCGCCAGGGTCTGATGAGTTCTACCCCTTCCGCATCTAACGGTAAATCATAGGCAAGGGCGAACAGCTTATAAGTATTAAAAAAGTTGGTGGCGATACGATATCCGGGCTGGTAACCCTTAATCTCATCGAAAACAAGCAACGGTCGGTCTGGCTTCCCACCCGACAGTTCGGTGATTATGCCTATCTCCAGATTCCAGTCCGCACCTTTGATTACCTTACACTCACCCAGTTCATCGGCTGCCTTGATGAACTCTCTCAGGTCATCGAACATCTATGTCCTCCCTCCCGGCTCCTTAACCATACCTGGCCTCGGCAGCACGAGCCTGGCTAGGCTACGCCCGACAGGACCACACCCGTATCGTCTCGCGCTGACTTCGTCTGCCGTAGAATATTCTCCCGGTCGATTTCTGGCAATATATAACATACCCTCTCCTGCCCTGTCAAACTTCAGCGCTCGCTCAGTACCCTGGTGACACGTGACCCCTCCGAATAGAAGCGTGGCGCGAAGATTATCTTCTCATGCCTCCGCCAAGCTCTTCAGCTTGACCAGCATCTCCTCTACCGTACGTTCCGAAAAGCGCCGGCCAAACAGCCCGATAATCACACCGATAATCCCGTAAGGAAACTCAATTTGCTCCACAAAGATAAACCGGCTCCCATACGGGGTGACCACCACTGTCCATTTCTGCTCATAGGCCTTTAAGAAGTCCCCTGAGGTCATGCTGAAGGCAAGCCGCTCATTCTCCACCCATTCCGTAAACACAAAGTTGAGCTTTAGTAGACGGCCGGCGGCTTTCTCCTCGAAGTAAAGCTGCGTGCCCACGCCGCTGCGCTTCTCACCGGTATACTCGAATTTCTTCAAGGTGATACACCACTCCAGGACCTTCTCAGGCTCGACCAAGAAGGGCCAGATTTTCTCCGGCGGTGCGAAAATTTCAATAGCCCCCTGTACCCTCATTTCTGCCTCCCTCCTTTCTCATTGCCGACCAAATTATGGTGCCTAATGTTTCCTGTTTGGCAGAATGCGCCAGGCGCTTTGGGTGAGCGGAGCAAGTCACAAAACCGCTGTTATACGATAGCGAAAGAAAAGCCCTGATGTATCACTTATTGCCCTGATTTCGGAATTCCTATCCATCTTGGTGTTCTATTCATATATTCATGATAAGCGTCACCATACTTCTCAAGCAAGAATCGTTCTTCAGCGGGTACCACAATATGCCACAGGGTTATCCATAGCACTGCGCATAGCAGAAGAACCCAGGAAGCACAGGCTACGCCTATGCCAATATACAGCAAGAAGCCGCTTAAATATATGGGGTGTCTTGAAATCCGGTAGACCCCTTTGGTAACCGGCTCATCAAGTGTGCTAGTAGCAAAGTTGATACTAGTGATTACCGTCATAACTAGTGTTAGGGCAAAGATGGGAAGACCCACGTATAACCATACTGTACCTATTTTCAGCGGCAGGAAGACGGAGTATAGAACAGTAAGGGGCATGATTACAGCATGAGTAGAAAGAGCTAACATCTTCTCAGTTTTAGTTAACGGTACGGATTGGGTCGCCCTTTTTGTTCTTTCTTTTGCTTCTTTGCTCATCAGAAAATTTGGGGCACTCAACACTAGAAAAAAGATAACTTGAAGTATCCAGGCATTCCATACACCTACTTCAAAAGCTGGTATAATTGACATTCTTTCTTCCTTAATTTAGTTTTTACCCGCTCCAAGCAGGAGAAATTTGAGGAACCTGCCTATCTTGCGGATAGGTGGCAGGATTGCGCCGGTGCTTCTCATATACTCCCGGTACGCCTCTCCAAACCGTCTTTCCATCTCTTTGTCTTCCAATTCCGCTTCCACCCGAACCAGCACCATAAAGACTATGGCACAGTCTATAGCCAAGACGTTATTTCTCAGCACGGTAAAGCCGAGGGTAGCGAAGAAGCTACCAGCATAGATTGGATGCCGGATACAAGAACATATCTCGGAGGATACTAAGTCTCGTTATCCTGATTAGTTCTGGCGATTTGTTGCTCAAGTTGCGTTAGCCGCGCCTCCAAGTCCTTTATCCGGTTTGATTCTGGAACGGGCAAAGCTTCCTGTGGAGCTTCCATCGGAACCACCGGCTCATACGACTCTTGCCGTACATTGATATTGATGAGGTCCCACCGGCTATAGATTCCGGTCAAATTGACCGCATAACGGCTTCTGTCGACGTCTGACAGGTCTATGTCGCCGTACACTATAGTCTCCTGGTCATAAACCGGCCCGGCGATATATTCACCCATGGGACTGATTACGCCACTGCCACCAGCAAATGCCTTGGGATTGCTAAATACGCTGTTCTTGTAGAAATTCTTGGGCTGGTCTTGTTCTGGAATGTAGGTGGCCGCGCACACTCCGAAAACACCCGCGTTAAAGCACAACGCCCGGGTTTTAATGTCTACTATCGTTTTCATGTGCGCGCCTCCCGGCCACAACGAACAGTGTATCTGTATCCCCTGTATAATCCAGTAATGAACCAGGGTGAGCTGCGAATGTTCTCCGCAAATTGAGGCCCCGATATTGCCTATCTCCGTTTTGAATACCGTCTTGAGGTTATCCCCACCTCCACCCGGGGTATGGAAAAGGCGCTCATGCACCGTGTTGCAGATTTTCCGGTGTGTTCCCATCAATTCCCCGCGCGGGCTCAGATAGACGACGGAGTTGTACATTCTACCCCGGAACCTCTTGTCTCGCTCGTTGATGCCCATTACCACGTAGGCATTGGCCCTCTTCGCCGCGGCGCACAGGGCGTCTATCTCCCGACTGGGCACCTCCACCGAGCTCCAAAGATACTTAGCCCAGATATCGGCGAAGGTAGACCGGTCAGTCATGTCCAGTGACCAGTAGGTAAAGCCCGGTAACCATCCCTCGGGAAATACCACCAGTCTGGCCCCTTCCCTGCCAGCTTCCTCGATAAGACCGATTGCCTTGTCCAGCGTTGCTTCCAGGTCAAAATACTGCGGCGCATCTTTGAATATCGAGCCGGCCTGAACCGCAGCCACCTTAAACTGTGGATAGTCGTAACCTACCGACATTGGCGAACCTCCTTTCACCGTGTTCTATTTAGCATGAGAGTAGTTATGCAAAATTGCCTCCGTTGAGCCTATGCCAGAGCCCTTAAAACGTTATCCGAGGTCGTTACCCAGCCGTAGGAATTCTTGGTATTAAAGATTGTTGCCTCCTGCATAAATGCGGGACCAGCCGCCCCCGCCGCATCCGAAACCAGGATGGCAAAATAGCCCCGATAGTAGGAATCCCTTATCGTGGCCTCGACACAGTTGTTAGTAGCTACTCCCGTAGTAAGGAGATACTTGATGTTATACCTCTTCAGGACAGTGTCAAGATTAGTATCGAAGAATGCGCTGTACCTCGGCTTCTCAACAACAATATCGCCTTCCTGGGGTTGCAACTCCGGCACAATCTCGGTACCCCATGTATTAGGCAGGAGGAGTTTGTCCTTCAATTCGGGCTGCTGACGGTAAAGAACCAGGCTTCTCTCTTTATGCCAGTACACCGAGTCGGGGCCGGTGCCAGCGTCCCCGGGGTGATGCGCGGTTACTATGTAGATAACCTTGCACCCTTTGGCCCGTGCTGCGTTGTTTATTCTCCTGATGGGTTCAATAGCGGCCCGGCCCGGCCCGACATCTAAACCCAGAATATCAATATAGGCACCCTTGGCGAGAAAGGCGTTTTGCATATCGACGATTACCACGCCAGTCCGCCCCAGGTCCAGTTCCAGCGGTGCCGGCTCTGCTTCAAGCGTAACCCTCCGTGGCGCAGGCGTTGAATCTGGTGTTACCCGGTCAGTTTTCTCACTCATCTAGTGTCCTCCTTATGTGACACAGTTGGTATTGAGTACCTCTTCGTTTGGCTCGCACAATCTGCTCTGGTTGGGCTGATTCTATTACCTATTGGGGTGTCTGTCAACTCTATTGGTCAGCCTCTCAGACTATGAAACTACCGCTCGCCTGAGCTATAATATGTGGTCAGAAAGCTTTGGTACTTGCGCCAGAAATATGAAACCATTCAGAAAGATATGCTATGTCTCACGAAACCGACCTTTCTTTTTTGGACCGACCGGAAATCCTGGAGGTGGTATTCCCCCTCGCCTGCTCCCCCTTATATTCGGTTACTAACTTCCTAACTCCCGCTTTGCCCGATACTGCCACCCGTTTCATTGAGGTCGAACATGGAGTTCGCCTCGGCTGCGGTTTCTGGCCAGTGCAGAAAGAATGTCCCACCTTCCTTTATTTTCATGGCAATGGGGAAACCGCCGGTATTCACCAATGGATTGCTCCGTACTATAACCAGAGGAAAATCAATCTATTCGTCGCTGATTATCGTGGATACGGCGTGAGCGAGGGTAAGCCAACCGTGACCAATATGCTTCAGGATGCCCACCCTATCTTCAAAGGTTTCCAGGAAATACTGCAAAAAGAGGGCTATGCCAAGAAATTATTCGTTATGGGCCGTTCCCTGGGAAGTATCCCCGCTCTTGAAGTGGCTTTTCATTATCAGGATGAAATCTGCGGGCTGATTATAGAAAGTGGCACCGCCAGTAACTTCCGCCCCCTGTGGAGTCACCTGGGAAAAACTGAGAGGGATATGGTGGAGAATTCCGGATTCCTCAACCAGGTGAAGATACACTCCGTTTACCGGCCAACGCTTATCATCCACGGCGAAAATGACCAAATCATACCGGTTCAAGAGGGACGGGAGCTCTACGAAAACTCACCAGCCAAGGACAAGAGGATTTTTATTGTCCCCGGCGCTGACCACAACGATGTCATGGTGGTCCGGCAAGAACAGTATTTTCAAGTAATTGCGGATTTTGTCACCGCTCACTGCTCATAGCAGCCGGAGCAAACAGCCGCTCTTACCGCAAACACGCCCAATAATCTTTGAGGTGCCGTCTGACCTCCTCAACTACCTTTTCCGTCCCCGCCAGTGAGGAGTCTGTAGCGAACCTTGGTGGAACCGGCTCCGGTTCTTCTATCTTAATATTGATATCGGCCAATCCCGAAATTAAGGCCAGCCATCCGTAGGGCAAGACCTTTTCATTATAGCCCGACCCGATAAAGTCGATGGCTTTATCATCGCAGGCCCCGGCCATTTCCCTGACTTTTTCCCCAATCATCCTGAAGCCAGCTACCGGTAGTCCCAGGTTGGTCAGTCCGTCAGCAAAGTGGGGGTCAGAACCGCCATTGCGGATGATAATCTGGGGACTAAACTCCCGGGCTACCGGCTGCACTACGGACTCAAAAGCCAGCCGGTAAGAATCATGGCCAGCGTAAGGCGGCATCGGGATATTGATGGTAAAGCCTTTTCCACCCCCGGCACCAATCTGGTGAGCAAAACCAGTCCCCGGGTAGAGGCTCCTAGGGTCCTGATGCAGGTCAATAAACAAGACCTGCGGGTCTTCATAGAAATACTCCATGGTCCCATTGCCACCGTGAGCATCTGTATCCAAAATCAGGATTCTTTCCAGCTGGTATTGCTGCTTCAGATATATGGCGGAGAAGGCAACGTCGTTATAAAGGCAAAATCCTTCTCCGTAAGCAGGTTTGGCATGGTGCATACCACCACCAACGGACACCGCCTTTTTAAACTCACCTCCCTGGACCAAATCGCAGGCCATTTTCGCCTGTCCAATACTCAACCTCGCGGCCTCTTCCAGCTTTCCCGGTCTCCCGACCGGCATATTGTCCATACTGTGAAACCGGTTGAACTGACCGGCATAGCTAAGACCCAGGTTAGCCGCCTTGTAGTATTCTCTGGTGAAATCAATATAATCTTTCTGGCAAATCAAGAGTAAGTCTTCTTCACTCACCGGGCTGGCGGCGAGAATACGGTAGTTATCATCCTCGGCCAGGTTTTCCCGCAGGAACCGGGGGAATATTTCAAAGCGGTCTCCACGAAAAGGATGACCTGGCCCGAAATCATATTCCTTCAACCCTTCCTGGTACAAAATGCCAATAGCCATATTACCTCCTTCTTCACTGGTTAGCCGAAACCTTTTTAGCTTCTGATTTTGGGCTTTTCTGCCTCCTTTTTATTCCCTCACCCCCTTTATCCCCCTCTCCCTGAGGGAGAGGGGGGAAGTTTTTGCAAGAGAGGCTCCACCTCTCTTTGTCTCTCCGTAAGGTAAAATAACGGGGTGTTTTAAGCCCCTCTTTTCAAAATTCCTCCCCTTCCCCAAGGGAAGGGGATACAGGGGATGGGGTTGATAAACGTTCTTTTACCTTAAGCATCGACTATATTGCTGTTAAGGTGCTAAAATCCTGTTAGCGAGGAGTTTAAGACCATGTAAACCATAAACCTCATTCCTTTCAGTTCGAAAAACCTTCCCCCCCCCAAATGCCAGGAGTATTCTAACCCTCCATTTC
>SDBU01000494.1_pt1 | contig 54983 bp, 53 predicted proteins | sample 2277071 | NCBI WGS metagenome assembly SDBU01 (sample SAMN10397929, study PRJNA504765) | marine sediment metagenome | isolation source: marine sediment core GS08_GC12, 126 cmbsf | place: Arctic Ocean: Gakkel Ridge, Loki's castle | collected 2008 | reverse complement strand
GAGTGGCGTTTTAACACTCCAGACCCAAAAGCTCAATTAGTTATTTTAAAACAACTAGTTAAAGAACATATGGGCTAGTTATCTAGGACAGCCCCTTATATTATTTATTTGTCTTGGGATGAAACCAGGGCTATCTGAAGATCCATAACGTTTGTCAGGGTGGGGCCGGTTATAAACAGGCCGCCTGTGGCAGAAAAGAAGCCGTAGGCGTCGTTGTTTGCCAGATATTTATCAGGGGCAAGACCCAGTTCTCTGGCTCTTCCGGCTGTATGGCCGTCCACTATGGCGCCTGCGGCGTCCGTAGGGCCATCTATACCGTCTGTCCCCGCTGAAAGGATAACCACCCCGTTGAACCCGTCCAGGCCGGGGACTGCTGCCAGGGCGAACTCCTGGTTTCGGCCTCCCATGCCCATACCCCTTATTGTTACAGTAGTTTCGCCGCCGGAGATGAGACAGGCTGGTGGATGCAAGGGATACCCCACAGAATGGATATCCCTGATCTTGTCAACATGGTCGATCGCCGCATCCCTCGCTTCCCCTGTCACAGGGTATGGAAGGATGCTGGTATTGTATCCAAGCGATGTTGCCTTACTGTGTGCTTCCGCGAGAGCCATGTCGTTATTGCCCACTATTAAATTGACAGTGCCGGCAAACTCCTCTGAGTTCTCCTTGGGTGTTTCGGGAACAGCCCCGTTAGTACCCTGAATGAGCAGGTCCAGAACTGTACCGGGGACTTTTTCCCTCATTTCGTATCGGTTTAAAACCTCCATGGCTTCCTGAAAGGTGGATGGATCAGGTACAGTAGGTCCTGAAGCGATGACATCCAGTGGATCACCCACCACATCGGACATTATCAGCGTAAGAAGACGCGCAGGATAAACTACCCTGGCAAGACCGCCGCCTTTGATGAGCGAGAGATGTTTTCGGACGGTGTTAATCTCCTCAATAGAAGCACCGCTTGCCAGCAGCAGGCCGGTAGTTTCACCCTTATCCTCAAGAGTTACAGGATCCCTTGGACACGGCAGGAGGGCTGAACCACCTCCCGACAGGAGACATATGACCAGGTCCTTTTCTGACGCTTCTTCAGCCAGTTCCAGGATCCTCAAAGAGGCCTCCAGCCCCTTTTCATCAGGAACAGGATGACCTGCCTCCAGTATCACTGTGCTCGTTACCGGGAAAAGGTGGCCGTACTTAACTGCCGCTACCCCTTCGGATATTCTGTCTTCGAGAACCTGCTCAACAGCAGCTGCCATGGGAGCTGCTGCTTTTCCTGCGCCGACCAAAAGGACTCTGCCCTCAGGGTGAAGTTCAATGTGCTCATCTCCCGCGAGGATGGTGTTGCCTTTCAATGAAAGATGGTCCAGGATCGCTTTTTCCGGGTCCACGGCTGACAAAGCTGCCATGAAAATGGCAATGGCGTCTTGGCGAAGCCTGTGTTCTGTTGTCATTTTCCCTTTCCTTGCGGGTCGCTGTTATTGACGCAAAAAGTCCGTGAGCGGCTTTTTGCTCCTCGGAGAGTGAAAAGCGTCGTTTTCACTCTCCTCACGGATCAAAGTCTTGCTGCGCAAGCCGTTGATCCGGGCGCCCATGCTCGGGCGCGATGATAATGAATTGCGGTGTAAGTCATTGATTCGGGCGCCCCCAGTGGGCGCGGTGATTTACTCTTTTTTCAGAACCATTACCTTGAATACTTCCCCCATTCCGCCTTCATCGTGGAGGAGGTTCTTGACGGTAAGCCACTCTTTTGTGGCGTCCAGGTTGCCCTCCCTTCCCTCCAGTTGTTTTGCCAAAAGATCCAGGATTCCTGACCGGATAAGAAATGACGACTGGGTCGTGTAGTTGTTCACAGTAAAACCTGCTTCCATTGCCCACTCCCTCAGGAGGGTGAAGTTAACGTGGGCTGTAATATCCATCTGACCAGGATTAGAGAGTGGGTCATTTACTATGCGATGCTCTCTGTAGCAGCGTAGAGTGCCCTCGCTTCTCCAGGGAACGCTCAATGCCTCCACTGTCTCGCCATAATCCAGGATCAGGAAAAACCCTCTTTTGAGTTTTTCAGCTACTCTGAAAAGCCAGGTTCTCCCTTCAGGTGCGTATTCGAACCGGTGACCTAATGGAAATTTACTCAACATTTTCTCCACCACAGGATCAAGGGAGTTCGGTCTTACCGGGGCCATTACTTTTTCCAGACTATGGCCGTTGTAATCCACATGGATTTCAAGGAGTTTGTTTTCAGCTCTTTCGAGCAGGCGAAGGGGGAGAGCGTCGAAAAATTCATTTGCTACTACAAAGCCCGAGAACCGGGAAAGGTTCTCCCAGTCTTCCGGTCCGAAGACGGAAACGTTAAATTCACTCAGTCGCTCAAGAAGGGCATTCCGTCCGCTGGAACTTGTTTCTACCAGGATCACACCGGTCGGTCTGTCTTTAATAGTCCAGGTGGAAAGAATGTCCTCTGCAAGCTGACCATTCCCGGGGCCCAACTCAAGAAACGTTGGAGAGTCCACCTTTATTTCTCTAATGCTTTTTCCCAGCCAGCTGGCCAGGGTTCTGCCGAAGATTGAATGGACATGAGGAGCAGTGAAAAAATCGCCCTCTTTACCCGTTCGGATTCCAGGCTTCTGATAGTAGCCCATGGAGCTGTGGTACAGGCAGATCTCCATATAGCGGGAAAATGGTATAGGGCCTTTTGTGTCTATTTCTGCCTTAATGAATTCGAGAAGGTCATTTTTTTCCGTTGTCATACCAATTGAGATTGCAGTATCAGGTTATTAGTTGCAAGTTGATAGTGTCCAGTTATTTGAGAATCGAAATTGAAAATTCGAAATTGGATATGAATATATGTAGTTTCCTGTATTATCACCTGACTTAATTTGCACTGATAGCCATAAATTTCGAATGTCGATTTTCGAATTTCGAACTAATCCACAACCAACAACTGAATCTGACTGCAACACACTACCTCAAACACGACCAGCTTTATAAACGACTATGGGGCAGTAACAGACAAAGAACATTGACAGCCCTTGATGCTGTAACAGATAATACTTCGTTCAGTATTCAATTCTCAAATCACACATGACACAGGGGGAAGGTAGAAATGAGCGAGATCGTTGACATCATTGCAAGGCAGATCCTGGATTCAAGGGGTAATCCCACAATAGAGGTTGACGCGTTCCTGGAAAGTGGTGCTTTCGGTCGGGCAGCTGTGCCCTCTGGTGCCTCCACCGGGAAACTGGAAGCTCTCGAACTACGAGACGGAGACAAAAAAAGGTACCTGGGAAAGGGAGTACTGAAGGCAGTGGAGGCCGTCAACGACAAGATAGCTCCCGCACTCATCGCTTATGAATCGCTGGTACAGGCCGAAATAGATCAGGTTATGATTGAGCTCGACGGCACGGAGAACAAGAAAGAGCTGGGTGCAAATTCCATTCTCGGCGTTTCAATGGCTGTGGCAAGGGCCTCCGCGGAAGAGCTCGGTGTCCCACTTTACCGTTATATAGGGGGACTTTCGGCGAATATTCTTCCTGTACCCCAGTTTAATATTATCAACGGAGGGGTGCACGCCGACAGCGGTCTCGATATACAGGAATTCATGATTTTCCCATGGGGAACCGACACTTTTTCTGAATCCCTCAGGATAGGGGTGGAGGTCTATCACAGCCTGAAGGAGGTCCTGGGCGGCATGGGACAGTCCACTTCCGTTGGAGACGAGGGCGGCTTCGCTCCGCGTCTTGCCGGTAACCGCAAGGCACTTGACGCCATCATGAAGGGAATTAAGAATGCGGGCTATACCCCGGGTGAGGATGTGGCCATATGCCTTGACTCGGCGGCATCGGAATTTTTTAAGGGAGGTAAGTATATTCTGGCTTCTGAGGACAAGAAGCTTACACCAAAAGAGATGGTTGCCTACTACGCATCTCTTGTTGACGATTACCCCATAGTCTCCATCGAGGACGGGATGGCAGAAGACGACTGGGACGGATGGGCAATAATGACCAATGAACTGGGAGACAGGATTCAGATAGTGGGAGACGACATCTTTGTCACCAACCCTCAAATACTTTCAGAGGGAATCAGTAAGGGTGTCGCGAATTCAATTCTGATCAAGCTGAACCAGATCGGAACAATTACTGAGACCCTGGAGACGATCCGCCTTGCCAGGCGTGCAGGATATGGAACGGTTATCTCCCACCGGTCGGGAGAAACATCTGACACGATCATAGCTGACCTGGCTGTTGCCACAAGCGCAGCTCAGATAAAAACCGGCGCACCGTGCCGTTCGGAGAGGGTAGCAAAGTACAACCAACTGCTCCGTATAGAGGAGGAACTGGATGAAGAGGCTGTCTTCCTCGGGCAGGGATGTTTGCGCTATCCGGCGGTGGAGGAGTAGACTGGCTTCGCCAGACCCAAGGTCCAAAATCCAAGGTCTAAGATCATTGTGAGTGATAAATAAGGCATTAAGATCAGAGCTTTTGGCTCGAAGCATCAAATATCGTATTGTAATTCAGGGTTCTTCTCTGTCCTGAAGTAGGTGGCAATCACTATGCAATTCATGGCCCGATAATCGAATTGTTATTCGTTCTTCGATTAATGCGTTGATGTCCAGGCCGATCTTGGATCCGGGATCTCGGATTTTGGATCAACAATGTCTCCCGCAATCAATTACACTTTAATAAAACCACTGCCGGTTACTGTAACCTGACCACAGGAGAGAGACAATAAGATGATCCCTTTAAGGGATAATATACCCTCGAAAACATTTCCCATCGTTACATATGTGCTCATAGGGCTGAACATCGCTGCATTTGTATATGAGATTTCCCTGGGACCGAACCTTGAGGGGTTTTTTAATGTCTTCGGGGTTGTACCTGAACGGACTATGACGATAGTAACATCAGCTCCCAGGTATGTTTTCTATGCCGCGTTCCCTTTCTTCACCTCAATTTTCCTTCACGGCGGGTGGCTTCACCTCCTGGGCAATATGCTGTACTTGTTTATATTCGGCAATAATGTCGAGGACGCTCTGGGGAGGTCCCGATATGTTGTTTTCTATTTCGCGTGTGGAATTGCTGCGTCAGTCATGCACCTGGCAACGAACCCCACTTCAAATATTCCTACTATCGGGGCAAGCGGCGCCATTGCTGGTGTTATGGGGGCCTATTTTCTTCTTTATCCAAGGGCAAAGGTGGTTACAATTGTGCCCATTTTTTTCTTTATACAGATCATCGAGATACCAGCCTTTTTTTTCCTCGGTTTCTGGTTTCTCATTCAGTTCGCGAGCGGATCGATTTCTCTAATGTCCCAGGGTGGAGCCTACTCCGGGGTAGCCTGGTGGGCACATATTGGTGGTTTCCTTGCCGGTTCGGGATACGTAGTTTACCGTTTTGGCAAGCGGATCCTGAAAAGGGATAGTAATTGATATGGTCGCAAAAAGTCCGTGAGCGGCTTTTTGCTCATCGGGAAGCGAAAAGCGCGGTTTCCGCTTCCCTCACGGATCAATGACTCAGGGTTTATGTCATTGATCCGGGCGCCCATGCTCGGGTGCGACGATAATAAATGGTCGTAAAAAGTCCATTCATGGCTTTTTACTCTGCGGAAAGTGAAAAGTGTCATTTTCACTTTCCTTACAAATCAACGACTTGCGGTGCAAGTCATTGATTTGGGCGCCCTTAATGAGCGCCTTGATGACTTCTTGCGAAGTCATCAACATTAAACTCATTAACGATTGGAAAGGTGAACACCTTCGTTTATAATACCTTTCACGAGCTTATTCTGTTGTAAATATGAACAGCGGAGGAAACCATGATACTTGACGAATACCCTAAAGAGGTCACCCTTAAAGATGGCAGTAGCGTTACCCTCAGGCCAATGGTGGAGGATGACGAAGCTGGGCTTCTGGAGTTTTTCACAGGCCTTTCAAAGGCCGACAGGCTATACCTCCGGCACGATGTCAGTAACCCGGAAGTGATTAAATCCTGGGCACAGAATATTGACTACGAGAGAGTGCTCCCGATCCTGGCTATCGCTGACGGTAAGATCGCTGGAGATGCAACCCTTCACCGTAACCCCTTCAGCTGGATGAGGCATGTCGGCAGCATCAGGATCGTTGTGGGAAAAGAATTCCGTGAAAAGGGACTTGCCCGGATTATGGCCGCGGAGGTTTTCCAGAACGCCCTTGCGGCCAAGCTGGAAAAGCTTGTGGCTGAAATGCTCCCCGACCAGCAAGATGCCCGCAGGGTTTTTTCAAGACTCGGTTTCATAGAGGAAGCTGTCCTGAAGGATCATGTCCTGGACGCAAATGATGTGAAACACGACCTGTTGATAATGACCAACGATGTAAACATTCTCTGGCAGCAGTGGGTAGAATTTTCAGAATCAGTGTCAGGGTCCTGGCATATGGAAGATTGATGCTGCTGGAGCGTTACCCGAAAGAAGTGGAATTAAAAGGTGGCAAGTCGGTCACGTTACGTCCTATGGTGCGTACTGATGAGGAAGACCTCCTCGATTTCTTTGGCGGGCTTACCGACCTGGACCGTCTGTATCTGAGGAACGATGTATCCAATCCAGGGGTGATCCGTGACTGGATAAAGAACATAGATTATAAAAGAGTTTTCCCCATTCTGGCATGTGCCGGCAGCAGGATCGTCGGTAATGCTACCCTCCACCGAAAACCCTTCGGCTGGATGAGGCACATGGGGGGTGTAAGGATCGTGATTTCCCCTGATTATCGAAAACATGGGCTCGCAAGGCTTCTTGCAAATGAAATTTTTGATAATGCGATCGATGAGGAGCTGGAAAAACTCACGGCTGAGGTTGTCGCGGACCAGAAAACGGTTCTCGAAGTCTTCTCAAAGCTGGGGTTCAGGGAGGAGGCTGTCATGAGAGACTATGTTCTGGATGCAGTGGGAAACAGGCAGGATCTGGTAATCATGACGAGGGATCTGATCTGATGGATAGGAGACATGTAAAATTGTTAAAGGCTTTAACGACATCCCTGCTGGCTGTCTTTATCCTCAGTGTGGTTTCGGGGTGCATGCCGTCGGCAACCCTCTCTCTTGGTCAGTTCCCGACTGTAGATCCATCAAGCGTAATTCGATCCGGAGTGACGACTCGTCAGGGGATCCTGGATGCGTTCGGACCGCCCGACTTCGAGGGTCTTGACAGGGACGGACTGCCGAAGTGGACTTATACACGTATCGAGATTCAAGTGGAGAAGGCAAAAGAAGCCAGTATCACGCGTTTTTTCAATCTCACAGTCTCTTTCAGGGATAATGTTGTTGATTCATACGCCTTCGATCGCAAATCGGGGGAGGAGATGAAATGATCGGTGGATTGGGAATCCAGGAATTACTGATCGTTCTTGTCGTGGCCCTTGTTCTGTTCGGGGGCAAAAAGCTCCCGGATGTTGGCCGTAGCCTGGGAAAGGCCATCAGGGGGTTCAAGGAAGGGACTGAAGAGGGCGCTCAAGACCCAGGAGCCCTGAAAAGAGAGGGTGACGAATCAGATATGCCTGATGATTCTGACTCAGCTCGTTCAACTGATGAGGGAAAGGCGGGGGAAGCAAAGTAAGGGACCGACGGGCTCCTATATCGCCCAACGTCCAATGTCCAACGACCAAAGTGAACACAAACTACCAACTTCCAGTTCTAATGCTCTAATGTTCTTTATCCAATTTCCAAAAGCCCGACTCAGAAGGACTTAAACACCTTCGCAAGAGATTCCCCGCCGATGTGAAGTTTCATTTCGCAGAAATAGCCGAATGGGGTCAAGTGTACCTCGTACCCCGAAGATATCAGGCGCTTCGAGGCGTCCTCAAGTACCTCGCAGGCGAATTCAGGGCTGGAACGACTTTCCGAAAGATGGGAGAAAAAGTGAAGCACTACCCTTTTCGATTCGAATTTTCCGGCTAGCCACTTCAGGTTTTTCAGAAGCTTGTCTGTCACCTTCTTTCTCCTGTCGATGTCCTCTGCCTCCACCTGTACAAGGACTAGTATGCAGTCGTTTACTTCAACATCAACGTCAACATCAGGCGCCTGGGGCAGACTTTTCTGAAAGGTTTTGTACCAGAAAGATGGTGTGTAAAACATAAGCAGTTTCATTTTTCGTGTCCTGTCAGTGAATTATAAACGTGATGGCATGGTAATAACAACGTCAGACATCTTTGGCAAGTTGCAGCGCCTCTGAAAGGCTGTTAATATTTCCGGAACTATTCCGTAAAAGACCTGGAGGATCTATGAAAAACCGCAGGGATAATACCCGGGAAAACATTCCGCTGCCAACCTATAGAGGAGATCTTGCGTATTCCTGTATAAGCTGCAGTGAAACCTATCCCATCGATCAGTTTTTCTATACATGTCCGGCATGCAGTTCTCTTATGAAGCTGACAGACCGCAGCTTTTCAGAACTGGAGAGTGTTACCGGTCCAGAGTGGCAGGATATATTTGACAGAAGAAAAATGTCAAATGCTCCCTCTCTGTCGGGTATATTCCTGTTCCACGAACTGATCCTTCCCACCGTTCCTCCCGAGGATATTATCTACCTCGGAGAGGGACACACTCCTCTGGTCCAGGCCAATCGAGATCTTTCAGACTGGGCAGGGGCGCCTTTTTTCGTAAAGAGCGATGGGCAAAACCCGTCTGCCAGTTTCAAGGATCGAGGTATGGCCAGCGCCATTAGCTACCTTAACCACGTCATAAGGAAAAGGGACCTTCCCGAGGTCCTTGGGATATGCGCCAGTACAGGAGACACTTCAGCTGCAGCAGCTCTATACCTTTCCTATCTGCCCAAAGGCAAGGTCAAGTCAGTGGTTCTTTTGCCAAGAGGGAAGGTTACCCCACAACAGCTCTCCCAGCCGCTGGGTTCGGGCGCAACAGTTATTGAGCTTCCAGGGGTATTTGATGACTGTATGAGGGTGGTGGAAGATCTGGCAGAAAACTACGAGGTTTTCCTGCTCAACAGCAAGAATCCGATACGAATTAACGGGCAGAAGAGTTTCTCATATGAAGTCGCGCAGCAGCTTGGTTGGGACGTTTCGGATCTGAGTGTAATATTACCAATAGGTAATGCAGGCAACATAACCGCAGTGATGGAGGGCTTTATTGACCTTCTCAGGCTAAAGATAATCGAGTCGCTGCCGACCGTGATCGGAGTTCAGAGTGAGCATGCCGATCCGGTCTACAGGTGGCGGATGGCGGGAAATTATCAACCTGTAAAGGTTGTACCAAGCGTTGCACAGGCAGCAATGATCGGCGACCCTGTTTCTTTTCCGAAAGTCCGCCAGCTTGTGGAGGAGCACTTCGAAACTCGGTTCTTTGCCATAAGAGTCTCGGAGCAGGAGATCATGGAGGGAATGCTGACAGCCAACAGGCATGGGCACGTTGTATGCACCCAGGGTGGTGAATCTGTCGCCGGTCTAAAAAAGGCTATTGAAAATGGGATAATTAGCCCGGACAGCCGCCTGATAATAGATTCCACCTCGCATCAGCTCAAGTTCTCCGAGTTCCAGGGAATGTATTTTGAGGATTCCTTTCCGGATGAATACGAAGTGTCTGCCAGGGAGGAGTTGAAGAACAAACCGGTTTACATTGATGGCAGCGCTTCGGACGTGGCGGAATATCTGAAGCTGCGTAAGAAATAAAATATGGACGTCCCCACTGCAGCTGGCAGCATTTGGCCAAAAGGCTTTACATCGCCGATATCCTACTGCTCTTTTAATGACTGAAATGTCCACGCCTGAGACCGCATCGACGGAAACAGTTGTCCTGCTCCACGGGATCGCCAATGTTCCCCTCTCTATGGCCTACATAAAAAGGGGTCTTGAAAAGGAGGGGTATGATGTACTCAACCTCGGTTATCAGAGCACGAGATCTACCGTGGAAAGCGCTGCATCTGAACTGAACGACAGAATAGTATCTGCTGTAAAAGGTGGAAAGATCCACTTCGTCGCCCACAGCATGGGCAACATTGTTGTAAGAAAGATGCTGGCAGAGCCTTTCTCCAACCTTGGAAGAATGGTCATGATCACGCCACCGAACCGTGGCTCGGAACTGTCAGAACGGTTCAAGGATCTGGAACTGTACAAGTGGATCTTTGGCCCGGCGGGACAGCAGCTGTCCTCAGATAACTCTGCTTTTTTTGACAGTCTTCCAGTTCCACCATGCCAGTTCGGCATTATTGCGGGCGGGAAGGGGAATGACAGAGGCTTTAACCCGCTCCTCAAAGGGGACAACGACGGGACAATAAGTGTTGATACCACGCGTATGGAAAGTGCCTCGGACTTTATAATTATCGACAGCCTTCACACCATGATCCTCTTTTCCCGGGAAACGTTAGAACAGGTTGTTTCATTCCTGAAAAATGGCAAATTCAGGCAATAAATCAAGTTGTTGGTTGTTAGTTAATAGTTTTTAATTTTAGGGTCCTTCAAAGTGATTCACTTACTAACAACCACCAACTAACAACTATCAACTTACTTTCCGATAGATACTATCCGATAGCATCTCAAACCCCGTATCCTCAGGTACCGTTTCCTTCCTGCCGATGAACAGGAGGCCCTTTGGCTCCATGCACTTTTGGAGGCCTGAAAGTAACTCTCTTTGTACTGGTTCAGTGTTATAGGTGAGGATATTATTTCGGAGCAGGATCATGTTGAAGCTGTCAGGCGCGGGATCGTTGAGTATGTCGTGCTGCTGGAAAGTGATATTTTGGCCCGCAGAGGGGTCCAGGATCCAACTGTCGTCCTTTTCGGCAAACCATCGTTTACGAAGTTGACCCGGAATCTCCCTGACACTTCCCCACCGGTAGATCATTTGTGATGCTCTTTTAAGGGAGTTTGTGTCCGAATCGGTTCCGAGGATCTCCCAGTCCTGGCTCAGCTTGCCATCGGATGTGAGTTGTTCGAAGAGCATTGCCAATGAATATGTCTCTTCCCCGCCGGCGCACCCCGCTGACCATACGGAAATGACGCGATCAACCGGTTGCAAAGCCCATATACGGGCTGTCAGGTTGCCCAGTTCTTCCCACATCCCGGCGTTCCTGAAGAACCTGGTGATAGTTACCCTCAGGATCTGTTCAAAGGCGGTTCTTTCAGCTCTATCTTTTTTCAGGAGGTCAAGGTAGTTGTCCCACTCGTGGATACCCTTCTCCTCCATCCTCCTGGCCACTTTACGCCTGATATTCCTCCTGTTCATGGGTCTGTACATGTAGCCCATGCCAGGGAGGATTTCTCTGATCAGCCTTTCGAACCCTTCGTGCTTCATTTTTAAACTGGTTTTTTTCTCCTGTTAGAGTGTACCGTAACTCATAATATCAGACAGCGGTGAGACTGTAATTTAGATTTGTGAGACTTTATGGTATTTTAGTAGAGTTCTGTGGGGGAATTTAACCTGACAAAGGAGGTCGGTTATGATCCTTGCCCTTATGAGTGATAGCCATGACCATCGCAAATCTCTTGCGACAGCGGTGAGGATGGCGATGGAGGAGGGGGCAAATACACTTTTCCATATGGGTGATCTGATATCTCCCTTCATGCTCGAGGTCCTGAAGGATTTTCCCGGGAGGATCTATCTCGTTATAGGCAACAATGACGGAGATCAACTGACTACCTCCAGAACGATTCCCCAGGAGTGTCCCCAGGTCAGGGAATACTCACACCGGATCGCTGTTGAGATAGACGATCTCAGGATCCTGGCCACCCACGATCCGGAATGCGCCCGGGCCTTTGCGGTGAGCGGCGACTTCGATATCGTTCTTCACGGCCACACACATCAATTTTCGGAGCGCCGCATAGGAAACGTTCTGTTGCTCAATCCCGGCGATCTGATGGGTCTTAACGAGGATAAGTCCTTCTGCCTCCTTGACACTGAAACACAGGAGGTCAGGAGGCTTTTCCTTTAATGGGAAGCATAGTCTATGTTGCCTTTGGAGACTCTATTACTGACGGCTACGGGGTTTCCAGTGGATTTGTCTATCATCTGTCCGGCTGGCTGGACGAAAATCTTCCTGACAGGGGCCTTGAAGTCATCAAGTCGGGCTGGAGCGGTGAAAATACCCGCGACGGGCTTCACAGGGTTGATCGAGAAGTTATTTCCCGTGATCCCCACATTGTCACAATCAACTATGGGGTGAACGACGCCTTTTCCGGGGTTTCCGTAGGTGAATTCCAAAAAAACATGGAAGAAATGGTCACCATGATCAAAGAAGGCGGCTGCTCAAAGATCGTACTTCTCTCCTCTGAAGTGATCCCGGATGTATGGGCTGAAAGAGAGGTGCTTCCCTATTGGGAGGCCATGGAAAATGCCGCCCAAAGCAGCGGTGCGGTCTACGCTGATGTAAACGGCTGGTGGAGCAGTATTCTGGAAGACGGCAGATCTGAACATGACCTGATCATCCCCGGCGACCTTCATCCCAATGCCGAGGGACATCGCGTAATAGCCGATGCTGTTATAGATGCCTTTGAACAAAATGGAGTGTTGGAAGGGCTTTGAACAAATTGTTTTGACTAGAAATCAGAAACCAGAAACTAGAAACTGACCAAAAAATAAAACCGCCCAGTAAGACAGGTGGGTACCTATAGGGGTACCTGGGACAGGTTTCACCCTTTCTATTTGCCTTTGCCCTTATTCTTCTTCTTGCCTTTGCTCGGATCTGTTTTGCCATACATATCGCTGCCTTCTTTCAAAGCTTTAAACTCTTTCGACCCCGGTTTTATACCCAGGCTTTTTGCCAACACTCCCCAACCTTTGTTCTTTTTGTTTTTGAATTTCTCCAATACAAAGTCTACAGGTTTAGATGACATTTCTCCCAATCGAAGCACTATGTAAGCATCGGCAGGGCTGTCAACGTTTCCAAGCACGACTTTGACCTGTGCATTGCCGATATTGAACCGGGTAGAAAGTTGTGCCCTAAAGCCATCAGGGTCAGCTTCAGCCCTGATGCTAAAATCCTTTGTCCAGTCGAAATCTCCTGCTGCAACAACCGTTGCAGACAGGACAATTGCCAACATGACCAATATCGAAAGTGTAACTTTCCGTGTTTTCATAAAGATCTCCTGGCTAAAGATAAATAGTTAACCCAATTACAAAACAGATCGTATCCTGATACCGGATACATGCTCCCTCTAGAAAATAACCACCTGACCTGCCCCCATAAAAAGGTCCACCTTGAATGTTAGTGAATCACAGCCTTGGAATCCAGCGATTTCTGGTCATGGGCTGAATTGCCTCTGGTGCAGGTATGGTGATGGGGGTCAAGCCGGGAATTTGGCAATTGCTGTTATCAACAAGGATATAGGGGAAAAGCGGAGTTTCGCTAATCCCGACTTTTACTCAATTCTTTAAGTCGCTCTCGATCTCTGTTTATCAGTGCTTCCTTTTTCTGGTGGGACCAGTTTTTTAGTTGGAGCTCGCGGCGTTCTGCCTGCCACCTGGCACGAAACTGTTCTTTGTAGACAAGCTGAATAGGAAGGCGTGCAGAGGTGTGCTGGGAAGCAAATCCACAGCGATGCCAGAATAAACGGTTTTTCAAGTTGCTTGTGTGTCCGACATAGAGTGAATGGTCAGAGCATCTAAGGAAATAAACGTAATAAATCTGTGGGTTTGACATGAGATAGGATAAGCAAAGGTGGTGCCAGGGGAAGAGTTAAGCCTGCTTGTGCGTTGACCTAATATAGTCTCGTGCTCTTCGACGCGGCACATGTACTTATAGTGCCTTGCTCAGGACTACTCGCCGCGCTCGCGGCATCCGACTATCGGAATGTGGCCTGCCACGAGCAAACAAAGAAACCCGCCTTTTTCAAGGCGGGTTTCTTTGTGCGTCGAGTGGTGGAGCTGAACGGGATCGAACCGTCGACCTCTTGACTGCCAGTCAAGCGCTCTCCCAGCTGAGCTACAGCCCCATAAAAAGAATGTCTTATATATACCCTCTAAAAAGAGGTGTCAAGATTGATGACTTCGCAAGAAGTCATCAATGCGCCCATTGAAGGGTGCCCAAATCAATGACTTGCACCGCAAGTTATTGATTTGTGAGGGAAGTGAAAATGACACTTTTCGCTTTCCGCGGAGTAAAAAGCCATGAATGGACTTTTCACGACCCTAACAACATTACCGACTTCGAACAAGTCATCAATGCGCCCATTGAGGGGCGCCCAAATCAATGATTTGCACCGCAAGTTATTGATTTGTGAGGGAAGTGAAAATGACACTTTTCGCTTTCCGCGGAGTAAAAAGCCCATCAACAGGATGAGGGAATGAAGGATTGTGCTTCAGGAACAGGGTGAGTTTTGGCTTAAGCTTATCCGCTCTTTTTCTTTAGTTTTGTTGATGTTCTGCTCTTGCTGGTGCCGGAGGCTTTTTTTGTTGCTTTTGCGGCGGATGGGGATGATGCAGCTTTTCTCTTTGGAGCAGTTTTCCTGGCGGCAGCAGGCTTTTTAAGTTTTGCAGCTTTCTTTTTGGCAGGTGTAGGCTTTTTCTTTCTGGCCTTGGTGATCTGGGCCTCCAGATTAGTAATTTCCTTGTCTATCTTCTTTATCTGGCCGAGCATCTTTTTTGTGCCGGTTATGGCCACGGATGAATCGCTTTCCCATTGTTTGTAATACTGCTCTCCCAGGGTCCTTGATAGCTTATTGCGCTTGAATTTCAGGGTCTCAATATCGATACGCGTTCTGGCCGTAGTGGAAACATTGGAAGCTTCTTCGGCGCCGACCATAGCGTATTCGACAACTTTTCCCCAGAGGTCCTTGACGAATCCGTCTACATCATCCGATAGCTGCTTTCGCGTATCTTTCTTCTCCTTCTTCTGCGCTTTTTGAGACATTCAGATCCTCCGTCTGTATTCAGATTGTTTAATTCGAGACAGGCAGGCTAGCATTAGGGAATCGAGGTGTCAATGTAAGCTGTGTTTGGAAATTCGAAAATAGAAATTGGATATTGGATATAGATCATTAGAGCATTAGAAATTAGAACATTGGATGTTGTAATGAGATGATCCAAGGTCCAGTAATTAAAATCCAAGATCTACGTTGGACATTGGACGATATAATAACCCGGCGCTTTTTGACAGACTTCCCTAATCACTAATCACGCATTACGCGTCACGATCCTGGATCAGAATACCGGGGCCACGGAAGTGTGAAAGAAACCGTTGTCCCGTGTCCCTCCTTGCTCTCGATCTCCAGATTACCCATATTTTTTTTGATGATCCTGTCGACAATTGAAAGCCCCATGCCGACACCCTCGATGTCCTGACTTCCGGGCCCCCTGAAGAACGGCCTCAGCAGATTTTCATGGAAGCCATCGGCAATACCCATACCGTTATCGGTTACTGTGAAACTATGTGTCTCATTACCGCCTTCATTGCCCGACGAATAATGAATATGGATAGCGGGATCTTCTTGAATACCCATGAATTTATGTGAATTAGAGATGATGTTAACAAAGATGTGGGCCAGGTGACTCTCGTTCCCTATAAGGGAAGGAATATTCTCCGGCAGAGTAAACTTTATGTTTTCCTTTACCTCATGCGGAATTACCTCTTCTATGGAATTCCTGATAACTTCGAGGACGTCGATAGGCTCAGAGTCATCATAGTCCTCAGTCATGGTAATCCGGAAAAAATTCAGAAGGTCATCGAACCTCCTCGATGTCTCATTTGTCTTCCTGAGAATAATTTTTGCGTAATTGATCCTCTCCTCGACAGGTGCGTTGGACCCTTTTCTGGTGAGGAGAGAAGCATAGCCCCCGATAGTCGCAAGGGGACTCCGAAGGTCGTGAGAGATGATGGAGAGCAGTTCTTCCAGGTCAAGATTTCTTTCCTTGAGAGACAGATTTCTCAGGTCCAGCTCTTCGAACAGTCTGGCGTTTTCAAGATAGACTCCCAGATGAGTCCCCACCGTTTCCATGAAATGGATATCTTCATCAGTGAAGGTATAGGGAGTTTTTGAAGCGAGGCCCATAATGCCGACAATACGATCCTGGCTTGCAAGGGGGACAACCGCCAGGGACTGGGTTTCCTCACTTTTTATTATTACGCGGTTGTCTTTCGACATATCAGGAACAAAGATCGTCTTCTTTGCCTTCACTGCAGAGGAAGCGATTATGCTTCCGAGATCAACATCTTCAAGGCGAGCCAGATCGTCATCCGGGACACCGACACTTGTGTATAAGAGCAGATTGCCCGTGACTGGTTGGATAATGAAAATGATCCCCATGGCTACATTCAAAATGCCTGATATCTCCTCCAGGGCTTTTCCGGACAGAGTGAGAGGGTCTTCTACACGTGCGATCCTGGAGGCCAGTTGGGCCAGGGATGAGAGTCTGTCAGTCTTAAGCTTAAGGTCTGACTCAATCTTTCTCTGGTCTGCAAGATCCCTTACCTGTCCCAGGGTTACGGTATGATTCCCCATGGCGTCGATGAATCTGGTTGCTGTGACCAGGCAGGGAAACTCCCTGCCGTCCTTCGCCCTGGATACAATTTCGCCCTGCCAGCTTCCACCCTCCGTGTTCAAGCCTTCGATTATTACTTTCCCTGCTTTCTCCGGGTCCTTGCCCAGCATTGCGATCATTTTTCCCAGGTATTCCTCCCTGCAGTATCCGAACAGGTCCCTCATTACACCGTTCAGGAAAAGTATCTTCCCCTCAGGATTGACCACATACATGGGAGTTGCGGCTTTCTCAAGCGAGGCAAAATCAAGAAAAAAACCTGAGATTTCAGTGGGTTTCATATTCGCGGAATGCCCCTTTCGCAAACCGGAAATAATCTCGGTGAAATTATAATTTCTTAACTCTATCACTGTGAAATATACCCGATAGCGGAAGAGAAATCACGACCTGATGATAATCAAACAGAAATACCTGTAATACCTGTAACTGTGGGTTGAGGCTAAAGATTAAGGGCAAGACTAGAGCCCTGGCAGCTTACTGGACTTCTGGCAAGGGGAATGATAATTTATAGGACAGCAATATTGGCTATCAACTGCATTGCTGCTGAGTAGTACTGAAAACAGGATCTTGTGGAGTGCAACATGGTTATTATGCGTGGTATTACCGTTATTCTGTTAGTCGTAATAGCATTTGTCGGTTCCGGATGCGCAACCATAGCTCCAAATTCCTATCTGGTTGATCCGGCCCAGAGCGGTTCGCCCAGAGGGGACGTGACGGCCGTTGAAACGGTAGGTGATACTGTTGTGGTTGCCACACACGACGGCTTATTCCGCAAAGATGGGGAAGGTCCATGGATGCCTGTTGTTTCAGTGGATAGGGAAACAGCCAAAAGTGTGACCTCCCTTGCAGTTTCCAGGGAAGAGCTTTTCGTCGGTACAAAGAACCGGGGGCTTTTGATAATCAAGGGCGATTCTGTTGAGTGGATAACAGCCTCTACCGGCTACTTGCCGGATGATCATGTTTACTGTGTAACAGTAGAAAATGAAGGAGAAGGACTTGCGGGGAGCAACGTTTGGGTAGGAACTGCAAAGGGTGTGGCTGTCAGGAAGGATGGGAACTGGGAAAAGTACTCTGTGAAGGACAGATGGCTCTGGAATCTTACCGGAGCCAGTTTTTCCAGAAAGGGCAATGTGTATGTTTCCCCCAGATCCCGCCTTGGTATGGACGGGGAAGACAGAAAATCGTTTTCGCCTCCGGTTACAGCGATCGCGATCGGGGAAAACAGAGTGGCTCTCGGCAGCAGGAACTCCAAACTTGCGGTTATCGAGGACGGAGCTTTTTATACAGTCAGGTTCGATCAGAATGTGGAAATAACTTCACTGCTGCTCACCCCATCAGCTGTATGGGCAGGGACTACTAAAGGTCTGCTGTGGGGTGGTTTGAGGAGTAAAACCGGGGGCAAACCGTATCCTACCTGGAGAGGCATCTTTCCATACAGATCGATGGTATTCGGGACCAGGGACACCAGGCCCTTTGAGTATGCCTGGTACCACGTGGGATACAATGCAGCCACTGTAATGGATATAGCCTTGGACAGCGATGAAGGCATGTGGGTGGTATTCAGGGAAGATCTTGCCACAAATACGAGGACCGCTATGTCCAGGTTGGGAAGTAACAAGACTGATGAAAACATCTATACATTCTCTACCGAAACAAGGCGGTACGTTGATATAGAGTCATATATTGAGCGGGGCGCTAAGCCATATTATGAGCTCTACGGCATGAAAGCAAGAATAGCGGGCCGTCCGGCTTCTCTCGCTTTCTCGGGAGAGGAAGGTGGTATGTGGCTCGGAACGACTAAAGGGGTGGTTAATATAAGATAGTTCAACGTTGAACGTTGAACGTTGAATGTGAAACTGAATAAAATATCTAATTTCCAATTTCCAGGGTTCTATCTCAAAAACCCTATATCCAACCTTGACTACCGGGAAAACTTGCTGTTTTATATGTCTCTGTTCATAGTCTGGTTTGCAGCCGGGTTTGTTAGTCCAGCTGTTTTTTAGCTGCTATCGGGCTTTTATTTCAACTTATGTGATCAAACTGGAGAACTTGTCGTGACGGGAAGAGAGGCTCTTGAAAAGTTGCTGGAAGGCAACAGGCGGTATCTTGAGGGTGGAGGGCCCAGGTCAACGGGACAAGCAGACAGGGAAAATCTCGTGGACTCTCAGAGTCCCATGGCAGCAATTCTTTGTTGTTCCGATTCGAGGGTGCCGCCTGAGCATGTGTTCGATGCAGGTCTGGGGGAGATTTTCATAGTGAGAGTCGCCGGGCATGTGGTGGGGACGTCGGTCCTGGGAAGCCTGGAATATGCTGTAGATCATCTTAACGTTTCCTTGATACTGGTACTGGGTCATGAGTCATGTGGCGCTGTCAAGGCAGCCCTGGCTGGTGGAGAAGTGCAGGGTTCAATAAAGGGGCTGGTTGAGCGTATAAAACCATCCCTGATAGACATAGATACTGGACCTGATATATCCCGCGAGATCATGGAAGCGGCTGTTACGGAAAATATCCGGTATACACAGCATCAGCTACAGGATATTTCAGATTCCATCAGAAAAAAAGTCGAAGCCGGTGATCTGATGATCGCCGGTGCCGTCTATTCGCTCAGATCAGGCGAGGTCAATACCGTCTGAAGGTCCTGAACCGGAGAGTATTTTATGAAGAGGTCGATCTATCAGTTCATACAGCACTTGGCTGCTTCTATATTTATTGGCTTGTCTGTTTATGGATTCATTACTTTATGGGGAGGTGAGGTGAATACGCATCTTCCGTTCTGGACATCCCTTTCCCTGGGCATGGTTGCCATAGTGTGCGGCGGCGTAGTGGTTTATATGGGTGGTATCATTGACCGCATGGCTGCCGAGCAGGCAGCCGAAGAGAAAGATCAGGAATAACAAGAAGAGGGGGGGGAATGGCAAATCTGAAAAAACTTTTCGGTAAAGAACATCCTTTCCTGGGAGAACCCGGCGAATGGGTGGTTCTGGGCCATGGGATGTACGGTGAACAGCTGATCCGCGTTCCCATAGAAGGAAAGGCTGTGATCAGCCACCGGAAGGGAAAGATCATCAACGAAGGTACCATGTCAGTAGTATCCTCGACCGAACCTGTCACATTCAGTTCCCGGTACGAACTGTCACTAACAGATAATCCTGAAATACTGTCATTTTTTCAGGTGAACGAGGAACTGGGCGACATGCGTGGTCAGGTTATAGTATTTGACGACAGGCTCATAAGCTTCTACAGCTCGGGGGACGAAACAGTTACAGGTTCAGAAGTGTTTCTGAAGCTGGGCGAAAACAGATATACAGTGACCGGAGGATTGTACAGTGCCGGGTTTGTGGTAAATCTCTGGAAGCTTGATATGGTTCGACAGACAAAGGAGGAGAAGGAGCAGGAAGGAACGGGGTCCTGATAATCTGCAGCGAGGATTTTTCACCAGGTACCCTGAAAATACCACGGAGGATTCGATGAACAGGAAGTTCAAAATTTCAATATTGGGAGCTGCAATAATTCTTGCTGTGTCAGGGTCAACGGCTACGACATCCCTCATGGCGGACGCCCTGCAGGAAGCTGCCGAACTACAGAAAGCTGGAGATTACACGAGTGCTCAAAATCTACTCAAAAAGGAAAAAGTAAGTCTTGAGAAGATGTACAGACAGAATAGATCTGAAGCAAAATCCCTGAGCTCTTCCTTGGACAGGGTGAGTAGTTTTGACCAGCTCGACGAGATCAAGAAGGGGGTAAATGCCAATATAGCCCAGCGGAATGAGTTAAAGTCCAAATTGGGCAAGGTAAATTCAGCACTTGAAAATAACCGGGCAAATATCGAGTATGAACCGTATGCCAGGAAAAACACGGCCGATAGCTACGAGGAGTTCATATCCAGATACCCTCAAAACCCCTTTGTTAATGAAGCAAGGGGGAAAATGTTCGACCTGCAGTTCGAACCTACTTGAGTGCAGGGACACCTGATGGCTTCCAGGAGTTTATTGATAAGTATCCGGACAATCCAAACGTTGACGAGGCAAAGGGCCTTCTCTCGGAATCGCTGTTTGAGTCCTACGAGAGCAGAGGCACTGCCGAGGCCATGGAAGAGTTTTTAACCAAATATCCGGAAAGTGCCAACTCCGCTGAAGCCAGGGTTCTTATGATCCAGTTCCAGTATGATCCTTACAAGGAAATGGATACGGCTCTCGGGTATGCTGAATTTCTGGCAAAATACCCCGACAACCCAAATTCCAGGGAGGCAGCGGAGAGAATAGCCTCCCTGCAGTACGAACCCTTTAGAGAGAGGGACACCGCTGATGCCTATAGCGAGTTTCTCGAAAGCTATCCTGACAATCCACTTGCTGCACAGGCACGGAAACGGTTATCCGAGGTGGAGTACGCGGTCTACAAAGAGCAGGACACCGCAGAGGCGTATCAGGAGTTCCTGGATCTTTATCCCGACAGCCTTTTTTCGGAAGAAGCGCGGACTATAATGCATGATTTTCAGTTCGAACTTTTCAGAGAGATGAATACTGTAAAGGGTTTCGAGGAGTTTATCGTAACCTATCCCTCGAACTATCATGTAGAGGAAGCGGGCTATCTCATTGAGGATCTTGAATACGCCCCCTACCTGGAAAAATCCACCCCGGAAATCCTCGCTGAATTTATTGAAAACTTCCCTACAAACCGCCATGTATTGGATGCCAGGGAAGCATTGGAAGCCATGAAGACCGGCGAAGGAAATGATGGAGAAGTACTTATAACAGAGGAGGAGAAGCCGGAATCTGCACCAGGAGATGAAATGAAAGCTCCGGATGAATCCTCTTCTGGCGGCAGTTGATCCGACACGCCTTCGGACTGAAAATCCGTTAAATGTCATCTGATATGCTTGGCAAGGACGATGTTGTAAAAGCACTGATTGAAGCCGGACACTCAGGTGATATTTACAGCTTTTCCCGGAACACCGAATCCGCACAGGCTGCTGCCAAAGAGCTCGATGTGCCTGTTCAAAGAATAATCAAATCGATGGTGTTCTCTGTTGACAGAGCCCCTGTGCTGGTTTTACTGCCGGGGGACAGGAAGGCCGATTTTTCATCCATTTCAGAACTTCTTGGCGCGAGGAAGGTTCGACTCGCTTTTCCCGAACAGGTTGTTAAATGGACCGGGTTTCCAGTAGGTGCAGTACCGCCTCTGGGTCACTCCAGCCCCATTACAGTTATAATTGACGATGATATAGAGCGGGAAGGCTCCATATATCCGGCGGCTGGGGAAAAGAACAATGCTTTTGAAACCAGTTTTGATGAGCTATTAAATATAACTGGGGGTTCAGTCAAAAGAGTCTCAGTATTAGAGACAGCATAGCTTCTTCCTGTACATAGAGGGAAACCGTTTTATCGGGTCATCTCCAGATCAGGTGGTGGGATTCCAACATAACATATTCATAAGGCCGGGTTTTTGGGTGTGATCACTCGGCTGCGCGTGGGGTCAGCTGCGCTTCATGATCCACCAAAACCCCGGACTAATATAGTTATCCATTCAGAGTTCCAGTAAAAGACCCTGAAGCGAGGCGCGGAAGACGTTGCGAAGGCGAAGGGGCTTTTACCGGAACCCATTCATTAGATTTTGATCATTAACTACTCAGGGAATGAATCGGTTTTAAGAACTGGTTCAAGAACCTGTGCCAACTCCGCAAGAATGCTCGCTGTCAACCCCCAAACCGGTCTTTCGTCAATAGTGTAGACAGGTGGCGGGAGGTCAAACTGGTTATCCTTCCCCTGAACTGTATTAAGGAGTTGGACGAGAGATGCAGTATGCATGCTCTTCACTTCCATGGGATCTGGAGAGAAAGTGTACGGGAACGGGATAGATCCAACAAAGGGAGTAACGACTATTCCTGTTGTATACGTTTTCCTGGTCTTTAACTTCCCTAGAATGTTGATCTGATCTGAAAATATACCAACTTCTTCGTCGGTTTCTCTGGCCGCTGTCCTGAGCAGATCACCATCGTCTTTGTCTTCCATCATGCCGCCCGGGAATCCCATCTGGCCTCTGTGAAGCTTTACATGGTCGGAGCGTCCGATAATAAGGATCCCGATCTCTTCTGCCACCATGAAAAGTGGGACAATGACAGCTGACTGGGCCCCTTCCAAAGCGGTGGCTTTCCTTGATTCGATCTCATCAGATGGTTGGTAGGTATCCAGGATACGCTTGATGTCGTCCCACATAGCGGTCATTGTAATGGTTTGATGAGGTCTGGTCACGGCTTTATTTGCTCCGGGTGATTGATAGGTATTATCATACATGGTAATTTCCCCTTGAGAATAATCTCCTGAAGGCTGGAAACAGGCAGGAGGCAGAAGGGGGGTATTGAACGAAGTAACTGTGTGTAGCGGTTTGGGAGTAGAACATTAGAACATTAGACATTTTTATGCATCACGCTTTACGAGTCACTAATAACCAATAACCAATCACTAATTACTCGTCACGCATTACGCGTCACGATTTTGGGTCAACAATATTAGGACCTGAAACTGCCAAACAAGGACTACAAGACAAATGAAAATTCTAATAACAGATCCAATTGACCAGGAAGGGATCGAGATTCTTGAGAGAGAAGATGGAATAGAGGTAACGGTGGACTTCTCATTAAAGGATGACAGATTGGCTCAGGCAATAGCGCCTTATCACGCTCTTATCACCAGGAGCGGCACGACCGTTACATCCGGGATAATCGAACAGGCCGAAAATCTGAGAGTGATCGGAAGAGCCGGTGTAGGAGTCGACAACGTAGATATTGAGGCTGCGTCCAGGAAGGGTATAATCGTAATGAACGCGCCTACAGGCAATACCCTGGCTGCCACCGAACACACTATGGCCATGATGCTGGCCGCAGTTAGAAAGCTTCCATTCGCCTACGATTCACTCAAGCAAGGGGAGTGGGACCGAAAAAAATTCATGGGTATCCAGCTATACAAGAGAGTGCTTGGGATAGTAGGGCTTGGCAGGATCGGCAGCGAAGTAGCCAAAAGAGCAAAAGCCTTCGACATGCGTCTTGTGGGGTTCGATCCCTATATAAAACGGGAAAAAGCCGAGACTCTCGGTGTGGAACTGGTAGAAGATTTCAAGGACCTGCTCAAGGTATCCGACGTAGTTACATTCCACGTTCCGCTTACCAGTGAGACGGAATCAATGGTATCGGACAAGCAGTTTTCAATGATGAAAGATCGAGTGGTGTTGATAAACTGCGCCCGCGGCGGAATAGTTGATGAAGCAGCTCTTGCGAGGGCCATAAAGAGTAAAAAGGTATTTATTGCGGCCCTGGACGTATTTTCTACTGAGCCCCCACCAGCCGATTCGCCTCTTGTTGGACTTGACAATCTGATCATCACCCCACACCTTGGAGGCCAACACGGAAGAAGCCCAGAAGAACGTGTCAGTTATTATTGCGCAGCAGGTTCTCCAGGTGTTGGAAGGAAAGTCATATGAGAATGCTGTTAACCTTCCCTATGTAAGAGCAAAGCTTTCTCCTGAGCTTCAGGCTTATTTTGATCTTTCTGAGAAGATGGGGCGATTCCTGTCCCAGATCGTTACCGGCAGGATCGAAGAGGTACAGATAAACCTTGTTGGTCCCCTGTTTGCCGAAGATGTTGCGGAGAAGGTCTTCGACTCCCCATTTCGATATCAACCTTTCACTTTTGCTGTACTCAAGGGGATTCTTGAGCACAGGATGGATGAGGGCGCGACTTATATAAGCGCCCCCTACTTTGCCAAGGAAAGAGGAATAGGCATCGTCGAGAGCAAGTCGGATCGAGCGAAAAACTATAGCGATCTGGTTTCCATTAAGGTAACAACTGATCAGGAGGAAAAAACTCTGGGAGGTACTGTTTTCGCGGATCTGAAGGGAAGGATCGTCAGCATAGACCAGTTCCTGGTGGATATCGTGGCTGATGGGACTTTCCTGTACTTCAGAAACAAGGATCGTCCAGGGGTCATCGGCAGGGTTGGGACGATAATGGGGGACAACGGGATCAATATAGCTGGATTTCACCTCGGACGGGAATCCTTCCAGGGGGATGCTCTGGCTTTTGTGTCCCTGGACAGCCGTATACCAGAGGAAATACTGAAGATGATCAGAGATCTACCGGAAATGCTGGAGGCGAAAGAAATACTGCTGTAGCAGATCATTAGAATATTGGAAATTGGGTTTGAACCACAGAGTTCACAGAGGTTTGGGATAGGGAGGAGGGAAGAGGCAGAAGGCAGGAGATTAATTTCATCTGAAGAGATAATAGCCTTTAACGCAGAGGGCCGCAGAGGTCATGGGTATAGTAGTATGGGCGTCTATTCCCCTCCCCTGGCGGGAGGGGAACATAAGGGGAGGGGGCAATATTAGTCATTGCGAGGTGCATCGCCAGGTGCGGAGCAACGAAGCAATCCTGTTGTTATATTAGATCACGTTGGCCGTTGGACAATGTGCATACGCGTGGCTGATCTGGGATCAGGAACAATCTGCTATACTTCAAGTAAAAGTGTCAGGGAGGATCGTTATGAAGCGAATATTCATCTGTTTTCTATTTGCAGTCATGCTTGTTATTCCGACTGCGTCACATGCAGCCTCCTTAGCCGCCGGTTGGGGAGTTACAGGTTTTCAGGGAGACCTGGATTTTGTAGACACTGGACCCGGTTTGACACTGGAGGCGATTTTCGGCTCTGGGTCCGTGGGTCTGCTCCTTGCCGGACTATGGAGCAGTCACGATAGCAACATAGATTACCAGAGTTTTTTGGTAGGACCGGTGTGGTCGGTGGAAAGTGCCAGGATCTATGCTGGCATTTCCAGGCATGATGTAGATAATGCTGGAACCGTTAATGACGGATGGGGCGTGACCGCGGGTGGTGGTGCCGGGTGGAAATTGGCTTCGCTTTTCTCACTTCTCCTTGATGTAAGGATCAGCAATTGGGAGGGTGATAACAATACCAATATACGAACCGGGTCCCTCCAACTGATGTTTCAGCTAGGATTTTAAGCTATTAATTGTAGATGCTCAGATGTTCGAAAATCGAAATTGGAAATTAGAAATTGGATACAACTACATTTAGCATCCGACAACTGAAATATATTTAGGTTAATAGCCGCGAATTTCGAATCTCGTTATAGTAACAACCAACAACGGAATTAAGGCAATACCGAGATACTGGCTGCCAGCAGGTTAACAACATACAGTGGATTGTGCATTCCCAGGCTGCCGTCCTCCACAATGTAGTCGTAATTATAGGCAGCGGCCCTGACCGTGTTTGAGTCGGAGGCCATCAGGGTAAGATCAAACAATCCCTGTGCAGCATCAAAATCTCCACCCGCTGACACTACCTTTCCCTTCAGAGTTTCCAGCATCCCTGTTATCTCATCCTGGAATGATTCTACAACCGTATCCCCATCGTAATCATTATCGGAAAAGAATGCCGGGTATGTGGTGCCCGAGTATAGTATGGATGAAAAATCAAAGGCTCCAATAGTCGTTGTGGAGTAGGCAAAACTCGATTGGTCGGCGAAGAGAAATTCACTGTTGGCGTGGCAGCCTCCGAAATCGAACAGACAGGTCTCCAGCCTGGGTCTGAATGCATGACCGGTTGTTGCCTTCTGAGGAAACTGCACCAGGTCGGTATCCTTGACCTCTGTGTAATGGCAGCCGGCACAGCCATCGGGGATATTATTAGTTCCAGTTCCGGCATGGCTGGAATCTGCAGTCGTGTAACTCGGCAGGAAACTGGACAGAGATTCGACGCCCCGAAGGGAATCGTTATTAGCGTTTTGGACACCCTCGAAGATCTCCTTTTGCGGATGACGGGGGATCTCCAGTGTTCCGGTTCCCGTTATGCCGGATCCATCCGCTGACTGAAGCGCCCGCACGTTGTGGCACTGGATGCATATGTCGGCCTTGGAGAAGGGAGAGCGGATCCTGTTTCCGGGCTCATGGGACGAATGGCAAGAGGTGCATGTTACCTGACCGAAGGCTGACGACCCCGGCTGTCCGTCCGGATCGGTAAGGTCGGCGTTCCCAGTTTCAGCAACGATCCTGTCGATAGTGCTCTGGGGAAGGCTTTCGCTCCATGCGAATATCCGGACAAATCCTTCAGGTGTGTGGCACGCAGCGCAAGGTGTCCCACGGACAGAATCCACCATATCACCCTGATTTGCGGTTTCAACAATGAAGGAGTCCGCATGGCCGTCCTGAAGGATGATCCCAGGCCCATCACCACCGAACCACTCCGGATACTGATTGGCCAGGATGTTCGTTGTAGCGGCACCGGCGTGTTCATCCGGGCTGTGGCAGGGTCCACAGGAGGATGCGTGAAACAGGTGGTCGTAAATCGGGGAAACAGTGCTGTCCAGAGGTATCCCGTGACTGCCTACAGAGAACGAGGTTGTATCCAGGTAGGCATAGTGCTCCGTTCCAGTCCCGTGACAACCTTCACATCCCACCATGGGTCTGACAGTAAGCCCTATAGCGGAAAGAACGGTTCCGGATATGCCATTTGAAGCAACAGTAGTGGTGAACAGGTATGCGGCGTCCGCGATATCGTCAGCAGGATCGTGGCATGAATCACAGCCAGTTGCCGTTCCCGTGACCGAGTCCGGACTGGCATTTGTGTTCCCATGGCCCCCGAGAGCCCAGGTGGTATCAGGAGTGAAGCCTGCGTATGATCCGGAAGCGGCTTCCAGAGTATCATGGCAGCCGGAGAGGAGACACTCAGCTGTGCCCGCGAATCCCAGGTCGGAAGAAGGCCCGCCGCCGCTGTCCTTGGGGTTGTAACCGCACGCGGAGATCGCGGTAAGAAGTAAAAGCGATACGGCTAATAAACGGTATGGCATTTTGCGCATGTCTCCGGCGATTCCTTGCGGAACTTGGTATTTATACGTCCCCAATTGCTGGGGTGGGGACTTACCATCAATCCGGTCTTGGCGGAGTGGCAATCCATACAAACATTGCCGTCCGGGTGACAGGATTGACATGTTTTCAGGGTTTTTCTGGCTTCATCAGCGTGTTGCGTGGTCCAGTCATGGGAAGACAGGGCGCCTCCCGGGTGGCAGCCGTCACATTGGGACAAGGTGAATGTTTCGTGAAGCGGCCCGCCCGCCCCTGCCTCTATCTTGGTCCAGCTTGCCCTGTGGGAGATAATTTTCAGGCGGCTGCGCTGGGTGCGATCGTGACAGTCACTGCAGAATTCTTCAGCGTGACAGGTGAAGCATTCGTTGATCTGGGCTCCCGTTGCCTTGAGTGGATGAACTACTTTAAAACGTGATGTGTGAGTTTCAGGAACGCTCTCGGTCCTGACGGATCTTTTTGTAAAGTCCGGATTAAGCTCACCGCCCTTATGACAATCCGCGCAGGAGGACAGGGAGTGACAGCTCCTGCATTCCGCATCGGGTTCGGCGGAGGCGCGACCGTGCTGATTAACCCATAGTGGAGTGTGTGTTTTCGTTGGCCCCAGAACTGTCTCTATAATATCTTCCTGGGTGTGGCACTCCATGCATACGGACCGTTCAGGGATGATACTCAGGGCCAGGGGTATGTGGCACTTTTCGCATTCACTCACTTCGTAATTGCGGTGCGCCTGATGGGAAAACCTCGCGGCATGGGACGTTCCCGTGACGATCAGAACGGCTAATACTCCCGCTATCAGTATTCCCAGCAAACCTGAATTGAGAGTCAATAGTTTGTTTTTCATATCAAAGCTCCAGGGAAAAAGACAATCTGCCGGACCAGGTTGGATCGGCCAGAGTTTCGTCATCACCTTGTTCAAGCCTGACCGTTAACCTGGATCTGGGTGAAAGTGTCCAGTCAGATCCGAGGAAAGCAGTGTAGCTTCTTACGTTATCTTCTCCTTCATTCTGGGTGTTGGCAAAGTCACCGCCGATTCCGAGATCCAATGATGGCAGGATAGGGGTAGAAGCGCTAAGGGAAACCTCGGTCATCCCCCCCCCAAAGCCCCTGTGCTGGGTGAGGCCACCGTTCAGGCGGGAGTTCCCGGGAGACCATCGAGCACCCATCTTGTAGCGCCTGCCTCCGGCACCTTCGGTGAAACTCTCCCACGCGTATTCTAGAAGATATCTTACATCCCTTTCAGGGGTGAAGAGCAGTGAAAAAGATGTTTCCTGGGCCGGGTCGATAGCGAAGACACTGTAAATGGAATCAGAATCGAATTGAAAAGCGTTCTGGGAGTATTGAAACATGGCTGTAAGTCGGTCCGAAAAAAAGAGGCGTGCTCCCAGCAGTGCCTCATGCAGCATCCGGGACATCAGGTCGTAATTGATGGTGAGGTACGCCTTTGTATAGCGGTGCCAGGAGTAGGACCAGTCGGCAGCCAGAAGTTCGGTGAGGAGCGATCCGTTGGCAAAAGTTCTCGCATAGTCCATGGAGAGATACATACCCGACTTGATCATGTAGTTGAAACCGATTCCGAGGGCCCGGTCATTGTTCGGTTCATCCCCCGTAACGTTCGCCAGAAATCCCAGGCGTGTATTAAGGGTTAAGGGACCTGTTGTCAGGTAAAATGATGCGCCATCCAGCAGTAATGGTCCTGTGAGGGGACTGACTGTCTGCCTTCCCAGCGTCAGAGATTTATTCATCTCACTGTCGGACAGGGACAGGGCCAGAGAATAAAGGCGGTTGAGCTCATCATCACCAGGATAAAACTCATTCTGGATGGCGGTGGCTCTTCCCGAAGCTTCTATGTCAAGCCTGTACAGACCAAGGCTGCCCCTGGATCTGAGATCAAAATACTCCGAAGCGCTTGAGTTTGATGTTCCATCTTCTTCATCCCAGGAGTTGACCACCGTGACAGCTTTGCCGGTAATGTCCGCCAGAGCGGAAGCCGGCATGGTAACGCAGGCGAGCACCATGGAAATTATTGATGTTGTAAGAATGTTTTTAAGACCAGGACACAAAAAAACAGGCACCTTTCCCTTAAATAAGATTCAGGTTCAAGGTTGATAACCTTGCAAAAAGTCATTGATTTGCGAGGAAAGTGAAAATGACACTTTTCGCTTTTTACGACCCTGTCAAGGATGTAGGTTTACAACAGGACCTGCTGCTTGTCAAAAGCTTTGGCACCTGGGGAAAAAGGTAGGTTCTCCACAGATGAGGTATCTCAGTGCTTGGTTCTGCTGGGAGGATCCGGGATATGCATTCCGTTGAAAAGCTCGCTCATCTCTTTTGTTTGATCGATGGAGATCTCCGAAGCTAAATCATACAGGATCTGGGAAGGGTCGGCGTCGTCAAAGAAGGTGGCCAGGTAAAAAGATATTGTAAGGAGACGATGGATAGTGTCTTCCAATACTTCCGCCGCCCACATGGTCTTATCCGTGGAGTCGACTTCTGTTATTGCCCATCCCATGTAGGCCTCGAGGTCTGACTTAATCTCATTCAGGTATGAGCTTATCTCGTTCTTGAGATCTTTTGCCAGCTTGTTTTTCACGTCATGTCCTCCTCTGACAGGTTGCTCACCTGATATAGGTAAAATGAACTCCTGTCAAGGCGTCCCTTAAACCTTGCAAACAGTAACCTCACAGCCGGCTGTTTTAAGAATTCGCTGTTCGAGAGGGGGTTTATACCAAAATCTGTGACCTGAGGAAACTTGCGGCATGAGATGTTGGGTTGTATCATTTTCCGTATGATGTATTGTAGTAACTTCCGAAATTTATACGAAGATGGGGGGATAAATGGCAGCAGGCTCAGCCCAGATCAGCCCGATTGAAGCTGTTATATTCGATATTGGAGGAGTTCTGCTGGACTTTGACCATTCCAGGGCCTGGAAATCCCTGGGGAAATTGGCCGGAGTCGGCTGGGAGGATGTTAGAAGTTATCTGCTGGAAAGCAGACTCAGAATAGGGTACGAACTGGGAGAAATATCATCAGAGGAGATTTTCAGGCGATACAGTCAAAAGTTTCAGCCGGATCTTACCTATGAGGAGTTTTACTCAGCGTGGGCACAGATCTTCAGTGAAAAGAAAGATGTGATTGAGATAGCAAAGTCGATCTCCCGGCGTGTATCGATCTATGCTCTTTCAAATATTGACCCAATCCACTTCAAATTCATCGTAGATAGCTATAATTTCCTGGATTTCTTCGACGGCAGGGTTCTTTCATTCGAGGTAGGCAGAAGGAAGCCGGACGAAAGTATCTTCAGGGCTGCTATAGATCTGGCGGGATGTGACCCGAATACCTGCCTGTTCTTCGATGACATTGAAGAACACGTTGAGGCGGCAGCGACGGTGGGTATGAAATCGCGCAGATTCGTCAGTGTGGAGCAGATGAGGAAGGATCTTTTTTTGTGCGGACTTATTAACGAGAAGGATAAATAATGATGCCCGGGGCAAAGTAATGAAAACCGTTTTCAGATTTGTGATCCTGAGCCTGGCTGTATTGGTTCACACGGATGTTAAAGCGATACCGGCTGGTGAGGATGTCACAGGCCACTATATTCTTGATAACGGTCTGGAAGTCAGGCTTATACCTCGGCTGGCAACACCCCTGGTAAGTACTCTGGTCCTTGTAAAGACCGGTTACGCGATGGAAAGCATGAACCAGAGGGGCTACTCTCATCTTCTTGAACATCTGATCTTCAGCGGAACCGACAGGCGCGGCAAAGAGCAGATCATGAAAGAGGTGGAGGGTGTCGGTGGGTATATTAACGGGTTCACCAGGGCGGATTACACTGGTTACATCGCGGTAAGTCACAGGGACTACAGCGATGATCTTATGGACCTTCTGTCCGACATTCTTTTTAATTCCATGATTGAGGATACCGCACTTGATGAAGCACGCAGGGTTGTTGTGGAGGAGATCCTAAAGGGAAAGAGCAGGCCCGGTGCAAGGATCGATAAGGTATTCCAGAGGCTTTTATATCCACAAAGCCCCTATTCACATACTGGTCTTGGAAGTGAGAGCAGCCTGTCATCTGCTACAAGGCAGCGGTTAAGAGAGTTCTACCTGAGGACATACCGTCCTGACAATATGATACTAATCATGTCCGGCAACTTCGATGAGGTCGCCGCCCTCGGGATTCTCGAACGTAACTTCGGCAGCATCAGGCCCGGTGGAAAAAAAGGAAATGTACCAGCCGCCCCGCCCTTGACAGGACGTCATATCAGTAACCTGAGGTCCGGGGTACCTGATGTTCAGGTGAGGATTGGATTCACGGGACCTGATCCCAGGGATGATGCCGCCGGGGCTCTCGAATTCCTGGGGTCCTTCCTTGGTGGAAGGGGGGGGCTGATTGCAAAGGCTCTTGAAAGTGCCGGCATGAAACCACGTTCGGTAGGCGCACACTTGAGTATCAACAGTAATTTTTCCCGTTTCATAATATCGATAAGCTTTCCCGGGGAAACAGATCCCCACAGTGCCCTGGAGGTAATACTTACAGCACTTCCCGTGGCAACCAGAGGTATTTCACCTGAAAGCGTGATCACGACTCGTGAGAGGCTGGTATTTGAAGAGACTGTGGGTCGCGAGAAGATCCACTATTTTCTTATGGAGAAGGCTCCATGGGCTATATCAGGAGCACCCGGCCAGGGATTCTCGGTGGGAAGGTGGGATCACCTGGATGCGGATGAACTGGATAAGGTCTCCCGTTCCTTCCTGGTAGACAGGCCATACGTTGCCCTGTTGGTTGTTCCTGAAGCCAGCCCGAAAGAGAAAAGAGGAAGCACCTCAGAACCGCTGTTAAGGAAAACACTTGGTAACGGAATCACGATCATCGCCGAGGAGCGTACAGACTCACAGGTATTTTCCATGCACCTGATGACCAGGCGCCGCTCGTCTCTGGAACCTGCAGGAAAGGGTGGCATTACCGATTTTATGCATCGCCTGCTCTCAAGTGGCACTGACGAACGTTCAAGGGAGGAGATAGAGGATGAACTGAGGAAGTTGGGTGTCTCTTTGTCCACGGCAGGTAATCCGCTGAGTCCTTTTGGCAACTTCTATACTTCCCGCACCTACTCATACATAAGATTGGAGTGTCTTTTGGACAAGGCTGAAAATGCGGCCTCTCTGATGGCTGATGTGGTGGTTTCGCCATCTTTTCCCGAAACCGAGATCGAAGATGTCCGAAAGAAAATGCTGGATTTTGTATCGTACAGAGACTCTCGCCCCTCATCAGTTTCTTCTACACTTCTTGCCCGGGATCTTTACGGCGGCGTACTTGCCAGTGATGTTCTGGGCACAGCAGAATCCATTGGATCGATCACAAGGGAGGATCTGCAGAAATTTCACGGAGAATATTTCACAGGAAATAATATCATCCTTTCAATAGTGAGCGGTCTGCCTGCCGCTGAATCCATGGAGCTTGTCGAATCCCTTTTCGGCGTGCTTCCTGAAGGAGAACCGCCGGCAGCCATCACTTTACCGATCACAAAAGAGCAGTACGTTGTAAGTCGCAAGCTGGGCAAGCCCCAGGGGGCGGTGGCGATCGGTTCCATTACTGGTGAAATTGAAAGGGAAGATGTACCGGCATTGGCTGTGGCTTCGGGAATTCTAAATCAGAGGATCGCTTTTAACCTGAGGGAGAAAGAGGGCCTTGCATATTCAGTGGGAGCGTCACTTTCGAGTCTTGATGGCCGCTCCCTGTTTCTGCTTAGTATGGGTACAGCGCCTGATAAAATAGAGAAAGCAAGGAAGAGCATCCGGCGTGAGATAGAATCCATTCGCAGGTCAAATGTCACACAGGCAGAGATTAATATAAGAGTTAACGCCATCTTTGGCCGGTTGCAGATGAGGATGCTATCCTCCATAAATCGCGCCTATTATCTGGGGCTCTCGGCAAGGAACGGGCTCGATCATACGTACGGTGAAGATTATCGCGAACTTCTGATGTCGGTAACCCCGGATGATGTAAAAAGCATTTGGACGAGATACCTTCCCCGGAAGAACCTGGTAGAGGCCATCGTAAGGTAATCAGAGAGGATCACAGTGATGACCAAGTTCCTTACAACACTGGTCCTGCTGCTGCTGGCTTTATTTCTCCTGGCACGATGGCAGGAAAAGCACGCTGTTTTCTTCCCAACGAGGGAGTTTCTGGGAGAACCTTCACACTTCGGATTGAAGTACGAGGATGTCTACATTTCAGTCGGTCCGGGTGTGAAGCTTCATGGATGGTACGTAAAGGGCAGTACGGACAATACGGTCCTGTGGCTTCACGGCAATGCGGGCAACATATCGGACCGTGTAGAAATTCTGGTGTCCATGACCCGGAATCTGGGAGTTTCCAGCCTTCTGTTCGATTTCCGCGGCTACGGTAAAAGCACAGGAAAACCTTCCGAAAAAGGCCTTTACTCAGATGCCGAGGCGGCTTTTGACTGGCTCGTCAAAGAGAAGAAGGCGGACGCGGGTTCAGTGATCGCCTATGGTCATTCCCTCGGATCGGCTGTTGCTGTTGACCTTGCTGTAAGGGAAAAGGGGAAGCTGGGTGGCATCGTTCTGGAAAGCCCCTTTACAAGTGCGAAAGAGGTGGCGAGGATGATGTACGGGGGCCTTCCTGTGGACCTGCTGATGACCATGAAGCTGGATAATATTGGAAGGATAAACGATACAGATACGCCTCTCCTCATTATTCACGGTGAAAGCGACGAGATTATTCCGTTTTCCATGGGGCAGAAGCTGTACGAGTCCGCGTCGGAACCGAAAACCTTTCTTCCGGTGCCTGGCGCCGATCACAGCGACTGCTACATTGTTGGCGGGGAAACCTACTGGAATGCGTGGCGTGATTTCCTGGCCTCGATAAATAACAGGTAAAAGATGCTGTTTGCTGTGCTTGGCGGATCATTAATAAGCTGGAGGCCTGCTTGACCGTGTCCAAAGTCCAATGCCCAATGTCCAACGTGTCAAGTAATTACTAGAAACCAGAGACTAGAAACTAAATAATCAGCCGCTGGCTGGTTTTTACATTTTCGCCCCCTGAAACAGAACCGCTCCCAGAATCAGAAATGCACCGGAGACAGCGCTGAGAACAAGAAGGTCAACAACCGGCCCGAACCGGGACACACCAAGGAGGGCCCATCGGAGACCGTCAACGCCATAAGTCAGGGGGTTGAGGTAGGCAAGTATCTTTATGAAAATGGGAAGTTTGTCCAGGGGAAACAGGGCTCCGGAAAGAAAGAAGATGGGCATTATCAGAAAGTTGAAGATGAGTTGGAAACCGTGAGGATCCTCCATCCTGGATGCCAGGGCGACTCCCAGGCTGGAAAAGGAAAGCCCTATCAAACCCATAAAAACCAGGGCGAGTACGAGTCCCACAGGAGAGGGAACCCTCACTCCCAGGAAGAAAGAGATCGAGAGGAAGATTATGGCCTGGATAGAAGCAGTGGTGGTTCCTCCGGCGGTCCTTCCCAGCACAATGGCAAGGCGGGGGATGGGAGCCACCAGCATAACCTTCAGAAAACCGAACTGCCGGTCCCAGATAACTGATATTCCGGATACTGTGGAGGAAAACAGCAGGACCATTCCCACGATACCTGGTGCGATATAGTCCAGATAGCGCTCTCCCCCGGGGCGGATGGCAAATGCCGATTGGAGGCCCAATCCGAGAAATGCGAGAAAGAAAAAGGGCATCCCCAGGCTTCCGATAATCCGGGACGGAGACCTGAGGTAACGGATGACTTCCCTTTGCCAGATGGTGAACACTGCCTGCATCATCTGCCGAAAGCCCTCCGTCTCTGACGCATCCGGTCGACTGTGCTGCCGGCTTCAGCGCGGATCGCCCTGCCGGTATGATGAATGAATACATCCTCTAAAGTCGGCTTTTTCAGAGTGACTGACTTTATGTCTATTCCGGCACCCTCGGTGAGGCGAATGAGTTCCGGGATCTTGCTCTCACCCTCTGTTACGGTGATGTTTACGCGTCCGTCAAGGATCCTTGGCTTGCCCGTCCAGTCAGCTCCTGCCAGCAGTAAAAGGAGCTTATCGTTGTTTTCAGTCTCGATGCTTATGAGGTCGCCCCCCAACCCGTTCTTCAGTTCCCCCGGGCTGCCCAGGGCTATGATCTTCCCGTGGTCCATTATGGCGATGCGCCCGCACAGAAAGTCGGCCTCCTCCATGGAATGAGTCGTCAGCAGGACCGTTACGTCCCTTTCAGAGTTAAGCAGCTGGATGTGTTCCCATATCCTGCGGCGGGTCTGTGGATCAAGCCCTGAAGTTGGTTCGTCAAGGAACAGCACTGCAGGATGGTGGAGGAAACCCCTGGCGATCTCCAGGCGCCGCTTCATGCCTCCGGAGAAGGTTTTTACACGATCACCTGACCTGTCTGCAAGGTCCACCATGGACAGGAGTTCGGGAATCCTCTTTTTTCTAACGGACTTGGGAACCGAGTACAGACGTCCGTGAAAATCCATATTCTCCTCGGCGGTGAGTTCCTCATCCGAGGAAGGGTCCTGGAAGACGAGACCTATTGAGCTCCTGACGGCCACCTTCTGGGCGGTAATGTCGTAACCGTCAACATACGCCTTGCCGGAGGTGGGTTTCAGAAGGGTGGCGAGCATGGAGATCGTTGTGGTCTTGCCGGCGCCGTTTGGACCAAGAAGGCCGAATACTTCGCCCCTGCCAATGGAAATATCGATACAGTCTACAGCCGTAAGGGAGCCGAACTGTTTGGTGAGCTTGGTAGTCGTTATTGCGTATTTATTCTCTGTTTCGGTCACTTGGCAACGAACCTCCGGTAATAGATTTGTCAGACAGTGGAAGATATCAGAAGATGTTGATGTTGGGAAGTGAGACGCTACTATAACCAGGAACAGATAACAAAGCTCAACACTGAAAACGTTACCAGGAAAATGTATAGATGGACCCGCGCTTGGGCTCGGGCCCATCTAGATTCTATCTGAACAGCTTCTTAAGGCTGTCCCCGATACTCTTTTCCAGCTTCTTTTTGAGCTCATCCTGTTTTTTCTCGATCACCTTCTCCAGTTTTTTCTTCTCGGCCTCTACGGCGGCTTCGGCCATGACGGCTGTATCCAGAGCGAACCTGGGAGATGTAACAGTGCCGCCGATCTTCATGGGGATCTGCAGCCTTCCAAGGTTATCTACCGGGAAAAGATTCCTTCTATTCTGTGGAATTACTGACGCCAGTCTGTCAGAAAGGGCCATGCGGGATTTCATGCTGAGGGACCTGTCGAGGCCGATATAGCCGTTAGCCGTAAGTGCCCAGTCGGCTGTAGAAATTACAGCGCTGCTGACGTTTACACGCTCGTCCTTAATTGTAAAAGTCGCGTTTACAGCATCGAATTGGGTCTCATCCTTTCCTGAACCGAGCTGAAGAAGGGAAGCCGCAGCACCTGCCCCCTTGAGTAGATTGGTATTTGTGAGGCGCCCCTCACCTACATCCATTGTGCCTCCACCTGAAAGGGATTTTTTTACCTCCTCAAAGACAGTGCCCCTGCCCGAGATTTTCACATCAGAGGTTGCCTTTCCGTAGATCATACCTCCCAGCTTGGTAAACGCGGACACCGCGTCGTTGATCTGAACCTTGTTCATTTTCATAGTAGACCCGAAAGCAAGAGGAGCTACTCCGAGATCGGCCCATGCGGAACCTGCCAGGTTCCCGCCGAAGGCCGAAAATCCCATCCTGTCCAGATTGAATTTGGTTCCCTTGAATGTCATCACCGCGCCGAGATTGCTATAATTCACCTTCTCAAACCGGCCCTTTGAAATAAATACCTTTCCATTAAAAGAAACAGGTGATGGCTTAATGGGTTTGAAGGCCTGCCCTGCTTTTGTTCCGGCTGTTTCTTCGGCAGGTGTATTGGATTTGCCCGCTTCCAGAAGAGCTGGTCCGCGGTCAAGCTCAAAATTGCCGGATTTAAAATCAACTGTTACCGTAAGGTCCTTTCCGTATGTGCCTTTCATCCTTCCGGTGATGGACAGGTCCCCGGCAAGACTGGCGATACTGCCCAGGGAAGGGAATATTTTGTCCCAGTTGTCGAGGGGGATGGGATCGGAGTTGAGCTTGAGGTTCAAGATAGCGTTCGGTCCTGGATTACTTACAGTGCCGGTGGCATAGAGTCTGGCCCGGTCAAGTTCGAGGGTGAACTCGGAAAGGTTTACAGATTTCTTTTTTATATTAACAAATCCCCTCTGTGTAGTGGTCCCGGAAAACCCCTTCACAAGGTACGTACCGTCCTTTGAGATAACATTGAGGCCGTCCAGGGAGGATACCTGGTCAAACTCCACTCCCTTTGCAAAAGATCCCTTGATAGATCGCTTTGATCTCACATTTCCAGAGAGTTTAACCGGGAGCGGTCCGGCAAGCCCTTCTATCCTCGCCAGCTCAAAGTCTGGAAAGTCCTGTGTGAGGTCAAAAGGTATTCTCTCCGGATCAGGCTTTTTCCCGATAGGGCCCAGGGTTCCTGTGAAAGTGATATCCGCCTCCGCCCTCTGAAGACCGGCTGAGGCTGTGATGCTGATCGGTTTGTCCAGCGACACGTTTTTCATGTCCAGGTTTATCCCCATAATGGACAGTCCCTTTTTCAGACGATCATTCGTCTCATCCTGAAAGAAGAGCACTCCGTCAGATACCCGGATGTTCTTAACAAGCATGTCAATGGGACCTGGCTGCGACCTGGCCGCTTCGCTCCCTGAAGCGGAGCTTTTTCCCGACCCTTTGCCTGAAGCTGCCTGAGCACCCGATTTTGCAAGTATGGCTGAGTAGTTCCAGATACCCTCTTTATCCCTTGTGAGTCTTAAGTTTGGACTGGCTAATACAATGTGATCAAGTATTGTGGAGAGTCCTTTTTTGTAGCTGCCACTGACCTTCCCTTTGACCGAGAGATTACCGGAAAGCTCTTCGCTAAACCCGAAAGAAGGAAATATCTTGTGCCACCCGTCCAGAGGTATCGGTTTGGAGGCCAGTTCCAGATCAACGACAGCATCCTTCCCGAAGCCCAACACCGTTCCCGAAATGTTAACCTTTGCCCTGTCAAGCTCCACAGCAAGTTCATCGAAACGAATTGCCCTTTTTTCCTTTTCAAAAAAACCTTTTTGAGCAACCCTGCCGCTGATATTTGAAATAATTGGTGATCCATCCTGTGAAGCCAAACGCAGGTTGTCAAAAGAAAACAGATGATCAAACTCAACGCCATCTGACACGGATCCTCTGATAGTTTTTTCGGAGCTCACCATTCCCTCTATTTTATAGGGCAAAGTGCCCACCAGACCTTCTATCCTGCCGAGTTCAAATCCGGGAATGTCCAGCCTGAGATCGAAAGGTACCCTGTTCGGTTTATAACTCGTGCCCAGAGGGCCGACAGTGCCTCCCAGAATTACATCTGCCTTGCTTCTATCCAGACCTGCAGACGCTTTGATGCTGATAGGCCTTTGGAGGGATGGGAATTTCACCTCCAGGTTAATGCCCTTTATATTTAATCCTTTCTCCAGGAGGTTCAGGGTTTCATTGCGGAAATAAATCTCACCATCAGAGACTCTTATATCTTTTGCCAGCACAAGAGTCGGACCGGAATCCGGCTCCCCTTTTTCTCTTTTAATACTTGTCTTTCTGCTCTTCCCATCATCAATTGATCCGGATGCTTCGATCTCGGAAACCATGTCTGCCCAATTCCAGACCCCTTTCCTGTTTCGGATGATTCTGAAGCGTGGTTGAACGATTATTATGTGATCAACTTCTATTTTTCGTTTGAGAAGCGGCCAGAATCGGACGCTGAGATCAAAGGAATTCAGTTTTGCGAAAGGCTCATCCCCGAAACCTTCAGCCTCTGCGATGGACAATCCCCGAAGTTTTACCCTTGGTCCACCCCAAAGCGCAATACTGGTGTCTGATATGGATACCTGTCTGCCCAGGGCCTCGGTGGCTTTCTCCTCGGCAAAAACTCTTACCTTTTCAAGATTAATAAGGGATGGCAGGGCCAGGGTCAGGCCCACCACTGCGATGATCACGAGAAATAACAGCACCGCCAATATCTTGATAAACTTTTTCATATCGGTTCCCCCAATTTAAGTTGTTAGTTGCAAGTTGATAGTTTTTAGCAACAACTAACAACCAACAACCAACAACTTATTGGTACAAAGTTATTCATTAACCAATCCCCATGGCACTTCCAGGCATTTTTCAAAAACAGAGCCATCCCAACAGTAGACACGACGGTGTCCACTTTTGTCTTTACTGCCCATGTCCAGAAAGGTAACACTTGGCCGGCCTTCCTGATTACCCAGTACCGGGTATCCGGCGGGGCTTGTGAAGTCTTCAAGCAGCACGGAAACTTCCAGTTCGCTTCCCTGGGTCTCCTTAAGGCTCAGAACCCTTGAGAACATTTTGCTCCGGTCCGGCGAAATGAAGTTGATAAGGATCTCTCCGCTCCCGTTTCCATTGACATCCACCAGGTCAAAAGACTGAAGATTCAAATTTCCGCCGGAGCCCTCAAGATCCCACCATCTTGCCCAGCGTCCCGCCTGTGCTTGAAAAACAGTAAGAGCAAGCCCGCCCTCTGTCTGGTAAAGGATCCCTATCTCATCCATGGAATCGCCATCCAGATCTTTCATGATGTAGCGTTTAACTTCCACATCTTCCGGGAGAGCATCGTAGATATCCTGGTTGGCAAACGCGGATGTGATGGTAAAGATTGTGATAACAAGAGCCAGCAGGATCGGGTCAAGTAACCTGTGCGAGCTTGGGCAGAAGAAATGCTTTTGTGAAGAATTCATAAGTCTAGTATAGTTGGGAGCGGGGCACCTTTCAATGTTGTTAGGGTCGCAAAAAGTCCATAATTGGCTTTTTGTTCCTCGGAGAGTGAAAAGCGTCGTTTTCACTCTCCTCACGGATCAAAGTCTTGCTGCTCAAGCCGTTGATCCGGGCGCCCACGCTCGGGCGCAATGGTAATCATCAATGACTCAAGGTTTATGTCCTCAAGGTTTATGTCATGGATTCGGGCACCCATGCTCGGGTGCGATTGAAATGCTAGAGCAAGTCATTGATTTGGGCGCCCTTTAATGGGCGCAATTCATAACAAGATCGGATACGTCCTATCCTCGCTTCTATAACTGTGTTGATGTATTATTGAAAATATGGGACCATCTGTTAATTAGCTGGTGGTCAGTATGTAATGAAGAGGTTCCGGCACACGTCTCTTCGCCTCCGCAACGCCTTCTGCGCTTTGCTCATAGCCTTTTACCGGAACCCTGCATGCATGGATTTATATCGGACCAGGGTTTTGGCGAGTCACGAAACGAAGCGTATCTTAGCGAAGTCGAGTAATTATATCCAAAAACACGGCCTTATGAATAAATATTCCGAAATCCCGCCGACTGATCGGGAGATGAACCGATATTATTGCCAGCAGTTGAATCTGAAGTGGGCACTTTCACTTCGTTTGCCAATTTGCCGATTTAAATTATCCGGCCTGTTTCTACAGGACGAATTGAGGTATACATGACCAATCAGGAAGGAAAATTAGTCAAGTATGCCTGTACGTGCGGTTTCGAAAGCGACGAACTCAAGGTTGGCAGTGGGCGGGGCGGAGCTTTCAGGCTTGTGGAGTCAGCTGTACATTCGTGCTCTGAATGCAGAACACTTATGTACAGGTTTTCCCTGAAGGAAGGGATCGGGCCGGAGGCTGTGGAGGAGGCGGTGAGCCTGTTTCACGATGATGGTGCATTTCGGCCCCTGACAACGCGGGCCCTCCTCGGCCTGGCCGAGGAGATCAGATCCGGTGGATTTGCATGCCCGCTATGCATGGAAAGCAACCTGGTTCACCACGATGACAAAGTTGTACCCTGTCCTGAGTGTGGAACCCAAACCGAGATCAGTGAATGTGGAACATGGAAATAGATTTTCCATGAATGTGATGGATAAAGGATCTTCAGAACAAGATCCGAAAGGAGGTACACTATGGGGCAAAGAGACCCCAGGGACCCCGGCGGTCCCTTTCAGCAACCGCCGATATTCAGGAAACTAGATCTTAAGATCCCCAAGATCCCGAAGCTGAAGCTTCCTGAAGGGGGAAGGAAGCCTGTTACAGTGCTTATTGCCGTAGCGGCCCTGTTGGGCCTTATATTCAATCTCTTCCTGGTCTATGTGGCTCCCAATGAGTTCGGGATAAAGGAAGTCAAGATCGGCATAAACAGAGGTATCCAGGAGAAGGTATACGAAACCGGGCTGAACTTCGTATTACCCTTTGGTCTGGAGCGTATGCACCTCTTCCCCAGGGACCTTCAGTTGTTCGAGATGACCAACTTCCCCACCAGTGCCACAAGGCTGCACCGCTACGAGAAAGCCGCGCTTATCCAGACCTCCGACGGTTTTTTCGTGGATGTTGATCTCTCCATAATCTACAGGATCGTCGATCCATACAAGGTCATTACCACTGTGGGCCCGGGGAGGATGTTCGAGGACAACGGTCTAATTCCCAAGGCGGAGCCGGTCATGAAACAGGCACTCGGAGAGCTCTCTACGGAGGAGTTCTACGTAAGCCCGCTGCGTTTCGAAAAGATGATAAAGGCCAGAGAACTTCTGGACAGGGAGCTGCGGCCACTGGGAATAAAGATTGAACAGGTCCTGGTCAGATACTTCCAGTACAGCGAGGAGATCCAGAAAAATATCGAGGCAAAGAAACTGCAGGATCAGCTTGTCTTTAAAAACCAGGCCGAGAGAAAGGCCGCCGAGGAGGCGGCCAAGCTCAACAAGGTTGTCGGCGAGGGCGAGGCTAATGTGAGGGTCAAGCTCCAGGAGGGACAGGCCTACAAAGTGACGAGAACTGCCGAACGTGACCTGTATGTCCGCAAAAAGCACGCGGAAGGTAATCTGCTGGTGAAGCTGGCTGATGCCAGAAAGACGTCACTAAAAAACAGGGCCTTAAGAGGTGCCGGATCGGATCGGCTTGTAGGCCTCAGCATGGCTGAAGTATACAAGGGACTTGACGTGATAATCCTGTCAAGCGACGGAGCGGCCGGCGTGAATCCCCTTGATCTTAAAAGAACCCTGGAGTTGTTCGAGGTCAGGAAGGGAGGAAAGCGATGAAATATTCAAGGTGGTTTTTAATCCCGGTCCTCTTCACGTCCCTGCTGGCCGCGGGTTGCTGGCCCCACACAACAGGTCCCACTGAAGTGGGTGTTCGAACGATCAAGCTGGGCATAACAGGAAAGAAAGGCGTGGAACCCAGATACTATGCCCCCGGCTCAACATACTTTTTTATGCCTATTATCAACGACTGGCACACGTTCGACCTGAACCTTCAGACCATGGAGATGACATTTGACCCCAGGAGGGGCGACCTGAGGGCCAGGGACGACCTGCTCTTCAAGACCATTGATGGTAATGACATCAGCCTCGATGTTATTATCCAATACCGCATCATTCCTGATAAAGCTCCATACATTCTCCAGAATGTCGCCGAGAGCGATGAGCTCCTCAGGCAGAATGTTGTGAGAGCAGTAGTCCGCAGCAGACCCAGGGATATCTTTGGGGAACTTGAGACTGAGGAATTCTACATCTCGGAGAAGAGACAGGACAAGGCTGAAAAATCACGGGAGGCCCTCAACGAGATCCTTAACCCATACGGGGTCAATATAGAAAGGGTCTCCACAAAAGACTACCGCTTCAATCCAGCCTATCAACAGGCCATCGAAGACCGCAAGGTGGCCGAGCAGCTTGCTGAGAAGAACAAAGCGCAGGCTCGGGCGGTGACGGAAGATTTCCTGCGGCAGGTGCAGGATGCCCAGGGCGAGGTCAACAAGGTGGTGGCGGAAGCGGACGGAGAGTTCGCAAGGGCTGGACTCCAGGCCGATGCCTACTTTGAGCAGCAACAAAAGATCGCCCAGGCGATAAAGGTTGAAGGTGAGGCTGAGGCAAAAGGCATAAGGGCAATGAACGAAGCTCTTGCGGGCACGGGAGGAGAGATCATGGTAAAACTCAAGATCGCCGAGGCTCTGCAGGGCAAAAAGATCATACTGCTTCCGATTTCGGAGGGAGGCATAAACCTCAAGACAACCGATATCAACGACCTCCTGAAGATATACGGTATGAAGGCTCTTGCACCGCAGGTGTCAACGCCGACGGTTGATAAGAAGTAGTTGAAAGTTGATCGTTGGTTCGAAAACAGAGATTCGAAATTCTGAGAACCTGGGAAAAGCTTTAACGCAGAGGGCCGCAGACCGCCCACATGGGCGGACCGCAGAGGGCCGCAGAGAAAGAAATTGTTGGGTTAGAGCATTAGAAGATTGGATTATATATTTTCACCCCTCCCTTGATGGCCTTTCGACAGGCTCAAGGTCCTGAGCGAGGCCGAAGGGGAGGGGATAAAGGGGAGGGTGGTAATATATCCCCCTCTCCTCAGGACACCACGCCTCAGCGTGGCTAGGGGAGAGGAGGAATAAGGTAGTGGTGTTTGTTGCAGGCTCAGAGTCTGGCGGTGATAGCCGGGCTCCACTAATCACCAATCACCAATTACTAATCACTCATTACGCATCACGTTGGACATTGGACCTTGGACGTTGGATCATAATTAAAAAGGGAGAAGGAAGCCTGTTTGAGATTTAAGACAACCCGCGAAATACTAAAGGCCCGGGCGCGTATGGAAAATGCAGTCCGGGCCTATTTTAACGGCGAAGGTTTTGTCGAGGTTACCACTCCAGCAGCTCTCATGTTCCCCAATCTGGACCCGAACATAAAGCCTATACGACTGTCGGCGAAGGACCTTTCGGGGACTTCTTCTGATTACTGGCTCCATACATCACCGGAACTTTCAATGAAGAAACTCATCGCAGCGGGATCGGGGAGTATTTTCCAGATCTGCCCGGTTTTCAGGGATGAAGAGGTGACACCCGTACACAACATGGAGTTCTCCATGCTCGAGTGGTACCGTGTGGAAACAGATTACAATACAGCTATTAAGGACTCGGTTAACGTCCTGCTTGCAGCGATACGGGCGGTCACCGGAACATCGGTGGCCACCACGGGAGGGAGTGAGTTCGACCTCGAGGGACCCTGGGAAGAGATAACCATGAATGAAGCATTCAAAAGATTTGCCGGTGTCGATGCATTCAACAGGGAGGATATGCTGGACGCCCTTGGTGCGAAGGGCAAGAGAGAGGCTTTGAACGCAGACCTGGAGGAGATCTTCTTCAGGCTCTATGTCCAGTCCGTGGAACCGGAACTGGGCCGATACCGCCCAACAGTAGTGAAAGAGTTTCCCTCATTTCTGGGAACAATGGCGAAACCGAAGATTGATGAGCCGGAATTACTTGAAAGATTCGAGATATTCATAGGTAGTCTTGAACTTGCCAACGGATTTTCGGAGCTCACCGATCCAGATGAACTGGAAAGAAGAATGAAGAAAGTCAGTTTGGCACTTGCAAGGGATGGCCTTTCGGGGGCTCGGGTGGACAGGGAATTTCTGGAGGCTTCTTCCAGGCTCGGCCGATGCGCAGGTGTTTCGGTGGGGATGGACCGCCTGGCCATGCTGGCCATGGGAGCTGATACGATATCTGAGGTCATCTTTCCCTTCCGGGTCGGGGAAGATCGGTAAAGGAAAGGTTAAGAAGTGCTCCATATACTCCTTGCATGGTCACCGGTTATTCTTATCGCTGTACTGGCGATAGGGTTCAGGAGGAGCGCTCTCGATCTGGGGGTAGCGGGCCTTGCCTGGTGCCTGATGCTTGCTCCTGTTGCCTTTGATACGCCCTTTAAGTTGGTCTTGCTTGCGCTGGTCGATGGCTTTCTCACTACCCTTCCTCTCCTGCTGGTAGTCTACGGAGGGATCTTACTTTCCTCCCTTCTCGTTGAAACAGGGTCCCTTTCGAGGCTCTCCCGCTGGCTGACCGGTGCCACCAGGGATAGCTGGGACAGGCTCGCCCTCCTGACCATGGGCATGGGTAATACCCTGGAGGGAGCAGGTATCATAGCTGAACCAGTAGCAGCGCCTGTCCTGAGGGCTTCAGGGCTTTCTCCTTCCACTTCAGCGGCTCTGAGTATAATCGGTTACAGTGGACTGATGACCCTCGCTCTGGGAGGGGTCATCATAACCGTGATGGTCAATGTTACTGGATATCCGGCTGCTGTACTCGCGCGGTACGTGGCGGTACTCTCCATACCAGCAACTGTGATGATGGCATGGCTGATCCCGTATTATGCGGGACAACCCAGGGATCTTTTCCGGAAACTCCCTTACCTGACGCTGATGGGCCTTATACCAGGTGTGACGGCACTGGGGACGGTTATACTGGCAGGGCACCAGATAGCTGCGATGATGGGAGGGATCGTCGTTACAATTGTTATTGTCGCACCCCGGATAAGGGAGCTGAAACTTGACAGGGTTATTCTAAAAGACATGGCACCCTTTCTTGTCATGGGCGGCGGGCTACTTACCGCAAATCTTCTGCCGGTCTACAGGGACTGGGTAAGGACGGTCCTGGTGTGGACTGTAGAGGTCGTTCCCGGTCACGTTGTATATTTCCGACCACTATCAGATGCTTATCTCTATCTTCTGGCAGCTTTTGTCGCTGGGTACTTGCTTCTGGAGTGCGACGGAACGCTAATGGATTTTCTCAGAAAGGGAACTGTCCAGGGATATAGACCTCTTGTTGCCATGGCATTGTTCGGGTCCATGGGTCAGGTCATATCATTTACAGGTGCGACAGCCGGCATGAGTTCTGTTAATGCGGCGAAAAACATTCCCGCTATTCTTGCGGACAGTATGGCCGGTGCAGGTTTTCTGTATCCAGTCCTGGTCCCGGTGCTGGGCTGGGTGGGAACTTTTCTCACAGGCTACGGTGTAGCTTCCATCATGCTCTTTGCAGTTCTTCAGAAGGGGATCGCCCTCAGGCTGGGAGTTTCACCGGAACTGTTGATTGCCGGCCTTGCCGTTGGGGCCAGCCTCGGAAGTATCTCCAGCCCCTTCAAAATAGCTTTTGCGGCGTCCCTTTCCGATGCTGCCGGTATGGAAGGAGATATTCTCCGCAGCACGATACCTCTTGGAATAATTGTTTGTCTTGCGCTTGGAGTAGTGCTTTATTTAATGGTGTAGGCTCTGAGCAGTGGAGTTAGAGGCTTTGGGCAATGGGCTCTGGGCGTTGGGCCTACAAAAGGTACCACAACCTTACTCTTCCTCTCCCCTGGCCACGCTGAGGCGTGGTCAAGGGAGGGGTGAAAATAAGAAATCTAATATCCAATTTCTTGAAACATGAAACTTTAACCTGAAACCAGATCATATCAGAATGGAGAAAGAGAATGTGTCAACCTGACTGGGAACAGTTAATGGACCCCCAAAAAGAACTGCCCTTCAGGCTGGATACATGGGTGGATCTTGCACCCTTCGAAAGAACCCTGGGGATGAAGATCGAGACCGCCGAAAATGGAGAGGCGGTCCTTGCGATGCCGTTCACGATCAAGCTGGCCCAGGGTGCCGGCCTGCTTCATGGCGGGGCGCTAACGGCTCTTGCAGACACCGCAGCCGCCATGGCCATAAAAACCCTCCTTAAAGAGGGAACCCACTTTGCCACGGTGAGCCTGGAGGTTGACTTTCTTGCACCTGTACGCGAGGGAGAAGTCAAGGCAATAGCAAGAGCGGAGCCTTCCCTTGACCATGAGAGGGTTTACGTCAGTAGTGTTGATGTGATCGCTGAGGATGGCACCGTGGCGGCTACATTCGAGTCGATCTTCAAGGTAGCACTGGAGCAGGCGTAATTTTTGGTTGGTTTGAAGAAAAAGAACGAAAAATCTGAATTCATTCTGGCCGAGCTCGTGCACCTTGCCGACCAGATGGATGTCCAGATCAGAAGGGAAGCGCTGGGTGATGATGAGGCTCCGGCTGAGAGCGGACTGGCTCATCTTGACGGAAAGCCGGTCATCTTTCTGGACAGGCGTCTCGAAGCAGTTGAGGCGGTGGGTGTGCTGGTAAGAGAACTTGCGAAATTCAGGATGGATGATATCTACATAAAACCGGCTATTAGAAAGCTCTTTGAAGATACAAAGGATGGTGGCTGAATCACCCTGCGGGCCTGAACCAGACCTGGGTCACATAATCCTCGAGGAATTCGATCTCCATACAGTCAAGCCCGAAGTCTTCCATGCGATCTTTTACTTGTCTTGAATCGCCATGATCTATGCCGGAAAGGATCAAAGTCCCGCCCGGGATGAGGAGAGAGAACAGAGAACCTGAATTACCAAGGATTATGTCGCCGTAGATATTGGCCAGTATCAGATCAAAAGCACTGTCCGGCAGGATGCAGTCGAGGTTTCCGCATAAAACGAACATCCTTTCGCTGATACCGTTAAGTTCCGCATTCTTGGCAGTTGCCAGCGCTGCGTCCAGTTCAATGTCAAAGGCAACGATCATATCAGAGCCCAGCGAGGCTGCAGCCAGGGACAGGATACCGGTCCCGGTGCCGAAATCCAGGACTCGCAGACCGGCAAGAGAATCGATCTTCTCCAGCTTTTCGATACAGCTTTGTGTTGTTTCATGCTGACCTGAACCGAAGGCCCTTCCATAGCCGAGAACGATCCTGGAGCGTCCATCCTCCGGAATGTCATGCCCTTCCGGGACCACAGTAAATTTTTCCCCCAGGTCAAAAGGGGTGAAGCTTCCATCGGCATATTTTTGCCATTGGTTGTTCATTGACTGGGAAGAGACATGATCACAGAAAAATCAGGCCGGTGAAGTTGCTGGAAGCTTGTTTTTCTACTGAATTTCTTGAAACCTGTGGGCATAATCCTGTCCTTTTATGCTGGAGCCCAAATTCCATAAATCTCCATATATTATATCACGCACATATCACATAGTGTATCTACGGACAGCCTCAAAGGAGTGGGGTTTACCACAGAGCCACAGAGGAAAACCTTGGCTTGGGTTGAATCTGAAGAGATAAGAGCCTGTAACGCAGTGCAGCCACTTTCAGGCTGCTCCGCAGGGAGGGCTAGTCAGCCCTTAGCGCAGGGGGCCGCTGAGAAAACCCGGACTTTGGGTTAAAGCATGTATAGTGGAGGAAATGAAGAAGTATTGTAAATGTAGCTTAAGTGTTTGGTGAAGATGTCTTTCATTTAGATGAACGCTGCCTACAAAAATATTCCAGGCTTTTATAATCCCCAAATTTGTTTGTTTTTTTTGCGCTTACCACCAGCCCCCCTCTGTGTACTCTGTGACTCTGTGGTGAAAAAACTAGTCTTCATCTACCGAAAAACGTCCCACATTCCAGCGGAGTGTCCACTCCGCGAGGTAGGAATAGGCCACAGGAATGACGAGGAGGGTAAGGAGAGTGGAAAAGACCAGGCCCCAGATAATGGAATCTGCCATAGGCTTCCACACCGGTGATGCGCCTCCCAGGGAGAGGCTCATAGGAAGCAGCCCCAGGATCGTAGTCAGGGATGTCATAATGACTGGCCGCATTCTGACTATGCCTGACTTGACTATGGCCCTGTAAAGGGATATCCCGGATTCCCTTTTCTTGTTGATGAAATCCACCAGCACCAGGGAGTCGTTGACCACAATTCCCGCAAGAGCTATGACCGCCACGAAAGCAACAAGGGAAAAGGGATGCCCGTTAACGAGCAGACCTGATATGACGCCGATGAAGGCGAAGGGAACGGTGAGCATGATGACCAGGGGCTGGAAGAATGACTGGAACTGTACTCCCAGGATCATGTAGACGAGGAGCAGGGCGATAACGAAAGCCTGCATCAGGCTGGCAAAACTCTCCTGTGTCTTTTCATACTCTCCTCCCTGCTCGATCTTGAAATCAGGATATTTAGCCAGAAGTTTGTCCATGTGTGGTGTGAATGCCAGGTTTGCTTCGGTGGATGTGGTTATTTCCGTATCGATATCAGCGGTTACCCTCACTGTCCTTTCAAAGTCCCTCCTGTAGACACGGGCAGGCCCCGGGCCAAATGTGACTTCAGCAAAATTCCTGATGGGGATCAGGTCACCTGCTGGTGATACGATCTTCATCGAACCCAGTGCGGCGGGGGTGCTTCGGTCCTCACCTGAAAACCTGATGACTATATCCACTTCCTCGTCTCCGTCCCGGAAGATGGACTCTGTCAACCCGTCGTTGGCTGCGCGAATTTCAGCCCCTATGATGGTGGCGGACAGGCCGTATTGGGCTGCCCTGGCTTGATCAACTTTTATTGAGAGCTGGTTCTTTCCAGGCTGGTAATCGTCCTTAATGTCTTTCACTCCCGTGATCCCCTTCAGTATCCCTTTAATTTCTGAAACAAGAGGCCCAACGTTTTCGAGGGCCTTGCCCTTTATCTGTACAGCCAGCGGCTCTCCCACCGGTGGTCCACCCTGAAGCTGGTGGAATTCAACGGACCTTATTCCTGAAATTATTCCAATCCTGCTGCGAAGATCCTCGATAATTTCCTCGATGGTTCTTTCTCGTTCTTCCTTCTCCACCACATCCACCATGACCTCTCCAACACTCGTCCTCCTGGTGACCCCGTACTCTCCATAGATAATGCCTGTATTTCCCAGCACCGCGGAAACTTCCTGGCCCGGAAGGGTTAATGCCGCCTTTTCCACGGATTGGACAATTCGATCCATCTCCAGAAGAGACGTACCCTCAGGCGCGTGCAGGCGAACGGAGAACTGGGAAAACTCCTCGTCGGCGAACATGTCAACACCGAGATAGGGAATAAGCATCACACCGAGTATGGCAAGGGTTATAACAGTGGCCACAACTATACCCCGGTTCCTCAGAGCCAGAAATATGAATTTCTGATAGATCCTCTGGAAAAACCGTATAAAACGATCCCCCACAGGGGGTTTCTTAAGGGGTCTGCCAAAATCGGCCATATGGCTGGGCAGAATGAAGAGGGCCTCAAGAAGAGATGCAGACAGGGCGATGATCACTATCTTCGGGATGTAGGACAGAAACTCCCCAACTATGCCCACCATGATCATCATGGGAAAAAACACGGCCATAGTTGTCATCACAGAGGAAATGACCGGTGCCGCCACTTCCCCGGCGTGCCTTGCGGCATCGAAGGGCGTGAGTCCCTTCTCCAGATACCTGTAGATGTTCTCAATGATGATGATAGCATCGTCCACGACTATGCCCAGCACCAGCACAAGGGAGAACACGGTAACTCCATTCAACGTGATCCCCATCCATCTCATCATTGCGAAAGTGAGCAGGAAGCAAAAGGGTATGCCCAGGCCGGCCATGATCGCGTTTCTAAAGCCAATGAAAAACATAAGGGAGATGACCACCATCACCAGGCCGATAAGGGCATTGTTCTTGAGGACACCCATTGTGTCGTCTATCAGTATGGTCAAGTCGTTTATGTATTTAACGTCAGGTGGATTGGCCATTCCTGATAAGTGTTCGCTGACGACTGAACGGGTTGCGCTTACAACGCCGTGAGTGTCGAAATCCTTTTCCTTGAGTATGGACAGGCTCATAGCGGGGTGCGCGTCCAGTCTTGAGTATGTGGATGGATCTTCGAAGGTGTCAACCACTGTTGCAATATCCTTGATGCGCACGACATCACCAGGGGCATTTGCCCGGACTATCGTCGCTGGGATCTCCTCGATGTTTCTGTATTCCCCCACTGTGCGCACCAGTATCTCTTCGCGTCCCACATCGATCTTCCCGGCGGGGATGTCACGATTGCGCATTACAATGGCGCTGGAGATCTGCTGGAGGGAAAGGTGGTACCGCTCAAGGTTTGAGCGGTCAACATTTATCCAGATCTCCCTCTCTCTTACCCCGGCAAGATCCACAGAGGAGACTCCATTGATATCCTCCAGCTTGTCCTGGAGGTCCTCCGTGATCTTCTTTATGGAGGGTTCCGGCAGGGTGGCTGAGGACAGCACTACGGTGATCACCGGCATTCCGGATGTGTCCAGTTCAAGAATGATCGGGTCTTCTGCCTCCTCTGGAAGGTCGTTGATCTTGTCAACCTCATCCTGGATGTCCCTGACCCTCTCCTTGATAGGGGCCCCTGTCTTGAACTCAATAATGATATTAGATGAGTTCTCCTGGGAGGTGGAAATAACCCGCTCAAGATCCTTGACGTTCCTGATGGCATCCTCGATGGGGATGGTGACGAGTTTTTCGACATCCTCCGGAGTGGCTCCCGGGTAGGGGGTAATAATGAGGGCCGTTTCAAAAGAAACGTCGGGATTTATTTCTCTGGGCAGGTTAAACAGGGCATATATCCCCACTATCATCAGGATGATAAAGGTGAGGTTTGCAAGTACAGGCTGGCTGAGAGCGAAGTCAACCAGCCACATTGACGGGATCCGTTTATTGCTCAACAGCCATCTCCAATTTATCGCCAGTCCTGAGGCGGTGCTGGCCTACTATGATCACAAATTCTCCCTCCCTGAGTCCTCCGGATATAACCGTACTCATCTCGTTGGACGGGCCAGGAACGACCACCCTTCTCACAGCGATTTCGCCATCCGCCACGAAAACCGCTGAAGAACCCACCTCCTGGAGCAATGCGGAAGTGGGGATCACAAGTGCATTTGACAATTTTACCTTTACGAACCGGACTTTGACGTCCATACCAGCGCGCAGTTGGGCTGAAGGTTTTTCCTGCCCCGGATTGGACATCCGCAGTATTACCGGAAAAGTACCCGTACGCTCATTGGCCTTGACGCCAACATCCTCGACCAAGGCCTCGTATTTACCCACTCCCGGAATGGTTTTAACGGAGACTGAATCTCCCTTATTAATATGCATGACATCGGCTACGGAGATTCCCAGATGAATTTTGAAGGAGGAAAGGTCCACAATTTCACAGACCGGCGTTCCCACACTGACCGTATCTCCGGCGAATCCACTCTTGGAAGCAACAATCCCCGATATTGGAGCGCGAACTACGGTGTTTTCCCAGGCGTATTTGGCCAGGTTATATGCTGCTTGTGCCTGCCTGACCGACGCATCTGATGCACGGGTGCTTGCGGTGGCAAGAGCGAGGTCTGCCGATTCTTTCTGACTGAGAGAGACAGCCCCTTCCCTGTACAGCTCAGCAAATCTACCAGCATCAGCTTGGGCTTTTTTCAGTGCGCTTTTTGCCTCTTGTTGACGTTCTCTCACCAGATCAAGGGCAGCTTTGGCCTGCTCCATGGCGAACCTGTATGAATCATCTTCAATCCTGTACAGAGCCTGACCTTTCTCGACCCGGTCACCTTCGTCTATCAGATCTTTAACTATTGTTCCGCTGGCCTTTGCTATCACGATGATCTCTGAAGCAGCCTCCAGTTTGCCTGTGTATTCTATCTCCTCAATGTATTCGACATGCTTAAGAATAAAAGCAGTCACTGGAACAATTGGTTTTTGGGCGACCTCCGCCTGCTTTGAGCGCTTTATCCCGGTTCTGGCAAGAACTGCTCCCAAAACCAGCAACAGGATGAGGATCACAGCGGCAAGGGCGTTTTTCCTCTTTTTTACAACAGCGAGGATGCCATTCCTTTCGGTTTTCATTGGATCTCCTCAGATACACCTGCAGTACGCAGCAATCTTGTCCTGTTCGTGTGATATCCTTGAAGGGCAGTAATTTTAAGCAGCCTGGAGCGAGTCAGGGCAAGTTGCGCGTCTATCACGTCGGTATTGGCTATGAGGCCCTGTTTATATTTCAGCCTGGTTATACGCAGGTTTTCATCACCTGCTTCGATAGCCTTCATGGCAGCGGAGAACTCGCTTGCGGAAAGTCTTATATTTTCAATTATTTCTAAAATGCCCGCTCGGATATTCCGCTCAGCCATTACAATATTATTCTTTGCCTGCTGCACGGAATCGTTTTCCTTTTTTACGGCTGCCCTGTTTCGTCCTCCCAGATATAGGGGCCTTGAAAAAGAAACTCCGGCGTTCCAGTATCGGGCGTCCTCCTCAGTTGTGAAATCCTCACCTTTGGCTCCGTACTGCCCGAATAACGCCAGGGTTGCGTTGTCGTCTGCCCTTGCGAGGTCAGCCCCGGCCTCTGCCAACCTCAGGCCAAGGTGAGCGGACCTGATCTCAGGGGAGTGCTTCATAGCAGTATCAAACCAGTCCGCAAGAGACGGGGTTGCGGCCGGTTCAGAAAACTCTCCTTTTACCGTCAGGTTGATAAACCTGTCCGGAAAAAGAACAACGGAAAGATGTTCCGATGCCACTATCCGCCTGGTCACGGCACCGGCAAGGTCCTTTTCTCTTTCAGCCACATCCAGTTCGCTGCGGACCTCGTCTATTCTGGCCACAATGCCCTGTTTTAGCAGTAAGTTAACGTCTCTCAGGTGCTGGCGGCTTACCCTGAGGGCTTCCTCGGTAATGTTGATCTGTTCCCCGGCCGACAGGATCCCGTAATAGGATATGGTTGCATTTCTAAAAAGATCGCCCAGGGCTGCGCGTCTGGATTCTATGGAGAGATCGTAACCAAGCGATGCTTGTCTGTATCCACTCGATATTCGACCACCGGTATAGAGTGGAACCTGTGCTGAAACTGACAGGTCCGCCTCAGTCTCGGGCAGGGTAAATCCCGGAATCGATGCTAACCCGGTGCTGCCCTGGTCCATGCGAGTATAAGTGGTATTGAATGTAACTTCGGGTAACCGCTGGCGGCCTGCTATGAGGCGATCCTGTTCGGCCTTGGCTACATCCAGTTCAGCATTGGACAGATCCAGGCTGTTTTTAAGGGCGGTGTCTATAACTTCGGCCAGAGTGAGGGTTACCTCCTGGCCCGTTGCACTTGCAGCAGCAGGCAGAGCTGCTATTGACAGCAGCACCGGCAGCAGGATGAAGCTGGTTAATATGCGCTTTGTTAATGTTGTTAGTGTCGTAAAAAGTCTATTCATGGCTTTTTATGACCACAAAAACAACAATGACTTCGCAAGAAGTCCATCATATTTAGTCCTCAAAAAAGGTGGGAGCAGCCCCGAGGTAGGCTTCCCACTCCCTGCGTGTGATGCTTATATCCTCAATATCCTGTCCCTGACTCTCCATCAGATCAGCCAGTTCGTTAAGCCACGCGATGTCTGTCTCAAGGTGCATTATTCCATGTTTTGTTATCATGACCGTGTGAAAGGGGTAGGGGTTCTTGAGAATGTATCTGTGGGTCTCCTTAAGAATTTCCAGCTCCAGTGCTTTCTTGCCAGCCCTTTCACGAAGACTGTCAGTTACCTCCTGGATGGGTAGAAGATGGGAAAAGAATATACTGGGCATCAGTGGCCAGTAAGCCCTGTGAGACTTTGTTATATTCTCGATAGCAAGTTCCAGGAATGTTTTCCGTCCAGCATCTGTTATGGAATATCTGTACCTCTTCGGCCTGTTGCCTTCCTGCTCCTCTTGGGAAACTACAAGTCCATTTTTTTCAAGATTCTTGAGTTTGTAGTAGAGTGTTCCAGTGCTGATCTGGGATATGTGGACCATGACTTTTTTGACGATCTTCATGATCTCATATCCGTAGAAATCATCATCGTAGAGTATCCCGAGAAGTATGATATCAGTCTCCACTATCTCCCCTCCAGTTAGAATGCTCCAAATAGACTATTCTATTTAAACTATAATTATTCACATGTCAACAATAATTACAGCGACCATGACAAGTACCATCAACCGTCCTTTGCTAAAAACAGGTTTTCCCAATAGCGAT
>SDBU01000493.1_pt1 | contig 54992 bp, 62 predicted proteins | sample 2277071 | NCBI WGS metagenome assembly SDBU01 (sample SAMN10397929, study PRJNA504765) | marine sediment metagenome | isolation source: marine sediment core GS08_GC12, 126 cmbsf | place: Arctic Ocean: Gakkel Ridge, Loki's castle | collected 2008 | reverse complement strand
TCAGCACCAATCGCCAAAGAACCCTGCAATTCCCTCGCCACAACAACGACGAAAAACACTGCGAATTAAGGATACTCGTGGTTTCTCAGGGACGACTACGTAGTCCGACCGGACAATGTTCATCGGTTCAACATAAAGGGGAGCGAGCCGACTACGCACGTAATGACTTGGGAGCCAGATCAGGTCGGCTTTCAGAGCTACTACGGGAAGTACGACCCGAACCCACCCGCTGAGGACGTTATCGAGGCCTGGGTCTTTACTGGCGATAAAATCCCGTTGCCAGGTGACGAGAAAGTACGCATGAATCTGTGGCTAGTTGGAGGTCAGGACCCGGCTGGCGATCAGGACATCGAAGTCGTGATTTCGGATTTTCGATACCTGAGTGACATCAACATCCCGACGGTCTCCGGCTGGGCCATGTTGGCCCTAGGCCTCCTTATTCTGGTTGGCGGGACGATTGTGATCGGGAGGCGTCGGCACCTGTTCCAGCCTTGAGTGCGTCGCGTAGCGGCCACGACAAGGACTCGGAGGGCCGTCTTGGGCTTGGATTGGTTTATCCCCAGTCTCTCCCGACAAATCGCTTTATCGGTAAGTTAGGTTGACCGGAGGGCGGACGGATAATGTGTACGGCGAAACCATCTTACCGAGCAGATACGGGCGTTGGTGCCGTTTGGCCGCGGGGTTTACGCTCGTAAGTCTTATGTGACAATTGGTTAGGCGTCCGTGTTGCGGCGGGATTCTGGGCTGGTTTGGGGAGGATTGGGGTTCGTAGTACCATGCTCCAGCCGTCTGCACGTCGATTACCTGCGGCGTCTGGCCGCATCTACCCGAACACGCTCGACATGCAATCCTCACGCTGGTCGAATCGGTGACCCAAGGGGGTAGTGACAAGAGGTGACAGCAGGTGCCAAACTTGAATAGAGGTCCGTAGAGCGTCCGAGCCGATCCGGAGCATACCAACGAGAGCGGCACCGGCGATGCGTCAGCGTCGTGCCGATCGTAACATCTACCCCTATCGAGTGTTGACCGCACTATTGCTTCAGGCGTCTTGCCCCCGTTTTGGGGTCGGTAATCCAAGCGGCGAACTGCTCAAGTCCCACAGCGTAGAACAGCTTGCCGCCCTTGGACTTCCACATGACGGTTGTGGGCTTGATACGGATAGTCCCGACCACGGTCTCGTCGCTCGATCTCAGGATCGTATACTCGGTGTATGAGGGCGAGCGAAAGTAGCTGTTCATGTTCCTGTCTCCTTCTGTGCGTCAAAGATCACTGCGAGATTCCGCCTATCCAGCGGAAGATGGCGATCGCATCATCGGATGCTTCGTGCTCCCCGATCCGAAGTCCCTTTGCGTTCAACCACTGCCGATCGACAAGGTCCGGCACCGAAGCGAGACTCTGCGAAATGTGGGACACCGGTCCATAATTCACGCCTCCACCTCGTCCCACGCCGTCGGTATAGGTGCGTGCCGATTCCTCGGCTTGCTCTGGGAACCGCACCTTCAAGCGGGACCAGACTGAATACCCAGTCCAGTACCGGTCCTCGTGTTCTCGGATGATTTCGATGAGTTCTGTGCGTATCACATCGAGTTGCACGATCGGCTCCTTTACATAGCCGGGCTGGGGGCATGCAGTTGATCGGATATGCAGTTGATCGGATACCGGCACACATCACTTGAAGGAACGCCACGCCTCAGCGTGCCCGACTTGGGTGTCCGTGCCGTCGTGTGGCTTGTGACGGACGGAGCGTCCAACTTCGTGGTGCCAAGCCGAACCAGCAACGCAGCCGTCCGATGCGAGACTCCGAAGGCGGACTCGTTCCCGCCAGCCATGTTGTTTGCGTCACTCTCGAACTCTGTGCTTCCGAAAACTTCGTTCCCGCCAGCCCCCTCTCAGCGGTCGATAAACCAGGATTCTCGCCGAGATTATGGGGCTGGACGGGGAGTGCACCAGTGATGCGATTGGGGAGGGTTCGGGTCGCGGGATGGATGGAAGCGGGCCGTTTGTAACGATTATCGGCCTTGCCCCGGCTGTAACGGTCGAAGGGCCGAGCAGCGGGAACGAGTGATCGTGGCCAGCCGTCCCCGGACACCGTCTAGGCCCTCTCTCGCACCGGCCCGATCGTCCACCGGACTTTCAAGTCGGGCCTGTGGCTGGTCGATCTGCCTGTCACGCGGACGGTCGGGTTCTCCCTCGGGTACGGCAGCCGTTCGTCCTGCGTTCATTCTGGAGAGTTATACAATGCAATGCCTACGGGCCTCAAGACAGCTACCAACCGGACGGCACCGCTCACTTGTGGTTTTGACCTGGACGGGATTGTTGGTGCTTGTCGGGGTTCTGGTTGTTGCCCCCGGTTGCGATAGTGTTCCCGCCGACACCATTGTCGATAACGGCATCGTCGATGGTAACGGCGACGGGAACCCGGACGACGGTGGAATCAACGACATCCCCAACATCGACGGGGGCGGTACGGACGACAACCTTGGCCTGGACAGCGACGGGGACGGATTCTCTGACGATGAGGAAATCAACTTCATCCCCGGAACCGATCCCTTCGACGCGACGGATAACCCGAATAACGTGCGGGATACGGATGGCGACGGGTGCTCTGACTACGACGAACTCACCCTTGACGGATTCTGCGATAACGATCCCAACACTCCCGTAGGTGACGGTCCGTTATCCTGCCTCCCAATCTGCATTTCAACCGACTACTGCGACTCAGATTGCGACGGCTGGTTCGATCTTGTCGAACTCGGCAGCGGAACAGACCCATGCGATCCGCTCGACCCATCATATGCCCCAGACTCGCCGTCAGGCATCTGTGAATCCTTGGTGGATGCTTTGCTCGATTCGGACGGTGATGGAATCGTGAACGGCGAGGACAACTGTGTATTGGATGCGAACCCGGACCAACTCGATTCGGATGGCGATGGTATCGGGGATGCCTGCACGTTGGTGTTCGACTTTGACGGGGACGGCGTCCCCAATGAGTCCGACAATTGCGTTTTGGACGTTAACCCAGCCCAATTAGACACAGACGGCGATGGGATTGGGGATGCTTGTGAGTGGGACCTGGATAATGATGGTATCATTGATGACTACGACAACTGTGTGTTCGATGCGAACCCTGACCAACTAGATTGGAATGGTGATGGGCTCGGCGATGCGTGCGATACGACGTTACCCGAAGACATCCTTACCATCACTGCGGTATACGGAAGTATCATTGTACTCAGTGATAACTCCGTATGGGATATTCATATTTCGCTAGGCTGGGAGTTGATCGGAGAGTCTGTGGTACCGACGCTCACTGGGCTTGCCCTACTCGACAGGGGCAATGTTGACCACCTATCGACGGAACTGGGAATAGCTGCTATAGAAGCCCGGCTATACGTAATCAGCATGTCGGATGTCTGGTTCAATTATGTTGATTATCTTCAACTGGACGATGGGACAGTGTGGGAGATCGCAGACCCGCTGGACCAGTCCAGAGTAAATACGTGGACGACCGGGAACCGTATTCTCGTGGTGCAGGACTTTCTATCCTACTTCCTTGTTTATAATAATGAGGGCTGGCTTGTTGCAGCAACGCCGGTACCGTAGCGGCGTGATTGCGGAATGGCCTGACCAGCGCCGCAGGTCGAGCTACGAGATGCCGCGGATGGCGTCTCGCAGGGTGATTCCCAGGGCCTTGGTGAACTTTCGGAGCGTGAGCATGGTCACGTTGTACTCGCCACGTTCGGTGGCCCCGGTTATCGTGGCAACCGTCTGGCGATCATTCTTCCGCCCGCATCGCATCCTCAATCACTTCCCGCTTGCCCGCTTCACCGGCACGGAACTCACTTTCGTAAGACTGCATCACGAGTTTCTTGGCATAGGCCCGGAGGATGTCACCACCGGCTACCGTGAACTCCTGTAGAACCGCATCGAAGCCGCGTGTTGCGAGAGTTGCCCGCCCGCTTTGGGTATCCATGAACTTACGGAACGCCGCCGCACTTCCTCTCTTGTACGGTGCCCGTTTAGGGGAGTTGGCGGCCTTCCCCTTCTCGTGCTCGGCTCGAAAGAACTCCAACACTATCTTTTTCGCGTACTCGGGTCCGATCGTACCACCCGAATCCTTGTACTTCGTTATGAGTGCGTCGATTCCGTATTCGGCAAGGAACTCTTTACCACCATCGTCGTTCATGTAGCGAATGAACGCCTCCGTGGCTGGTGAAATAGGGTTGTGCGTGGGGCGTGCTGTGCGGCGACGACGGGGTCTTTGCCGACCATGACGAACCCGTTGACGACGCGACGGTAATTTGGTCGCCTGCGTTTCCGCAGCGTCGTCTGCCACGCCTGTCCTCTCAAGCCATTGCTCCCATTCCTTCGGGTACAGGCTCGACGCTAGGTAGAGTGCAAGGCCCCGACACACTTTCAGCGGGAAGACCGCAAGGACGCTGTCGATCCCTTCTTTGGCGAACGTCTTTCTTCCGCGTTGGCCCCGCAGAAACCGCTCAAGTTCCGTGAGCACGCTCTCGGATTCCGGGCCGTTTCCCTCGACGCACAACCCTTTGGTCCTTGCAAGATCAACGACTTCATCAAGCGGCGTCAATTCGACTTCGGCCGCAAACACAACGACCTCGGCCAACATCGCCCCGGCCTCTTTCATCGAATCGTCGAATCCTGGGTCTTTGGCCGACGTGCGAACGTCCCAGTGGTTAATCACTTCCCAGAGGTCGGCCTGTGTCTTGCCCGGACGAAACTCGATGCACGTAAGCAGCTTTGAGCCGTGGGCCGTACCGTGGTAGCACTGCTTCGCCAGAGCTATGTAACGTGGATCGAGACGCTGGTGATTTGGGCCGTCCATTGGATCATGCAAGGTCGAAGACTGCCCATCGTGCTCGTCCGTACCGGGTCTGGATTCGCCCGTCCGCGGTCAATCACGAGCTACTAAAGGCCCTGGAGCACGTCGCGGAGGCTAATCCCGAGGGCCTTTGTGAACCTCCGTAGCGTTAGGATCGTGACGTTGTACTCGCCACGCTCAACGGACCCCACGTAGGTTCGATGGACGCCGCACCGGTAGGCAAGTTCTTCCTGCGACCATTCCTTCGCCTCTCTTGCCTTCCTCAGATTCGCACCCAGCTTGACTAGAGCATGATCCTTCTTGGCCATGCCCCCAGCATGGGTCTTGACAGCGTATCTATCGACCGAGTATAACTAGCATAATCCCGCTGTGTCAAGAGGCACGAGGGCGGGTCGGTTCGTGGCGGCGGCTGGGTTCGCCCCTGGAGGGCTGTTGAGTGGTCGATTGGGTCTGGGCGATCGGGGAAACGGGTTACGCCGTGAGCATCGGCGTCGGTCGGACCGGGCTGCACGTCGTGACGGCGATTTACGAATGGACGCATGAGACGTTTATCGTCCGGGGTGCCGACCTCCACGTCGCTGTCCACGAGGTTGCCCGGCAAACCGGTATCGGGCTCGACGGAATCGGATCGGGGGCACGTCCAACTTTCCTCGACTGGGGCTCGGAACAATGACCGACTTCGACGACGACGAACCTCTGACGCCCGACGAACAACGCCTACTCGACTTGGAGTTCCAGCTTGACGAAGCGTTCAGGCAAGACCCGTCGATCCGTACTATGAACCGCGTCTTTCGGAGGTTCCGTACCGGGCGACCGGAGATAGACAACGAGTTGCGAGGCTATATCGGGTTCCTTTACAGGTTCGAGGAAGCGAGGCCCGGTCTGCTCGTGGAACTCCGGGATTCACGGTGCGGCCTCTGATCTGTGGGCCGACCAACCGCTCACCCGAGTCGTGGTCCTTCTGCCGCATGGCCCGGAACTATCGCACGGATCGGCGGTGACACGATTCAAGTTTCAAGTCCGGTTTCGGTAGTGTCGATCAACAGGGGGCGTCCGGCTTCATCGCGGCGAGCGGTGGCCTACGGTCACCCCAAATCGGAACACGGAGTTATGTGATGAAACGAATCGCAGCGTTGCTCTTGCTGGCGGCCTTCCCCGGATGCGGCGGAATGCCAACTGACAGTACAAACCCGACAGGCTCCGCGAATGTGGTCGGGACGTGCAACACCGCCTACTACAATTCCGATTTCAGGTTCGGATTCGATCTGCCGCCGAATGCCGAGTCGGGAGAGACAACCAGCAATGAGGGCAACATTGTCTTTCGCTCTGATTGGTCCTTTATGTTCGAGGGGCGAATCCTGAGCGTTCAAGTACTGATTGCGGAAGACCCAGGCGTGCCTCTCGCGGACTGGGTCGCCCTGAGCATCGAGACTTTCGTGACTATTCTCGGCGAACAGCTCCTCGAAGTGTTTCCGTTCACTCTTGCAGATGGGACCAACGCCTACTTCTATTCGGTCATCAGCTCGCTTGGTTTGACAATCTATAAGGTCGACGTGATCGCAAACGGATATGCGTACCGGCTTGCTACACTGTTTCCGGATAGCGTCCCGACCGATGCTGCGAATGCATACATGATTACGATCCTAGACTCGCTATGCGTTGACTAAAGCTCGGACTAACTGAGCGTTCATAGACAATCCGACCAAGCGAGCGACAGCGACACGGCTCGTGGGACTCCTGTTCGGGCGACGTGCCGCCCAAAGCCAAGTCCAATTTCAGGTTTGCGGGGACGAGTTGCTGATCGACGCGGGCCGAGCGTTTAGCCACTTTACCGGGACGACGTCTAATCACCAGCAAGCAGCCGGTAGGCAATTACGCAAAGGAGCCCAATTCCAATGACCGGCCCCAACAGCGACAGGCCCAGCACAAACACCGAAACGACGATCAGCGGCCCGAAGAACCACGATATGAGCCCCAATAACTCTCGCATGTCATTCCCCCCGTCAGTTGTTGTTTGTTCGGCGGACGATTCGCACCGTCGCTACTCCATCCGATTCAAGATTCGAGCAACAGCGGAATGGGTCCAAGCGTTTGACTTGCCCGTCTTGGTGGGAACGCCACGGTCGGTCAAGGCAAAGGCAATTTCACGTAACGTCATCCCGCTGCCCTTCATCGTCCGCATGTCCCCGATGACGGCGTGTTCCCGTTCGTTGGGAATCAGCGTCGTCCCGTCGTTGGCCAAGTCGTACCCGAATGGCACCGACCCGACCCGCTGACCGTTTGCCCGTTTAACCGCCATTGCGGACCGCGTGCGTTCACGTGTTAGGTTCCGCTCCATTTCGGCGGCACCGGCCAGCACTACCAGCATGAACCGGCCAGCGGCGGACGTGGTGTCGATTGCGTTCCCGCCCAAGTCCACAACGTGCAGAGCGACACCGGCCTTCTCCCACGTCTCGACGGTCGTAAGACAATCGCCCGCATTACGGAACATCCGGTCCAGCTTGAGCATCACCACCGCGTCCGCCTTATGGTGACGGATTGCGGCGAGTAGCCGTTGACCGCCTTCCCGTGACGCGAGCGGCTTCCCGCCCGATACGCCCGCATCGGTGATTATCTGGACCAATTCCAATTTCCGCATAGTGCAGTAGGCTCGAATCCGCTCGGCTTGTGACTCCAGTCCGAGACCGCTGTCCGCTTGCTCGTTCGTGGAACATCGCACGTATCCGATTGCTCTCATAACTCGCTCCCGTCTCCCTTTTCTCCCGCCCGGTAGTCCACGCTAAGCGGCCTTGGACTCGGACTTTCCCTTGTACCGACGCAACGTGTCCGGTAGCTGGTCGATGCACGCCCGGACGTTGTTACCGCCCACGTCGGTGTATTTGCCTTGCACGTATGCCAGGAACTTGAAGCTGTCCGGGACGGACAAGCCTTGCTCCCGTGCGATTCGCTCCAAGTGTTCGGCGATGGTCGGAGCGTTCGGCTTGCGGAATCGGAACCGACGCCACCGGCTGTACAGCCCGTCAACATCGTCGGCCCACGTTACCGACGTTGTCGTGCCGATGACAATCACGTGCTTCGGAAGATTCTCCAGCAACCCCAGGAGCATCCGAAGACAGTCCCGGTTCAAGTGTTGGATTTCGTCGATGATGTAGCAGCGTCGACCGTTGGTGCTGCCCATACCATAGGACCGCATGGCTCCGTCAAGAGCCCGCAAGTCCGCGACGCTACAGGACCGGCTGTCTATCCGTTCGATGGCGAAGTCACCGCAGCCAAGAGCCCGAGCGGTGACGTACGCAGCCGATGTCTTGCCACACCCGGCAATCCCGTCCGATTCAAACAACCATCGTTCACCGCAGCCGTCGAAAAGCCACGGATCGTTGCACGCTTCCCGTATCTCGTCGGTGACGGGTTGTCCCACGAAATCTTCCCACACCTTCGGTCGGTATCGTTCGCTTAGCATCCTTCCCCCCTTTCATGGTAGCGGTGGAACCGCCACGCCTTGTTCAAACACTGCTTCCGGCCCGCTCCCCTTGGACACGTCCCCCGGAAACACGACGACGATCGGCCAGCCCGGATCGGGCTGTCGATATACCTCGATTCCGAAACCCAATTCTTGAACAGCGGTCCGGGCTTGTTCGAGTAACCGACGTTCGGCTCGGTCATATCCCGATGTCACACGACCGGAGCGGGCTTGCTCACTCAGAGCGTGCAGCCGTTGTGCGAGCCGGTATAGTTCCTCCGCGACGTAACCCGCCCACCGGGCACGACGTAGCTTCCGGTCCATCGTGTCGAGTTTCTGTTGTAGGTCACAGCCCCAGCCGATTAGGTTCGTGGACACGGTTTCCCCTCCCGTAGTTCGTCACCGATGTAGGACTTGGACACTCGATAGGTGCATCCGTTGTAGCGTCCGATCAGCGGCCTAAGACGCACAATCTCGACGTGCGGAATCGTGCGACCGATGAGTGTGTACGTCGTACCGACCCGTAGCCGTCGTTTCTGACGTGCGTGATAGTCGCGGACTCGTTCCCGCCATGCTTCACACGCGATCGGAGCTAATTCAAGGTAGGCAAGCGGACACGAATAGTAGTACGGATGTACCGACTCGCACATATCCTTTACGCCCCAACCGTAACCGCGTTCGTTTTGGAGCAAGTCGCAGCCGATGTACCGCTCAGTTGTCCCGGCCCGCTTGTCGGTTATTTCCCGAACGGTCCATAGCACGTTTCCTTTCGTGCAATGCCGCAACGTCCGGCCCGCGTGCGTATCGTTGCTCCATGCTTCGATACGCTCCGCGATGATGTCGGCCCGTCTTGCGTCCCTTGTGAATGTCCATCCCATCATGCACTCCCCTTCGGTTTGCGATCCACCCTGAGCAGATACCCCAGGACACCCAGGCCGATGACTTGAGCAGCCGGAACGGCCGCACACACCAGTAGCTCTTTGAGTAGGTCGATCATCGTGGTAGCTCCGTTGACCGCCACTCGGTGCGGCCTTGTGGTGAGCGTCTGTCGATGACGGCCACTTGTCGTTCAATCGCATAGATTCGCTTACCCACCACGCAAGCCGAATTGACCCGTTTCCAGAATTCGGTGATTGCCCCGCTAGCATTGTGGGCGGACACCAGCTCATAGGATGCTCGCGGAGCGAAAGCCGGGTTGACGTACGTGAGACGATAGGTATTCATCATGCCACCGCCTTCCCGGCCTGGACCGATTCAAGGTCGTCGATGATGGACCGTGCGGTGTCCGCGATACGCTCCAAGCTGGACCGCAGCGCTTTCGAGTCGCCATCCCACAAGGCGATATACCGGCTGGACCGGACTTCAACGTCCAGGCCGACATACTTGCACACGACGTACGCCACCGACTCCGCCTCAAGTTCCGCTACCGAACGTGTGAACGGTCCGCGATCTTCCCAGTGCAACGCTTCGTGTGCTAATTCGTGGGCGAGTGTCTTCGCTTGTTGCCCGGTCGTGTGTTGGCTGTTGACTTCAACGTTGCCCTTGCGAGACACACCGAAAGGCCCATCGGAAACGGCTTGAAACGTGACCGCGATTCCACGCTTGTCGGCTACGCGGGCAAGGTCGGCAAGCAGCTTGTCGGCTGCAACGTCAACGGTCGGCACGTCAACTTCGGGCAATGGTTCCCCGTCCGTTTGTGCCACGTCGAAAACGTGAACCGCCCGGAAGAAGATACCCTGTTCGGTCTCGGTCTCGCCGCCGTCGGTTTCCCGCTCCCGTTTCCACGGACACGGAGCGAAGATTGCAATTCCCCGCTCGCCCTTGCGGACTTGTCGGCCTAGCTTCTGCCATGCCCTGTATCCGGCCACACGTGAAGCGTTGGGACGCTGCGATAGAATCAACAGCGAATTGCACCACGAATAGCGGTGAAACTTCGCTTGAACGTCGAGATACGCCTTGAACGTCTCGGACGCTCGGACTTCATCGACGGACTTGGCGAGCGTGTCTAGGCTATCGTCGATTCGCTTGCGTAGTTCTTTAGCTTTGTCGTTCATCATGCCCCCCCTTCGACATAGATGTCCACGTCAACCCCGCCACACTTGGGACAGCCGTTGAAGGATGCCCGCGTAGCAGCCCCGACGCTGTAGAAACGCTTCCCACATTCCATGCAGGCGAACAGCGGCCTACGTTTAGGCTTCTCCGCCCGATCCCGATCCAAGTCTTGAGTCCGTGTCGTTTGCATCTTCAATCCCCCTGAAAAGACCGTGTAAAGCTACCAGAGTGCAATCGTCCAGTAGGCCGTCCACGCGGCCAACGTGCAGGCTTCCCGAGCCCACGAACGAAACCGACCAGAGCAAGAACAATTTCGGTTGACAGACCGACGGCGTGCAGATACGGTGTGCATCGTCAATACCTCCCTAATAGGTGTTGACCACGCTCCCGGATGTTACCAGCATCGCGGGAGCACTTATCATTCAACTACTCAAGGATATCATATGTCGTGACGGGTGTCAAGCGGTTGGCAGTAACTTTCCGTATTGTTTTCCGCGTGCAACGGCAACGGCCCCCTTGCATCACACTGTTGTCTGTACACAGCCGTTCCCCCGCGTACATGACAGAGCATGGCACGCACAACGCAACGGGTATTGTGTTCGTGCCGGAACATTTCCGAATGTTTGCGGGCGGTTTCCGATGCGTCTCTTTGCGGCTGACGACGGGCGAATCGGGGCGAGTAAGTGACACAATCACGGCACCCCCGGTCGGCCCCTGGCAAAGGTCAGGGTGGGGGGAATGGCCAGGCGTGTATTAAAAATCGGTTTTGAGCATTTCTAGTGCCAATAGTGTGTCACTTCATGGATCACACAACGCTTACACGCGGCGTGAATCCGGCGAGACAACCGCAAGCCATCGCAGACATTCGTGCCGGGAGAGACGGACTTGCGGACCCAACCGTGGCGTGAGGCTTGGTAGTCGTTCGGATCACTCCACAACGACATCGTTCGGGCTAGCGATTCGATCATCCGTTCCCCACGGTGGCATGAACCGAACCGCCACGTGGCCGACGTGAACCCGGCTTCGACCTGGTCGCAACAGGCTGCATCGCAGAAAGCGAACCCGCTAAAGGCACACCCTTATGGGCCCCAGAGTTGGACCCAGGCGGGACGAGATGGAAGGCCGTCTGTTTCTCAAAGGGTCGGCGATTTTGGAATGAAGTCCCGCCATCGTGTCACCACGGCCTCACGAGCCACTGCCGGTTGTGAGCACAAACGGCTCCGATGCTAGCCTGGCATGTACGACAGAGCCGGTGTGGCAAACGTGGCAACGACGAAGATCACATGTTGCAGCCGATTCTTGTGCCTGGCATGAAAACAGAACACATAATGCGTGTAATAAAACGCCCCAACCAGAATCACGGCAAAAGAACATCCAGCAGTAGTAAGCAGCCAACCTTGGCCTGCGGCGACACTAATGGTGACACACAACATCGCTAGAACGCATGCATGAGAAAGACCATAGACGAGCCCGTGAAGAAGAAGCATTAGCCTGTAATAGCCGCTTACTCCGTGTGCCTGTGCCAGGTGCTCGTCCCGAAAGACATTGAAATAGGCATCGAGAAAGACACCTGCTTCCAGGAAGGGTCGTCCGCTGTATATTGAAGCCTCCACTATTCCGTCGTTCGCTTCAGTGTGAGCCAAGAGCTGCCACGCAACCGAACGATTGTCAATGGCCTTGCTGAGCAAGTAGCCAAAGTCACACCAAAGGTAGAGCAAGGCAATCACAAGTAGCGGATATAAAGATTTCGCCTCAACCTCCTGGTCAAGGAACTTCAAGGGTGCGTTCGGTGGCTGGAGGAGTGCTAGTACGGAAAGCGTTACCAGCATCATGTGAATCCGAAAATTGTTTGTCAGCCGCTTGGAGGATTGCCGAGATTCGTTCACACGTTCTCCAAGAACACTGCGAGCGACTTCTTCTGTTAGCCCATCTGGACGTGCATCCCAATCCTTGTATAGGTCTTTCCTCTTTTTTACCGGCTGGCGAACTGTACGGACAGAGAAGACGATCGTGGCGATCAGCCACGACGTGGTTGAGACGCCGACAGTTATATCAAAGGCACTCATCGCCACCATGCGTCTTCAAAGCCCAGAGGGCCCACCCTCAGCATTTCAGTATACCTGGCGAGGCGAAGCTGTCAAGCGGACCGCAACTCACGCCATCGGAAGCCTGCTGCCACCGGGGTGCGGGAGAGAGTCAGCGGTCCCGACGAGTTCGTCCGTGATTCCCTGGGTCTAGACGCTATTGCATCTTGACTCGCCATATCTTCGTGATCGACGTACCGTTTGTCTCGAAGATGTAGGAATCGTCTCCCCGTGGGTCCTTGTGCGAGTTCTCGGGAGTCGAGTCGCCCTCGTCGGTTCGCAAGATGTGCGAGACCGGGATTCCCGCTCGCTGCAACCGTGCAAGGGTGGCGGGATGGGGGTGATTGTATCGGTGGCCCGCCGTGATAACGATCCATTCGGGATCAACCGCTTTGACGAACGGTCCGGAGCACGATCCGTTGGAGCCGTGGTGAGGAGCCTGCAATACCGTTGCCTTAAGGCTGTACGTCTCGGGATCGAGAGTATGCCGAACCCACAGCTCCAGCTCTTCGCTGTCGATCTCGTTGTCCGTCGCCTCGCCCTCGTGTTTTTTCTCCCGTCCGTTGATGTCGCCCGTGATGAGGAACGTCACATCCTTGTAGATCAACTTGAACACGAGCGAGGCATTATTGCGGCGTTGGCCCTCGTCGAATGTTCGCCCGAAGATCGCATCTCGACACGGGGGATCGCTGTCCACATTCAAGTAGCGAATAACAACGTCATCGCCAGGATCGGTGGGCGTGCCCCCATCGTCGATAATCTCCGTGTCTCCCGCTCCCACGTACTGCTCGATCGGCATGTAGACCTTACAGTTGTCCATGTGGCTCACTTGCCGCAACAGGTCTGTCCAAACTGAAACACTGCCCAACTCGCTGCTGTAGTAGCCGGTGTGCCAAAACTGTCCGACCTTGTATTCGTTGAAAACCTTCGCCATGCCTTTGTAATGGTCGCTGTCCGCATGGGTCACAATGGCGATGTCGATTATCTCTTGGGGTGGAGAGACGAACTTCTTGACATAGAGGATCATATCGTCCAGGCCCCACGTGCCGCCGTCGATGAAGACGTTTTGGCCGCTGGGTGTCTGGACCAGCATCGCCAAACCGGGCCCGATGTCGATGAAGTGGACCCGAAGTCTCGTCGAATCGAGCGTCACGGTGTCGAGCGGAACGGCCACGCCAGGTGGGGCCTGTGCGAAGACGGTCGATACGGCCAAGAGACAAACGGTTACACAAAGGCGAATTGTTCGTTGCATCATACGGCTCCTTAAATGCGACAGAGGGTCCGAGCTGTGTTCCTGATGAGAACACCCCGGAAGCTCCCCGTCAAGCGGGCCGATGCTCACAGCCCGGAACACACACCGCCGATTCGGGCCATCCGACGGCCCTTCTTCTCGCTTCTCGTCCAATCCCGGACGGCTAGGTGAACCGACCTCGACCTTATGGCGGCGAGCTGCATCGACGGTCAAATCGCCCCGTGGGTTCTCCCGCAACCTCGGATCACGCTTCCTGAACCCGCCTTCGCTTGAAGCTGCGACGCGAGCACGAACGAATGAACCGGAGGGGCTGGTCCGCCGATAAACACGCGGAGACGTGCAAGCGACGACCGATTCGAGGAAGCCGGGTTGACGACCGGCCCCGAGCGTAGGCCGGTACGATCGCAGGAGACGCACGATGTCGTTCACGCCCACGGAGTTGCAGCGGCAAATCCTGGAAATCGTCGATGGCCTCCAGCACGGTAAAGGCCGAGAGGATGTCCGCGATGGTTCGCCGGTCGTGCTCCGGGAGGGGGTGCCCGAAGCCATCATTCTGGCCGAGTTGTACGGCCTGGGAGGCGATGGGCCTTGCGATAATGATGCTGTAGCGGCTCTTGATGAATCGACCACGCGGGATTGCGTCGAACGAGCTATGGCGGAGCACAGATTCTGGCCTCTGGTCAAGTACGCACGCCCCGACGGTCACGAGATGTCAACCAGAATCGACACGAACTCCGGGCTTCGTGAGGTAGCCTTGGATGGGGAGTGTGTCGCTATCGAGTTCGATGAACTCGGTCAGCCGACAGACCCGTTCGCGTGCTATTCGATCACCCGTGAGGGGTTGGAAGTCCTCGAAGCAGACGGACAAGCTCGAACCACGACCCATGCGGAGCTGCCGAAGCAGTGGGAGCCTCAGCCGGGATACGTAGGCAGCAAAACGATCATTTCCCATGAGCGGTTTCAGAAAAAAGGCAAGTGTATCCCACGGACTACTTTGCAACGATGGGTGAACCGCGACGCCGAAGACGGCGACCCCGTACCAACTGAGACAGCCCCCGACTCCGGCGAGAAGTTCTACCCAGAACAGTGGGTCAGGGAGCGAATCGAACGCTGGAATCCTCGCCAGCCCAAAAACGTGTGACCTGTCTGCGTAAAGCGTAAGCCCTTTTACGCTTCGATACGCATCAATTCCTGAGCTAACATGAGCGCGACTCTGTTGCCCGTTGCGTAAGCACCATGCGTAAAGCGTAAGTTGCCTAACGCTTTGATACGCACAACCGACCCCGCATAGAATCATCAGCGAGAAGGGTTGGGGGACCTCTGAGGGTTGATCTCTCAAGTCCCCCACCGATTTTCTCCCTGAGCCCTTCTCGCCAGAAGATAGTGCGAGCTGGTGGAAGGACACCGGTTGAATGACATTCAGAAGGAGTTTTGTGATGAGTCAGTCTGACCTTGTAACGTCTCGGGAGGTTGCTGATCGGTTCGGAGTGACCGTCGAGACTGTTCAATCGTGGGTACGTCGCGGACGTATCCCGCACATTCGTCCGTCCAGGCGGATAGTCCGGTTCAACATGGTTGACGTAGAGCGTGCCATCACTCGGGAGGCACAGGAAAGGGAGAGCCATGCCCACGCCTAGAGTTGAAACGACCACCGCCGCTGCGGTTGAGCCTCTCGCAGTCGATGCACAGCAACTCGGGAAGCTCTTGGGCTTGAGCAAGCGGACGATTCATCGACGCGACATCCGCCCAATTATGTTGTGTCGCGGGGCGAGTTATTCGCGTAGCCCGGCACGGCGGTTTCTTGCGTCGAATCGTCTCGGAACCGGCTCGTTCGGCCTCCTATAACGAGAGAAAATGAGATTTTGCGAAAGTTATTTTCCCCTGTCCTGGTACCGGGGACGGCCTCGAAAGCGGACCTTCGTGGGATGGCCGCGAAGTGGCCGGGGCGAGAAACGCATCCTAATCTTTGTGTGACGGCACGCACCGACGTGACCGCGACGATCAAGAAAAGGAGCGGGAATGAACACTGCAATTCAATCTGAACCGAAGCAGGCCGAGGACTCGGTCGTCTGGTTCGCACTGCTGGCTAGAGCCCGCTTGTCAGGAGATTTCGAGCTGTTGGAACAGGCACGGGGCAAGCTGGCTGAGCTGGGCATCGACGTTCGCTTGATCGACGGGAGCCGGAACGGAGGTGCCGTTTGAGCACGCTACGGACCGATACGAACACCCCGACGGCGGTCGAACCTCTCGCAGTCGGTGCCGAGCGGCTTGGCGAACTCTTGGGTTTGAGCAAGCGGACGATCTACCGACGCGATAGCAGCGGACAACTACCAAGGGCGGTTCGGATCGGACGTGCCAAGCGGTGGTTGGTGGACGAAATACGCGAGTGGTTGAAGGCTGGAACACCCAGCCGCGAGGATTGGGAACGGATGAAACGGAGTAAGGAGAGAAGCGATGCCGCATGAAAAAGAGAAAGGCCCTCCCGCCGGGCCAACGGCGACAGAGGGCCACAGGTCTTACACCGTATCCAATAATAGGCCGCAAGACGAGAGAAGTCAAGGACTGCTCCCAATCAAGCGGTGTCGTGACCTGCTCGAATGGGCTTTGCGGGAAGCCGGTGCGACAATCGACGGCGATCGGGTGAAGTGCCCGTTTCACGATGACGGCCAAGCGAGTGGTTCCATTCACAACGGCACAGGAGACGGTGCTTGCCTCTACACTTGCCATGCGTGCGAATGGAACGGCGGCAAATCTACTGGCGACTCCATTGCCGTGCTTCGCAACTCAAAGGGCTTGGACTTTGAGGCAGCATGTGCTCGCCTTGCCGTCCGAGACGCCGGACCACAAATCAAGGGAATGGCACGGAAGTTGGGTGCCAAAGCTGCCGGTATCTGGCCATATTCCGACGAACATGGTGTCGTCGGATACATCGTGGTCAGATACGAGTCCAATGGCGGGTCGAAGGAGTACCGTCCGTTTCACCGAACCGGAACCGGATGGAGCATCGGTGGCCCCCGGGGACCGCTACCGCTGTATCGCCTTCCAGCCGTCCTCGCCGCTATTCGTCGCGGCGAGAGAATCTACGTGGTCGAGGGTGAAAAGTGTGCGGATGCCTTGTGGCGTCTCGGCTTACCGGCAACAACGTCGTCGCACGGTGCCAAGGCAGCAAGGCGGAGCGATTGGTCCGTACTCGGCGGATGCGATATTGTTGTGATTCCAGACAACGATGAGGCTGGACGAAAGTACGCCCAAGATGTCGCTGGCATGGTATCGGCGTTGAATCCGCCCGCCGGTGTCAGGATTGTCGAACTGGATGACCTTCCCGTTGGCGGGGACGTTGCGGACTTTGTCGAGGACGAGAGGGCAGGCGAGTTGGACGCGGAACAGATTCGTTCGCGGATCGAAGCCCTGGCCGACCACGCGGATTGTGTTCCCGGATTGCGTTCCCCTATAGAGAAGGAACAGGGAACGGAGTCAAACAGTGAGTCGCACCGGACGCGGCGAGTCTTTTCTGTCATCTCGATTGGCGACTTCCTGGACCAGGAAGATGAGGAGATCAGTTGGGTGGTCGAGGGCCTACTCCCCAGCGGTGGCGTGTCGATACTGGCCACAAAGCCAAAGGTGGGTAAGAGCACGCTCGCTCGAACGCTCATTCTCTCTGTTGCCCGTGGTGAGCCGTTTCTGAATCACCCCACGCGACAAGGGACCGTAATCTACGTCTGCCATGAGGACCTTCCGAAAGAAGTCCGAAAGTCTTTCAAGAAGCTGGGCCTTACCCGCGATGATCGGGTGTTTGTTTCTTGCGGCATCGTGGACCGGAATAAGGCGGTACAGGGGCTTCGGGAACTGATTGACGAGTACGCCCCCGTGCTTGTTGTGGTTGATACGATCGGCAAGTTTCTCCCGATCAAGGATTTCGACAACTACGGCGAGGTCAATCGAGCCTTTGGACCGTTATTACAGGTGGTGCGAGACGCCGGTGGCTGCCACGTGATGTTCCTTCACCATTCGCCGAAAGCCGTTCGCGGTGGCGGCGACGATGTTCTGGGAAGCACGGCCTTTTTCGGTAACGTCGATACTGTCATCAATATGTCAATGGAGGGGCAAGCAAGGCGGCGGTTCGCGTCCGCCGAGCAGCAGCGATACGGGGCTCACCTGGCAAGAACAGAGTTGACGATGGAGGCGGGCACCGACCGGATTATTGCGTCACCGGATGGCTCCCCCGGATCGCCGGACGGTCTCGATCGAATCAGGGCCGAGATTCGGAGGGTGTTGGAGCAGGGAACAAAGTCGAGAACCGAAATCAAAAACGCCGTCTGCGGTAGAGACGAGACCGTGATGGCCGCCCTGGATGCGATGGTCGAAGCCGGAGACTTGGCTGAGACGGGGCAAGGGGTCCGGGGCGATGCGAAACGGTACTCCCTGCGTCCGTCGCCTTTGCCTACTTCCGATTCCGTTCCGTGTTCCCATCCTATAGAGGAACCGAAAACGGGAACGGAATCCGACGCGGAACGGGCGTTCCGGGAAGTGCTCGAAGGCATCCCGGATGAGGTGTGGAGGAAGTGTACAGAGGACGAGGCTGCGTAGCAAAGATACGTCGGCAGCGTCGGTGATGACTTGGGAGGAGGTGCGTAATGGACAAAGTTGTCTCATTCAATGGAGCCTTCTCTTATGGCGGGAACGAAATCGGAACGGTTGGTCAGCCTGTACCCTCGCATGATTCTGCGAGAGGTCGGTCGGTTGACGATAGTGGATTACGACATGTACGCAACGTGTGAACGATTGAACGAGCGGGCAGGACGGCGGCTGGCGTTGTGGGTCGAACGGTACTACGAACGCTACGTGTCCCGCGTCCATCGGGCATCAATCAAACGCTGGCACGGAACGCTCTACGTCGGTCCGGTGTCGGGCCGGATCGTCGTCAAGGCGGATCACGTGGACACAATCGTTCGTCTGGTGTTGCGGATCATTACTGACCCGGCCCACTTCACCGACCGGGACGAGCGGGCGTCGAGGGCGATCGAAATCACGGACGAGATAATGGCCGAGCGTGGACAACCGACGCACGCCGAGAGGATTCGGATGGCTCGACAGGCTGTTTCGTCGGGCTACCCGGACGCTTCGGAGGCGGAGCGGTGAAAGATCGGGTCGGGTGTGCTAGAATGAAAGGGCAAAGAACGACAGCGGGCGGACTCGATCGCCGCCGTCGTTGAGGATTGGGAGGTTAAGAAGCGATGGGATTGTATCGACCAACAGTAACGAAGAAGCGGAAGGACGGGACCAAGTACACCGTCAAATCTCGAACCTACTGGGGCAGCTTCCGGCATCCGGTCACGGACACGACCGTGCGGATGTCACTCAAGACGCGGGATAAGGCCGCTGCCCAAACCTTGCTCCGGCACGCTGAACGCAGGGCCGCATTGGAGCACGCCGGTCTCGTCAGTCCATTCGAGGAGCACGAGAAGCGACCGCTGAATGAGCACGTGGACGAGTACGAGAGGCACCTGTGTAACTCGGGGGCCACGAAGCACCATATCGAGACCGTAGTGCCCCGTGTCCGCAAAGTCCTGGATGGATGCGGTCTTATGTTCTGGCCGGACCTGTCGGGATCACGGGTACAAGGTTTCATCGCACAGCTTCGGACGGATGGCCGTAGCATCCAAACCTGCAACTTCTACCTGCAAGCGGTCCAACAGTTCTGCCGCTGGATGGTGCGGGATGGACGAGCATCCGACAGCCCGCTTGCACACCTCAGGGGCAACAACGTTCGGGTCGATCGACGCCATGATCGACGGGCGTTCACGCACGATGAGTTGCGGGCTTTGCTGGAGTGGACCCGGACCCGACCCACACGGTACAACATGACAGGACCCGAACGAGCATTGCTGTACGGGCTGGCCGTTGAGACGGGACTAAGAGCGGGAGAGATTAGAAGCCTCACGACTCGATCTTTCAGCCTGGAGAGTGAACCACCGACCGTGACCGTGAAGGCTGCCTACTCCAAGCACCGTCGAGAAGATGTGCAGCCACTCCGGCCCGAGTTTGCTCACGTTATGGCCGAGTACCTGCATGACCGTGACGCCGACGCTCCAATTTTCAATGTGCCCGAAAAGACCGCGAAAATGCTACGGGCTGATCTTGCGGATGCCCGATCCGCATGGATTGACGACGCGGGAACCGACGAGAAAGAGCGGAAACGACGAGAGAAAAGCAGCTTCCTTGCCTATAAGGACGAAACCGAACGATACATTGACTTCCACGCACTACGGCACACGTTCATCACGAATCTGGCACGGGGCGGGGTACATCCGAAGCAGGCTCAAGACTTGGCCCGACACTCCGACATCAATCTGACCATGAGCCGGTACAGCCACACCGTGATTGCCGACCGGGCGGCGGCGTTGGAGGCGTTACCCGACCTAACGACGGGGCCGGAACGGGAACAGCGACGGGCCACCGGAACCTACGATACCCGCCCGGAGAGTTTGCACGGAGTTTGCACAGAATTTGTACAAACGGGTGTCGTTCGGGGGCATCGCGGGTCGCCGGATGGCACTGTGAGTGAATCTGGGGAGGCATCCGAAAAGCCACAGACACAGCCCAGAAAACACACTTCTGGCCGCTCCAGGCATCGAACGGCATCTAATGTCACAACTACGCCGCACAGGACTCGAACCTGTAACCTTCGGTTCCGTAGACCGATGCTCTATCCAATTGAGCTAGCGGCGCACGCGTTGTCGTACCACTCGGGCTCGTGTACCCATAAAACGGCGGGCGGACGGTTGCTTGTATACCGTCGTGGACCCTGGGGTCAAGGACAGGTATCCCAGGGTCGGGCCGGACATCAGGGAAACTGCTCACTCGCACCAACGGTTGACCGCTTTCGGGACAATTGCACCCAACGACGATGGCAGACGTGGGATCGGCGATGCCACCTGTGGGAACGACCACCCAAGGGAGGAGCGACGACTCGGAAGAGGGCCGTCGCCGAATCAGCGAACTCATTCGAGGCGAAATGGTGTGGCGGTCAGCCTCGAAGACGCGGGCCCCAGACTAGAGCATTTCCCGTTTTCGTATGCCGGGTCCACCGTCCTTCGCGACACATCGAACGGCGAGAAACCGCGCGGGCCCAAGCCCGCGGCTCGAAACACAGAAACGGGAAATGCTCTAGTGGACAGCCGAGGGCAATCGGTCGGGCTCGGGGCCGGCATGGGGTTGATGATGGAGCCCTCGTTGGGCCCGGCTGACGACATGCTCGAAACGCTTGCGGAACTCATCTGGTGTGGTTTTCGCAACGGCTGCAAGAGCGGCGAGAGTCGAGGGCGACTCCAGGTCCGCCCGTTCCAGGCGGATCATATAGGCCCGGGCGACGCTATACGAGTAGCTGCTCAGGTCCACCTGGCGGATTCGCGTACGATGGGTCACGGGGTCGACCATGCTCTCGAAGGGAACCGGCACCAGATTGTCCGCCTGGAGGGTGACCATCACACCGTTGGGAAGATCTCGGGTGGAATCGAGCAGGAGCTGAACGCCGCCGTGGCCCAGGTCGCGGGTGTATCCCATGTCGTGAGTGGTCGGGGCGGCACAACGCAGCTCATACCCGAGAGTGTGCGGGACGAGCGTCACCGACTCCCCGCGGGCGTGGAAGCGCCTGGCCAGTTCATCTTTGAGCAACCTGGCAAGAGGCACTTCCGAAAGCCTCGGATGGCCGTGAGCGTCCACCGGGACTTCCTTGCCGAGCAGGCGGGAGAGTTCATCCCGATCCCCCAGCTTGTAGGCGATCCCTTCGGCGATCACCGCGACGCCGTCATCGCGACCCATGGTTTTGCGTTTCAGCATGGCCCCCTCGATGACGTCGGCTACCTCTCGCAGCGTCGTTGATTCCGGGAACTCTTCGGGGATGAGGGTGAGTGTGGCTCCGGCGCACTTGCCTATCCCCAGTGCCAGGAATCCGGCATTGCGGCCCATGGTTACGACGATGTACCACCGGCGCGTGGTTCTCGAATCCTCCATCAGGTTGGCTACGATAGACGTACCGATGTGCCTTGCGGTGGTGAAACCGAAAGTGCGCACGTCGCCGGGTAGGGGCAGGTCGTTGTCGATGGTCTTGGGAACGTGCACGACACGGATGCTCCCACCCGACCTCTCCGCCACGAAGCGGGCGCTAAGTGCGGTGTCGTCACCGCCGATGGTCAACAGGTGGGTGATGCCCCGTGAAGAAAGACGCTCGTACACTCGACTGACCTTGGCGGCATCCGGCTCGACGACCGGCGAGGTCTCCAGCTTGTCCTGGTCCAGCAGGCTTGCCCGGGCGATACGCAGGATGGAGCCACCGTCGAAGTGGATCCGGCCCATTTCCTTTATCCTCAATTCAACGGTGTGCCGGTCGGGGTCGAAATCGTCCGAGGCGAGGTGCTTGAAGCCGTCGTAGAAGCCGATCACCCGCAGGCCGTTGTTGATCGCCTCGATCGCCGCCGCTCCAATGACCCCGTTGATCCCGGGAGCGGGTCCGCCACCGACGACGATCCCCATAGTAGTCTGGTTCATACGCACACTCCTTCTGCGGTCCGGCACTGTGCCAGTCAATTATCGGCAGGCCGGCGCCAGATGCAAAGCCGAGCCGGCAAGCGGAATCCGGCCCCATGGGGCCGGGGGATTCACCGTAGAGTACGCAAAGACCGCAGAGGTCCCCCGGAGCTGGAAGAGCTGTTGAGCAGGGGGGAGAGACCGTTTACGTAGCCATGTCTCAAAAGAGGACACGCTCTGTTATTCGTGTAACTTCCGTACTGACAATACTCTGCGCTGTCTGTGTTCGCTGCAGCGTGGACGATTCGGGCTACATGGAGTGCCCATCATATACGCCCCGCTCAGCGAGGGAGCCGGCGGGCGAATGGCATGGGTATCGCGCGCGTGCATCCCGTTTGGGGTGGCATGCCCGGCTTTGGGGCGGAGATGAAACCCTCTGGCGATCGACCTAGCCGCTTTGAAGACCGGCCATGGCACCCAAGATATCGGCCAATCGCACCCTTTTTGGGATGCACCCGTACCACGCCGCGGTGACGGACCCCGCGTTGACGGCAGGCGAAGCGCGTCACTATACTCGCGAGCTTGGAGCCTGCTTCCACGCGGGGGAATCCTCTCCCGCACAGCCGGGGGTAAATGGAACTCACCGTGCTGGCAGGCTTCCCGGCTTCTTGGTTTCCCTCGCCGGTTGCAAGCGACGGCGTGGGGTGTTTTGGTGGTCGAGGAGTGCCTCTGCCGATGTCCCTGGTTCCAGCGCATGTCGAGCTTCCGGAGGACCAGGCGATGCTCGTCGAGGCGGCCGGTGATTTTGCCCGCGGCGAGCTGCACGCCCTTGACCGGCGTTGCGACCGGGATGAATCGCCGGTTACTGAGATGCTCCCCAAGCTCGCCGAAATGGGGCTCTTGAACCTGTGTATCCCCGAGGAGCTAGGCGGTGTGGGATGCTCCTATCGTGCGTACGCGGCGATCCTCCACGAGATTTCGGCCTGGTCGCCATCTACGGCTGTCACAATCTCGGTACACAGCATGGTGGGGAGTATTCTGAGCAAGTCCGCCCCAGAGCCGCTGGGCAGCGAACTGCTGTCGAACTGGGGCGACCCGAAGAACTTCGCAGCTTTTGCGGTCTCGGAAGCGGGGGCCGGCAGCGATTCCGCGAGCGTGAAGACCACGGCTCGCGAAGTGGCGGGTGGGCTGCGCCTCAACGGTGAGAAAATGTGGGTCACCAACGGGATGGGCGCCCGGTGGTTCCTCACCCTGATTCGGCTCGATCTTGGGAATCATGACAAACCCCTTTGTGCGGTCCTGGTCGATGGGAACGAACCCGGTGTCGAGCGGACCAAGATAGAGGGCAAGATGGGGATCCGCGGGAGCGAGACGGCGGTGATCCACCTGACGGACGTCTTCGTGCCCGACAGCCACGTTATCGGCGACCGTGATCGGGGTTTGCAGGTCTGTCTGTCCACTCTGAACGAAGGCCGAATCGGGATCGCAGTCCAGGCGACAGGGATCGCCGAAGCCTGCTTGACCGAAATGATCAGCTACGCCCGGCAGCGAGAGCAGTTCGGTCAACCGATCGGCAAGTTTCAGGCGATTGGGGCGATGATCGCCGACAGCGCCGTGGAGCTCGAGGCTGCCAAAGCCCTCACCTGGCACGCGGCGTGCAAAGTCGACGCCGGGACCCCCGACCGCGTCGCCAGTGCCAAGGCCAAGTTGTATGCGTCGGAGTGCGCCAACCGCATCGCGTACCGTGCGGTGCAAGTACATGGGGGAACCGGGTATGTCAGCGAGTGTCGAGTGGAGCAGCTTTACCGCGACGCTCGAGTGACCACGATCTACGAGGGAACCAGCGAGGTCCAGCGCATCGTGATTGCTCGTTCCCTCGGCAAGCTTGGGCAGTCTCGTTAGCGGGGAGGATTCACCGCGGAGCCCGCAAAAACCGCAAAGGAGCCAGCGAAGCACCGGCGCGCTCCCTCCGAGTCCTCCGGGCGGGCGTGACGGCGGATGACCCGCCGAGTAACATGACGCCGCCGCCATCCGCGTTGGGATTGGGGCGTCCGATTGCGCCGTGAGGTGCACGCAACCAATTGAGGTGCGAATCACATGGACTTCGATCTGTCTGATGATTTGTTATCCATACAGGATATGGCCCGGCGGTTCGCGGCTGACTACATAGCCCCGAATGCACGCCGCTGGGATCGGGAAGCGGAGTTCCCCCGTGAACTGATCGCCAAGCTGGCCGAGCTGGGATTCATGGGGATCTTCATCCCCACCGAATACGGTGGATCCGGGCTGGGCGATCTGGCTGCGGCGGTCATCATGGAGGAGATCGCCCGGCAATGCGGGGCGACCGCGCTTATGCTCGATGCCCACAACGCCCTGTGCTCGGCTCACTTTCTGATCGCAGCCAACGACGAGCAGAAGCGGAAGTACCTGCCCGCCCTGGCCAAGGGTGAGTACCTCGGGGCGTGGGCTCTGTCTGAGCCGGGGTGCGGGTCGGACGCGGCGGCCCTGACCGCGACGGCCACTCTCGAAGGTGATACGTGGGTGCTCAATGGTGCCAAGCACTGGATCACCAACGGTCACTACGCGGGGGTGTTCGTGATAACGGCGAAGACCACGCCCGAGGGCGGACCGAAGGGCATCAGTGCGTTCATTGTCGAGCGGGACACGCCCGGCCTGATCATCGGCCCCAAAGAGGACAAGATGGGGATGCGCGGGTCGGACACCGTGGGTCTTACGCTCGAGAACCTCCGCATTCCCAAGGAGAACCTCTGCGGCCGGCTCAACAACGGTTTCGGCGACTCGATGAAGGTGCTTGAGCGGGGGCGGATCACCATAGCAGCCATGGCGGTCGGGCTGGGCCGAGGAGCGCTCGAGGAAGCACTGGCCTACTCGAAGGAGCGCAAAGCCTTCGGCAAACCGATCTTCGAGCACCAGGCGATCCAGTTCATGCTGGCGGACATGGCCATGGAGATCGACGCCGCCCGGCTCCTGACGTACAAGGCGGGGGCCCTTTCCGACGCGGGCAAGCCCTGCAACATCGAGGCCTCGATGGCTAAGCTGTTGGCTTCGGAAGCCGCGACCCGGGCGTGTCTAAGCGCGATTCAGATCTTCGGGGCGATGGGGTACACCAAAGAGGTGCCCGTCGAGCGGTACCTGCGCGACGCGAAGCTCTGTGAGATCGGCGAGGGGTCGAGCCAGATTCAGCGGATCATCATCGCCCGCCATCTGCTTGAAGATGAGTAAGGAACCCGCCCATGGACTTTGAATTCGGCGAAGATGACTTGATGCTGCAGCAGCAGGTGCGCGATTTTGCTCTCAAGGAGGTTGCGACGGGAGCGGCCCAGCGGGACGAGGAAGCAAGCATGCCCGACGCCCTGCGCGAGCAAATGGCGGCGATGGGGCTGTTCGGCATCACCATACCCGAGGAGTACGACGGGGCGGGCATGGGCTGCGTGGCTTCGTCCATCGTCGTCGAGGAGGTATCGAAGGCCTGCGCGGGCTCCGGAGTGCTCATAAGCGCCCATACCTCGCTTTGCGTTGATCCGATTCTCACGTTCGGCACGGCCGAGCAGAAGCAGAAGTATCTGCCGGGTCTGGCTTCGGGGGAGCTGATCGGCTGCCTCTCGCTGACTGAAGCCGGTAGCGGCAGCGACGCGGGGGCGGCCACCTGCCGGGCTGTCTTGAAGGATGACGGTTGGCACATCACCGGCAGCAAGATCTTCGTCACCAACGGCAAAGAAGCCGGGGTCATGGTGCTCATCGCGGTGACCGATCCGGATGAGCCCAAACGCAGACTGAGCGCGTTTATCGTGGAGAAACCGACGCCGGGATTGGAGCTCGGCAAGCTGGAAAAAAAGCTGGGGATTCGCTGCTCGTCGACCGCAGAGTTCGTCTTCGAGGATTGCGTGGTGCCCAAGGACGCATTACTCGGGCAGCGCGGGCGAGGTATGCGTGTGGCCCTGACAACGCTGGACGGTGGGCGGATCGGCATCGCCTCGCAGGCACTGGGGATTGCTCAGGCCTGCTTGTACGAAGGAACCAAGTACGCCCAGACTCGCGTGCAGTTCAAGCGGCCCATCGGCAAGTTCCAGGCGATCCAGACCAAGCTCGCGGACATGGCCGTGGGAATCGAGGCCGCCCGGGCGCTCACCTATCGCGCCGCCTGGCTCAAGGATCTGGGCAGAGAGTACGGCCAGGCGGCTGCGATGGCCAAGCTGTTCGCCTCGGAGATGAGTTCAAAGGCGGCCAACCACGCGGTGCAGATATTCGGCGGTTACGGATACTCCCGGGAATACCCGGTCGAGCGTTTCCTGCGTGATGCCAAGATCACCGAAATCTACGAGGGAACCAGCGAGATACACCGGCTGGTAATTGCCAGAAGTCTCACTGGGTGAGCGAGCCATGGTCGACCGTTTGCCGCTGCCAATTGATCTTTCGATGAAGGCATTGACTGAGTTCTGCCGGCGATGGGAAATCACCAAGCTTGAGGTCTTCGGATCGGTGCTGCGCGACGACTTCGGCCCGGACAGCGATGTCGACTTTTTGGTCACGTTTGATCCGGAGGCCCGATGGACCTTGTTTGACCTCGTCCATGCCGAAACGGAGCTCTCGTCGTTGGTCGGTCGGCCGGTCGATTTGGTGGAACGCGGCCCCATCGAAGAAAGCGAGAACTGGCTTCGTCGGCGGGCCATTTTGGACAATGCTGAAACGCTATATGTCGCCTGACTTGACTTCCTTGCTGGACGTTCTATTGGCCGTGAATCGGGCGCTCGAATTCACGAAGGAATGCGATGCATCCGCCTTCCACGCCGACAAACGGACCCGTTGGGCCGTGTACAGTCAGATCATCGTCATCGGTGAGGCTGCCGCACGAATCTCACGCGACTTCCAGCGGAACCACCCGGAGATTCCCTGGGCGGACATGATCGGCATGCGGCATCGACTCGTCCACGGTTACGACGAGGTCAAGTGGGACCGGGTGTGGGACACGGTTGTCGTCGATTTGCCGAAGTTGAAAGGCGTGATCGCACCGCTAATTCCGAAGCAGTAGGGTGGGCCCTGCCCACCATTGGGTCTGTCCACCGCCGGAGGTCGACAACGGGTGGGAATGATAATTGCACAGATCACGGATGAGACGGCGCAGCTCGCGGCGCTTTGCCGGAAGCATCGCGTTTTCAAGCTGGAGGTGTTCGGCTCGGCGGCCGACGGCACGTTCGATCCGGCTCGCAGTGACCTCGACTTTCTGGTCGAATACGAGCCGCTTTCACCCGGCGAGCACTATGAAGCGTACTTCGGTTTGTGGGAGGCCTTGGAAGCCCTGTTCCAGCGCAAGGTGGATTTGGTCGAGCCGCATACCATGCGGAACCCCTTTTTATCGAGGATGTGAACGCCACGCGGAAGATCGTATATGCGGCGTAATCCCAAGAAGTTCCTGTTCATCGGCTTTCGGCATGTGCTGGTTCACGGGTATCACGATCTTGATCCTGACGTTGTGTGGCTTGTCGTTACGGAGAAGCTACCGATCTTGCGAGATGAGTTAGAGAGAGTGCTTCCACCTGGGCCGCAATAACCCACACGCTGCCTGCACGGTGGATGCCTCGGGAGGTAATTGCATGATGGATAAGGGAGCGGAACGAGTCGGCGTGATCGGCGCGGGGACTATGGGGCGGGGGATCGCTCAGGTCTTCGCCCAGTCGGGGTATGACGTTGGCCTGCACGATGCAGTACCGAAGGCGATCAGCGCCGCTTTGGCGCAGATCAACAAGATGCTCGACAGAGCGGTCGAGAAGGAGAAGATCAGCGCGGAAGCGGCAACCGCGGCCAAGAAGCGCATCCGCCCGGTCGAGCATCTCGCGGACATAGGGAAGTGTCCGCTGATCATCGAGGCGGCTACGGAGAAGCTCGAAGTCAAGATCGAACTTTTGAAGAAAGCCCAAAACCTGCTCGAAGACGACGGCATTCTAGCGAGCAACACCAGCAGCATTAGCATCACACAGCTCGCCGCCAACACGAGTTGCCCCGAGCGGTTTATCGGGATGCACTTTTTCAACCCCGTTCCGCTGATGAAGCTGGTCGAGGTAGTCCGCGGGCTGCAGACCAGTGACGACACCGTCGATCGGACCGTCGCCCTGGCCAAAGCCGTCGGCAAGACCCCGATCAAGTGCAACGATCATCCGGGCTTCGTGGCCAATCGGGTGCTGATGCCCATGATCAACGAGGCCATCTTCACCCTGCAGGAGGGTGTGGCCGAGGCGGAGGCGATCGACGAGATCATGAAACTGGGGATGAACCACCCGATGGGTCCGCTGGCACTTGCAGATCTGATCGGGCTGGACGTCTGCCTGATGATCATCGAAGTTTTGCATCGCGATCTTGGCGAGGACCGCTACCGCCCCTGCCCGCTTCTGCGTAAGATGGTGCAGGCGGGCCGACTGGGCAGGAAAACCAAACACGGGTTCTATTGCTATGAGTAGCACGCACGTTGAACTTGCCGTCGACGGGGGGCACGCGAGCTTGACTTTCGCCACCCAGGGGGGGGTGAACATCCTTTCGTCAGCGGTGCTACGCGAGCTCGCCGATGCCGTTTTGAAGCTAAAGGGAGAGGGCGGCGTCCGGACGGTTGCGCTCCAGGCAACGGGCAAGGTATTCGTCGCGGGGGCGGACATCAAAGAGATGGCCGGCTTTTCGCGCGAGCAGGCCCGAGACTACGGCGCCCGGGGTCAGAGCGTGTTCAACGAACTTGCCTCCCTGCCGTGCATTACGGCTGCGGCGATCAACGGGCCAGCCATGGGCGGGGGTCTGGAGATCGCCCTGGCGTGCGATTTTCGGATCGCGGTCAAGTCCGCCAAGCTGGGCCTGCCGGAGACGTCGCTGGGTCTGATTCCCGGCTGGGGCGGGATCAGCCGGCTAAGCAAACTGATCGGTCCGTCCCGGGCGAAAAAGCTCTTTCTTGGTGCCCTACCGGTGTCAGCGGAGGACGGGCTCGCCTTCGGTCTGGTTGATGAGATCGTCAACTCGCCGGAGGATCTGACCGCTCGGATGGCTGCCTTTTGCAAATCCTTCCGCCGAAGTTCACCTTCTGCGGTCGCCCTGGCCAAGCGGGTGTTTGGCGATGGTGACGATCTGTCCGCCTTTGTCGACTGCTTCGAGACGCAGGACTGCCGCGAAGGGATCGCCGCTTTCATGGAAAAGCGGTCCGCCCCGTGGATGGAGTGAACCGCGCATGAGCGTGCGACCGTCCGTGGATTCGTCCAAGCATCGCGGAACTGCTCCGGAGCCCAGGCCGTTCGTGGGCCCGAACGATCTGGGTTCGTTCGATCCGGCAGCAGCTCTCGGCGAACCGGGCTCGTTCCCGTTCACCCGCGGGCCGCATCGGACGATGTACCTCGAGCGGCTGTGGACGATGCGGCAGTTCGCCGGGTTCGGGTCGGCCGGCGACACCAACAAACGGTTCAAGTACCTTCTCGAGAAGGGCCAGACCGGGCTGAGCACCGCCTTCGACCTGCCCACGCTGATGGGCCGGGATAGTGACGATCCCCTGGCACTTGGAGAGGTAGGCCGGTGCGGGGTGGCGATCAGCTCGCTGGCGGACATGCGCCGCCTGTTTGATGGAATCGATCTGGGGGCGGTCAGCACGAGCATGACCATCAACGCTCCTGCCGCCATCCTGCTGGCCTTTTACATAGCCGTCGGCGAGGAGCAGGGGGTAGCGACGGACAAGCTGCGGGGGACCCTGCAAAACGACATCCTCAAGGAGTTTCACGCTCAAAACGAGTACGTCTTTCCGCCGCAGCCGAGCGTCAAGCTGGTCATCGACACCATCGAGTTCGGCACGCAACACATGCCTCAATGGAACACGGTCAGCATAAGCGGCTATCACATCCGCGAGGCGGGGGCGACGGCTGCTGAAGAGCTCGCCTTCACCCTCACCGACGGGATGACCTACGTGGAGGAGTCGATCAAGCGCGGGCTGGATGTGGACGCCTTCGCTCCCCGTTTGAGCTTCTTTTTCGACGTGCACAACGATTTCCTCGAGGAGATTGCCAAGCTGCGGGCCGCCCGGAGAATCTGGGCCCACGTGATGCGCGACCGGTTCAAGGCGAAAAGCGAGCGGAGCTGGCTGCTTAGAACCCACTGCCAAACCGCGGGAGTGAGCCTCACCGAACAGCAGCCGCTAAACAACCTTACGCGTGTCGCATATCAAGCGATGGCCGCGGTGCTTGGCGGTTGTCAGTCGCTGCACACCAACAGCTTCGACGAAACCCTGGCCTTGCCCTCGGAGAATGCCGCCACGCTCGCTTTGAGAACGCAGCAGATTCTCGCCCACGAGACCAACGTGACCCAGAGCGTCGACCCCCTGGCGGGAAGCTACTTCGTCGAGAAGCTGACCAACGAGATCGAGGCCAAAGCCCGGGCGACTTTCGATCAGATCGACGCCATGGGCGGGGTGCTCAAGGCCATCGATCGCGGCTTCTTCCGCCGCGTAATCGCCGAGTCAGCTCATGCTTACCAGCGGCGCATCGACAGTGGAGAGCAGAAGGTCGTCGGCGTGACCGACTTCGTCGAAGATGGTCCGCACGGGGTCAACATTCTGCAGATCACCCAGGAGACGGAGGACGAGCAGGTCGGCAGGCTGAAGGAGTTAAAAGCTTCGCGCGACAAGACGCGGCACTCCGCGGCCCTTGATCGCCTGCGCGCCGACGCCCGTAGCGGAGCCAACGTAATGCCCGCCCTGATCGAAGCCGCCAAGGCCGACGCGACCGTCGGCGAAATGATGAACACGATGCAAACCGTATTCGGCCGCTACGACGGCGGCCCGGAGTGGTGAACGGAGAGGTAGCCTTGTAGGGCGTGTCCCACCCGGGTTTGACCGAGGGAGAATCGGCGGGTACAATCAGCCTTATCAGAATTGCCCGGCCAGCGCAGTTGAGGAGCAATGAGATGTTTGAGCGGATCGTCTCGGACCCCGGGATTCCAGGCGGCAAGCCGTGCATAAAAGGGACGCGGATCAGCGTGGAGTTCATCCTCGATCTTGTGGGCCGATGAAGGACGGACTGACGCCGACTCAGAGGAGAACCGCCGCTGATTCCCTCGCCCTTGGGCTGGAAGCGACCTGGGGTTTGCGGTCAGAACAGGAACTCGGGAGTCGCCCGCGGGAGTGACGATAGTGGTCGCGACGCGAGAAATCGAAGAGTTGGCGGACCAGATTGGTCGAGAGTTCCATCCGGAACGGATCGTTCTGTTCGGCTCACATGCCTATGGACATGCCGGACGGGATTCGGACGTCGATCTCCTCGTGGTCATGTCCTATGTGGGCAAGAGTTGGGAAACGGCCACGCAGATTCGCAATCGTGTGCGGCCTTCGTTCCCCCTCGATCTGCTGGTACGGTCCCCGGATCAGGTGCGAGAGCGCTTAGGCATGGGGGATCCGTTCCTGCGCGAGATTGTCCGAGACGGTAAGGTTCTCTATGAAGCCGATCACCGCTGAGTGGATCGCCAAGGCGGAGGGCGATTGGCTTACTGCACGGCGTGAGATGCAGGCCAGGCCAGCGCCCAATTTTGACGCGGCCGTGTTCCACGCCCAGCAGTGCGCCGAGAAGTACCTCAAAGCCCGCTTGATCGAAGGCGACGTCGAGTTCCCCAAAACCCACGATCTGGGAGCGATTCTCAGTCTGGTAGCACCGCTGGAGCCTGCATGGGAGTCGCTGCGCCCGCGGGTGAACGCGCTGACCGATATGGGGATTGAAGTTCGCTATCCCGGCGTCACCGCCGATGGGAACGACGCCGCCAAAGCCGCTGCAACAGCTGCTGAAGTCCGCGAAATGGTTCGCAAGAGTATTGGCCTTCCTACGTGACCATTTGCTACCGATGATCCGCAGAAGTCCTGGTCGGGCGCCCCCGAGTGGCAAAACTCCTCCTTGCGAGTACAATTCCCGGCTGGGTTCGATGACGATTCTGAACGTTTGTCCTGGGGAACCATCGTGAACACTCCGCCTGCGAGAATCCTGTTGGCCAAGATCGGCCTGGATGGGCATGATCGTGGTGTCAAGGTTCTGGCACGGTCGTTTCGCGACGCCGGGATCGAGGTGATCTACACCGGATTGTGGCAGACGTGCGAAGCGACGATGCACGCCGCTCTGCAGGAAGACGTCGACGTGGTGGGGGTGAGTCTCCTCTCGGCTGCGCACATGACGGTCATGCGCGAGTTGCTGCGCATACGCGGCGAACTTGGGATCGAGCAGATCCCCGTGGTTCTCGGCGGGATCGTGCCTGAAGGTGACTATCCCGAGCTGCATGAGATGGGCGTGGCGGCGGTGTTTAACCCGGGCTCCCCGGTTGACAGCGCCATCGACAAGCTTCGCGAGTTGGCCGCCGGGCACCGATCCACCCCGATCGGCGAGCTTGCGACCGGCTACAAGAAGCGCGACGCCCGGGCCCTGGCCAAGCTCATCACCGCCCTGCAGCGCGAGGAGGATCTGGGCGGCTGGACCCCGCCGGCGGGTGACGCAATCGTCGTCGGCGTGACGGGGGCGCCCGGTGTGGGCAAGAGTTCGTTTATCGGCAAGCTCGGCCGGCGGCTGCGCGACCGTGACAGGAAGGTGGCCGTCGTAGCCATCGACCCGAGCAGCCCGGTAACCGGAGGGGCTCTGCTCGGTGACCGCCTGCGCATGATGGCCGGCTCGCCCGAGGCCGACTTTTTCGTCCGCAGCCTCTCATCGGGAGGCCTGCAAGGCGGGCTGGCCCCGCACTGCCGCGAGGTGGTCAACATCCTGAGCGGCTTTGGCTTCGACTACATCCTGCTCGAGACGGTCGGGGCCGGGCAGGCGGACGTGAGCGTACGCGAGCTGTCAACGCACACGCTGCTGCTGCTCATGCCCGACAGCGGCGACTCGATTCAGTTCTCCAAGGCGGGAATCATGGAGATCGCCAGTTGTTTCGTGCTGAATAAATGCGACCTTGCCGGGGCGGATGTCACCGAAGCCCAACTCGTGAGCACCGTGGGCAGCGATCGCCCGATCTGGAAAGTCAGCACGGTTCGCGATGAAGGGATCGACGCGGTGGCCGACTGGCTGCTCGCGATGGACAAGCAACCACCGGACTCCTGAGGTCGCAACCTGGATCGGCGCTAATGCGGCGTGATGGCTTCACCGTCCGCGGAAGATGCGAGATTTTCCTTACGGAAGGTTTGCCAAGCCGGCGCAGTGGATATAATCGGCCGCGGAACAGAAGCTGGCAACGGAGTCGGCGGACCCGCGTAGGGTGGGCAATGCCCACCATCCTCATCCGGAATAATGCTGTTGGTGGGCGATGCCCACCCTACACGAATAGGAGTAAACACAAATGGCGGATAAGCAGGCGGACTTGGCTGGTCCCGGAATCGGCGACTATGGTGAGCTCGAGAAGATTCTCCCGCAGGGTTACAGCTCGCTGCTGACCCGGAAGGAGACGATGAAGGCCCTCTTTGCAGTAAAGAGCTACATTGAGGACAACCTGTGCAAAGAGCTCAACCTGACGATGGTACAGGTTCCCCTTATTGTGGACGAGGATAGCGGGGTGAACGACGATCTGGACCGGGACGGTTCGCGCACGCCGGTGGGGTTCCCCTGCGGGTTGGGTCTCGATAAGCGCATCCGGGCCCAGGTGGTCCAGGCGGCCACCAAGTGGAAGCGGATGGCCCTGAAGCAGTTTGACTGCCGGGTTGGTGAGGGCATTTGCACCGACATGAAAGCGGTTCGCAAGGACTACTTCCTCGACCACGACCACAGCTGTTACGTCGATCAGTGGGATTGGGAGAGGGTGATCACCCCCGAGCAGCGTACGCTGGAGACTTTGACCGGGGTGGTCAAGAAGATCTGGAAGGTGATCCACGGGGCCGGGCTATATGCCCAGGAGCTTCTGCCCCGGCTTAAGACGGACAAGTATCCTGACATCCCCAAAGAGCTGATCTTCCTCCACGCCGAGGAAATCCTCGACAAATACCCCGACCTGCCGCGCAAGGCCCGGGAGACGGAAATCCTAAAAGAGTGCGGAGCAGTCTTCATCTACGGAATCGGCTGGACGCTTGCGGACGGCTACCCCCATGAAATGCGCGCCGCGGACTACGACGACTGGGTCACCGAGACCAGGTCAGCCGATGGGAAACCGATGCACGGGCTCAATGGTGACATTCTCGTCTGGAACCCGGTGACCAAGCGCCGACACGAACTGACCTCCATGGGAATCCGGGTCAACAAAGAGACGCTCAAGCAGCAGTTGGAGATGACCGGCCAGCTTGGTTTCCTCAACTTGCCATACCACCGGGCCATCCTTAACGACGAAATCCCCCTCAGCATTGGTGGCGGCATCGGGCAGTCGCGAACGTATATGTACCTGCTCAGAAAGGCGCACTTAGGAGAGGTCAGCGTCACCGTCTGGCCGAAGATCCTCAAGGACATGTGCGCAAAAAAGAACATCCACGTCCTGGAGTAATCTGTCAGGGGAAGCGATTCCTCCGATCACTATACCAATGGCGCACCTGGGGTGGAAATCCCCCCCCCCCACGTGGTGCGCCTGTGGTGATAGTCTCCAAGGCTGTGACGCAGATAATTCCCCGCAGAGGACGCGGAGAACGCAGAGAGAGAATAGGGAGGAGGTTGTTGGGGTCGGAGAGCGTTCTTCGAAACAGCCGCTATCGACCTACAGCATGGGAATGCCTGCGTGACTTCTCTCTCCTCCCAGTCCCTGCGCCCTCTGCGGTCAATAACCGCGAGCTACGGGGAAGTATCGGGGTCAAAGACCATCGTCCCCGGTGATTCCATCTCCCCCGGGGATTCCATTTGCCACTCGGACTCCCGCTCTTCCCCCTGGGTAATTTCCGGGGGTGGGTTCTCGTCGTACTCAGAGATGTGCACGGAACTGTGGGAAGACGTACGACATCCCATCGACCAACCCGCAAAGGCGACAGAAGCCGCACCGACCATGCAGAATCCAACCCAATGTCGCATAACTTGTGTCCTTTGTATTCAGTTCAATGAACTCCCGGCGACGATCGCCCTCGAATAGTCGCTACCCGCGTCGCTGGATGATCAATTCGTGCTGGTGTACGACCGCCCAGACCTCGGCAGCCGGCAACGAAACCGTCACCTCGGCGACGTCGCCTGCAAAACTGGGGGCATCGGCGACGGCTCCTGAAAGCACAGCCTGCACCTGGGCGGAGATCTCATCGTACTCGGTGACGAAGTCCCGTACCGTTGTGCTGGAGCTGATCTGCAGGCCGTAGATCTGTTCAGACAGCTTGCGCATCGCGTCCAGTTCAGCCGCCCGCGCCGCCCTCAGTTTGCCCTGGGCGGTTTCGATGGCATTGTCCGTTGCCTGCCCGGTGGCTTTTAGGTTCCGGGCAAACCAATCTGGCATGGCGTGTCCGGCACTTGCGGCCCGCTGGAGGAACCTCGAGGGTGGGACGCCGGAGCCGGTAGCCCGGATGGTCTTTCGTTGAATGACCTTCTTCACATTAGTGATGTCCGTGGTGGTTACTCTGTTGCCGCGGTAGTGCTCGCTGTGGAGCTCCTTGATCTTCGTGACAACCTTCTCGACGGGCACCTCCATGGTCACTTCGACGATCAGCTCGTCGGCGTGGTAGTACGTGCCGACCTCGTAAGCCCCGATGACCAGGCCCTGGGCGTGTGTACGGATCTCATCGTATTCCGTAACGAAGTCGCGGACCAACGTGCTCGAGTTGAGCCGCAAACCCTTGATGTGTTCGAGCAGCTTCCGCTGGGCGTCGGGTCTGGCAGCCTGCTTGGCCATGAGCCTGGCCTGAGCCGGAACGGTCTTCCAGATCGCAGGAATGGACGGCGCCGGTTTGTAGCCGCTGGGCAATGGGGTGATGACATCCTCGATCCCCTCGGGAAGGTCGGGGGGAAGATCGGGCCGTGGAGCCCCTGCCCCCGTCGCCCGGATAACATCTCTCTTCATTGCCTTGGTGATCTGCTCGAAGTCCGTAGTCCGAACCGAATTTCCTCTGTAGTGCTCGGTGTGAATCTGCTTGAGCGTGGTTACCAGCTTCGCCACGGTGACTTCGCCGTCGACCTCACACATGCCGTCGTCGTAGTAGCGCGGGGGGCCTAGCCTGATTCCCTTGACGAAGACATCAACCCCGGCGCGGATCTGATCGCTCTCGGTAACGAAGTCCCGAACGTACGTGTCCGAAGTGATCTGTACGCCGTAGACGATCTCCGCCAGCTTGCGATAGCAGTCCGCTTCCGCCGCTCGCCTGGCCAGCAGCTTGTTCTGAGCATCCGTGGCCGGGTCTTGCGACCACGACGGTTGCACCAGCATCAGCCCGATAGCTCCCGCCCACAGCAAACCCGCTCGCTTGTTGCCTAACACCATGCCATCTGTCTCCCGGTCAGCCGGCTTATCGCCGGACAGAGGGTTTCACCGAAACGACCTGCGTGGAAACGCTCTCCACACAAGTTCCAAGACACGCCAAACCTGCGAAAGGTTAGCCGCAGGATCTGAAAGGCCGGCAGACCGACTGCCGCACCGCCCCTGCGAATGCCCAAACGCCGATACTCCGCATTACTCCCGCCACAGAGAGCGCAGACGACGCAGAGTATTGCCAGGAAAGAAGTTAAGGCAAAAACGGATGCATCCCGTTTCGATAGTGGGTGACTCCTCGCTCCCAGCGTAACTTCCTTAGGTCTCTTCCTTTTCTGGACTTTCTCTGTGGCCTCTGCGTGCTCCGCAGTGGCTTATCCGGGCTGGTGTTGCGCCCGCTTTCCGTACGCCTTCATCCGGTCTCGTGCGTCCGTGTAGGTCGGATTGAGCTGGCCCCCGCACGCTCGCTTATAGAACGAGAGGGCCTCGCCGTATTCGCCCGAGGCCTCGCAGGCGACGCCGGCCCCGAAGGCCGCGCGATGGTCGTTGGCCTGCGCACTCAGCGCCATATTGAACATGGTGACCGCGTCTTCAAAGGCCTCCGCCCGGAGCATCTGAACCCCCTGCATGCAGTGCTTGTTCGTGCTGGACTCGACCTCCACGTCCACCTTGATCCGGCAGGGCATCAGCCGGCTGATGAACTGCCTCGCTCCTCGCTCCACCAGCGTGCCGATGATCCGGTCCTGGGGCGTCAGCTCCGCCTCCGTCCGGCTAGATCCGAAGATCGGGCTGGCCTTGGTGCGGTCCGTTGACGTATGGCTGCTGGCCCACTGATCCCACACCCGGTTGTTGGCCGTGTCGATCAGCCTGAAGTCCGTCTGCACGGTCATGTTCCGGGTGACGGTTTCGACCTCGCTTGTTTCGATTCTCGTCCGACCTCCGCCCCAGCCGTGGCCGCCGAAGCCGCTCAGATCCAGCCCGGAAAGCGTCCGCTGCTTGCCCATGTGCTTCTCGACCTTGACGTTGATGTTGCTGAGGATCATCCCCTGGACGGCCAGCAACTGCCCACCGCCGCCCCCTCTGGCGGTGGACATCCCCGCAGCCGCAAGGTCCGCTTCGTCGAAGGTAACCTGCGTGTCGCGGCGGTCGGAGACCGTCACCTCGGTCCCGAACTCGATCCTGGACTCGTTGACCAGCGAGGAGAGCAGCGTGGAGCACATTTCCGACCACTTCGGATCGGTGGTCGAACCCAACTCGGCCGGTTGGATCGCGAGCGTATTCATGCCTTCCGGCAGCGATCGCTCCGGCTCCACCACGTAGCTGAACTGGACCCGGGCCAGCTCCGTGGCACAGCCCCCAGCCAGAAACACGCAGATCAAACCACCCGCAAGCGCCCTGGGGCGAACGTGGATCAACATGGATCGAACTCCTTTCCGTGCAAGTTTCAGCACTTGTGGCGCCCCGGAGCGTGCTACCACGAACAACCCCAGCAGCGCGGGCCTCGCCTTGAGAAGCGTACGGACTCCAAGCCCACGCCTATAGCAGAACACCGCCCGCGTAAGCCGTCAAGCGCGGTATCGGCCGGCTTGACACCTTTCCCAAGGCGGACCTACAATCCCGGCGGTTGGACGCGAAGTAGGGTGGGCACGGCCCACCGCCCGGCAAGTGGCTGCGGCCGCCACGGGGAGCGGTCGCTACTTCTCATGATTCCACGCAGAAAAACCCGACAGGTGCACGTCGGCCCGTGGTCGCTATTTACCGAGCGGTTCGGGCCTGCTAGTATGGTGAGCTATGTCCGCGACCCGTCGATCTCCCAAACGCCGGCCACAAACGCCGCCAGCGGAAGCGCCCCACCACGGACCGCTCGTAAGCCTCTCGATTGAGGGGTTTCGGGGATTCGAGAAACTTCAGGTGGACGGCCTCGCCCCCCTTACGGTCGTGACCGGCGACAACGGGAGCGGTAAGTCGACGATACTCGAAGCGGTTTTCGCGATCTATGGCAGGAAGAGTCCCATGTGGGTGCCTGGGCTTCAAGCTCGGCGTGGGTTGGGGGTTTTTTCCACTAAGGAAGGACCATCCTATCTCGGTTTGTTTTTTGGTTCTTTAGACCAGGAACACGCCCGACTGTCCGGTGTCGCGGAGGATGGTACGGAGCTCGCCCTGGAAATCCGGCTCAGCCCACCCGGGCAGCCGGCCATTGCGATTGAGTCGAAGAGCCGAGGGCGCGGAGACGAGCCCGCACATTTCCAACAATCCGATATCGCGAACCTCGCCGAGCAGGTTTCCACCCTCGAGTTTCGGGCCTTGAAGAACGGCAAACTCGAAAACCCGTCAGAGTTGGTTTTTACGTTCACCGAGCCTAACCAAGCGGAACTGCGCGGACGCGGCGGGAGACCGGGACGGCCGCGTGCCGTGTTTCAGCACCCTTCTGATGGAGTGCTCGGTACGGACATTAAGGACCGATACGGAGACGTGCGCGAGGCGCGTCGCGACGGCGGGGTGCTGGAGCTGTTACGGGCCATTGACCCGCGGATCGAGGACGTCGAGTATCTCCAGACGACGCGCGCTCAGTACTTTCGCGCAAAGCTCAAGGACGGCCGGACATTCCCGCTCGGAATGCTCGGCGGAGGCGTCGTTAACGCCTTTCACTTCGCGGTCAACTTGGCTCACGTTGAGGACGGGTTTCTCGCAATCGATGAAGTCGAGAATGGTATTTATCATCGCCGTTTGCCGGACGTCTTCCGTGCACTGGTAAAGGCCCGCAAGCACTTTAACACGCAGTTGATGCTGGCAACACACAGCTTCGAGGCGCTATCTGCGATTATTGATGCAGCCACCACGGAGGATCCCGATCAATTCGCTGTGATTCATCTGCGCCGCGACGAGCAGGACGTTGTCCACGCCACGGTGGTTCCTGGTCCGGATGCGAAGTCTTCGCTTGAGCATGGGTACGACCTGCGATGATCGACCCGTTCTCGCGACCTTCCCCGAAACCGATGACGTTCGAACCGGGCGATACGGTTATCCTGTGCGAGGGCCGCGACGAGTGCGCGGTTCTCCGGGAACTGTGCGAAACACAAGGTTGGGACCCCCCGCCCAAGATTGGTTTTTGCCAGGAACGCAGAAATCAGGCTGGGGAGATCAAAAACCTGGCCATTCAGGTTAGAACACAGGGTATCGCAACGATCGGGTTGGTCTTCGATGCGGAAAACAGGGCGGCCACCGCAACCAATCAGGTCAAGAAGTGGCTCAAGAAGGCTGGGCTGAATCCTCCTGACGGTCCGCTCAAGTTGGCGACATCCGTCCTGAACGAAGTCAAGGTCCAGACCGCCTTCTTGATCAATCCGCACGGCAAGGACTCGGGCACGCTCGAAACGTATTTTCTTCCGCAAGTGCGAAAGACGAGTCGGTGGGCTTGCATCGAGAAGCTGCTCGCCTGCTATCGGGAGCATGAGCCCACGAAGGTGCGTGAGGAAAAGCTGATCGTTCGCACGTTCATCGCCCATGGGAACGCGAGAAACACCGGGCTGAATGCGGCATTCAATGCCAAGATTCTCAATTGCACGGACAAGAGCCTCGACCCCGTTCGCCGGTTTCTGAAGTTGCTGCGCAAGGCATCGCCGGTCGAAAAACAGCGGAGTAGCGCGCGCAAAACGCCGGGGCCAGGATGATCTCCCGTAGGAAAACCAAACAAGTGCACGTGGGCCCGGTGGCGATCGGCGGAGACGCACCGGTCTCGATCCAGTCAATGACCAATACACCCACGCACGACGTGGATGCGACGGTCCGGCAAATCCGCCGGCTGGCGGAGGCCGGTTGCGACATCGTCCGCGTGGCTGTTCCCGACCGAAGGGACACCGAGGCTCTTCCCGCCATTCTGGGTCAGTCCCCCATCCCGATCATCGCCGACGTGCACTTCCACTACGAACGCGCCCTGGAAGCGATCGAAGCCGAGGTCCACAAGATCCGGCTCAACCCCGGCAACATCAAGGATCGCAGGCAGGTCGATCGGGTCATCGCCGCATGCCGCGAGCGGAAGATCCCCATCCGGGTGGGGGTCAACGAGGGCAGCGTCGTTGAGCGGCAGGACCAGGCGGTTCGATCCGGGCAGAAGAAGAGCCTGGCAGCCGACTACCGCTCAGAGATGGTCCGCCTCATGGTCGACACCCTCGAGGAGTACCTGCGGATCTTTGAGGCCTGCGACTTTACCGACCTGGTTCTCGCCGCCAAGAGCAGTGACGCCGGCATGGCAATTGACGCTTACCGGGCGGTCTCTGAGCGCTTCGACTTTCCGCTCCATCTGGGGGTGACCCACGCCGGCCCGCCGGACACGGGGCGCATCCGCTCAATCGCCGCCATGGGTTCGCTGCTTGCGATGGGCATCGGCGACACGATCCGCATCTCCTACGCAGCCGATCCGATCCACGAGGTTGAGGACGCCAAGGAGTTGCTTTGCTCGCTGGGCCTGCGTGATCGCACAGAACCTGAGCTGATCGCCTGCCCCACGTGTGGCCGAATCGAGATTGACCTTATCAAGTTAGTGGCGGAGGTTCGCCGAAAACTGTTGACCATCAAAGCCCCGGTGAAGGTGGCGGTGATGGGCTGCGTGGTCAACGGCCCCGGTGAAGCGGAGGACGCCGACGTAGCCCTGTTCGCCGGCAAGGGACGAGGCATCATCTACGTCGGAGGCAAACAGAAACGTACCGTCGCCGAGGCTGACATGCTCGATGCCCTCTACGAGGAAACGGTCGCTTTCGCCAAGATCACCAAACCTAGGCGCGGGCTTTAGCCCGGGCGAACTTGCCACCCTCGAAGGACCCACTGCCCTCGCCCCGCGCGAACTCGCCAAGTCAGACCCGTAGGGTGGGCATTGCCCACCATTCGCAAAGGGTGACCATTGCGCATCGGAAGGACGAGTCCGTTTTGGATATAACGGTGGGCTGTGCCCGGCCAGCCCGCCTTTGTCAAGAGGCCGGAGGTCGATACCCCGCTGCAACATCCGGTGCCGTGCGTGCAGTGTGGGACAATCCTGCAAACGCAGACGACGCATGGATCATGCCCCACCTGCCAGGCGCCGGTTTGGCACTCGATCCACGGGACGTGGTTGCGAGCCAGCGATCCCCGTTGGCTGGCACGGATTCGAGCCGGTGTGACTCTGTGGCTGGCGATGATGGTGGGGGCCATCATCCTCTCTTTGCTTGGCGGAGTCGCCGGTGCGGCGTGGGCGATCGCAGCCGGTATGTCCGGAACGCAAGACACGACTGCTTTGATGGAAGCCGCCACCTACGGCGGGGCTGTGTTCGGGATAATAGGGGGCGTGCTGAACCTGTTGATCGCCTGGTACGTGACCGCGCCGAACCCGGCCACCGCGAAGCTTCAGGAGCAAAGCAAGCTCAGGCCTGCGATCCAGGGTGGTTTCTTGCTGGCGGCGATTGGTTCGGCCGGCGTTGCCCTGATTGAAGCCCTGGATCTCCCACAGTGGGTCCTGGCGATCCCCACGGTGACCGGGCTTTTTGGCCTGCTCGCCAACCTCGGGCTCATCTACTACGTGCGCTGCTTCGCCTCCCGCATACCCAGCCCCAAACTTGCCCGGTGGACGACGATCGTAATGTGGGGCCTCGGTCTGACCGGGGGTGTCATGCAGTTGTTTGGCGTCGCGTCCGTAGCTTTCCCAGAGGCTGCGGTCTCTGCAACGCCGGGTCTGACGATACCGCCGCAGTTGGCGTTCTCGTGCGTGATGGGGGTGTGTAGTATCGGTTCCCTGGTGTTTGTAATCTGGTTGATCTTCCTGCTCTCGCGGATGCGGACGGCGCTGTCCCAGGCGATCGACCAGGTGACAGCCAACCGGGCGGCGGAGGGAAACACGCCTCCATGACAGTGGAGGACATCATCCCTTCATGGCGCCTGCGCCGGGAACCCCCTGCAGGGTGGGCGCCGCCCACCGCTGCCGCTGCAGTTCCCAGCCAGGCCGAGGTACGAGACCCGCCGCAAGGTGCGAGACGCCGGCGGCAGGGGTCGCGAGGCTCCGCCTGCCCTCCCGCCTGATGTTGTACGCAACGAAGTCGACCCCCAGTCTTGGGACTGGGAAGTCCATTTCAGCGTCGAAAAAAAGGTCTTCGCGTGCCCCGGCCAGCGCGGACGCTCGCTGTTCAACTGCCACATGGCTGAGGATCCCACGGACGGCGATGATCGTGACGGCAACCCGGTGCCCGGGGAGGACAAGGTCGGCCTGCACACGTTCAACCTGGACTACCACAGCGATCCTACCGGCGACCCGGACGACGGGTTCGAGAACTTCGAGAGCGCCTGCAACGCAGCCGGCGGTCACGACGCGCCCCCCTCGCCGACCCGCCGCTCCTGGCCGGTGGGAATTATGACGGCGACTCGACCATTGAGAGCGTCCCGGACGAGGTGCAAGGCCTGCTCGATCTGGTGATGACCGCGATGGAGAATCTCGGGCTGGTGCACCTGGATCACCGCCCGTACCGGGACTTTACCGGCGTCGATCCGGACGCGCCGGGCCTCGTGGAAGACGCGGTGTGGAACCGGGGGCTTATCGGGGAGGACGGTAGCATGGGCATCCACACCACCGGGTTCTCGGTGGGTGTGCTGCAGTTGACTTACCACAAGTTGACCGGCGCGGATGTACCTAATGCGGACCTCCGCTATACACCGTAAACTCCGCCACGTGTTTTATTCATCAGCGGCTTCGAGCAGTTGGTTCTTCAGAGCGGTGTAGTTCGCGGGATCAGACAAATCGTTCACCGTCAGGTTGAAGGCGCCCAATTGTTGATTGGCGGGACCGAGGATGACCACGTCCCGATACTCAACCTGCCACAGCGCCCAGACGTCCTCGTCGGCCACCGGCTGCAACCAGGGCAGGACTCGACCGGTGGTCATACTACCGTTGCCGGACTCCAGCCCGATGCCGTTGATCCCCAGAATCTGAATCGATCGCAGGGTCTCCTGCGAATCGATCTCGGCCTGCATCTGATCGAGGAAGCCAAACTGGCTCCTGCAGTAACCTCACGTCGAGTGGCCGAAGTACCACGCCGATACTTGCCCCAGATAATCGCGGGGTGAGACCGCCTCCTGGTAGCGCGGGGAATCCGCATTGACATCGGTCAGGGAAAAATCGGGCGAGGCTTCGTCGCTGGGTTCCGGCGGCTCCTCGGGCTCTGCATCGGGCGGATCTTCGGTGCCGGGGTCGGATGGTTCAGTAGTGTCGGGTTGAGGCTCCTCTCCGCCGCCCGAATCGGGATCGCCCGCTCCGACGTCTGAACTGGGATTCTCTACAGAACCGGCCCCCCCGTCGCTATTGAAGTTGGGCAACCCGTCGTTGTCGGGATCGCCCACTTCGGCGATCGAGCCGCAACCGATCAGCGGCCCTAACACCACGATCAGAATCACCGGTAGACAAGGACCTTTGCTGAGTATCAACACTCTCCCTTCCACTGTCTGATCCGGCATTTCCCGGTCACCGGATCTTTACGGGCAGCCTACCGGAACAGGCTGCCCAACTCAAGCGCGGATCGCGTGTGTTACCCTGAAGGTCGAGAGTCGAGAGTCGACCTTGGATCTTCGACCTTATCATGCCCTTTTCCCCGGTCCATCGATCAACATCTGCCGCAGCGTGGTCAGGGCTGATCTGCGATGTTAGGATGGGCGGCATGCAGAAGTCCGGCCCGAACGCCCGGTTGGTGTACTTCGCGGTGCGGGTTAGCCTTGCGATCATGCAGGTTTTTCCGATCGACTGGAACCTGCGCACCGCCCGGGTGCTTGCCCGGTTCTGGGCCCGGCTGGCGCCACGGCACCGGGATCGGGCGATTGCTCACCTGACCGCTTCCCTGGGCGACGAGTATTGTCCGGAGGAGATTCGACGGATCGCACATGGCTGCCTGGAGAGCGTGGCCATGTTCGCGGTGGAGGTGGTCTGCCTGCCGCGGCTGATCAGCCCTTTCAACTGGAACCGGTACGTTCGCCTGGTGGACTTTGAGGAGACTCTGCGGCTTATCATCGAGGGCAAAAGCCTGATCCTGGTCACCGGCCATTACGGTTCGTTTGAGCTGATGGGGCACGTGCTGGCCTGCCTGGGGTTGGACGTGGCTGCGGTCATGCGTCCCCTCGACAACGTCTACCTGAATCGCTTCGTGGTGCAGAGTCGGCGGACCCACGGCCTCACCCTGCTGGACAAGAAGGGGGCGATGTACAGGGCGCGGAACCTTCTTGCCGGTGGATCGTTGCTGGCGTTCATTGCCGATCAGGACGCGGGGCGGAAGGGCATCTTCGTGGGTTTCTTCGGCCAACCGGCGTCGACGTACAAGTCGATCGGACTGCTGGCCATGACCACTCAGTCGCCCATCGTTGTGGGCTACACCCGTCGGCGCGGCAACGGCGCTCAGTACGACGTAGCCGTTCAGCGAGTCATCCACCCGCACGAATGGGCGGACAAAGACGACCCACTGACCTGGATCACCCAGACCTTCACCTCCGCCATGGAGGCCTTCATCCGCGTGGCCCCGGAGCAATACCTCTGGATCCACCGCCGGTGGAAGTCCCAGCCGCGCCGAACCGCGACCGTAAGGGAGCGGCCAAGAAAAAGGGGATGAGGGGCTATTCAGAAATGGGCCATGCTTTGTCGGCCCCGTTGCCCGGAGCACAGAACACGATTGTCGGCCTTGTGCCCGTTGTTCTCTTTTCCTCCCGGCGTCTGGGACACCTCGTCAGGCGAAGCCCGTCGCGCCGGCCGACCACAGATGGTAGGCCGGATCAACAGACCCGATGTCGGTGTTTCGACATTTATTCCGGCTGCAGGCCAAACTTGGATACGATCGCCGCGTAAACCCTCGGATGGTCCTGCACTATTTGCGAAAACGGCTCCTCGTCTCTCCCTCCCCGTGTGAAGTACCAGCTTGCTAAGCCATAGTTGTCGTTGTCCTGGATGGCATTGCGTAGCTCCGTATATGCTGAAGATGAAACCCCCGAGTCTTCCCCTGCGTCCCTCAGGAACGCATTGGCTGCCCGGCACAGATTACGTGCGGTCCTGCTGCGTCCCTCTGCCACTGCCTCGATGTTCAAAGGCAAGATGTCCGGGTCAGTCGTGTGTTCTCCTTTGGGTGACGGAAGCCCCGTTTCCGCCTCATACGCTGCGACAATCTGGCCTGTGTGATCATCAAAGTAAAGGTAATCCCACGGATCTTCGGACGTTGGATCGATAAGCAACGGCGCTCCGGACTCGTCAAGGAGAAACTCCGATCCTTTCTTCCGGTTGCAGCCCGCACACGCCAACAGGAGATTCTTCCACACGAACGTGCGTTCTTTGTACCTGGCTTTGGGCCAAAAATGGTCAATATCCGTTCCGCGTGAGTCCTCGCAGTACATGCGCCGGCAACGCTTTCCAGTCATGCGGTTCAGTGCAGTCATTACGCTCCCCATCGCCTTTGTGCTGCGTGCGTTCTTCCAAGTGGGCTCAACGGCCGCGCCGTCATCCACTTCCTTCTGTTTGCGAGACAGGTAGCTGCAGGTGCGTTTCGGAAGGTCTGCTCGCGTCAGCTTGCGCATGAACGAACGTCTCTCTACTCGTCGGTGAGGGCCCAATCCGCATCAAGTGTCATCTGGCGTTGTTCCATTTCGGTGAGTCGCCCAGCGGCCTGCTTGGACCGAAGACCAGCGTATTCGCGCCTCTTCGTCACCGCACGCGGCGAACGCGTGTGCTCCATGTCGAACGCGGGGCTGACATAGATCGCATCCGGCTTTCCCCTGACGATCTTCTTGTAATCTTCCTTCCCTATTCGGAATGGTTCCGCGTTGTCACCAGGTGCGGGAAGGTGAAACAGGCCATCCTCGTCTGCCGCCTGGCAAATAATAGGACTGTGCGTCGTGACTATGAACTGTATGTTGGGCAACTTCTCCTTGAGCCAGAACCCTATTCGCCGCTGCCACTCCGGATGCAGGTGAGAATCCACCTCGTCGATGAGCACGACACCCGGACACGAGACCGCAGAGGATGGATCGTCCAACATGACGAGCTCATGGTCGCCGCCAATCAGCACCATATGCCTCAGTATATCGGCCAGCATTGCCAACGCCGCACGATACCCATCACTCATATCGGGGAGCGGTAGTACGACATCGTTTGGGTGGCGGAGCCAAATGCCTTCGGAGTCCACCTTGTCCACTCGCAGTCCATGTCGGAGAAAGTCGTCGTTGAGAATCTGCATCACCTGGTCGAGGATTCTCTCCGCACGCTCGTTTCCTTCAAGTTTCTTGTGATGCAGCTCCTTCAGCCAGATCTCGAACTCCGCCAAGCTTGCATCCTCGCGGAACATCGTGGCAAAGCGGGCGACCCGGGTTGGCCCAGACATGATGCGCTGCGCCTCTGAGGAGGCGCCGTAGAGCCGCCGAAATGGCCCATACCCGAGACAGAACCACCCGTCCGGAACCTCAGCCCAAGGACCGTGCGTGGGCCCCTTCCCTTTCCCTTTGTACTTGCTCCCAGGCTCAAGCGAAACGTTTCCGTTTCTTGTCTTTTTGAGCGTTAACTCGGCCCAGAAGGGCTTCTCGTACCGTCGCCCAATGCTGAAACGATCATCCGCATCGGTCTGTATCTGGACCGCAATCGTCGCTTCATCCGATCCCTCCTTCACCCACCCACTCAACGACGGTTGCAGCGAGTGGGCGGCGTCCGGGCCAACCAACGCAATCGCAATCGCCTTCAGCAGGGCGGTCTTTCCCGAAGCGTTATCACCAGTGATCACCGTCCAACCCTCATACGTCCGATCGGGGCGCTCAAAGTCAAAATCGAGCTCCGCAAACCCCCTCACGTTCTCGAGTACAACTCTCTTTACGTACACGGTTAGGTACTCCCCACGGCGTGCAGTAGGATGGCCTCAGCGAGGCACGACCTATCTCTGTCAAAGAACATTTAGTTCAAGCACCCTACGGATAAAACTTCCCCATCATCCGGGGGAAGGGGATCGTCTCGCGTATGTGTTTCAGGCCGCAGAGCCAGGCTACGGTGCGCTCGACGCCCAGGCCGAAGCCGCCGTGGGGGACGCTGCCGTAGCGGCGAAGGTCCAGGTACCACTCGTAATCCTCCTGCGGCAGACCTTCATGCTTGATGCGCGCCCGCAGGCGGTCGTAATCCTCCTCGCGGGCGGAGCCGCCGATGATCTCCCCGAAGCCCTGGGGGGCGAGCAGGTCGAAGTTCTCGACCAGCCGGTCGTCGCTACGATCCTCGCGCATGTAAAAGGCTTTGATCCTCTTGGGATAGTTGGTGACGAAGACCGGCCGGTCGTGCAGGCGGGAGATGATCGTCTCGTCCGAGCCGCCCAGGTCGGCGCCCCACTCGAAGTTGCCGGCGAGCTCGAGATGGTCCGGTATGTTGCCGAGCTGTTCCTGCAACTCGGACCGCTCCTCGCGGGCTTCGATGGCCTCGGCGGCAGCCTTGTCCTTCTGCCACTGCTTGGCACCGCTTTTCGCCACCGCTTCGAGCTCGGGGATCTTCTGATCCAGCTCGGAGGCGCGGGCGGTTTTCACCTCGAGTTCGTCTTCCAGAAGTTCTTTCGGTTTGGGCCCGTGCAGCAGCTCCACCACCTGCGAGTAGGTGAGCCGGTGGAACGGCTTCTTCACCGCCTCGAGCTCGTCGACGCTTCTGCCCAACTCGGTAAGCTCGTCGCGATGGTCCGCCAGCACACGCTCAACGATCGAGCAGACGAAGTCCTCAGCCACGTCAAGCACGTCATCCAGGGAGGCGAAGGCGAGCTCCGGCTCTACCATCCAGAACTCGGTGAGGTGTCTTCGCGTCTTGCTCTTTTCCGCCCTAAACGTCGGACCGAAACAATAGACCTTGCCGTGGGCCATGCAGGCGGCCTCGACGTAGAGCTGCCCGGTCTGGGCGAGGTAGACCGGCTCGCCGAAGTAGTCGACCCGAAACAGGGTCTGGGCCTCCTCACCCGCAGCCGGAGCGAAGATGGGCGTGTCGATCAGCACGTATCCGTTGTCGTTGTAGAACCGGCGGATCTGGTCGACCACCGTCGCCCGGATGCGCAGGATGTGCCACTGCCGCTGCGAGCGGAACCACAGATGGCGATGCTTCATGAGAAAGTCGATGCCGTGCGGCTTGGGCGTGATGGGGTAGGCTTGCCCGGCGTCCCCGGCGTGCACGACGCGGACCCCAGTGACCTTCAGCTCATGACCGCCGACGGATCGCTCATCCGCCGAGACCGTCCCGGATATTTCCACGGACGCTTCCTGCGGGAGCTTCCTGGCTTCGGCGAAGAACGACTCGGTCTGCTCGTTTTTTTCCAGCACGCACTGACACAGGCCGGTCCCGTCGCGCAGGATGATAAAGGCTATCTTCCCGCTGGCGCGAGATTTGTAGACCCATCCGCGAAGACGAACGGTTCGTCCGACGTGTTCGCGGAGGCGGTTGATGGTTGTGATCGTTTCCATGGGAGCTAGTTTAGATTGTCGACTGTAGATTGTCGATTGGATTCGGTCCGTGATCGACAATCCGCAATCCGCAATCGACAGTTTCACATGGTGGTTTGGGCGGAGGCATCGGCAGCCCGGGCTGAGTCGGCGGTGCGGGCAGCGTCTTTCGCGCAGGCTGCCACCTCGCCGACGACGGTCACCACAGGGGCATTGAGCCCGTCGCGGTCCGCTGCTTCGGCGATCGTTCCAAGGGTGGCCACCGTCACCCGTTGCCTCGGGGTGGTCCCCCATTCGATGCAGGCAGCCGGGATAGACGCGGTCCGTCCAGCCTGGATCAGGGAGCGGGCCACCTCGGCGAGCTTGGCCCGGCCCATCAGGATGACGACGGTGTCCATCTTGGCGAGTGCTTCATAGTCCAAGGCCGGGGCGGTGGAGTCGGAGGCGAACCGGGCGGTGATGATGGCCAAGGAGCGGACCGAGCGCCGCTGGGTGATGGGGATCCCCGCGGCTGCGGGAACCGCAATCGCGCTGGTGACGCCGGGAACCACGACACATTCCACGCCGGCATCACGGCAAGCGGTCATCTCCTCGTACCCGCGGCCGAACACAAAGGGGTCGCCGCCTTTGAGGCGAACGACCAGGAGCCCCTCTGCAGCACGGCTTACGAGCAGTTCGTGGATCCGCTCTTGTGACACCGTATGACACTTCGGGGTCTTACCGACCGCGATGACCTCGGCATCGGGGCGGGCATCGCCCAGAAGCTCTCGGGGGATGAGACGATCGTGCACGACGACGTCCGCCCGCCGCAGCAGCTCGAGCCCGCGCACGGTCATCAAGCCGGGGTCACCGGGTCCGGCACCAACAAGATAGACGATCCCGCGGGAACGGTTCATTGAGACGTCTCAACAACCGAATTGTAGATCGACGATCGTCGATTGTCGATTCCGGATTTAGGGGAGTGCTCTATGAGACTTCGGTTGATGCCTGGGTGCCATGCCCAAGCCGAAGGCGCGGGCATGTCTCCTCGTACAGGACAGGCATGGCCGCGCTCCGCTTGGCCATGGCACCCAATCCGCAATCGACAATCTGAAATCGACAATCCGCAAGCCGCAATCGACAATCTCCGTCAGATTCCCTCGCCGCCGTGCAGCCCACATTCGCTCTTCTCGGAGTCTGCCCAGCGCCCGGCGCGAGAGTATTCGCCCGGCGTCGAGCCGGGAACCTGCGTGGTACAGTGTATGCACCCGATGCTGGGATAACCTCGCTCGTGCAGCTCATTGTAGGGCACGTCGTGCTCCTGGACATACCTCCAGATGTCCTCGCGCTGCCAGGCTGCCAGCGGGTTTATCTTCAAGACCTGATACCGCCAGTCCCACTCGATCACCCGGATGTTCGCCCGGCTGACCGACTGGCTTCGCCGAAGGCCGGTGATCCACACGTCCGCGTCGGCCATCACTTCGTACATGGGGTTCACCTTGCGCAGCTTGCAGCACAGGTCGCGGTCGAGCTTCCATAGATCATCGCCGTATTTCTCCGCCTGCTCTTGTAGCGTCAGGCTGGTCCCGCGGTTGACGAAATCGATCTGAGGATAGCGCTCGACCATGCGATCGCGCAGGGTGGTGGTCTCCGGGAAAAAGAACATGGTGTCCAGATAGACCACCGTAAGCGGCTTTTCGTACGCGGCGAACATGTCAATGAGGGCGCAGCCTTCCATCCCGAATGAGGTGGTGAAGATCACCCTCTGGTCGGCGAAGCGTTCGAGCAGCCAGGGGATCAGCCTGTCGGTCGGCGTATCCTCGGTTATCGGCTCCAGCATTCTGTGGTTCACGGTTCTCACTTCCACGTCCTGTGCTCCTTCCCACACACGATCGCTCTGCGATCTGTGCCACCTCCGCGGTTAATTATCCGGACCAACGGGCGTATCCTCGCCTCCCCGGCGAACCCTCCAAGAAAAACGGCCCGCAGGAACGTTCCTGCGGGCCGCATTGTTTGCCGTTCTTATGGCGTCAAGGCGCGTCAGGCCGTTCCACTCCCGCTGGCTGCGGGACAACAGCAACAGCCGCAACAACGCACCTCGACGTTCATGGCCATAACCTCGGGCAACGGACCCCGCGGGATAAGCAGAAAGTCCAGCATCTATGCGCGATTCCCCGCGAATTCAACGCCCGTTGCTTCAAGGGTCAATGTTACCCGATCACCCCTCCCATGTCAACCTGAAAGTGCCTGCTTTCTCCACACCGGGTAGATCCCGAAAAAGGTGGCGATTCGCCGATATTGGGTGGCATGGCCGCTCTTCAAGAGCGGCCATGCCGATAGCCACAGGATTCCATGCCCGCCCTAAAGGCGGGCATGCCACCCAAAAAGGGGATGCACTCCTCCACACCGCTACCCCATTCCCGCCGAGAATCAGCCCTGACTTGCGGTCTTGCGCCGTCTGCGGACGGCTATCTCCGGTGCCTCCCGAATGCAGGTCCAGAGGATCCGCAGGGAAAGCCCGAACAATCCCCACGGGGTGCGCGTAACCCGCCCGGGCCGATCCCCGACGTCGGGGTAGCCGGCTTCGTCGGATTGCACCGATCCCCAGCTCTGAAACAGCCTGCCCCACTTGCTGCCCAAAACCTCCTGAACGCGCGATCGGCCACGTAGCGGATACCAGAACGAATCGTGGTAGATCACGCTGGCGATGTACGCCCACGGGGCCAGCCAGGTCTTCAGCGACCACTCCAGGGACCGCTTGAGCCATCCCCAATAGATCAGATGCTGCATTCTTGCGGCGAAGGTCATCTGGGCAAACGGCCCCACGAAGTGCCAGTTCTGGGCGGCCACCGCCTGGTCACCGACGATCTCGATTTGACCGGGATCACCACAGCCCAACCCTCGCTCGTGGGCCAGGCGGATGAACTTCACGTCGCTAAGTGGATCGAAGCCCATCAACCTGGCGGCGATCGCGTCGATGGCCACCTGATCAGCCGAGGCGAGCAGCACATCCTTGATGTGCGGCACCATGCAGCGAGGACCGGGTCCGTCACCAACAAACGTGCCGTCCATTACCGCAAAAACCCCACGGTGAATCCTCTGCTGGATCATCAGCAGGTCAACCAGCGTCTCGTGGATGACCGGATGGGTCCAATGGCGATGCTCGTTGAGCAGGCCGCCGAAGGCGTTCTTCATCGCCCCGGTCATCGTGGTGAACACGTGCGTCTTTATCGTGGGAAGATGGATGATGTTCTCACCGATAAAGCGCTTCGGAATGCAGAACCCTTTGGGGTAGACGTCGCCCAGACAGAGGAATCGGTCCGCCAGGTCACCGACCACCTCGCGAACGTCAACCCACTCCTGGTCCGGGTCGTACAGATGAATGTTGCGCAGGCCGTGGGCCTGAACGACGTCGATCTGCTTGTTCTCGCGCTCACCCAGGCGGGCGTCGATCACCACCGTGCGGTTGTGGCAGGCATGGATCAGCTTGGGATCATAGCCGTCGCCCTTCAGAGTTCGGATCACGCCCTCGAGCTGCCACGGCGTGGTCGAACTGCCCGGGTAGAAGAAATGCCAACTTATGTTGACCTTAAGGGCGGTGTCCGCGTCCTTGTCTATGGTCTCCTGATACCCCGCCAGATTCATCACCCGGCGGTAGTCCGCCAGCACCGTCTCGGGGGACGTGCGAACAACGGCGACCTTCGAGCCGGTCATCTTTGTAATAGTCCCTCAATCCCGCCGGGCCCGAACAGGGCCTCCTGATACGCGATGAACAACGCAACCATCGCCCAGAGCACAATGGTGATCAGCAGCGGTCGATCCTTCAACACGATCTCCGTGGGCCCGCTGTAGACTCCCAGCTCGGTGACCATCGCATATCGAAAGATCCCGTACACCACCAGAGGTAGGGTATAAAACAGGTGCTCCTTCTTAAACGGGGGTGAACTCCCTCCCATGTCCAAAGTGTATAGCAAGAACGCGATTACGGCTATGCCCGCCGACACCGTGATCAGGTGATTCAGCAGGTCGGGCGTATAGCGGACCAGCGTTCGGCGATGCCGGCGGGCATCCTCCGTGTTGCCGATCATCGCCAGCTCGCACCGCCGCTTGCCGAAACCCATAAACAGACACAGCGTGAACACGCACGCCACCAGCCATTTCGATGTATCCACCCCGACCGCAAGCGACCCCGCCCAGGCCCTTAGCACGAACCCCGTGGCAATGAAGATAACGTCAAGGAGCATCTTGCTCTTTAACAGCAATGAGTATGCCAGGGTCGTCCCGAGGTAGAGAACCAGGACCGTAGTGACCCAGGGGTTGAGCTGCCAGACCGAAAGCCCCACCGCCAAGGCGACAAGCACCACTCCCACCCACACCGCGGCTGCCGGTTTGATCGCCCCACGGGCAACCGGACGATACCGCTTGGTCGGATGGCGGGCGTCCGCCTCGCGGTCGATCGCGTCGTTTATGGCATACGTCGCCCCCGCCGCCAGGCAGAAGGCCGCAAACGCTACCACCGCCTGGAAGAGCGACGCCCCCGAGGTCAGCTTCAATCCGGCAGCCGGCCCGGCGAACACCACGACGTTCTTCACCCACTGGGCCGGGCGAATCAGATCGAGGTAATCGCGCGCCCGGCTCGACGCTGTCTCCGAAGTTTTGGCCAGATCTTCCATCCGTTCTGTCCTTGCCAAATGATCGCGCGCAATCGTGCGACACCTGACCGAGCCCCAAGCGCAAGCGCGAGGTGTTTTCACCGGTCGCTTGCGCTCGCGGCTCGGATCCGCGCTCCACAATCGTGCACGGTGATTCAGGTCAACCGACCTCCGGAAACTACACGAAATCTCCGCGCATGACCACTCGACCCACCTGGGGCCCGAGCCGCGGGCTTCAGCCTGCGCGAACGTTCGCGCGGGCTACCGCAATGCGGCTTTGCCGCGCCCGCGGCTCGGGTAGGTGAGAATCCGTACGCTCCGGATGTCTTGTATCGCCCCTCGCGGCGCGGTACAATCCGCACTCTCCGGCGAGAGAGGGACCCCAGCAGGGGACCGCACAGATCATCTTTTCCGTTCTCGCCGGCGGGCAAACGGAGAATGTCGCGTCACACAACATGAGGAGGCCGAAAGCATGAAGGGTATCGAGCCGGGTAGGTCGGGCTCTGCCCGAGACTGGGATGCGGTGTCGGGCGGAGCCCGACCTACCGGACTCATTAGTCGGGGGGCGCGGGCGCTCACCTTCCGCGGACGGGTCCGTACGGGTCGATCTGCAGGCGCGGGCAATAGCGGAAGCCGCGATGTTTGCAGATTTCGACGAGCCATCGGCTGCGCCGGGCGAGCTCCTCCTTGGTGACACCCTGTGGCATTAGAAGAACGTCGGAAGCCTCGTAAGTGCCGATCCGCTCCAGCAAGCCGTCGATCTCCACGATATCTTCCGGCTCATCGACCACGAACTTCAGCTGATAATCGCCCCGGGTCATGAATCGGCGGATCACCTCCGCGTTGATCCGCAATCGTTCGTGGGCCGCCGCCCGCTTGCCGCCGTCACGACCAAGCGGCGTCGAGTTGCTCAGCTTGGGGCTTACGCTGGCAAGATCGCAGACAACGTCCTTCCAGACCGTGCCGGCGGTCTCGATCGTGAGGTGATACCCGTCGCCTTTCAGCCTGTGGGACAGCTCCTCGATGCCCGGGGCGATCATCGGCTCCCCGCCGGTCAGGACCGCATAACGAAGGCGGGTAGGTCGGGCTTTGCCCGACACTGGGATGCGGTGTCGGGCAAAGCCCGACCTACCAGACTTGTGGTGAGCGACCGTAGTGTTCGAGGGACCGCGCGGGCTAAAGCCCGCGGCTCGGGGGGTGGTCGCGAGATCGGAAACCCGCTCCATGATCGCTTCGACGTCGAGGGACTCGCCGGCCGGCCGCGACATCCGCATCCGTTGCGTGACCAAGCCGGATGAATCTCAACGAATCCTGCTGAGCCGCCTCGGCCTTACACTTCCCGCCCGCCTCG